>Ga0137409_10005630_pt1 | contig 13038 bp, 8 predicted proteins | sample CZODoug1_16funga_FD_122059 | JGI IMG/M metagenome (GOLD analysis project Ga0137409, IMG submission 122059) | Vadose zone soil fungal communities from Angelo Coast Range Reserve, California, USA - CZODoug1_16fungal (Hybrid Assembly) | ecosystem: Environmental > Terrestrial > Soil > Vadose zone...
GTGCGGTCCATCTGGATCCGACCAAGCGCTACTACCTCACGGTCCTGCCGGGCGACGCGGCCAACCCGTTCGAGGGCGGAGGTGCGGGCCACGGCATGGGCGGCGCTCCCGTCGTGTGCACGATCACTCCTCCGGCGACCACGTGCTCCTTCCCGACGACGACAGCCAATTCCCTCACGATACTGGCTCAACCCACGCCATTCCCGCCGTCGAAACTCTCGATCTTCGTATTCCAGGACGACTTCCCGTTGAACGGCGAGCAGGACGGCGGGGGAGGGATCGACGTGCTGTCGCCCAACGAGCCGGGTCTCAGCGGCTTCAACATCACACTGTTCGACGATGCGGGCGGCACCGGGGATGCGACCGGGCAGATGACTTACGACATGTTCAACTACCCATTGTCGAACAGTCTGGCGGGAACGATCGATCCGGCCACGGGCCTGGATGCGTGTCCAATTACGGTGATCTCGCGGATCGGTACGAACGATCCGACTCAAACGGGCATCACCGGCACGATCGTGACGTGCCCGAAGTACGAATCGGACGGCCACACACTGTCCGCCCTGGCGGGCCAGGCCGTGGTTGCCAACCTGATGCCGGGCCGTTACGGCGTGGTGGCCACGCCGGGGGCCGACCGTATTGCCAGGGGCGAGGAGTGGCTGCAGACCAATACGCTCGACGGCCAGAAGGCGCACGACTCCTTCCTGCGGGTCGGCGAGCCGAGCTTCTTCCAGGAGTTCGGGCCGGCCGGCTACCACGTGGCGATCGGCTTTGCCAATCCGAAGATTATCAACAGTCGCCTTGCGCCCATATGCGCGGGCACCGATCCGACCGTCACCGGCACCGGCTGCACCAACACGGTGACGGGCCTGGTCACGACGGAGCGGATGAGTCGCACGCCGGATGAACGGCTGTACAGCAGCGGAACGAGCGACAGCTTCGCCTTCACGCAGTGCTATGTGAGCCTCGGCGATCCGGACGGCGAAGACTTCGCGTTCACCAAGTGCAACGCCGATGGAACCTTCACGCTGTCCGGCCTGCCCGACGGCGACTGGCGAATCACCGTGTTCGACCAGTGGAACGACATGCTGGTCGACGGCCTGTCGACGCCGGTCAGACTCGGAGCGGCCGGCGCTGGCAACGTGTGCCCGGGTACTGGATCCACGCAGCACTCATGCAATATGGGTGACATCGCGATGAACCAGTGGCAGGCGAATATCTACACCAGCACCTTCTTCGACGCGAACGGCAATGGAGTCCGCGACCCCGGTGAAACCGGACTCACGCTGGTGCCGACCAACATCCGCTTCCGTGACGGCAGCTTCTCGAACTTCAACAACACGGACCTCAGCGGCAACGCCGGCTTCAACGAGATATTCCCGCTGTTCAGCTGGTACGTGGTCGAAACGGACTGGAACCGCTACAAGAACACCGGAACGCACGTGGTCTACGACGCCGGCGGTCCGGCCGACGGCAGCCCGGCGTGTACGGGCGGGGGAACCGCACCGTGCGGCAGCTCCGCTATCGGCCAGAACATGGCGAACACGGCCGAGCAGGTCTCCCTGCCCACGGCCCTGCGCATCCCGGGCGCGGTGTATTGCGCGGGCGCGGATTGCGCCGGCAAGTCGATTAATCCGACCGTCACCGGTGGCGGTTCCACCAGCGCCAGCGATCCGCCCAGCGCCTGCACCACCTCGCCCACGACCGGCGCTACGAGCTGCACGGCGAGTCTGTCGACCGGCCGTATCGATCCGCCTTGGGTCCTGAGCGAAGGCTGGCAGGGCTTCTCCGGACAGAACTCGTTCATCGAGTTCGGCAAGACGACCTTCGCGCCGGCACACGGCACCACTCCCGGCGAGAACGGCGGCATCCGCGGTGAGGTGATTTACGCCTCGACCCGTCCCTTTGATGACCCGCAGCTGCTCCTTCATACGAGCTGGACGCCGGACGTACCGGGCGTGACCATCAACCTGTATCAGGTTGGAACCGCGGCCGATGGCAGCCAGTCGCTGACCCTGGTCGACACGACCAAGACCAGCAGCTGGGACGATTGGGCCCAGGCCTTCTACCCGGGCACCAACAAGCCCTATATGAACTGCCCCGGCCAGCAGGGGGCGCCGACCACGGCGGCGGCCGGCGACCTGTTCGACTTCACGCTGTTTAACCAGCCGATGTACCTGGACGTTTACAACAACGGTGGCACGCCGGCGCACACGATCCCGAACAACTCGCAGTTCAAGTGCTACGACGGCATGCACAACTGGAATCAGGTACAGCCCGCGCCCTACGACGGCATGTACCAGTTCCCGAGCATCATCGGCCGAAACTCGACGACCGGCGCCCCGACCGGGACCGGATCAACTAACGGTACGCCCGGATCACGACCGGGTTCGAACTGCACGATCTGCATCGCGAATCCGGTCGACGGCACCCCGATGCTGCCGCGCGGCCAGTACGTGGTCGAAATGCTCGTGCCCCCGGGCTACGAGCTCGTGAAGGAAGAGGACAAGAACATCCTGATCGGCGACACCTACATCGCGCCGGTGACCACGCAGTTCGGCGCCCTGGCGAGCATCTACATCCTCCCCGACCAGGCGTCCGTGGCGGCTGTCTATAACGCCAACCAGGGCGCGCTGTCCGGCCTCAACGCCAACAACGCGCAGAATCCGACCCAGGCTTTTGGAAGAATATCGAACCTGCCGAGCCACGAGGGTGACACCGGCAGCGTCGAAAGCTTCTGGCCCTGCGTGGGCGCGACGCGCATCGTCCCGGACTACATCAGCCTGTTCCCGCAATCGGCGGAAGTCGCACCGTTCGCCGGTGCGAAGCGCAACCTCTGCGACCGCAAGCTGGTGCAGCTGGATGACGAGACCTCGGCGCTGGCGAAGTTCTGGGTCTTTACCTCGGCCCACGCCGCGGCCCACTTCACCGGTATCATCACCGACGACTTCACCTCCGAGTTCGATCCGTTCTCGCCCTCATTCGGCGAGAAGTTCTCCCCGGCCAACCTGCCGGTGGCGATCAAGGACTGGGCCGGAAACGAAATCTCCCGCGTGTATTCGGATCAGTGGGGCGTTTATAACGGCCTGACCTACTCGACCTGGGAAGTCAACCCGCCCAATCCGACCGGCTACGCGCCGCAGATGATGGTCACCTGCATGAACGACGCGGGTACCGGGCCGACGCCCGACCCGCTGTACAACCCGGCCTACAGCCAGTTCTGCTACGAGATCCCCTTCATGCCGGGCCAAACCCAGTACATGGACACGCCGGTGATACCGACGGTGGCCTTCGCGGGCGCGGGATACAACAATCCCGACTGTGATTACCCGGACGCCACGCCGGCCATCAGCGAAGTCGACGGCGGCACTGGGATCGGACCCTGGGTCAGCGCGGCAGGCCAGCAACTTCACATCTACGCGCTGGGCACCACCACCGTGACCAACTACGGCTACTCCGGGCCCTCGGCCACGGCGTCGCCCTTCAACCAGAAGGCCGTGCCCCGGAAATACAGCTTCGGCACCACGGCCGGCACCGTGGCCTTGGTGGGCAGCGATGGCATTGCGCACGCCTTGACCGGGGTTGCCTGGGGTGACCTGGTCATCACCGGCACCGTGCCTTCGGGCGTGCCAAACTGCCCGGTCCAGCAACAGCAGCAGTACGGCGGGCCAGCGCCTAGCGCGCCCGCACAGTGCGGCGAGCTGGTGATCACGGCAGCCAACGGCAAGCAGTCGATCGACACGGTGACCGTCACCATCGGCGGCAAGGCGCCCACTCACGTGGTCCCGACCGCCAGCATCCAGAGTGCGATCGACGCCGCCCATCCCGGCGACATGCTGATGATCGACCCGCAGACCCGGGCAACCACCACGTTGGCAGCAGTGCCCGCGCGTCACGCGGAGCTGTTGCTGATGTGGAAGCCCGTCCGGTTGCAAGGCGTCGGAGCGGTGGCCAGCGTCATCGACGGCAATACCCACCCGGCGGGCAAGCTGGATGGCTGGCGCCGGCAGGTGAATTGCATGTTCGGATTGGCGATCAATGGTCAACCGATGACCAGCACCAACCCGTACGACCCGACCAGTACTTACCACTGCGCGGCGGGTACCAATGCGGCGAATTTCTCTGGGACCCCCACGACCTTGATAAACTTTGCTGCGTACAACACCCCGTCCCACGTTAATCCGCAGGTCGATCGACTTCCGCTGGAAGCCCTCGTGGGCTGGGATGCCACGCAGAACGGCAACATGGCTCAGCTGTTGCAAGAGCCGTCCCTGATGGGAGCCTTGGAAGGGGCCGCGGTTACCGTGTTGTCGAAAGGTATGCTGTTCCCGGCGGGAACGGATCCATTCGGAACCGGTCCATCGGCGGCAGAAACCGGCGTCTTCCCGCCCGGCACTGTCCTGCTGACCGGCGTCCCTGGGGTCGCCGGCGGCCGCGGCTGCAACAATCCGGGCACCAATCCGTTCCCCAGCAACTTCTACTGCAATCCGTCCAGCATCGACGGGGTGACGATCACCAACAGCTCGCAGGGCGGTGGCGGCATCTTCGTGCACGGCTGGGGGCATAACATCCAGATCGCCAACAACCGGGTCACAAACAACTCGGGATCGCTCGCGGGCGGAATCATGGTCGGTCAGGGTGAATTCCCCCCCTCCTACACGGTGGGTGGGCTCAATGCGGATCCGAGTTCCTGCCAGAGCACGACCGGCCTGCTGACCGGTACGCAGTTGCAGTACTGCTTCGATGTGAACGTGAACGTGCACCACAATGCGGTCACGCGGAACTCCTCCACGGGCGACGAGCTGTTCTCGGCCACGCCGGCCGGTGCGGGCGGCGTCAGCATCTGCAACGGTTCGGATTTCTACAAGTTCAACTACAACTGGGTGTGCGGGAACCTCAGCACCGGTGACGGCGGCGGTGTCGCTCATATCGGGTTCAGCTACAACGGTGACATCGAACACAACAGTATCCTGTTCAACGAGGCCGCCAACCCGACCATCCCGACCAACGGTGGCGGCCTGCTCGTCATGGGCGCACCGGACGTCGATCCAGCCTGCGGCGCCACGACCGACTCGGACTGCCTGAATCCCACGCCCGTTGCGCCAGGCGACGGCATCGGTCCCAACCTGGTGATCAACGCTAATCTGATCATGGGCAATGGCGCGGAAAGCGGCAGCGGCGGCGGCCTGCGCCTGCAGGACGTCAATGGCACGGATGTACTGACTTTCCCGACTACCCCGGCGAATTGGTACCAGGTGTCGGTCACCAACAACATCATTAACAACAATGTGGCCGGCTGGGATGGCGCGGGAATCTCGCTGCAGGACGCACTGAAGGTGAACATCATCAACAACACGATCGTGTCCAACGACACGACCGCGTCATCCGGCGTGCTGTTCAATACCCTGGGAGCGCCGATCGCCAGCAGCCAGGGGCCCTGCCCCGTTGCCCGCAGGGCGGACGGTACCTGTCCGGCTGCGGTCACCACATCGACGCCTCAGCCCGCCGGCATCGTGGCCATACAGAACAGCTCGAGGCTCACCGCGAACCTGCCCACGACCACGGCGGTTGTATGCCCAGCGGGTCACTTCGCGGGCTCGACGGCGACCAACGGATCCTGCCGCACCGTCTCGTACCCAGAGTTGTACAACAACGTGATCTGGCAGAACCGAACGTTCAACATCACCGTGGGCGGGCTCGGCACGGGATCGTTGAACCAGCAGAACGTGGTCGCGCTCGTTCCGACGTTGAACCAGCCGGCAACCGATGGCACCACCGCCAATGGCGGCGGCACGATCATCTCGGGAGGCACGGGCGCCTGCGTCTCGGGCGCGAACTACTGGGACATCGGTGTGCGCGGCGACACTGGACCGCAAAACCATGCGTCGGGCGTCACCCTGGCCCCGGCATACTCGGTGTTGACGGACATCTCGGCAGCCACGGGCTATTCGGGCGCGACTCTGCATAACACGGGAGCCAATCCCACCGTTCTCAGCCAGTACTGCAACGGCTCGCGGGTTCCGCCCGAGAACGGTGGTCTGGGCTATCAGGTGCCTCCGGGCATCTCCGATGCCTCGGTGCCGAATCCGATCTTCAACCTGACGCCGGCGGCGACGGTGGACGAGGGTAACAACTGGATCAACATCTCCTGGGGTCCGTTGTCGCTGTCAAATCCGTCGGTAGTCCTCGCGACGGGCACGGCTGCGCCGCCGCTCGGCAACTACGGGCCGGCCGCGGGTTCGTCCGCGATCGATCGCGTCCCGTTCGGCGCCACGACCTACGCGGCGGCACCGTCGACCGACTTCTACGGCAATGCGCGTAAGGTCGGCAACAGTGCGGTCGACTCGGGGGCGGTGGAGTTTACCGGCGGCGGCGGCGGTGGAACGGCCGTGCTTAACGTAACCGGCGGGCCGCTCGCCTTCGGCAACGTTGTGACCGGCACGACCAGTGCGGCGCAGACCCTGACGCTGCACAACACTGGAACCGCTCAGGCGAACACCATTGTGGTAGCGGCCGCAACGACATCCACCCCGACCACGCCCAATCAGTTCGCGCGCTCGGGTGGAACCTGCGGAGCGACTTTGAACGCGGGGGCGATCTGCACGATCACCGTCACGTTCTCGCCGACCACGAACGGTGCGAAGACCGGTACGGTCACCATTACGGCCAACGTGGCCGTGAGCGGCTCGCCGGTGGGTCTCACGGGCACGGGTGTAGCGGCGGTGGTCGCAGCGACCTTGACGCCGACCTCGCGCAACTTCGGCAATGCGACTCGTGGATGCACGCTTGCGTGCCCGGCACAGGTCTTCACGCTGACCAATACGGGGAACGTGCCGCTCACCGGGATTACGCAGGGCACCATTGCGGGGACCAATGCGGCTGACTTCCCGGTCTTCCGGTTGACATCGACCTGCGGCCCGGCGACCGGTGGCCAGCTCGCTGGCCAGACGACCCTGGCACCGGGATCAATGTGCGTCATCACGGTACGGTTCGCCCCGCCGACGGGGGACACCACGGGCGCGAAGGGTCCGGCGACGCTCAGTGTTACCGATGCCGCGGGGACCCAGACATCGACGCCGCTGGCAGGCAACGCGCAGTGATGGCGGGCCGCTGCTGAGAGAAAGCCCGATGCTGCCCGCGGACTAAAGATCCGCGGGCAGCATCGTTGCAGGGAACTCGACTTGCGCGGGCCGGTCGAACGTAATAATAAGAACCGGCAACAGCCGGTCGGAGACGACACATGAATAAAGGACTGAAGATTCCCTTGATCGGCATCTGGCTGGCAGCGCTGCTGCCGTGCCTGGCACTGGCGGATGCACCCAGCAACGTCGCGGTGGGGGAGGTTGACGCGATCCTGAAGTTCTGCGCCAAGACCGATCCTCGGCTCGCGGCCAGCGCCGAGAGGCACTTGACGGTGCTGACCGGCGTGGCTTCCCCGGGAGCACGGGGTACCGCCCAGTACAAGCAGGGGTACGACCTGGTGAGCGACGCCCTCGCCAAGGTCTCGAAGCCGACGGCGCTCACCGCGTGTTCGGTGCTGGCCAGCCCGCCTTCGGACAAGGGGGGAAAGGGGCCGCACAGGTAGGGCGCGCACGGGCGCAGGCTGCAGAAAATGGACGTGATCGTGCCCAGAACCAGGCTGAAGGGGTTTTGCGGTTGGCTGGGATGCGTGTGCTTGGCTCTGCCACCGCTCGCCTTTGCCGACGCGCCACCGCCGAGCGCGCAGGCGCTCGGGGTCGCCGAGAGCGTCATTAACTACTGCGGTCCGATCGACCCCGCAGCCACCGACAGGCTGCGGCAGATGATCAAGCAGGTCGTGCAAGGAGCCAGCGAGCAACAGCTGGCCGAGGTGCGTAAAAGCGATGAGTACCGGAAGGCTTATGACTCGGTGGTCGATTTTGTGGGCAAGATCGACCAGCACAACGCCAAGCGGTTCTGCTCCGAAGCCCCGATTGAGCGCAAGTAGGGTAGTGGCAGGCGCCGCAGCGGTGTGGCTCGCGGGCCTGCTCAGCGTGCCCGCGGCGGCGGCACAGACCAGTCCGCTGCCGCCTGACGCAACGCAGGCGCCTGCTGCGCAACCGGCCAACAAGGCCGGGAAGGCGTCCGCGCCGGCTAAGCGGAGCGCGAAGGCAAGCCGCTACCGGCCCGATCGTTTCGCAGGCCGTGCCGGTACCTATTACAGGCTCATCTGGGGTGTCGATTCCCTGAGTGTGAAGTGGGGCGAGTCGGGAGAGGTCATTCGCTTCAGTTACCGCGTGCTGGACGCGGACAAGGCCAAGATCCTCAACGACAAGAAGTTCGAGCCGTCACTCATCGACCCGCAGGCCGGGGTCAAACTGGTGGTTCCGTCCATGGAAAACGTCGGCCAGCTACGCCAGAGCGCGCCGCCCGAAAACGGCAAGTCGTACTGGATGGTCTTTTCCAACAAGGGCCGGCTGGTGAAGCGCGGCGACCACGTCGCCGTCGTGATCGGCGCATTTCACGCGGACGGACTGGTCGTCGACTAGCGAGCCGCAGCGGATCAATCCGACCCGAGACGGGCCGCACAGAATCAGAGAGAAATCATGTCAAAATCCTTGACTTCTTATATGTCCAATCAAGCGGATCTGCCTATGCGAAGCAAAGCACCACTTTTTTTGAGCGTCCTGCTGAGCGCTTGTCTTGTACCCGCGCTGGCCGTGGCCGAGAGCAAAGCACCTCCTGCCGGGCTGAGCGCCACCCAGATAGTGGACAAGCACGTGGCAGCGCGCGGGGGGCTGCAGGCCTGGCGCGGGGTGCAGACGCTGTCGGTGAGCGGCAAGCTCGATGCCGGGAGCGGCGACTCCGCGGCGCGCAGCGCGAAACTGGCCCGGGAAGGGCTGGGTGCGAGCGTGAAGCGGGGGGGCAGCGCAGGCAAGACCCCCGCGGACTCGGAAAAGGGGACCGAGGCGCATGAGGTGCAACTGCCCTTCAGGCTGGAGATGAAGCGACCGCGCAAGTCGCGTTTCGAGGTGGATTTCGCGGGCAAGACCGCCGTGCAGGTCTACGACGGTCAACACGGCTGGAAACTCCGGCCCTATCTCAACCGCGACGACGTGGAGGCGTTCACGGCGGACGAAGCGAAGTCGGAGGCGTCCAAAGCGGATCTCGAGGGTCCCTTGGTTGACTACGCCGCGAAGGGGACCCAGATCGCGCTCGAAGGAATCGAGCCCGTAGACGGTCACAACGCTTATAAGCTCAAACTCACCCTGAAGAACGGCAACGTGCAGCACATCTGGATCGACGCGCAGAGTTTTCTCGACGTGAAAGTCGATGGAGCCCCGCGCCGCATGGACGGCAAGATGCGCAGCGTATGGATCTCCCAGCGCGATTTCAGATCGGTGCAGGGCCTGATGGTGCCTTATCTGTACGAGACCGCCATCGACGGCAGCCCGCACCCCCACAGGATGGTGATCGAGTCGGTCGCCGTAAATCGGACACTGGACGATGCCCGCTTCGCCAAGCCGCAGGTGCTGGTCGCGGCATCGCCGCCGCCTGCCGCACCGGGCAAGCCGGCGCCGGCCAAGTAGTGAACAGCAGATGAAGTCGCACACCCAAGGCACGGTCATCGCGGCGATGGTGTGCGCCGGCGCCGTGCTGGTCACGGCAGTGGCGGCGATACCCGTCGCGCGCTCGACCGTCACCTATGAGACCCCGGCGGTCACCCTGGTACGCGAGGATGGCAAGAGCGTGTCGCTGGCGCGGGAGCTCGACGACGGACGACCGGTGCTGCTCAATTTCATTTTCACGACCTGCTCTTCGATCTGCCCGCTCACGAGTCGCACGCTGGAGGAATTTCAGCGCAAGCTCGGTTCTGAAGCCGCCAGGATTCACCTGATGTCGATTTCCATCGATCCCGAGCAGGACACTCCCGCACGCCTTGCCGAGTACGCGCGCAAGTTCCACGCAGGTCCCGAGTGGCAGTATTACACCGGCACGGTCGCCGCCAGCCTCGCGGCGCAGCGCGCCTTCGACGTCTATCGGGGCGAGAAGATGAGCCATACGCCGGTGACTTTGATGCGTGCTGCCCCAGGGGAACCCTGGCTGCGGATCGAAGGATTCGTCACACCTGATGAGCTGTTGGACGATTACCGTAACCTGCTTGCCTCCTTAGGATCCCCCGCCAGGGCCGGCAGGTGATGCCAAACGTGCCTCGCGGCGCAGGGCGCGCGGCGGCGCTCGCGCTGCCACTGCTTATGTGGGCGTGTGCGTTGGGCGCGGCGCATGCGAGCCCTGCCGCCGGGGAAACCCTGTACCGGCGCGGGCTGCTGCCCTCCGGAGAGCCCGTGCGGGCCGTACGCGAAGCCGGTGCCAGCATGCAGGGCACAGATGCGGCCTGTGTGAACTGTCACCGGCGCAGCGGCCTCGGATCGAGCGAGGGTCGGATCACCATCCCGCCGATTTCCGGACAGTACCTGTTTGCTCCGCAGGGCAAGCGTCTGGAAGAGCTGGGCATTCCGTTCGTGGATACCGCGCGCCTCAATCACGAGCCGTATACCGATGCGACCCTCGCCCGTGCGATTCGCGAGGGCAGCGGCGCGAGCGGGCGTCCGCTGAACTACCTGATGCCGCGCTATCAGATCGATGATGCGGCGATGGGGGAGCTCATCGCCTACCTCAAGGGCATGACGGTCGGTCCCGCGCCCGGAGCGAGCGCTTCGGTGCTGCATTTTGCAACCATCATCACCCCGGATGCCGACCCGGTGAAACGCCGCGGCATGCTCGACGTGATGAATAAGTATTTCATCGACAAGAACGGCGCTGTGGCTCGTACCAAGGCGCCGACCCTGTATTCCTCGCACACGATGATGTTTCGCGTCGAGCGGCGCTGGCAGCTGCACGTGTGGGAGCTCACCGGCGCGCCTGCGACCTGGGGGGCACAGCTGCGGCAGCATCTGGCCGCCGAGCCGGTGTTCGCGGCGATCTCGGGACTCGGCGGCAGCAACTGGGAACCGGTGCATCGCTTCTGCGAGCAGCAGTCTCTGCCGTGCCTGTTTCCAAATGTTGAGGCACCCGCCGGGAATGATGATGACTTTTACTCGGTCTATTTCTCCCGTGGTGTGCTGCTGGAAGCGCAATTGATTGCACGCCAGCTCGCGGAAGCTGGCGAGCCGATTCGCCGTGTGGTGCAGGTCTTCAGAGCGGGGGATGTGGGCGAGAAGGCGGCCCGGGATCTGCAGGCGCTGCGCGGCGGTTCCGGGCAGCAGATCGTGAATCGGGTTTTGAAGGCGCATGGATCGGTGCAGGAACTTGGCGCGGCGCTGCGCGAGGTCGGGTCCGCGGATGCGCTGGTGCTGTGGCTGCGGCCCGAAGACCTGGTCTCCCTGGAGAGGGTGCCCGTAAGGACATCGCGGGTGTGGATTTCGGGAGGGATGGGGGGGCTTGAGCGAGCACCGCTGCCGGCGAGCTGGCGCGCCGCCACGCGCATGGCGTATCCGGTCGACCTTCCCGGGCAGCGCGTGGTGCGCGTCGACTACGCGCTCAGCTGGTTCCGCATCCGCAAGATTCCCCTTGTCGCGCAACAGGTGCAGGTGGACACCTATCTCGCCTGCGGGCTCGTGTCCGAGACCCTCAGCCACATGGTGGACGCGTTCGTGCGGGACTATCTGATAGAGCGCGTGGAGATGGCGCTCGATCACCGCGTCCTGACCGGTTACTACCCACGCCTGACACTCGCCCCTGGGCAGCGCTTCGCTTCAAAGGGCGGCTACATGGTGCGCTTCACCGAGCCGCAGGGATCGAAGGTCGCCGCGCTCGGCGACTGGATCACCCCCTAGCGGCCGATCGCGCCTAGCGGTGCGGCGGGGGTTTGGGAGTCGGGGTGAGGGGAGCGCCCACTCCCAGCCCCGGACACTCACCCAGCCGCACAGCCTCGATCTTCTGTTCGGTCACACGCTGCCCGGAGCGCGTCTCACTCACATCCTGATAGCCGGTCGCATCCTTCGCGATCAGTACATCGCGGAACCTCATCGGACCGCTCACTGTCGGGCAGGTCCAGCTGGAGACATAGCGGTCCTTGTTGCGCCTCATCGGTGCGAACTGGCAGTTCTTCTTTTTGAGCTGCACCATCTTTTCGCGGATGTCGGCACCGGGATCGGCGCATTTCCTAATGGTCGAGGTTTGCGGCTTGCCTGAATCGCCCGTCACCAGGGTGCGCCGATATTCCCACAGGCCGGGCTTGAAGCTGGGTAGCTCGGTGGCCGCGCTGTCGGCTGTCAGCCCCGCAGGCGCGGGATCGGCAGCACGGACGGCAGCGCTCGAGAACAGTAGCAGACAGCTGACCAGGGTAGCCCTGGTCTCGAGGCGAGGGCGTCGAACCGGCATCGCAGACTCCCGTTGTTTCCGGCAAACCGGAAGTATCGCCGAAGTCGCGGCCGCCGCACATGCGGGAGTTCGCAAGTGCGGCACGACGGCGGCGCGGGCAGTTCCCGCCCGCGCCGCGCCCCGGTATTACGTCATTTCCCCGTCTGCGCCACGCGGGTGGTGCTGCCAAACAGGAATTTTCCGCGCATCACCGAGCAGGAAGCCGTGCGCGAGGCCCGCCGCCAGGCCGGCATTGACGATTGCCGACATGTCCGAGTCTTTCGCCAGCACCCAGTCGAAGTCCGCTCAGTTGGCGGAGGTGCTGTCGGTCAGCTGGGAGAAGAAGGTGTTGTGCTGCGGTTGTTAGTTGTGGAAACACGGCCGTGATCGGGTCGGAGAAGCCTAACCGCTCAGGATGGCATTCACGGACACGACGGAACTGAAGTTGTTGGTGCAGACGACGCTGCCATCGAGGGTGGCGCCGGAGGCATACGTCACATCAGCGTGCGCGACCACGGCGGTGAGGGCGGTGGGCGTCAGCGCGGCCAGAGTCAGTGGGCGCATGTCAGTTCCTTGTGTGGGCAGAAAGTAAGGGCGTACCCTAATAGGGAGGCCATACGCGGGCCAACCTCCTAGTGTCCATAAATACAGGCAGTTGTAGACACTGTGAATGACTCTTCGACAACCGAGATCCGCCGTCAGGTTCTGCCGCCGCAG
>Ga0137409_10005631_pt1 | contig 13037 bp, 13 predicted proteins | sample CZODoug1_16funga_FD_122059 | JGI IMG/M metagenome (GOLD analysis project Ga0137409, IMG submission 122059) | Vadose zone soil fungal communities from Angelo Coast Range Reserve, California, USA - CZODoug1_16fungal (Hybrid Assembly) | ecosystem: Environmental > Terrestrial > Soil > Vadose zone...
TTTTCAGCCTCCGTCAGCGACAGATCGCGAGCCTCGCACGGCGTCGCAGCCGCAGCGAGCGCGACCCAAAAACCTAACGCCACCCGAAATTCCCCCCGGATCATCGGAATGGCGAAGATACGGACCGGCCATGTCCACACCCTTGCAGCGAGCTTTCCGAAAGCTGACGCTGCGCTGCAACATTGCGGTGCGTGAACGGCTTAGCTACGATGAATGCTCCCCCGCAAGCCCGATAAATCCCCTGAAGGAGGCAGCATGTCGGTCAAGGTATCCATGAAGGTCAACGGCAAGCCGGTCTCCGCCGACCTCGAGGCGCGGACCCTGCTGGTGACCCTCATCCGCGAGCAGCTGCGGCTCACCGGCACCCACGTCGGCTGCGATACGGCGCAGTGCGGCGCGTGCACTGTCCTCATGAACGGCAAGGCGATCAAGAGCTGCTCGATCGTCGCCATGCAGGCCGAGGGCGCCGACATCCTCACCATCGAAGGCGTGGCCAAGCCCGACGGCACGCTGCACCCGATGCAGGCGGCGTTCAAGGAGAACCACGGCCTGCAATGCGGCTTTTGCACGCCGGGCATGGTGATGAACGCGCTCGACTTCGCGAAAAGCCATCCCGACCCGACCGAGGAGGAGGTGCGCGACAGCCTCGAAGGCAATCTGTGCCGCTGCACCGGCTACCACAACATCGTCAAGAGCATCATGGCCGGCGCGCGCGCGATGGCAGGCAAGCCATGACCACCTCCCTGATCGGCGCGCGGATCGAGCGCAAGGAGGATTACCGCTTCCTCACCGGCGCCGGCATGTATACCGACGATGTCGCGCTGCCGGGCCAGGCGTACGCGGCGTTCGTGAGATCGCCTCACGCGCACGCCCGGATCAAGAAGATTGCCGTGGACCAGGCAAAAAAGTCCCCGGCAGTGCTTGCGGTCTATACGGGCGCCGATCTGGCGGCGGCGAAGGTGGGCGGCCTGCCCTGCGGCTGGCTGATCACCGACGTCAACGGCCAGCCGATGAAGGAGCCGCCGTATCCGCCGCTCGCGCAAGGCAAGGTGCGGCACGTCGGCGAGCGCGTCGCGGTAGTGATCGCCGAATCGCTCGACCAGGCGAGGGATGCCGCCGAGCTCGTCGAGGTGGATTATGAAGTTTTGCCGGCAGTCGTCGACCCTGCAAAAGCCAAAGGCGCGCCGGCGATTCATGAAGCGGCGCCCGACAACGCCTGCTACGTCTGGGCGCTGGGCGACAAGGCGGCGGTCGACAGCGCGTTTGCCAAGGCGGCGCACGTCACCAAGCTCGATTTCGTCAACAACCGCCTGATACCGAACGCGATCGAGCCGCGCGCGGCGAACGCGACGTACTCGCGCGCCGAGGCGGGGTACACGCTCTATGTCGCGAGCCAGAACCCGCACGTGGAGCGGCTGCTGATGACTGCCTTCGTGCTGGGGCTGCCCGAGAACAAGGTGCGCGTGGTCGCGCCCGACGTCGGCGGCGGCTTCGGCTCGAAGATCTACCTCTATCCCGAGGATGTGGTGGTCACCTGGGCAGCCAAGCAGCTCAACCGCGCCGTGAAATGGACCGCCGAGCGCACCGAGTCCTTCGTCTCGGACGCGCACGGCCGCGACCACGTGACCACGGCGGAGCTCGCGCTCGACCGCGACGGCAAGTTCCTCGCCATGCGCGTGCGCACGACGGCGAACCTCGGAGCGTATCTCTCGACCTTTGCGTCGTGCATCCCGACCATCCTGTACGCCACGCTCCTCGCCGGGCAGTACACCACGCCGCTCATCTACTGCGAGGTCACCGCGGTGTTCACCAACACCACGCCGGTGGACGCCTACCGCGGCGCAGGGCGCCCCGAGGCGACCTACGTCGTCGAGCGGCTGGTCGAAACGGCCGCGCGCGAAATGAAGCTCGACCCGGCCGGCATCCGCCGCAAGAACTTCATCCGCCAGTTTCCCTATCAGACTCCGGTCGCGCTGTGCTACGACACCGGAAACTACGAGGCGACCCTCGATGCGGTGATGAAGATGGCGGACGTCTCGGGGTTCAAGCAGAGAAAGGAAGAATCGCTCAGGAAGGGCAAGCTGCGCGGCCTGGGGTACGCCTGCTACATCGAGGCCTGCGGCATCGCGCCCTCGAACGTGGCCGGAAGCCTCGGCGCGCGCGCCGGTCTTTTCGAGGCCGGAGAGATCCGCGTGCATCCGACCGGCACCGTGACCGTGTTCACCGGCTCGCATTCGCACGGCCAGGGGCACGAGACCACGTTCGCGCAGGTGGTCGCCGACCGCCTCGGCCTGCCGATGGAGAACGTCGACATCGTGCACGGCGATACTTCGAAGGTGCTTTTCGGCATGGGCACCTACGGCTCAAGGTCTATCGCGGTCGGTGGGACCGCGATAGTGAAAGCGCTCGACAAGATCATCGCCAAGGGCAGGAAGATCGCCGCGCATCTGCTCGAGGCAGCGGAGGCGGACATCGAGTACGACCGCGGCGTGTTCAAGGTGGCGGGCACCGACAAGCACAAGACCTTCGGCGAAGTGGCGTTCGCGGCCTACGTGCCGCACAACTATCCGCTCGACAAGCTCGAGCCCGGCCTCAACGAGAACGCGTTCTACGACCCGGCGAACTTCACCTTCCCCGCGGGCAGCTATGTCTGCGAGGTCGAGGTGGACCGCGACACCGGCGCGACGCAGGTCGTCGCCTTCACCGCGGTCGACGACTTCGGCAAAATCATCAATCCGATGATCGTCGAAGGCCAGGTGCACGGCGGGCTCGCGCAGGGCATCGGGCAGGCGCTCACCGAAGGCTGCCGCTACGACAGCACCGGGCAGCTGGTCACCGGATCATTCAGCGACTACGCCATCCCTCGCGCCGCGGACGTCCCGCTCTTCAAGCTGGATACGCGCGAGACGCCCTGCACGCACAACCCGCTCGGCGTGAAGGGTTGCGGCGAGGCGGGCGCGATCGGCGCGCCGGCGGCGGTGATGAACGCGATCACCGACGCCCTCGGCGTGAAGGACATCCCGATGCCCGCCACGGCGCAGACCGTGTGGCGCTCGATGCACAAGGCAGCCTAGGAGGACAGCGATGCACGCATTCGAATATCACCGGCCTTCGAACGTGAAGGACGCCGTCGCCCTGGTCTTAAAGAAGGAGGAAGGCAGATACCTCGCCGGCGGCCAGAGCCTGGTGCAGGCGATGAAGCTGCGCCTGTCGTCGCCGACCGACCTGATCGATCTCAACGCGATCGGCGACCTGAAGGCGCTGAAGGCGGAGAGCAATGCCGTGACGATCGGCGCGATGGTGCGGCACGCCGAGGTGGCCGCCTCGAGCGGCGTGAGGAAGGCGATTCCCGCGCTCGCCGCGCTCGCCGGCATCATCGGCGACCGGCAGGTCAGGCACATGGGCACGATCGGCGGCTCGCTCGCCAACAACGACCCGGCGGCCGACTACCCGGCGGCCGTGCTCGGCCTGGGCGCCACGATCGTCACCAGCAAGCGCAAGATCGAGGCCGATAAATTCTTCAAGGGCCTGTACGAAACCGCGCTCGAGCCGGGGGAGCTGATCACCGCGGTCTCGTTTCCGGTCCCGAAGCGCGCCGCCTACATGAAGTTCAAGAACCCGGCGTCGCGCTTCGCCATCGTCGGCGTATTCGTCGCCGACTTTGGCGGCAAGGTGCGGGTCGGCGTGACCGGAGCCGGGCCCTGCGCGTTCCGCCAGGCCGACATGGAGAAGGCGCTCGCGGCAAAGTTCGCGCCCGAGTCGGTCGCCAGCATCAAGGTGAAGGCCGACGGCCTCAACAACGACCTGCACGCGAGCCCGGAGTACCGCGCGCACCTGATCACCGTCATGGCCAAGCGCGCCGTCGAGGCGGCGCTGAAATAGAGCGCAGGCTGTTCATGGCACGCACGCTTCCGAATTCCATCGACGAGACGCAGAAGCTCCTCGCTGCGGGCGACTACGTCGCCGATCGCAGCCTCGCCACCTCTCTGTTCCTCGCTCTCGCCATGCGCCGGCCGCTGTTCCTGGAAGGCGAGGCCGGGGTCGGCAAGACCGAGATCGGCAAGGTCATCGCCCAGGGCCTGGGCCGGGAGCTGATCCGCCTGCAGTGCTACGAGGGCCTGGACATCGCGCAGGCTGCCTACGAGTGGAACTACTCGCGGCAGATGATCGAAATCCGGCTGGCGGAAGCAGCCGGGGAGAAGTCAAAGGAGAAGCTCGCGGCCGATATTTACTCCGAGAAATTCCTGATCAAGAGACCTCTGGCGCGCGCGCTGGAAGGCCATTCGCCGGTCCTGCTCATCGACGAGCTCGACCGCACCGACGAGCCCTTCGAGGCCTACCTGCTCGAGGTGCTGTCGGACTGGCAGATCACGATTCCCGAGGTCGGCACGCTGCGCGCCTCCGAGCCGCCGATCGTGGTCATCACCTCCAACCGCACGCGCGAGATCCACGACGCGGTGAAGCGGCGCTGCTTCTACCACTGGGTGGACTTCCCGGACGCGCCGCGCGAGCTCGAGATTCTGCACCGCAAGGCGCCGAAAGCGCGCGAGGCGCTGTCCAAGGAAGTGGTCGCTTTCGTGCAGCGGCTGCGAAAAAGCGATCTGTTCAAGCTGCCGGGGGTCGCCGAGACGATCGACTGGGCGAACTGCCTGGTGGCGCTCGACCGCGTCGCGCTCGATCCCGAAACCGTCAACAACACGCTGGGCGTGCTGCTCAAGTACCGCGACGACCTGGAGCGGGTCGCCGGCGAGGAAGCGGCGCGCCTGGTCGGCGAGGCGAGGGCCGCGGCCGCCGCCTGAGCAACGCATGAGCGCGATGTCCTTTTTCCGCCGGCTGCTCGGCGGCAAGCACGGCGGGGTCGAACGGCCCGCGCGCAGCCTGCTCTCCCTGTGCGACGCGCTGCTCAGCGAGCGCGGCGAATATGCCAGCGCGTCGCTCGCGCGCGACGCCCTCGCCGCGTACCAGGGCCTGGATGAGCGCCAGCGCGACGCGTTCTTCGACGCCCTGGCGCGGCAGTACTCGCCTTCGGCGGAGGCGGTCAGCCGCGCGGCGGCGGCCTACCAGGCCGAGCCTACGCCCGAGAACCTGCTGCGCCTGCAGAACAGCGTCGAGCCGGCGCGCCAGGAGCTGTTCCGCCGGCTCAACATGGCCCCCGGCGGCACCGCCGCGCTGGTCGAGATGCGCAGGCAGCTGCTCAAGGGGCTCGAGACGCACCCGCACTGGCGCGCCATCGACCTGGACCTGATGCACCTGCTGCGCTCCTGGTTCAACCGCGGCTTCCTGCGCCTGGAGCGCATCGACTGGCGCACCTCCGCCCTGGTGCTCGAAAAGCTGATCCAGTACGAGGCGGTGCATGCGATCCACGGCTGGCGCGACCTGCGCCGGCGCCTGGAATCCGACCGCCGCTGCTTCGCCTTTTTCCATCCGCAGCTGCCCGACGAGCCGATCATCTTCATCGAGGTGGCGCTGGCGCGAGGCATGAGCGCGCACGTGCAGCCGCTGCTCGACGTCGGCTCGCCGGTAGGCACGCTCGCGAACGCCGACTGCGCCATGTTCTACTCGATCACCAACTGCCAGGAGGGGCTGCGCGGGATATCGTTCGGCAACCTGCTGATCAAGCAGGTCGCGGAGGACTTGAAGCGCGAGTTCCCGCACCTGCGCCGCTTCGCGACGCTGTCGCCGATCCCCGGCTTCCGCCGCTGGCTCGACGAGAACCGCATGCGCGTCGCCGTCGGCGCCGAGGGCAAGGAGCGGCTCGCGCTGCTGTCGCGGCTCGAGGATCCCGCCTGGCATCTTGGCGAGGTGCCCGAGGCGCTGCACAGCCTGCTGATGCGCCTTTGCGCGTACTACCTGCTCAACGCCAAGCAGGGCCTCGAGCCGCTCGACGCGGTGGCGCGCTTTCATCTCGGCAACGGCGCGTCGCTCGAGCGCCTGAACTGGATGGGCGACTCTTCCGAGCAGGGCATGGCGCGCTCCGCGGGCCTGATGGTGAACTACGTCTACTGGCTCGCCGAGGTGGAGCGCAACCACGAGCGCTACTTCCGCGAGCACCACATCGTCGCCTCGCCGCTGGTCGAGGAGCTGGCGCGCGAGTGCCCGCTCGGCGCGCAAGCCGAAAAGGGCGCTGCCGCTTGAGCGAGGGGCGGCTCGCAGAAAACGTGATGCACTTCGCGCGGCTCCTCAGGGCCGCGGGCCTGCGCATCGGCTCGGACCGCGTCATCGACTGTGTGCGCGCGCTCGAGATCGCCGGTGCGCAGCGCCGCGACGACTGGTACTGGACCATGTCGGCGGTGCTCCTGTCGCGGCAGGAGCAGCGGCCGATCTTCGACCAGGCGTTCCAGATCTTCTGGCGCGACCCCAAGCTCACCGAGAGGATGATGCAGATGCTGCTGCCGCAGGCCTACGGCCGCGCCGCAAGACCCGAGCAGCAGCAGAGCCAGCGCCTCACCGACGCGCTCTTCAGCCAGCAGCGCGAGGCGCGAGGGAAGGAGGCCGAGCGCCTGGACATCGAAGCGCGGCTCACTTTCTCGTCGCGCGAGGTGCTGCAGCGCATGGACTTCGACAGCATGTCGGCGGCGGAGCTCGCCGAGGCGAAAAAGATGATCGCCCAGCTGCGCCTGCCGCTGCCGATGGTCCGCACCAGGAGATTCCGGCCCAAGCGCGCCGGCCGGCGCATCGATCTGCGCGCCACGCTGCGCGAGTCGCTGCGCGAAGGCGGCGACATCATCGCGCTGGTGCGCGCCGCGCCCGGCGAGCTGCATCCGCCGCTGGTCGTGCTGTGCGACATCTCGGGCTCGATGAATCCGTATTCGCGGATGTTTCTGCATTTTCTCCACGCCATCACCAACGACCGCGACCGGGTGACGGTGTTCGTGTTCGGCACCCGCCTGACCAACATCACCCGGCAGCTGCGCCACCGCGACGTCGACGTGGCGATGGCCAAGGTCGCCGACGCGATCAAGGACTGGTCGGGCGGCACGCGCATCGGCGCGTCGCTGCGCGAGTTCAATTTCAAGTGGGCCCGCCGCACGCTCGGGCAGAACGCGTGCGTGCTGCTCGTCTCCGACGGCCTCGACCGCGAGGCCGGCGAGGGCCTCGGCGAAGAAATGGAGCGGCTCGCGAAATCGAGCCGCTACCTCGCGTGGCTCAATCCGCTCCTGCGCTACGACAAGTTCGAAGCCAGGCCGGCGGGCGTGCGCGCGATGCTGCCGCACGTCGATCTGTTCCTGCCGGTGCATAATCTGAAGAGCCTCGTCGACCTCGCAAAAACGCTGAACGGACCGATGACCCGGCAAAATCAGGAGAAGCGCGCATGGAAATGAAGGGCGAGCAGCTGATCCCGGCGCCGCAGCAGGCGGTCTGGGACGCGCTCAACGACCCCGGGGTGCTGAAGGCCTGCGTGCCCGGCTGCGAGTCGATCGAGAAGAGCGGCGACAACGAGTATCAGGTGCTGATGGTGGCGCGCGTCGGCCCGGTGAGCGCCAAGTTCAAGGGCAGGCTGACGCTCTCGGACATCAACCCGCCCAGCTCCTACTCGATTTCCTTCGAGGGCCAGGGCGGGCCTGCGGGCTTCGCCAAGGGCAGCGCACAGGTGAGGCTGACTTCTCAAGATCACCATACCAAGCTTTCCTATGATGTAAAGGCGAACGTAGGCGGCAAGCTGGCGCAGATCGGCTCGCGCCTGGTCGACGCGGCGGCGAAAAAAGTCGCCGACGACTTCTTCAGGAATTTCAGTGAAAACTTCGCTTCCGCGGCGCCAGGCGACCCGGACCTGCCCGACGTGCCGGACACGACGCTGCGTTTTTTCGCCGCGGGCGCGCTGCTGATCCTTGGCGTCGTGATGTACTTCTTCCTCACATAGAAAATGAGTGTTGTCTCGCGCATGGACAGGGTGCTCAACGCGTTCGTCGCGCGCTGCCCATGGTTCCACCAGCCGATGACCCGGGGCCGCGCGCGCATGTTCGCGCTGCAGCACCGGCTCAACACCCGGCAGCGCAACTCGGTGCTCAAGCTCAAAGTGGCAACCAATTGCAGCGACTGGGACACCCGCCTGCGCATCATCCAGGCCTGCAGCGAGGAGGTGATCGCCGACCACCAGCACGGCGGCGGCCGGCCGCACTGGAAGATCCTCGAGGACCTCGGCCTGCGCATCGGCCTGAAGCGGCGCGAGCTGCAGGACGCGCAGCCGCTGCCTTCGACCGAGCTCGCCTGGGCGGCGTGGGAAGGGCTGATGGCGAATCGCCACTGGCTCGAGGGCATCGTCGCCAACACCTGCGCCGAGCGCATCAATGTGCCGGGCTACGGCAGCGGGCTGTTCAGAAGGCACGGCTGGTTCGGCGTCGAGCGGCTGCGCTGGGGAAAGCTGTTCGGGCTCGCGCAGGACGAGCTCGAGTTCTTCGAGCTGCACAGCGAGGCCGACATCGAGCACTCGAACACCGGCTGGCGCGCGGTGGAGAAATTCGCGAGGCAACTGCGCATGGAGGACGCAGCGGTCAAGGCCTGCGAGCGCAACCTGTACGTGTGGGAGCACTATCTCAATGGGATTGCCGGGGCCGGAGATGCAGCGCGTTCTTAAGGTCTTGTTGGTAGTAACCGTTTTTCTTTCGGCATCGGCTGAAGCGCAATATCCGTCAAAACCCGTCCGCTTCCTGGTGCCGATCCCGCCCGGCGGCGGGCCCGACCTCGTGGGGCGCCTCATCGCGGCGCGCCTCAGCGAGACGCTGGGCCAGCCGGTGGTGGTCGAGAACCGCGTCGGCGGCAATGGCGTGGTGGCGGGCGAAGCGGTGGCGAAGGCGGCGCCCGACGGGTACACGCTGCTGGTCGGCATGGACAGCCTGGTCGCGATCAACCCGCACCTCTATGAGCGCATGCCGTTCGATCCATTGAGCGACCTGGTCCCGGTGGCAAGCCTGGTGTCGAACGGCTTTTTCCTGGTGGTGAATCCGCAGCTGCCAGTGCACGATCTCGCCGAGTTCATCGAGTACGCGAAGCGGGCGAACCCGCCGCTCCACTACGCCTCGGGCGGCAACGGCAGCCAGCACCACCTGACCATGGAGCGGCTGAAGGGACGCGCCGGGATTGCGCTGGTGCATATCCCGTACAAGGGCGGCGCACCGGCGACGACCGCAACCGTGTCCGGCGAAGTCGCGGCGATGATGTCGGGGACTTCCACCGCGCCGCAGATCAAGGCCGGGCGCCTGCGCGTGCTCGCGTACACCGGGCCGAAGCGCTCGGGCCTGCTGCCCGAGGTGCCGGCCATCGCCGAAACCTATCCGGATTTCGAGATGACGCAGTGGTACGGCCTGTTCGCGCCGCCTGCCATCCCGGAGGCTGTTCTGGCGCGGCTGCGCGCCGAGGTGAGCCGCATCCTCAGGGAGCCGGAGATCCGCGAGCGCCTGCACAACGCGGGCGGAGTGGAAGCCTGGATCACCACGCCCGGGGAATTTGCCGCGGCGATCCGCAACGATCACGCCAAGTACGCGCGGCTGGTCCGGGAAATCGGCGCGCGAATCGATTAAAGTGGCGGTATGTCCGCGCCCGAGCGACGCCCTGCCGCGACCCTGTACGTCGAGCTGCGCAACTTCACCCGGCTCTCCGAAACCCTGGAGGCGGCGCAAGTGCTCCAGCTCGCCAACGAGTTCTTCTCCTTCACGGGGAAGCACATCCGGGACCGCGGCGGCCGCGTGCTGTCCCTCCATAACGACTCGGTGATCGCCTCGTTCAGCGGGGACGACCGGCTGGAATTCAGCATCTACGCGCTCAAGGCGGCACAGCAGATCCAGCGCGAATTCGAGCCGATCGGCGAGCGCTGGCAGAACGACCACGCCCTGCCCGCCGCGGTGGCTCTCGGCCTGCACGTGGGAGACACCGTGTTCGGCATGGCGGGCCCCGACGACAGCCAGGAGTACGTCGCCTTCGGCGACTGCGTCAGCATCGCCGAGCGCCTGGTGCACCGCGCGCGCGCCGGCGAGATCGTGCTGTCGCTTGCGTTCATGAGGGCGATCGGCGCCACGGTCAAGACGCTGGGCGCCGAGGAATTGCCGTCGCTCGAGCTCGCGCGGCGGCCGCCGATCGCGATCTACGGCATGGTGCTCAACACGCGGCTGGACTTTACTTAGCGCTCAGGGCTTCGCGCATCGCCTGCGCGAGCGCTTCGGGGGGATGGGCGCCCGAGACGCCGAGCTTGCGGTCGAAGATGAAGGTCGGCACCGCGGAAATGCCGAGACCGCGCATCTCTTCTTCCAGCGCAGCCACTTCCCTGGCGTCGGACTCCTGTGGCCAGCCTGAAACCCCGCTGCGCTGCGCGATCTCCTCGAGCACTTTCGGGTCGCCGACGTCCCTGGCCTGTTCGAAGTAGGCGCGGAAAAGCTCCTCCACCACCTTCTGCCCCTGGCCCTGGCGCTGGGCGAGATCGATCAAGCGGTGCGCGGCGATGGTGTTGGGCGTGCGCGCCATGCGCTCGAACGCGAACTCGATGCCCTCGCCGCGTCCTTCCGCGGCGAGGCGGGCGTCGAGCTGGCGGCTCCGCTCGAGCGAGCCGAATTTCGCCTTGCGGTACTCCGCGCGAGGCATCCCGCCCTGCGGCATCTCGGGATTCAGCTGGAAGGGCAGGTAGCGAACGCTCACCTGCGCTTCGTCGCCCAGAAGCGCGAGCGCTTTTTCCAGGCGCCGCTTCCCGATGTAGCACCACGGGCAAACGACGTCGGAAACCACCTCGATGGTCAACGGCTTTCCCACTATGGCTTCTTTGCGGGAATCGTCCAGAGGTAGATCGTCCGCCCGCTGAGCTCGACCTTCTTGTCGGGCCTCCACTTGCCCATGTCGAACTGGTGCGAAACGATGCGCGACCCCGGCTTGAGCTGCTCCATCAGCCGCGGCATCAGCTTCACGTTGAGGTCCGGCAACAGGTAGAGCGTCACCACCGTGGCCTCGTGGAAGTCGGCCTGGAACAGGTCCTCGTTGCGGAACTTCACCAGGCTGGTCACGCCGTTCTTTTTCGCGTTCTCGTTGGCTTCCTGGATGCGCTCCGGGTCGATGTCGATGCCGACCGCGCGGACGCCGAACTTCTTAGCCGCAGTGACCGGGATGCGGCCGTCGCCCGAGCCGAGGTCGTAGAGCACGTCGCCCTTCTTGACGTTGGCAAGCCGCAGCATCTCGTCCACCACCTCCTGCGGCGTGGGCACGAAGATGACGTCGGGTGCCTGGCTGCGGCGCGGCTGCGCCTGGGCAACGTTAAGGGGGGATTGCGGTTCTAGCGCGGCCGCCGGCGCCGCAGCGATCAGCGCCGCGGTGATCGAGATCAGGGTTCGCATGAGGCAAATTATGCCTCAGCGAACAAGGGGATCCGCCTTAAGGCGAAAGACCGGTGGCGAAGCGGCTCGAAGTCACCGCCGCGTCGACGTCGCGCTCCTCGCCGGCCTTGACGTCCCTGGGAGGCAATACCGGCACCCCGGGCTGGACCTGCGGCTCGACCAGCGCTTCCTCCAGATCGCCGGTGCCGTGGACTTCGATCCGCGCCCATGTAATCAACAGGATGGCAACGAGGATGGCGATCACGGCGATGATCGCGGTGATCGGGTGCTCAGGCTGGGGATCGGGCGCGTGGCAGGCATGTCCCATACGGCTTCGACCTCCGGGCAGCCCCCATGTTCGAAACCAATCTAGTCGCCGGCGATTGTCATGTTCTCAACCAGGATCGAACCGCTCGACCGGCCGCTCCGCACGAGCACGTCGCTGCCTACGGCAACAATACCCTTGAACATGTCCTTCAGGTTGCCGGCAATCGTGATTTCCTCCACAGGATAGCGGATTTCGCCGCCCTCGACCCAGTAGCCTGCGGCGCCGCGCGAGTAGTCGCCTGTAACCAGGTTCACGCCCTGACCCATCAGCTCGGTGACGAGAAGCCCGCGCTGCAGCTTCTTCAGCATGCCGGCGAAGTCGGGTCCGTTGGACTGAACGATAAGATTGTGGTGGCCGCCGGCGTTGCCGGTGCTTTTCATGCCGAGCTTGCGCGCCGAATAGCTGCCGAGGAAATAGCCTTCGACGACGCCGTCGCGCACGACGGCGCGGCTGCGCGTCGCGACGCCTTCCTCGTCGAACGGCGTGCTGGCCATCGCCTGCTTCTCGTGCGGGCGCTCGTCGATGCGGATCAGCGGCGAGAACACCTGCCTTCCGAGGCTGTCGACGAGGAACGAGGTCTTGCGGTACAGGTTGCCGCCATTCACGGCCGAGACGAAATGGCCGATCAGCTGCAGCGCCGCCGGCGCCTCGAACAGCACCGGCGCCTGGCAGGTCGCAATCTTGCGCGCGCCGAGGCGCGCCACCGCGCGCGAGCCGGCGTAGCGTCCCAGCGCCTTCGGCTCGGCGAGCTTCGCGGGAACGCGGGAGGCGCTGAACCAGTCGTCGCGCTGCATCAGGCCCTTGTCCTCGGCGATCACCGAGCACGACAGCCAGTGCCGCGAGCCGGGATAGCCGCCCACGAAACCGAGGCTGTTTGCGAAGACGAACTGCGACTGGTTGGCAGCCACCGTCGCGCCTTCGGAATTGCGTATTTTCCTTGAGACCGAAAACGCCGCCGCCTCGCAGCGCCGCGCGATATCGATCGCCTCCTCCGTGGACAATCCCCACGGGTGGAATAGATCGAGGTCGGGCTGCGCGCGCGCAAGCTGGTCCGCATCCGGCAATCCGGCGCATTCGTCTTCCGCAGTATGGCGTGCGATGGCGAGCGCTGCATCGACCGTCTGCTCGAGCGCGGCACGCGAGAAGTCAGAGGTGCTGGCGTGGCCGCGGCGCACTTTGGGACGCTCGCCCAGGTAGATCGAGACGCCGACGCTGCGGTCGCGGTTATGCTCGATGGTGTCGGGCTGGCCTTTGCGCACCGTCACCGCGAGGCCATAGGCCTCGGAGACGTCGCAATCGCAGCCGTTCGCGCCGGCGTGCCTGGCGCGATCCAGCACCACCTGCGCGAGGCTGCGCAGCTCGCCGGGATCGCAGCTGAAACCGTGGCGCTTCGGCATGGGGGCGCTATGATAACAGCG
>Ga0137409_10005632_pt1 | contig 13037 bp, 6 predicted proteins | sample CZODoug1_16funga_FD_122059 | JGI IMG/M metagenome (GOLD analysis project Ga0137409, IMG submission 122059) | Vadose zone soil fungal communities from Angelo Coast Range Reserve, California, USA - CZODoug1_16fungal (Hybrid Assembly) | ecosystem: Environmental > Terrestrial > Soil > Vadose zone...
AGGAGTCCAGGATCGGGCGCGGCCTCACCGCCTTCACCGCTGGCTTCCGCAGGAGCGCCAGCCGCGCCGGCGGCGCTGACCGCGCGTGGCGTGGTCTCGCCTGGGCGTTCGACAAAACGAGCGCCTGCCGCAGCGGCCGCACCGCCACCACCGGCGCCCCCTCCACCGCCTCCACCGCCCCCAAATCCATATCTCTGCGCCAGTCCCTGCACGTCACCGGCCAGCAGGGCCGTCTTGATCGGATCGAGGACCTGGGCGTTGCCGCCCGCCTTGGCCAACGAGTCGAACACGACGTTGATGCGCGCCACGAGCCAGGCGCTGTCGCGTTTCTGCGAGGGCGACAGCGGGGTGGGCGGGGGCGTCTTGCCCGCGTAGTTCCAGACGACGCGGTGCAGGCCCGGACCGGCGGGGCCCTGAATGGTGCGCACGGTGTCGCCCAAGACGTCGCGAATCACGACGCGGGTGCGCGCGCGGCGGTCGCTGTTCGCCGCCGTGAGGCGATAGACGATCTCGGCGCCGTACTGCGGGCTCTGCGCGCGGAACGCCTTGTGCCCCGAGTTCCCGCCGCCCAGGGGCGACTGCCCGTACTGATATGCCGTCTTCGGCTGGAACAGATACGCCGCCTGAGCGATCACGCTGTCCGACAGCTGCTCGAGGGGCGCGATGTCCACGATCCACAGGGCGCGGCCGTGCGTGGCCGCGATCAGCTCCCGCTCGCGCGGGTGGATCTTCAGGTCGTGCACCGGCACCGTGGGCAGCCCGCTCATGAACTTCTGCCACGACACGCCACCGTCGAACGACACATAGGCGCCGACGTCGGTACCCACGAACAGCAGGTTCTTGTTGGCGAGATCTTCGCGGATCACGTGGACGTAGTCGGGCCCGCCCGTCGGCAGGTTGTTGGCGATCGAGCGGAACGTCTTGCCGAAGTCCGTCGTCACGTACACGTACGGCTTGAAGTCGTTGTTGCGGTGATTGTCGAACGTGATGTAGAACGTCGCCGAATCGAAGCGCGACGGCTCGATCCGGCTCACGTAAGTGCCCGCAGGAACGCCGGGGAACCGGCCGGTCAGGTTGTCCCAGCTGCCGCCGTCGTTCTTGGTCACCCACACGTTGCCGTCGTCGGTGCCGGCGTAGAGCACGCCGGGCCGGAGCGGCGACTCCGAGAGTGACACGATCGTGCAGAAGGTCTCCGCGCCCGTGACGTCGGGCGTCACGCCGCCGGTCGTGCGCGTCGAGACGCGGATCTTCATCGTGTCGCGGGTCGACAGGTCGGGCGATATCGGATACAGATCCTCGCCGCGGCGCGTCGACTTCATCACCTTGCTCGCGCCGGCGTAGAAGATCTCCGGATTGTGTGCCGAAATCAGGAACGGCGTGTTCCAGTTCCAGCGCACATCGATGTCGTTCGAGTCGGCCTTTTGACGGGCGCGGAAATCCGCCAGACGGCGCGCCTGCACTCCCGTCGCCGGCTTCGTGGTGTCGGGCCGTTCGATGACGATGGAATCCTCGAACATCTGATAGCGCGGACGCCAATTGGGCTTCTGGAGATTGGTGCGCTCGCCCGTCGCGAAGTTGAGGCGCGACATGTTGCCGCCTTGCGACTCGACGTAGATGATGTTCGGGTCGGTCGGGTCCTGGGCCGTGTAGAAGCCGTCGCCGCCGCCCACCGTCGTCCAGTCAGCGTTGGTGATGTCGCCCTGACGGCGCCGCGAGTAGCCGCACCAGGAGCCGTTGTCCTGGAGCCCGCCGCAGACGCGGTAGGGGAAGCCCATGTCGTACGAGACGATGTAGAACTGCCCGATGGCGAACGAGTTCAGGAAGTCGTAGTTGCCGCCGCGGTCCCAGGTCTGGGCCACGCCGCCGTCGTCGCCGACAATGATGTGGTTGGGATCAATCGGATCGATCCACATCGCGTGATGATCGACGTGAATCCCCTGGGTCGCGTTGCCGACCGTCTTGCCGCCGTCGTTGGAGAAGTTGACGGGCGTGGACGACCAGTACACGCGGTTCGGATCCTTGGGGTCGACGCGCACCTGTGAGTAGTAGAAGGGGCGCACGTTGTTGCTGTTCGTCTTTTCCCAGGTGGCTCCGCCATCAGCAGATCGATACAGCCCCGACGGCCGAGTCTGCGGCGCCTTGGTCTTGTCGGGGTGGGGGTTGGCCGTCGTGTCGGCTTCGAGCATGAGATAGATCACCTTGGGGTCCGACGCGGCGATGGCGATGCCGATGCGACCTTTGGTGGTCGTGGGGAGTCCGCCGCCGGTGACCGCGGTCCACGTCTTGCCACCGTCTGTCGTCTTCCAGAGCCCGCTGCCGGGGCCGCCCGAGTTCAAGAAGTAGGACCCGCGCTGCCGCTCCCAGCTCGCGGCGAAGAGGACTTCGGGGTTCGAGGGGTCCATCGCGACGTCGACAAAGCCGGCGCGATCGGAGATGAACTTGATGAGGCTCCAGGTCGCCCCGCCGTCGGTCGTCTTGTAGAGGCCGCGCTCGGCATTGGGCGCCCACGGTTGGCCCAGGACCGCGACGTACACGATGTTCGGGTTCGTCGGGTGCACCACGATGCGACCGATGGCGCCGCTCTTTTCCAGCCCCGAAGGCTTCCACGTCAGCCCGCCGTCGGTCGACTTATAGATGCCACACCCCGGCGAGATCGTGTTACGGGAATCTTCTTCGCCGGTCCCCGCCCACACCTGATTCGTGTCCGAGGGGGCGATCGCCAGCTCGCCCATCGAGATGCAGCGCTCGTTGTCGAACACGGGCCGGAACGTGGTCCCGTTGTTGGTCGTCTTCCAGATGCCGCCTGCCGCGGCCGCGACGAAGAACGTCTTGGAGGGGCTGGGGATGCCGACCACGCTCGAGACTCGGCCCATCATGTTGGCGGGCCCGAGGTTGCGCCAGCGGAAGCCGGCGAGGAGCGTCGAGTCCAGCGTGATCTTGCTCTGCGCGGCGACTGGGGAGCCGACCACCGCGAGGACGGCCAGCGCCGTCCACAAGCGACGAGTCATGACGGCCTCATCAAGAAGGGGTTGTGAATGTACGGCTGCTAGGGGCGGGGTGTTGAGCCCCCCCCCGCCCCTAAGGTCATAAGGCTTGTTACCGGCGGGTCCTCGTCCTCGTGGTGCGTCGCGCCGGCGCCGCAGGCGGCGCGGCGGGGGTGGGCAGAGCCACGTCGCTATTCCAGATGTCCTGCGCGATGAGCCAGCGGCCGTTCTCGTTCACCCAGCGAACGACGTACTTGCCGGAGTCGGCCCCGGGCATTCCGGCGGGCGGTGTTCCGGCCCACTTCCACCACCAGCGTCCCTGTTCCACGGCTGCCGCGCCGTTCGCCCACACCGAGTCGGCCCGCAGGCTGAGCGTGGGCTTCACGGCGTTCAGCGTTGCGAAGAAGGCGCGGATCCCCGCCTTGCCGCGTGTCGGCGCCATGTTCGGCGGCATGATCACCGCGTTTTGGGCGTAGAACTCTGCGAGCGAGTCGGCGTGGCCAGACGACGTGAGCCGGGCCCAGTTGGCGTTGGCCGCATCGATCGCCTTTTTCGCGGTTGCCGTGTCGCCCGTCGCGGGCGGCATGCAACCGACCGCGGCGACGAGCGCGAGGGTGATGAGTTTGGTCATGGCGTGCGCGGACGAGCGGTGGGGGGCAGGACGCCGTTCAGGCGCAGATAGTTGGCTTCCTGGCTGTAGTGATCGGCCCAGTCGCCCACGGTGATCATCATCGCGGACGCCATCGTGAACGGATTGGGGCCAAAGAGCTGGACCGGTGCACTGAGGTTCGAGTCGTCCAGTTTGGCGAACGCTTGTGTGCAGAAGTCGAAACTCTCCTTGAGCCGGGCAATGAGGGCGTCCTTGCCGGCCGTCGTGTCGATCGCGGTGCGCGTGGGCGGTGCCATGCCGGCGACCTTGCCGCACAGCAGATCGTTGCCTTCCTTGATGAGGTGGACCTGGATCTCGGCGAAACTCATCTGCGCCGGCGTGGGCCGGTAGGTGTACTTCTCGGCCGGCATCGCCTCGGCGGCGGCGACCAGGATGCGCGTGTAGCGCTGGGTCATGGCGCGCAGGGCGTCGGCGACGGGGCTCTTCGACGCGGCCGCCGGCTGGGCCATCGTGGCGGCCTGGAGGAGCAGCAGGGATGCGATCAGCATTGGAGTGCCTTGGTTCGAGAAGGAGGGAAGTCTGTAGCGTGAAGCGGTGCGCGTCCAGAGCCTTGACGTCGGCTTGACGTCCAGCGCCGAGGTTGCGCTTGCGTTTCAGACTTCATCGCCACCCCAGGAGGCTCTCATGCGTTGCCGATTGCTCTTCACCCTTGCCGTCCTCGTGCTGACCGCGGCGTGCAAGAACCCGTTTGGAGTCCGCGCAGGGTCGGGGAATTGGCTCACCGAACAGCGCGTGCGAGCCGACGCGTCCGAGCTCACGGTGATGACGCAGAATCTCTACGTCGGCGCCGACGTCGACGCGGTGATCGTCGCCCTCGGCACCCCCGACCCGAACGACGATCTCCCCGCCCTCCTCTTTGCGATCCAGACCGTGGGCAAGACCGACTTCCCGGCGCGCGCCAGCGCGATCGCCGACGAGATCGCCGCGCGGCGACCGTACGTCGTGGGCCTGCAGGAGGCGTCGCAGCTCGACATCGACCTCACCGCCTTGGGATTGCCGGTCGTCGTCCACCAGGATTTCGTGGCGATCCTCGCGGCCAAGTTAGCGGAACGTGGCTTGCACTACGGCGTGGCCGCCCAGGTGCAGAACATCGTCGCGGCCCCGCTTCCGGGGATCAGCCTGGTGGATCACGACGTCATGCTCGTGGACCTGGATCGCGTGACTATCACGGCGTCGGGAGGCCAGAACTTCACCTCCAACGTCGGCGTCGTGGCGCCGGGCATCGAGCTGAAGCGTGGCTGGGTGTGGGCCGATGTCACCATCGATGGCCTCCCCTACCGCTTCGTGAGCACCCATCCCGAGGCCGACCTGGCGGGCAACACCTTCGACGCGCTGCGCGCCGCGCAGGTGGGTGAGATCGTCGCGACGCAGCCGGCTGATCGGCCGGTGGTGATCATGGGCGACTTGAACGACGTACCCGGCTCGTCGATGTATCAGCTGCTCGCGGGCGCCGGTTTCACCGACAGCTGGCGGGCGCTGCGGCCGGGCGTGATCGGATTCACCTGCTGCGAGCTGCCCGATCTGTCGAATCACCTTCCGGCGCTGGGTCAGCGCATCGACTACGTGTTCACGCGCGGCTTCGGGGCCGGCGCGGCCGGATTGCAGGGCCAGATCGATCGCTTCGGCGACGTGCCGGCCGATCGCGTGGCGGGCGCGGCCTTTCCCGTGTGGCCGTCCGACCACGCGGGGCTGATCGCGACGCTGCGCTAGTCAGCGTCGAGGATGCGCTGGACCTGACCGGGCGGTATCATGTCGCGTTTCACGACGTCGCGCACGATGCGGGCGCGGAAGCTGTAACCGCGCCGCTCGGTCACCAGCCAGCGCCGCCATTCCAGGTCGTCGAGCGCCGCGTCGAGTGCGGCGCCCGCGAGCCGGGTGGCGGCGCCGACGCGTTTGCCGGTCACGCGCTCCCCGAGGACGGCGACGGCGGCGAGCGCGGCGCGTGCGTCGGCGCTGAGACAGTTGAAGCCCACGCGGATCGCGGCGACGATCGTGTCGGGCAGGTCCCCCGGCATCGTGTCATCGAGCGTGCCGAGGGGCCGTGGCCAGGCGCCGTTCGTCACGCGGAGATCGAGCCCCTGGGCGAGCGCGTAGCAGATCTCGACCACGAGCAGCGGGTTTCCCGCCGAGTCAGCCATCAGCCGACGGCTTAGGCGCTCGGCTTGCTCGGGCGTGTACGTGGGCAGGGCCCACCGCACCAGGGATTCGATGGCTTGTACGTCGAAGGCCTCGAGCTGCACCGAGACGCCCCGCAGGTCGCGGCCCAGACGCGACCGCAGCTCGGCGAGCGTGGGCGGTTCGGGCTCCGTGGCGGCGACGAGCACGAGGAGCGGCGCCCGGGCGAGGTTGCGGAGCAGGGTCTCGAGGGCCGCGAGCGACGCGGGGTCGAGCCACTGCGCGTCGTCGAACACCAGCAGGAGCGCCTGCTCGGCGCTGGCGGCGCGCAGGATCTCGCTCAGGGCAGCGACGAGGTCCGACTGGGGCGGGGCGGTGCGCGCTGCGGGAAACCGTTCTTGCCACTCGCTCGATTCGCGTCCCAGAGCGGCGAGGGCGGCGGGGAGAGCCGCCGCGACTCCCGGCGCGTCTACCAACCCGCCGCGCGCCAGGCCCACCACGGCCGCCAAGGCCTGTCCCTGATCGGCGGGGACGGCGCGCGTCGCGACGGCGACTCCGCCGTCGAGCACAACGCGCGCCATGATTTCCTCGACGAGCCGCGTCTTGCCGGAGCCCGCCGGTGCCTCGATGATCGCGAGAGCGGCGTGGCCCGATCGCGCGTCGCGCCAGCACGCGAGGATCTCCGCCAGCTCGCGTTCGCGGGCGACGAGGGGCGCGCGACGCCATTCCACGCTGCGCTCGAGTGCCGTGGCATCTGGGGGCAGGTGCTTTTCGCGACCGCTCCTGATCCGCTCGGCGAGCGCTTCGGTCTCCGGGTCGGGTCGCTCCACGCCTTCCTGTTTCGCCCGTGCCAGGAACGCGTCGTAGAACGCGAGGGCGCCGGCGTCGTCGCCCGCGATTGCCAGGCGCCGCATCACGGTCCGCAGCGCGCGCTGCGACAGCGGGTCGAGCTGGAGTGCGCGGCGCGCCGGCTCGTCGGCGCCGAGCAGGTCTCCCGCGTCGAGCCGCGCCTCGGCGTGCGTGAGCAACGCTTCCATCGAGCGGCGCGCCCAGTGCCCCTGCTCGACCATCAACCAGTCCTCGAACGCGGACGCATTCGGCACGACGAAGCCGTCCGCGAACTTGCCGCGGACGAGCGCCGCGGCGCCGCCCCAGTCACCGGCGGCCACTCGCGCGTCGAACCGATCGGTGTCGATCTCGAATCCATCAGCCGCGAGCTCCAGCTGGCCGCCGGAGGTCCGCAGCATGTCGCCTAGCGCGCCGCGGAGAGTGCTGAGGGCTTGACGGAGCGACTGCCGGGCGGCGCCCTGAGCCTTGTCGGGCCAAAAGAGGCCGATGGCCCGTTCGCGCGTGCAGCGGCGCGCCGGCGCGCGCGCGAGGTAGAGGAGGAGTCCGATATTCCGGCTCCACAGCAGGTCGTTCGGCGCCGGAACACCGTCGATCGTGACCTGGATGGGGCCGAGCGCCTGGCAGTAGATCACGTGCCCTGCGAGCAGCCGAGCTGCTGGATGCGAGCGCCCGCGCTGTCGGCCCGGGCTCGATAGGGCGGTTCTCCAGCGGACCAGAGGCGGACGACGTCTCGATACGCCGCGCAGGCCGGCGCTTTTTGACCTTGGCCATCGAGCAGCCGAGCGAGTCGCCAGCGCGCGACGGTGCCAAACGCCCAGTCGACCTCCGCCATTTGTGGCGCATCGGTCGGCAACGCGGCCAGATCGGTGTTCTCGTGCCACAAGAGCGCGCGGTGGGCGCCGTCGAAATTACCGTGCGCGGCGGCCCGCTCGGCGCGGGAGAGTTGCACGATCGTGCGGTAGAAGGGATCCGTTGCGGGCGACGTGGCTTCGACGGCGACGCTATCGGTAGGTGCCGAGTCGATGTGCGCCCAGACGGCGGGGAGCACGCCGGTTTCGGTGAACGCGATCGCCGCGTCGAGCTCGGTGGCGAAGCGCGCCGTTTCTCTGTCGGGAGCGATGGAGGTGAGGACTCTGGTGAACTCGCGGGCGCGCGCCGGCCGGCCCAATGCGACGGAGCCCAGGGCCGCGGCGATCAGGCCGGAGCGGCGCAGGTCGCGCGAGTTACTCTGCGCGAGTATCTGACCGAGGGCTACTTGTCCCGCGGGGACGTCGAAGGAGCCGAGCAGCCGGGGGCCGGCGCCCAAGTCGGGGAAAGCGCTGGCGGCCGGGCTCGTGACTCCTTCCTTAGTGATGGCCAGGGCGACGGGCTCGGGGGAGAAGCGCCACGCAAAGGCGACCTGCAGCAACAAGCGCAGGCCCGCGGCATAGCGGTCCTGACTACTGCCGCGGGCATCGAGCGCCGCGAGGGCTTCGGCGGCCCCGGCCGAATCGTGTTCGGCGATGCGGGCCCATGCCAGGTGCTCCCAGGCGGGACCGAAATCGTGGCGGCGGCTCGCCGCCCGCTCGAGCGGCGCGAGCGCTTCGGCGCGCGCGTGTCCCGCGAGGGGCCCGCGGTGAAACATCTCGTCGCCCAACTGGAACCAGCCGAGGAAGACCTCCCCCCACTGTCGCGTCACGCCTTGGAGCGTGTCGAGGCGTTGCGTGAGGGGCAGCTGGGGCGCGCGCAGCAGTGTCGCGTACAGGGGGCCGAACGAATCGGCGTGGGCGAGGTAGCGCCGCACACGCGCCGGATCGTGCTCGCGGCCGAGCCAGCGCTCCACCTCGCTCAGGCGCCAGTCGCACAGCCAGCAGGTGGAGTCGACCGACTCGGCGACGAGATACGCCTCGTACGCGTTCTGCCATTGCGCCGCCGCGATGAACTGCTCGGCCTCGAAGAAGCGCGCGAGACCCGCCGCAGTGTGGGGCAACGAGTGCACTGGGAGCGAGGCTGCGAGCGGGCTCTGCGCATCCCACACGGCGAGCAGCAGGCGATAACTGATGGAGTCTCGCAGCGTCGGCCACTGGCGGAGCGGCGCACTGAGCGTGCTCGTCATGTTGCCCAGGTCGACGGACACGGTCGAATCGTGCACGGTGAGCGTGCCGGAGAAGCGGAGGCCGCCGGCGCTGTGGGACGGCGCGCGCCGCGAGTCGGTGAGGCAGAAGTCGGGGTGACCGCTCAAGTGGGCACGCACCAGGCGGGGGAGCGAATCGGCGACGGCGCGGTACCCGGGGGGGCCCGCGTACGCGAACGTGGGAAGCGCGACGGTGACGGTGCTGCCGCAGCGGGGTGGCCGGAGCGTCCAGACCGTGAAGACGATGCCGACCGCCACGCCGGCGACGGCGACGATCGCCGCAATCGGCGCGTAAGGGGGGAGAAAGGCACGTCTCAGGGCGCGCCGGAAGACTCGGGCATCGGGCCAGCGATCGTCTGGCGCCGGACGCAGGGCACGACGCAGGACGCGCGCGATGCGATAGGGGACGTCGTTCCACGACGGCACCTCACCGAGCGGCGGATAGCGGCGTCCAGTGATCGCCTCGTAGATGACGGCGCCGGCCGAATAGAGGTCGGTGCGCGTCGTGACTGGAGAGCCGTCGATTTGTTCGGGCGTCATGTAACCGGGCGTGCCCTCGGCGGCGTGAGCGCGACGGTTCTGCGTCGTGCGGGGCTCCCCCGAGGGCGGGCGCGAGATTCCGAAGTCGGCGAGCAGGGCGCGCTTTGGGAGGACGAAGATGTTGCTCGGCTTGACGTCGCGATGTACCACGCCGGCGTGGTGGATGGCCTCGAGGCCCGAGAGCAGGTCTTGGCCCACGTGCACGGCCTGCTCGAGCGGGAGTTTGCCACCGTCCTCCAGGCGCCGGGCCAGGGTCGGCCCGCCGATCAGCTCCATGATGTACCAGTGGAGCCCTTGGCCTTGGCCGCTGCGATAGATCGGGACGATGTTGGCGTGCGGGACATTCGCGAGGATCTGGGCTTCGCGATGGAACGCTGCGACGGCGTGCGCCGTGTCGAGGCCCGGACGGATGATCTTGACCGCGACAGAGCGATTGAGCGCAACCTCGTGGGCGACATACACGATGCCCATGCCGCCGCTCGCGAGCTCGCGTTCTAACTCATAGTCGGGCAATAGAGCCCGTCGCAGCCGTTCGAAGAGGGGATCGGGCGCCACTGAGCCTCCGCTCGGCGGGTAACGTGGGGCGTGGGCACGCCCCGAGCAACCCGGCTACGGCAGAGCTTGGCCGATCACCCACTTGATGCGGGTCCCGGCGGCGATGCGCGCGCCGAGGAGGACGAATCTACGACTCACGGTAGCCCGACCTTTTGAATCAAAGCCGCGAAGCGGGGATCGCTCCGCAACGGGTCCAGGGTGGGCTCGACACGCAGCAGGAACATGGTCCAGGTCCGGTCGTCCACGGCGCGGTTCAACCAGGCCAAGGCCTGATCCTTGTCTCCCAACCCCACGTACACGCTGGCGATCACCGCCGGGCTGCGGTATTGCCCCCGGCGCGTGCGGGCCAGCATCTGTTCGAGGATCTGCCTCGCCGCGGCGTGCTGGCCACACACCGCGGCGGCGTACCCCAAGATGGACCCTTCGTAGTTCGCCGCCAACTGCGGCCGGCCGCGGAGCTCCAGTTGCGCGCGGTCGCACCGCCCCAGCTGGATATCGACGCGGGCCAGTTGCGTGTGCGCGAGGTCGTAGCTGGAATCGAGCGCCAGGGTGCGCGAGAGCTGAGTGACGGCGGCATCGTACCGTCGTGCCCAAAACAACATCGTCGCGACCCGTGTGTTGATAATGATTGACAGCGGATCGAGCGCGCGGGCGCGCTCCACGTCGGCGATCGCCGAGTCGAGGTGACCCACGGCCACGTTGTACCAGCTGTGGTACAACAGCGCGGGTGTGTACGTCGAATCGAGGGCCAGGGCGTTGCGGAAGGCGCGGTCAGCCGCGGGCCAGTCCCAGTCGTAGAACAAGGCAATGAAGCCGAGCGACGTGTGCGCTTCGGGGAGCGTGCTGTCGAGCGCCATGGCGCGGAGCGCCGCGACTTTCGCCTTGGGGAAATTCTCCCCGGGCCGCACGAATCCGAACGACGCGAGGAAACTGTAGGTATCGGCGAGCCCGCTGTAGGCGAGCGCGTATCCCGAGTCCCGTTCGATGGCCTGGCGGAAGTAGCCGAGGGCCTTGCGCAGGCCGTCTTCGTTCCGCTTCTCGTAGAAGAACCGCCCATGGAGGTAGAGGTCATGGGCTGCGGGGCTGGCCGTGTATCGCGCGCGGGGGACGCTCGCGGTTGCCGCGAGCTTCACGCGGAGAGCGCCCACGATCGCGCGGGTAATCTCGTCCTGCACCGCGAACACGTCCTGCACGTCACGCTCGTACTCATCGGACCAGAGATCGTAGCCCGACTCGGCGTTGATGAGGTGGGCGCCGATGCGCAAGCGCCGGCCCTCGCGTCGGACCGTGCCTTCGAGCAGGGTCGCGACGCCGAGCGCCTTGCCGATCTGACGCGCCGTGGCCGTGGTGTTCCGGAACGTGCCCGCCGATGTGGGCGCCGCGACGCGTAACCCCTCGACCCTGCCGAGCGCCGTGGTCAGCTCCTCCGACATGCCGGTCGAGAAATACTCATCGTTCGGGTCCGGGCTCAGATTTCGGAAGGGCAGCACGCCGACCGACCGCGCCGGCGCCGCGGCTTGTGGGGAGCGCAGCGCGAGGTACACGGTTCCGGCCGCGACCAGCGCCAGGGCGACCGCCAGAGAGACGATCCACGCGCGCGGTCCCGCGGTCGAGCTGGGGGACCCGAGGAGCGCGTCGCGAAACCGTGCCGCCGTCGGGAATCGGTCGGCCGGCGTCTTCGCCAACGCTCGGCGCACGGCGCTTTCCAGGCGCGGGGGCAGCCCCGGCCGCACGCTGCCGAGCGGCGGAATGGGGTCGAGCGCGTGGCGGGCCAGTACGGCCTGCACACTCGGACCGGAGAACGGGGGGGCGCCCGCGAGCATCTCGTACAGGACGCACCCGAGCGCGTAGATGTCGGTCCGGCCGTCGAGCGTGCGCTGCGCCGACGCCTGCTCCGGGCTCATGTACGTGGGCGTCCCGATGGCGATGCCGGTCGCCGTCAGCTGGTCGCGCCCGGCGGCGCTGATGGCGCGTGCGATCCCGAAGTCGGCGACGAGCGCGTGCCCACCCGACAGCAGGATGTTCTCGGGTTTCACGTCGCGATGCACCACGTCGTGCGTATGCGCGTGTCCGAGGGCGTCCGCGGTCTCGGTGGCGATCGCGAGCGCGTCGGCGAGCGGCAGGGCGCCCTCGCGGCTGAGGCGGGCTCGCAGCGACTCGCCCTCCACGTACGGCATGACATAGTAGAGGAGTCCGTCCGCGTCTCCCGAGTCGTGCACGGGAAGGATGTTGGGATGCTGCAGGCCGGCGGCGATGCGGATTTCGCGCAGGAACCGGTCGGCGCCGAGCGCGGCGGCGACCTCCGGTCGCAGCACCTTGAGCGCGACTCGGCGGTCGTGTCGCACGTCGAGGGCGAGGTAGACGATGGCCATGCCGCCACGCCCCAGCTCGCGCTCGATGGTGTAGTGACCGGCCAGAGCTGCCTGCAGCCGTTCCTGCTGATCCACCGCTGCCTTGGCTCCGTCGGGAGGAGCCAAATCATAGGCGCGGCTGGGAGCCGGGGCCAGTCGCTGCTCCAAAACACAACGGGCCACTCCGAAGAGTGGCCCGTTGTTCTTGGTGCCTCGAGAGGCACCTCACCTGCCTGGTACGCGTCCGCAACGTAACCAAGCAGCGAGCAGGCGCAAGGCCTCGTCGTCAAATCTCGGGGGGGTGAGCGACGGGATTCGACGCGCCCGGCCGCGGTAGCGGCCGGTGCCGGGCGAAGCCTGGCAAGCGGAGCGGAGGCGCCGCAGGCGCCGACGCTCAACCCGCGTCTCCTGCGTACCAGGCAGGTATCCTAGACCGCTAGACGACGCTCACCACCGTGGGCGGCGCTGCTGCACGGAGCTGGTATGGGCTCCTTGTCCGTCCTCCCGAGAACGTCCGAGTGGCGGGCAATCTGTGCTGGCGAGGGTTGTGAGCCGTACCGAAAGGGTGCTGCGCCAAGCCAGAAAACGCGGGCGGGTGCCTTTGCGGCACCGCGGGGCGCGGCTATCTTGCTTGTCCTCGGCGTCTGGGCATCTCGGCGGCTCGGCGTCTAGTATTTCGGGACGTAGCGCCCTAAAGGACTACTCGGATCGCCTGCGGCGATCCTCGGGCGCAGTCCGGTAGCAGATCTGTGATTCTGGCAGGATCAGTGGACGTGGAAGTTCCGGGACGTAGCGCAGTCCGGTAGCGCACCTGAATGGGGTTCAGGGGGTCGCGGGTTCAAATCCCGCCGTCCCGACTC
>Ga0137409_10005633_pt1 | contig 13037 bp, 12 predicted proteins | sample CZODoug1_16funga_FD_122059 | JGI IMG/M metagenome (GOLD analysis project Ga0137409, IMG submission 122059) | Vadose zone soil fungal communities from Angelo Coast Range Reserve, California, USA - CZODoug1_16fungal (Hybrid Assembly) | ecosystem: Environmental > Terrestrial > Soil > Vadose zone...
TGTCGTATAATAATTTCCTCGATGCCAATTCGGCGCTCGAGCTGTCGAAAGAGTATGACGAGATTGCCGTGGCCATTATCAAGCACAACAATCCCTGCGGCGTGGCACTGGGTGCGACGCCGGTCGAGGCCTATGTGAAAGCCCGGAAGACCGACCCCATCTCGGCGTTCGGCGGCGTGATTGCATTCAATCGCCCTGTGGATCTGGCCGCGGCGAAGGAAATCACCTCCACATTTGTGGAAGTGGTTATTGCGCCGGGATTTGCCGAGGATGCACTCGCTGAATTGAAGCGCAAGAAGGATCTTCGTTTACTCGACGTCGGGCCGCTCACGAACGTACAGCAAGAGGGCTTCGATCTCAAGAAATTGGTGGGCGGCTTGATCGTGCAGGATCGGGATCTCGGTGTCTTGACCGATCTGAAAGCGCTCAACGTGCCGACCTTGCGCAAACCGACGGAGGAGGAATATGCGGCCTGCGCGTTTGCCTGGAAGGTCTGCAAACACGTGAAGTCGAACGCGATCGTCTATGCAAAACCGGGGCAGACGGTGGGGATCGGCGCCGGCCAGATGAGTCGGGTCGATTCGGTGAAGCTTGCAGTCATGAAAGCCCAGATGCCGATTAAGGGGTGCGTGATGGCATCGGATGCGTTCTTTCCCTTCCGAGACGGCTTGGATGCCGCCGCGCAAGCAGGGATCACGGCGGTCATTCAGCCGGGCGGCTCGATTCGCGATGCCGAAATTATCAAAGCCGCAGATGAACAGGGGGTGGCGATGATTATGACGGGCATGCGCCACTTCCGTCACTAACGGATGTTGAAACGACTCTCCAGCGTCGTTCTCGGCTCGGCAAAATCCTCAACGTAGCCAAGAGGCTACGCCTCCGGTTTTACCTTCGCCTGCGGCCTTGCTGGAAAGCCGTTTGAACATCCTCCGAAGAAAGACTTCAAGCTGAAGGCTAGCCCGTGAAAATTCTCGTCGTTGGCAGTGGGGGACGCGAGCACGCCATGGTGTGGAAGCTCGCGCAAAGTTCCCGCACGCCCACGCTCTACTGCGCGCCTGGCAATGCGGGGATCGAATCGCTCGCGACCTGTGTGTCTGTGAAAGCCGACGATGTTGCCGGGCTGAAAGCATTCGTACAGTCGGAGAAGATCGATCTGACGGTCGTGGGACCGGAAGCCCCGCTTGCGTTGGGCATCGTCGACGAATTTCGCAAATCCAAGCTCAAAATATTCGGACCGACGAAGGGCGCCGCATGCATCGAAGCGAGCAAAGTCTTTTCCAAAGAGATCATGGGTCGTGCGAACATTCTCACGGCAGCGGCGCAAAGTTTCGACCGAGTTGCTTCGGCTTTGGCCTATCTCAATCACCATGCGCTTCCCGTGGTGGTGAAGGCTGACGGACTGGCGCAGGGGAAGGGTGTAATGGTCGCGACCACGCGTGAGGAGGCGAAACAGGCCGTCCGCGATGCGATGGAGCATGCGGTGTTTGGTCAGGCCGGCCAGCGCGTGTTGATCGAGCAGTTTTTAGACGGCGAGGAACTGACGATCATGGCTTTCACGGATGGCCGGACGGTGGTGCCGATGCTGCCGGCGCAAGATCATAAACGAGTCGGGGATGGCGATACGGGCCCCAATACTGGGGGCATGGGGGCCTATTGTCCTGCGCCGCTCGGCACCAAGGCGCTGCGCGAGCAGGTCACCCGGCAAGTCCTCTATCCCGCCGTCGAAGCGTTGTCTCGCATGGGCTGTCCATTTCAAGGCGTCCTGTATGCAGGGCTTATGGTTGTGAAAGGGACACCGTACGTCTTGGAATTCAATGCCAGGATGGGAGATCCAGAAACACAGGTCGTCCTTCCGTTGCTCAAGACCGATTTGTTGGAAGTGCTGGAAGCTGTGGTCGAGCATCGGCTCGATCAACTGACCGTGGACTGGCATGATGAGACCGCAGTCTGTGTCGTCATGACGTCGGGTGGCTATCCCGGAGTGTATCAGACCGGCCGTGTGATTCGCGGATTGCCGGCCACGACTGATGCGACGGCTATGGTGTTTCATGCAGGCACAAGACGAATGGGTACCGAGGTGGTAACGGCCGGGGGTAGGGTGCTGGGAATTACCGGACGTGGAAAGACCCTGGGAGATGCGCAAGCGGAAGCCTATCGAGTGACCAAGTCGATTGCATTTGAAGGCGCTCACTATCGGACGGATATTGCACATCGTGCGTTTTCACGCCACACATAGCGCAAAAGGGGGCTGATGGTTCCTGCCATGGCTACGATCGAGCGCTATGTCGCTTCCAGCATCCAGATGCTTGCTGATCGGGTGCGTCGTCTGCTCGAAGAGCAGGGGCTTATTGCTCTGCCGACGGAAAGTTTCTACGGGCTTGCCGTGGCCCCGTTCGACGAGCAGGCGCTGGCACGATTGTGGCAGATCAAAGGCCGGTCGGAGGGAAAACCGATTCTCGTGCTGATCGGAGACGGGTCTCAGTTGGGGCCGTTCGTTCGAAGCATCTCTCCTGCGGCCACCGTACTCATGAACGCCTTCTGGCCCGGGCCTCTCACAATCGTCTTTCCCGCAGCGGCTGGACTCTCCGATGCGGTGACTGCGGGGAGTGGCTCTGTCGGCATCCGTTTCAGTGCCTGGCAGCCGCTGGTTGATCTCTTGCGTCGAGTCGGGCCGGTGACCGGCACCAGTGCGAATCGTGAAGGCATGCCGTCGCCCAGGACGGCCGAAGAAGTCCAGCACAACCTTGGAGATGCGCTCGATCTGATCATTGATGCTGGACCGACCACCGGTGGGCGACCGTCCACCGTCATCGACGCTCGAGGCCCGATCCGAATCATTCGCGATGGAGCGATCGAACCAGGTGCCATAGCGGCACAGTTGGCCGCTCACGGCCTGCATCTCGAAGCAGATAGTCGGTGAAGTCGATTGTATCGTTCAACCGCCTGCGCATTCCTCCACGGCTGCCCGTCCTCCGCAGTAGTCTGCTACGGAGGGTGGATGAAGCCGTGGAGAAATACGCAGCGGGTGTCCTCCGAAGCCTTGGCGAAGGAGGACATGCTTCGGCGGGTTCCGCCGAAGACACCAAAGGGACCACGGCTCGAAAGCCGTAGGGCTTCACACTGAAAGGAGAATGCCGATGACTCGAACAGTGATGGTGCGTAACCTTGTTGCGGTGGCCGCCATAACGATCGTCTCGGTGGGTCTGTCCGGGTGCGATTACTGGCCTCCGGCACTCCAAACAGAAATAGAACAACTCCGCGCAGAGCTGCAAAGTGTGACAGCGGAAAAGACTCAGCTACAGAATCAAGTCACCTCCTTTACGAAGGTGAAAGACGATTTGCAGACGCAGGTGGATAGTCTCTCTCGGGCGAATCGCGATAAGACGACCATGATCAACGGTTTGCAAAATAGCCTGGCGGCAGCACAGGAACGGCTGGCAAAGTTGACAAAAGTCGCAACGCCGAAGGCCAGTGCTGGCAAGCCATCCGCAAAGGTTAGACAGAAGGCCCCGGCCAAGAAGAAAGCGCCGGCCAAAGCCGTAGGGGCGCGCTAGGGCGCCTCGTCCCCGCTGTCTACTTGGTGGTGGAAGACGGCGGTGCGGTCGTCGCTGTGTTTGAGGTGCTCGAGGTCGTGCTCGCCGGGGTACTTGCCGGCACGGACGAGGGGGGAGAAGCTGGAGTAGAGGGAGCCGTAGACGTCGTCTGGTCGGACGTGCTTGGCGCTGTCTCTTTCTTTTCCTCAGTCTTGGATGCAGGTTCTTCACTGCCTGCTGAAGGCTTCATTTTCTCGGAGTAGTCCGTCACGTACCACCCGCTGCCTTTGAACATAATGGCAGGCGATGAGATAAGTCTCTGTACGCGCTTCCCGCATCGCGGGCAGGCGGTGAGGGGGTCGTCCTTCATACCTTGTTTGATTTCAAACCTATCTGCGCAGTTTTCACACTGGTATTCGTAAATCGGCACGATTCATTTCCTCCTACTAGCAGAATGCTGAAAGAGTCCGTTAGCGGCGTTCTTGCATCGTTCAGACTTTCAATGTACCCCAGAGGGTGCGCCTCGGCCCTTCACTCGCTGCGGCCTTGCCAAACGGCCTTTTTGAGCATCCTGCGGGCCTTGCTTAAATCATTATGGATAATTGACCTGTGGGGGCAAACAGAGGTCGATAATTGGTTCTCCGCAGCCTGCTATAACGGAAATCTGATGTCATGACGCTGATGGCGCCCTCATGATGAGGGAATCCTCATTTAGGTGAGCTGCTTGAATGCTGCGTCAAGGCGATCCATTCCCCGGACAATCGTCTTCATACTGGTCGCATACGACAGTCGAATGTGCTGGGTGCTCCCAAACGGCTCACCAGGAACCACCGCGACCTTGAATTCCTGCAATAGATAGTTTGCAAGATCGGTCGGAGTGTGGATTGTTCCGCTTGGGCTCTGTTTCCCGATAAGCTTACTCACATTGGGGAACGCATAAAATGCTCCGGTGGGCATTCGGCAGTGAACGCCGGGCATCACATTCAGGCGCTCGACCATGACGCGCCGCCTCCGATCGAACTCTGTCACCATCTTTTCTGTGAACGCACCACTGTCTCGTAAGGCCACGACGGCAGCCTTTTGTGAAATGGAACAGGGGTTGGACGTACTCTGGCTTTGAATGTTCGCCATGGCGGTCAACAAATCTTTGGGGCCAGCCGCATAGCCGATCCTCCAGCCGGTCATCGCATAGGCCTTCGAGACACCGTTGACCACGACGGTACGGGCCGCGATCTCAGGTCCTAATGAGGCAATGCTCGTGTGTGTCGCCCCGTCGTAGAGAATTTTTTCATAAATCTCATCTGAAATCAGAAGGAGATCCCGACGGAGAGCCAGCTCAGCAAGGCATTCGAGCGTCCCACGATCGTAGGTGGCTCCCGTTGGATTGCAGGGGCTATTGACGATAATCGCCTTGGTGCGCGTGGTGATGAGGCGTTCTAATGCATGATCATCAATTGCATACCCATCCTCTTCCCGGGTTGGCAAGAAAATCGGTGTAGCGTCGTTCAGCAGGGTTTGGTCGGCATAGGAGACCCAATAGGGAACAGGAATGATGACTTCATCACCCGCTTCAAGGAGCGCTTCGGCAAGGTTGTAGAGCGAATGTTTGGCGCCACAAGAGACCAGCACTTGGGATTTCTCATACCGGAGGCCTTGCTCCGACTGTAGCTTATCGATAATCGCTTGGCGCAGTTCATCGATGCCGGATGAAGGAGTGTATTTTGTAAATCCCGTACGAATGGCGGCTTCTGCAGCGGCTTTGACCGGCTCGGGCGTATCGAAGTCCGGTTCTCCCGAAGAGAAGTCGGCGACGTCGATCCCGCGCGCGGCCATGGCCTTTGCGGTTGCAGACATGGCCAAGGTGGGGGAAGGGGCAATTCGCCCCGCTCGTGCAGCAAGCTTCATGGCTTCACACTCCTGATCCGTTCCTGCAGCTGGCGCGCAACCTCGGGGTGCAGAAACTCTGTGAGCGCTCCGCCGTGGGTGGCCACGTCTTTAATGATAGTTGACGATAAGTAGGAGTATTCTTCGCTGGGCATCAGGAACACGGTTTCAACCTGTTTGGCGATTTTACGATTCATGAGAGCCATCTGAAATTCATGTTCGAAGTCTGAGATCGCACGCAAGCCACGGATAATCGCATGGGCACCGTATTGCTGGATATAGTCCACGAGTAAGCCGTCGAAGTGGGTCACTTCGACCTGTTTCAACTCCTTCATCACGATCCGGATCATCTCCAGCCGCTCGGTCAGGGTGAAGAGTGGATGCTTGGATGGATTGGGCGCGACGGCAACGACCACTTTATCAAACACGCGCAAGCTTCGGGTGATGATGTCGGTGTGTCCGTGGGTAATGGGATCGAAGGTTCCTGGATAGATACCAATTTTCATGATGCGGTCGATTTTGAGGTAGACATACCGTACAGATAGAGTGCCGTGTCGCCATACACGTATCGCCGCACGAGCGCGGCATGGTCGATCGATGCAGGCAATTCGGTGCGTGAGTCTTGTTCGATAATCACGACAGCACGCTCCGACAACAGCCCGGGCCTCCAGGCATGGATCAGAATGTCTAACTCATCCAGAGCGGAATACGGCGGATCCGCAAAAAGTACGTCGTAGGGGCCACCCCACCAGTCTTTCCGCTCGAGAAAGGCGGCTGCCTGTCCCTCGCAAATCTGCGCCCGGTCGAGCAACTGACAGGTCCGTAAATTTTTCTGTAACAGCTGCACGGCCTTGGGGTCTGATTCAACAAAGGTCACGGCTGAGGCTCCACGGCTTAGCGCTTCAATTCCGACGGCTCCCGTGCCTGCATACAAATCAAGAAAGCGACCTCCTGACACCTGGGTCCCGAGAATCGAAAAAAGGGCCTCGCGAACCTTGTCTGATGTGGGACGCAGCACAGTCCCTTGTGGCCCACTCAACCGTCGACCTCGGTGGGAGCCGGCAATGACACGCATAGATTGAGGTGAGAGACATTTCGGGAGCGCCTGACTCTAACACAGCGTTTTTGAAGGGGTCAAGATTAAGTGCGGCTGAAGCGATGTGTGAAGTTCTGGTGTGGATCCGGTGTGGGAGCGAGAGAGATTGGAACGAGAGCAATGGAAGTATTTTGACGACCTTGGAGCCTGTGGCTATAATGCCGCCTGGTGATCTGGCGGCGTAAGACCCGAGCGACGCGACATCGGTGCGGCAATGTCGACCATCCGTGGCGATCGAGAGGGTCGACCAGTATAGAGACGAGTCGCAATCGTTCTAGGAGGTCGCCACTGCCTGGGGCTTGCGAGCGGCCAAACTCTTCCGTCGATTATTTGAAATAGTGCGATCGATGATCGCGCCGCAGTTGATGCATTTCCAAGCGTAGAAAATTAAGAAGAAGTCGGAGAACCGCTCGAGCATCATGAGGCCTTTACACTTCGGACATTCCATTGAATCCTCCCATGGTTGCTGTGTATTGCTGCAGGCCTTCCAAAGCAATTACTGCACCAACTTGTCTCTGTACGTAATTTCAACAGTTTAAGGGGTACGTATTTGTTAGCAAGTGGCTACCGAGGGGGCTTTCGCTAGTACAAAAACGTTCAGAGTGTCATTTATTGTGCAGGGAGCATGAATGGTCAGCAAAAAAGGAGGGCAGGGCATCGCGCAGTGGCCTGAAACAGAACGGCCGCGCGAACGACTGCTGGCTCACGGCCCACAGGCGCTCACCAATGCCCAACTCCTGGCCATTCTCCTTCGAGTTGGTCGTCACGGGTCTTCAGCTGTCCAAGTTGGAATGGATATCCTGGATCAACTCGGGGATGTGGCCGGACTTGCACAATGCGGAATCGAAGAACTCTGCGCGGTTCCAGGTGTGGGGGAGGCCAAAGCGGCCCAACTGAAAGCGGCCCTTGAATTGGGGAAGCGTGCCCTTGCTGGACCGCTGACCAAGGGAACCAAAATCACATCCAGTCGTGACCTCTTTACCCATTACCATCCAACCTTGCGTGACCTGCGTCACGAAGTCTTTAAAGTTATTTTACTGGATGCCAAGCATACCATCATGCGTGACGCGACCGTATCGGAAGGCAGCTTGACGCTCAGCATCGTCCATCCACGCGAAGTCTTCACACTTGCGGTAAAAGAATCCGCGGCGGCAGTGATCTTCCTGCACAACCATCCCAGTGGTGATCCTACGCCGAGCCAGGAAGATCATGTCCTGACGGCACGATTGGTGTCGGCAGGGGAGGTACTGGGCATTCGAGTCCTTGACCATCTCGTCGTCGGCGATGGACGCTATGTCAGCTTTGCCGATCAAGGTTGGCTGACAAACCATGGTACCGACACGTGAGCGAAGGGGAAGTCGCAGCGATGTAAGCAGGCCGTTTCATCTCCGGAAGATAAGATCGTCTTCCGGATATCTTGAGGAGGGCCCTATGAGCGAGTTAGGCAGGGAGTCACTCAGAAATGTGCTCCTGATCTCCAGTGCCGGTGCCGGGAAGACCTCGCTGGCTGAGGCCATGCTTTTTGCTGCCGGCGCTGTTCCCCACCTCGGGTCGATCGCACAAGGCACGACCGTGTCGGACTTCGAGCCGGAAGAGTTGCACCGGCGCAGTTCCGTCAGTACCAGTCTCCTCCGTTGTTCCTGGAATCACACCACTATCAATCTCGTCGATCCCCCCGGCGCGCTGCACCTGCTCGGAGAGACAATCATGGCATTGCAAGCCGTGGACGCTGTGATCCTGGTGGTGAGTGCCTCGTCGGGAATCCGGACCGAACTCATCAGAGTCTGGTCTCGCGTCACAGCGCTCGGGTTGCCCTGTCTACTGTTCCTCAACGAATTGGATAAAGACGGTGCCTCCCTCGACGGGGTTGTCGCGATGTGTCAACGCGATCTGGGGATCATGCCATTGCCTATGACGTTGCCCTATGGCAATGGTGTCCAACTTGAGGGGGTGCTGGATCTTGTTCAACAGAGTGTCATGACTTCGCGCAAGGAGATCCCCACGATTCAGCAGTTGCCGATACCTGAGAATGCGAAGACGGTGGTAGGGGACGCACGAAGGCGCGTTCAGGAGGGGGTGGCCGAGAGAGATGATCGATTATTGGAACAATATTTGGCCGCGGGTGAGCTGGCGCAGGAGGACCTGATCAATGGACTTCGCCTTGGCGTCCATGCCGGCACGATTGTCCCGCTTTACAGCGGTTCCGCTATTATGAATATCGGGATCGTTCCGCTCCTCAATGCGATCGTCGATTTCCTGCCATCACCGATGGACCGGGCGTCGAGAACCCCGCTGGAAGGCCTGCGTCCAGATACAGGAGAGGCGGTGAGCCGTCGTGCCGTTCAAGAGGACCCCTTTTCCGGGATCGTCTTCAAGACGCTGATTGACCCGTTTGTCGGACGACTGTCTTACCTGCGGGTCTTGTCGGGGGTCCTTCACGCAGACTCGACGGTCTTCAACAGTTCTCGGGGCAGCAAAGAGAAAAGCGGACATCTCTATACGTTGTTGGGGAAGAAACATACGGTCGTGCCCTCGGCCGGACCAGGGGAGATCGTGGGCATTGGGAAACTCAAAGATACGCAAACCGGCGACACGCTCTGTGACGAAAATACCCCCATTTGTTATCCAAAGCCGGTGCTTCCGCGGCCGGTGCTGTCCTTTGCGATCGAGCCGAAGTCCAATGCCGATATCGAGAAAATCAGTCTCGGGCTGCATAAGTTGATAGAGGAAGATCCGACGCTCGAATTTTCACGACATGCCGACACGAAGGAAATGGTTTTAAGCGGGATGGGCCAGTTGCACATCGATCTTGCGCTCGAAAAATTGCGCCGCAAGTACGGTGCGGAAGTGGTGCTTCATATGCCGAAGATTCCGTACCGCGAAACCATTCGCATCACGGCACAGGCGCAGGGGAAATATAAGAAGCAAACCGGAGGGCATGGCCAGTACGGTGATTGCTGGCTGGAGCTCGCGCCTCTGCCGCGCGGGGAGGGGTTCAAGTTTGAGAACAAGGTGGTCGGCGGGGTCATTCCACGCAACTTTATTCCGGCGGTAGAGAAAGGGGTGGTCGAAGCCATGCACCACGGGAGCCTGGCGGGGTTTCCTGTCGTCGATTGCCGGGTGGCTGTCTACGATGGATCATACCATGCGGTGGATTCTTCTGAGATGGCGTTTAAGGTCGCTGCGTCAATGGGGTTCAAGAAGGCAGTGGAGGCGGCCCACGCCGTCTTGTTAGAGCCGATCATGACGGTGGAGGTCGAGGCACCGGCGGATCACATCGGAGGTGTGATCGGGGACTTGAATGCTCGCCGAGGGCGGATTCTTCACGTAGAGGCGAAAGACCAGACGGAGCAGATCACGGCTCTTGTTCCAATGGCGGAGCTACTCACGTATGCCACGATGCTGAGCTCGATAACGGCAGGACGTGGCAGTTATGCGATGGAACTTGCGCGGTATGACGAAGTGCCGCGCGAACTGGCGGTTCGAATCATTGAAGCGCACAAGGCGGAGACTCACGCGACGGCGCATTGATTATTCAGCTGTTGTGGAAAATCATTTTGGCATAGCAGAACTTCGATAGCCTGTAGGTCTGTGACAAGGGGAGAACGTCTCCGTAGGATGCTCAAAAAGACCGTCCAGCAAGGCCGCAGCGAGCGAAGAGGCGAGGTGTACGCTTCGATACGTTGAGCTTCTGAGCGATGCGAGAACGCCGCTGGCGGACTTTTTCAGCATCCTGCTAGGGGTCGGTCGATTTGAGCACCACATAGAAAGCGCGGCTTTCTCTCAGCACACGGAGCAGAACGGTTTCGCCTCGCCGGACCTTGGAGACTGCGCTGCTGAAGTCTCCGACCGATCCCACATCGATACGGTTCACTTCCTTGATGAGATCACCTTCGTGAAGGCCTTCCGATTGGGCGAGGCTTCCAGGCTCTACTTTGCTAATGAGCACGCCCCGGCTTTCCTGCAGCTTAAATTTATCGGCGAGGCCCGGCGTCAGATCTTGCACATCGAGGCCTAGCTTGACTTCAGTGCGTGCCTGGGGGAGCGAGGTGATCACGGCGTGGTCTCGACGTTCAATGAGGGCGACGTCCAGCACCAGACGCTGCTGATCGCGAACGATCTCAACTTTTATCGTCGAGCCCGGGAGCAATCCCGCCACGACGCGAGAGAGCCGGTTGGGGGTGTCGATCACGGTGCCGTCGATGCGGGTCAGGATGTCGCCGGGTTTGATGCCGGCTGCCGCAGCCGGGTCCTTCTCGAAGACTTCGTTGACCAGCACCCCTTCGCCTTCAGTGACGCCGAACTTGCGTGCCAACTCCACCGTGAGCGGCTGGATACCGACGCCCAGCCAGCCTCGTGTTACCCGTCCCTGAGTCAGCAATTGCTGAATCACTTGCTTGGCCATGTTGGAGGGAATCGCAAAACCGATTCCTTGGGCGAAGTTAATGATGGCGGTGTTGATGCCAATGATTTCGCCGCGCAGGTTGAAGAGCGGGCCGCCCGAGTTGCCGGGATTGATCGACGCGTCCGTCTGAATGAAATTTTCATATCGCGAGAGATTGATGTTCTCCCGGCCAACCCCGCTGACTACGCCGAGCGTGACCGTCCGATCGAGTCCGAAAGGATTCCCCACGGCAAGTACCCATTGGCCGACGCGCACGGCTGCCGAATCCCCGAATTTCGCGCTAGGGAGGGGATGGTCGGCGCTTACCTTGAGGACGGCTAAGTCTGTATCCAGATCCTTACCGACGACCTGCGCAATCAGCTTGGACTTATCGGAAAAGCGGACCTCAATTTCCGTCGCATCGCCGATGACATGGTTGTTCGTGATGATGTGTCCGTCAGGATCGATGATGACGCCGGACCCTGATCCTGAGGCATTGGGAACCCGCTCTTGAGACAGTTCACGCCCTCGTCCTGGTCCTGTCAGGGGAATGAGATTTACGACAGAGGGTTTTGCCGATTCGGCCAGATCGGTGATGACAGTTTGAATCTCTTCCAGCAGGTGGAGGGCCGATGAGTCGCTGGATTTTGGTGCGGCGGACTCAGCGGCGGCGGCCGAGTGGTTATCGAGCCAGGCCAAGAACACAAGGCAGATGAGGACTTGTAGCATGCGCATCATCCTGTACCCCCTTATGGAAGTGTACCTCATATTCGCGCGAGACTTGCGAGACTCGCGAGAGAAGCGGGACGGGTGAGGTGGTCTGAAGGCTGAAGTATTCGGAACTTCGAACCCCGACCTTCAGCCTTCGGGCTTCAGCATTCGGACCGCGCCTGTCGCGCGCGTCTTGCCTGTCTCGCTCATGACCTACACCGGCTTGGCGTTCCGAGCTTGGGTGAACTCTGAGGCAACCTGCGCGAGATCTGCCTGCAGCCCGATCATGACCAGGGTATCGCCGACGCGGAGCACGAGGGCATCATCGGGCGACACCAGAAATGGCCCACGAAGGACCGTGACAAGACGAACCGACGCAGGCAACGCCACATCAACGAGTGTCCTCCCAATGACCGATGATCCCTGGACGACAGGGAACCGTTCGATGGCCGCTGCGCGAAGACTCAGGTCCTGCTGCAGGGTCAGGAGTTCGTGGTGGATCGTTTCCAGCTTGAGCTCGCGGATATTGTTGTCGACGCTGAGCAGCGTCCGTTTAAGCTGCTGAATGCGGTCGCCGGCCTGACCGAGGAAACGTTCCAATTGATCGGGTGACAGGGGTGACTCATGGCTGAATGGTGGACGCTTAGCACAGAGCGCGGCAATTTGACGTCCGAGTTCGCCGTGGCCCTGTTCGATCTGGCTCAACAAGCTCGACGCCTGGCTGTGTAAACGGAGGACCTGGATCTTGCGGTTGGCACGTTCGGCAAGCGCAAGAACGGTTTCGTATATTGCGCTGCCGGTGATCGACAGTTCTTGTTGGATTCGACCGAGCAGTTCGAGGGACATAGAAAAATAGGCTTACGTCTGATAAGAACTATTATGTTAACTCATACCTTAATCCGCAATAGATACCCCACCCACACTACCCTCGTACCTCAAAGATTTCAACGGACAGGTTTATATTGATCACTGGAATTCCGACAAGGATTACTCCAATGCGTTGAGACTGCCCGTAGCTCTGGCGAAGTTTACGCGTGCGGCGTTGAGTTGGAAGAGGGCCTCCACGAGGTTTTCGCGCGCTCGGACCACGGACGCCAAGCCATTCGTCATTTCAAAATAGCTGGACGACGTGATGACGGCATAGCGCTCGCGTGCCAGCTCGAGCAGCAGCGTCTTCACGCCCGCGCGCTCGAACTGGATCTTCAGCTTCTGATTGGCGCCGCTGCCGGCCACCGAGATGACCACGCCGGTTCCGAAGTGGGGATGGCGCACGCGCATGCCGCGCGCGAGGCCGACGTCGCCGGGCTCGTCCTGCGCGTACGAGTAGTCGTAGCGCTGCGCGCCGCGATCCGGCGCGCGCCGGCGCGCGCGCGCGCCGATCTGCTCGGTCACGTCGGCCGGGATCTCGGCGAGGAAGCGCGACGGCACC
>Ga0137409_10005635_pt1 | contig 13036 bp, 11 predicted proteins | sample CZODoug1_16funga_FD_122059 | JGI IMG/M metagenome (GOLD analysis project Ga0137409, IMG submission 122059) | Vadose zone soil fungal communities from Angelo Coast Range Reserve, California, USA - CZODoug1_16fungal (Hybrid Assembly) | ecosystem: Environmental > Terrestrial > Soil > Vadose zone...
TTTGATCGATGAAAGCGCGGAGTGGGAGATGCAGGCCGTAATAGATTTGATCACGCGCGTGCGCAATATTCGTTCTGAGATGAACATCAAGCCGAGCGAGTCGATCCAGGTGTTGATTGGAGCGCCGGAGGAAAAGTTGCGCGCGGTGTTTTCCGCCAACGTTGGTCCAATAAGCCGGCTCTTGCGCGCTGCTGAGGTTTCAATAAAGGAAGAATTGATCGGGCCGCGTGCTTCCGCGCGCGCGGTCCTGGTTGGCGGCGCGGAAGTCGCTGTCCCACTAGCGGGTCTGATAGATTTCGCGCAGGAGCGGCAGCGGCTCCTCAAGGAGAAAGAGAAACTTGCCGCGGAGGCCTCGAAGCTCGAGGCGCAACTTGCGAATCCGCAGTTTGCCGAACGCGCGCCTGCGGAGAAGGTAAGCGAAGTGCGCGCGCGCATTGCTGACATTGCCCAACGCGTGGCACAACTTGAACAGTCCATTGCGAACCTGGAGTGAAGCCTGGAGTAGTTTTGAGGAACCAGAGGCAGGGCCGGCCGTGTAAGTTGCAAGCAGCTTACCGGGGCTTGAATGCATCTACCGAGAGCGGTATCTTGAAGACAGTTATCGAGCAATATTTGAGGACATTGCAATGCAAAGTCGATTCATTCGTTTAAGTGCGTTTCTGTTGGCAGTTCTGGTGACGCTCAGTGTTTGTTCGATTGGCGCTGATGCCCAGCGTCGGCGCAAGCGTCGCGCACGTCGCGTCGCCAGGCCTGCTGTTGCGAGGCCGGTGATCACGAATCCTGCCATCGCGCCGGCGGGAGCTGAGCAACCCGGCGGCATGGAGTCTGAGAAGATCATCAGCACTGCGGACCAGAATACCAGTGAGACAGAGCAGACCACTGAAAGCGCACCGCCGAAAAAGAGTAAGGGTTCAACCAGAAGCTCAAGCGATGCTGACATGCAGCAAACGATCAATGCGCTTTCAAATCAGGTAGACAGGCTAAACGATAAGCTGACCCAGATGCAGCAGAACGACCGCACGCTTATCGACATGGAGCGGCTGACGCGCGCCGAGCAGCGCGCCGAGAATTTGCGTGCACAGCAAGTGGACGTCGAGAGCAAGCTGGCGGATTTGCAGTCAAAGCTCGAGCAAATCGAGTATCAACTGAAACCGGAGAACATCGAACGCGCCGCTGGTTATGGCACGGTCCATCCGGAAGAAGCCCGCGATGCTCGCCGCCGCCAGCTGGAGAATGAGCGTTCACGAGTGTTGGCCCAGATCAGAATACTGGAAACCAGTCGGACGCGCTTGGCAACATCCGTGGCCACCGCCGATGCTGAAGTTGATTCCTTGCGCCGGAAAATTGAGATGCAACAGGCCCAGCAGGATACGTCAGGCGTAACGAACAGCGAGCCGCGACCTGCCAGGCGACCCAAGCCAGAATGAATAGAGGTTAGAGATCAGAGGTCAGAAGCCAGAGCTCAGTTGGGACCAGAAGCTGATCAGTCCCGCACTCGAAGCTTGTTAACGACAAACTGTTTGACCTCTGACCTCTGACTTCTGATCTCTGACCTCTAATCTGTAGACTAAAATCATGGGCACAATCGCACAAAGAGATCTGTACGACGCGATTAGCGAAGCCAACGATCGTGGCGAACGAGTTGTGGTTGCCACCGTCGCACAGACGCGCGGCTCAACACCGCAGCAGCGCGGAGCGAAGATGCTGTTTTTCGAGAACGGAGAAGTGGCGGGCACAGTGGGCGGCGGTTGCATCGAAGCCGAAGTTTGGGCTGAAGCCCGCGAAGCACTGCGCTCGGGCAGGTCTGCCCTGCATCATTTTTCCCTGACAGCCGAGGAAGCCAGCGAAGAAGGAATGGTTTGCGGCGGCACGATGGATATCTTTATCGACGTCTGGCGAGAAGTTTAGAGTACAAACTTTAGTTTGCGGTTTTTCGAGTCAGCAAACTAAAGTTTGTACTCTAAACTTTGCACGAGAATTCCAAATGAAACCAACACCTTCAGGTTGGCCGCGGATTGCGAGCGCAGTCTACTATGATGATGCGCCCGCGGCGATTGATTGGTTGGGTCGTGCTTTCGGCTTCGAGGTGCGCGTCAGGATCGAAGGCGAAGGCGGCAGCATCGAACACTCCGAGCTGACTTACGGCGAAGGCCTCATCATGGTGGGCCAGGCCGGCTTGTCGCATAAACCATCCTTTCGCAAATCTCCGCTTTCAATTGGCGGCGCCAACACTCAGAACCTGATGGTCTTCGTCGATGATGTCGATGCCCACTGTGAACATGCGCGTGCGGCCGGCGCAAAGATTGTGACTGAGCCAAAGACGACGGATTACGGCGCAGAGTGGTGGACTGATCGCGGTTACGAATGCGAAGATCCGGAAGGTCATCACTGGTGGTTTATTCAGCGATTGCGCGACCAGACGCCAAAGTAATGAGTGTGGTTCCGACGGGAGATCAGATGCCCGAATCTTTCATCGAAAACTATAAAGCCAAACATCAGCATCCGCTGAACCGGCTAACGCACAGCGTTGGCATTCCCGCGATCGTGGTTTCGCTGCCGTTGTTTTTCTTCAACTGGCGTTGGGCGCTGGCGCTATTTGTGGTTGGATGGATTCTTCAATTCGTCGGCCACGCCATTGAAGGCAATCGGCCCGCCTTTTTCAAGAATCCGATGTACCTGCTGGTTGGCCCCTGGTGGCTGCTGCGTCGCGCGGCGGCAGCCATCGGCCTGGCTAAAGCATCGCCTTCCAAGTGACCGCGGCTCATCGTTCTCCTCGCTGGTCCAAAGATGGGGCGAGCGAGGGCGCCCGCGCCCAGTAAACTATCAAATGTCAGCAAACGACTCCTTGGGAAATAACACTCAGTCTGATTCGATTTCAGCAGGCATCTCACGAATACTGCAAGAAGGTTCGGTTGCCGTACTGGCAACCGTGATTGAGGCAGGTACGAAGTCGAACGTTGGCGCTAAACTGCTGGTTGATTTTTCAGACGCTTCCGGTGCGGCGGCGGGCAGTTTAGGCAGTCAAGCACTTGATCGTGCGGTCACAGCACACGCGTTCACATTTCTCGAATCGAAAACGGAAACACGCATCATTCAAGTAAAAGACTTCGCGCCGGAACTTACGAAGTGGAGTGAGGCGCAGGTTCTCTTTGAGCGGATACAGTTGGAGCCGCGTCTGGTGATTTGTGGCGCGGGCCACGTGGGAGCGTCGCTCGCGAAGCTTGCCAGTCTGCTGGGCTACCGCGCGACTTTGATCGACGACCGGTCTGAGTTTGTTACCCGCAAACATTTTCCTGATGAGCGAATCCAACTAGTAGCCGCCGAAAGTTGGACGGAAGCGGTGCAGGCGGCGGTTGGCAATGGACACGGCGTTTGTGTGGCTATCGTCACGCGCGGGCACAGCGAGGACGAACAGTGCCTGCGAGCGGTCATGACAGTTGACGCTGACTATGTCGGCTTAATCGGCAGCAAACGCCGGACGAATATTGTGCTCGCACGCCTGCGCGATAGCGGAGCGAAAGAAGAACGACTCGCGAGAGTTCACGCTCCAGTTGGACTCGACATCGGCGCGGTCACGCCAGAGGAAGTGGCGCTGGCAATCATGGCTGAGATCGTCGCCGTGCGCCGCGGGGGAAAGGGTGGATCGCTCTCGGAGTGGCGGCGGGAATGAGACTGCCCGCCTAACTCGTTGTTAACAGACGAGTGAGCGAATATAATGACTGGAGAAAGGGATTGGAGCTAGTTATGAAAGTTTTTGTTAGCTATTCATCTAAGGACGAAGCCCTAGCTACTAAGATTGTGGCTTCTCTAGAAGATGCGGGCTTGGATGCATGGTACAAGAAACGTGAGATTTTGCCGGGAGACAACTGGGCTGAAAAAATCGCCAGTGGGCTAAAGGAATCCAACGCAATGGTGGTCCTAGTCACACCTGAAGCACTGGAATCTGATGCCGTCCAAAGCAGCATTAGTTACGCTTTAAGCGAAAAAGCATTTAGCAAACGTCTGATACCTGTAATTGTTGGAGACTCTACAGATTTTCCAGTGGATCGTATCCCCTGGATTTTCAATCGACTCCAAACTATTAATCTGTCGAAGGATGGCGAAAACGAAGAGCAATTCAAGAAGATCGCACAAGTCCTCAAAGATGCAGCCTGACGCCTCATAACATGTCTTTAGTCTTGCCTAACGAAGTTTTTCTTTCTCATTCGAGTCTCGACAGGCAATTCGCCAGCGATCTGGCAGGAATGATGCGGCGCCACGGAATCCCAGTTTGGTATAGTCAAACAAATATTGTAGGTGCGCAGCAGTGGCAGGACGAGATTGGGGCTGCGCTTCAGCGCTGTGATTGGTTTGCTGTCATCCTCTCACCACAATCGGCAGATTCAATGTGGGTAAAAAGGGAAGTGTCATATGCCTTGCAACAGAACCGGTTGAAAACAAGATTGTCCCCATAGCTTACCAGCCCTCTGATTTTGAGCGGCTATCCTGGACGCTTTCTCTTTTTCAAATGGTGAATTTCACCGTACCTTTCGACGATGGTTCACGGGAACTGCTTCGCGTTTGGGGTGTAGGTTATCAAGGACCGTAAAGACGGATCAGCAAACAACAAATCTCTAGTTTGCGGTGTCTTGTCGTCCTCGCCTTGCCAGAAGATCGTCACAATCCACCGGCGCTTACCGTCGTTCATTAATTGAATGCGGTTCATGGGGCAAAGAAGTCACGCAGCTTCATTCCTGATCTCGCCTGGGTGTAGCGATAGATACTCTCTTACCTGCAAATTCATCCGATCGATTTCTGCCAGATATCCTCCCGCCGACAAGCGATAGTTCGGCGGATTTGTTTCCGCCTGGCGCAACTTCTCTACTTGTTGCTGAAAGTATCTAATTCGCCCCAGTGTCGCCTCGAGTTCCTGGTCGTTTTTAAGCATCGGTCACCACCTCAACAATCCCGCGTTTCCTCTTGTCTCGTTTGATTTCCCAGTGTTCAACTGTAGCGATTCGTATCCGATTAAAACACGCGCGCGACAACTCCCGCAAAAGTAAAGCAAAAAATCTGTGCGATCACTGACGTGGCCTTGGCGCTTTTCATGTTTGAATGTTAAGAACAGTTGAGCAATGGTAATCGAAGTCGAGAAATTGGAACCGCAAACGGTAATTCCGAGGCGGCGAACAGCGATGTTTCGCGCGCTGTCGCATCGCAATTATCGCGTCTTCTGGATCGGGGCATTTCTTTCGAATGTGGGCACCTGGATGCAGGCAGTTGCGCAGGGTTGGCTGATGCTGCAACTCACCAACTCGGCGCTGTGGCTGGGTATTGATGGGTTCATGGCCACCGCGCCCGGATTCTTTTTGACGCTCGCCGGCGGCGTTTTTGCCGACCTCGTCGACCGACGTCGCCTGCTTCTTTTCACACAGGTGATAGCCGGGCTGGCGGCTGTCGCTTTGGCAACGCTGGTTTGGACCAACCAGGTAAACAAATGGATGGTGCTGGCGTTTTCGTTTGTGACCGGCTGTTGCATGGCGCTGGCTGGTCCTTCGTATCAGGCGTTGACGTTCGATCTCGTGGGCCGAGAGGATCTGGCAAACGCTGTCGCCCTGAATTCGTCGCAGTTTCAACTGTCGCGTGTTATCGGTCCGGTGTTCGCGGGCTTCGGCCTCAAGTTTTTTGGCCTGGCCGGCTGTTTCTATTTGAACGGCCTTTCGTTTGTGGCGGTAGTGGTTGCGCTACGCATGGTGCGCTTCAACGAGGCGACGAAGTATGCACACTCGATTAAAGATCGCCGCGCGCTGTGGCAGGATCTCATTGACGGTTTCCGTTACGTGAAGAACCGGCCGCGCGTTTTTTCGTTACTATCGATCTCCGCCGTCAACAGTCTATTCGGCGCGCCTTACATCACGATGATTCCCATCTTTGCTCGTGACATTTTTCATCTCGGTGCGAGCGGTCTGGCCTGGATGATGGGCGTCGCCGGCGCGGGCGCGTTCTGCGGCGCGTTGTTTCTGGCCTATCTGGGCGACTTCAAACGGAAAGGCTGGTCGGTGCTCGGCGGCGCTTTTGGTTTTGGAGTTTTCCTGATCGCCTTCGCACAATCCACTCGCCTGGTATGGTCGCTGGTTTTCCTTTTCGGCGTCGGCTTTACTATCGTCACGTCAGTGGCGGTCGTAAACACTTTGCTGCAGCAACTTGTGACTGACGAAATGCGCGGCCGAGTGATGAGCATGTTCATCCTCTCCTTCATTGGCGCCATGCCTATCGGCAACCTGCTCGCCGGCGCGGTTTCGCATCGATACGGCGCGCCATTCGCGCTGGCTGCCGGAGGCGTTTGCATCATCATCTACGTGACAATCGTCGCGATCAGAAACCAGCGACTTCGAGAGTTGCGCTAATAAATTTCAGTTTTCCAAGCCCGCAAGAAAGCGCGGTGTGGGGCGTTCCTTACTCCGAGCAAGGTGGGTAAACTTTTGCGTAGTGACAGCGAGGAGAACATGAGAGTCTTAAAACTTCGGTTTGTGTTTCTTTCAGTCTCACTATTGTTGGCAATGGCGGCGAGCGCCGTTGCGCAGGGCGTGATTGTGCCTGGGCCTTGTAACCGCTGCCCGCTGCCGCCTCGTCCAATCACTTTGCCGCGCGCCCTGCCAGTCAAATCGATCAAAATAGACACGAAGATCTCTTCGCAAGTGGCGACCACGCACGTGGAGCAGGTTTTTAGAAACGATACTGACGCAACTCTGGAAGGAACTTATTTCTTTCCGATTCCCGACCAGGCGTCGATTACCGAGTTTGCCATCTGGGATGGCGACCGGCGCCTGGTTGGCGAGGTGCGCTCGCGCGAAGAGGCCAGGCGCATCTACGACGAAATCGTCAGACGCCAGCGCGATCCGGGTTTGCTGGAATACGCCGGCAAGGATCTTTTTCAGGCCAGCATTTTTCCAATTCCGCCCCACTCCGATAAAAAACTCGAACTGACTTATTCTCAGATTCTGCGCGCGGAATCAGGCACAGTCGCCTATCGTTATCCGCTCGGCACGGGCCGGCAGGTGACGCAGATTGGCAGCGTCGCCGGCCGGATCGAACTCGAGAGCAAGGAACCACTGCGTAACATCTATTCACCGACGCACGAGATTGAGGTGAAACGAAACGGCGATCGCCGCTCCGTCGTCACCTTCGAGAGCGGGAAAGAGCCGCAGGATTTTCAACTATTCTACGCGTTGTCGCGCGAGGATTTTGGCGTCACGCTTTTGACTCATCGTGAACCCGGCAAAGATGGCTACTATCTCCTGATGATCTCACCAAAGGACGATTGGTCGGAACAGGAATACGTGGCCAAGGACATCGTCTTCGTGTTGGACACTTCGGGCTCCATGGCCGAAGCCGGCAAGATGGAGAAGGCCCGCGCGGCATTGCTCTACGGAGTCAGAATTCTGCGTCCGCAGGATCGTTTCAACGTCATCTCTTTTGCCGGTGAAGAGCGTCTGATGGAATCGAGGATGATCGCGGCAGACGAGCAAGGTCGCAAGCGCGGCGAAGAGTTTGCCCAATCACTGCGGCCGCTGGGTGGGACAAACATCAACCAGGCGTTGCTCGCCGCCATGCAACAGTTTGAGCCAGGTAATCGCCCAAAGATTCTCGTTTTCCTGACTGACGGCTTACCAACAGTTGGCGTAACAATCCCCGAGCAAATTATCGCCAACGCGCGCAACGCTCGGATACCCAGCCTGCGTCTTTTCACGTTTGGCGTTGGTTACGACGTCAACACCGCGTTGCTGGACAAGCTGGCCGCTGAGAATGGCGGTGTCGCTGATTATGTGGAACCGAAGGAGGACCTCGAAGTTAAAGTCTCGAACTTCTTCGCAAAGGTTAATTATCCGGTGCTTACCAACCTGAAGCTCGATATGGCCGGAGTTGAAACTGATCTGGTTTATCCGCGGGCTCTTCCGGATTTGTTTCGCGGCTCGCAGTTGACGATCATCGGCCGTTATCGAAATCCGATCGACATGGATTTTGTCAGGTTGCAACTGGAAGGGAATACCAGTGGCGCCAACAAAGAGTTCTTCTACAACAATCTTCGTTTTCCTATGCGTGAGGACGCAAACGACTTTCTGCCGCGCTTGTGGGCGACGCGCCGGGTGGGCTGGTTGATGGAACAGATTCGCAGCAACGGTGAGCAGCAGGAATTGCGCGATGAGATTGTCGACCTGGGCACGCGTTACGGGATTGTGACGCCCTACACTTCTTATCTCGCGCTCGAGCCGGGCGCTGTGCCGCGCGATGTAACCGCTTTACCGATGAACAATAGAGGTTTCGGCAGCGGACAGGTCTTCCAAAACGCCCCTCCGCCCGCGCCCAAAGCAGCAGACGCGAGGGCAACCATGGGCGCAGCCGCGGTGCAACAAAGCAAACGCGCGCGCGAACAGCAGGAGGTGATGAGGGTTGATAAGGATAGCGCGTCTTACGCAATCAAGACCGCGGGCGGCAAGACGTTTTATTTGATCGAAGGTGTCTGGACTGACTCGGAGTTCAAAACCGGCGCCACTCTGCCAGAGACCGCGGTCAAGTTTGGCAGCGACGATTACTTCGCGCTACTAGAACAAAAGCCCCGGCTGGCGGCTTTCTTCTCGCTCGGCGAGCGGGTGGTAGTAGTCTTCGAAGGAAGAGTCTACCGGGTCAACGCAGCGAATTAGCAGGACCAGGGGAGTGCTAAAAAAACCGACGGGCCACGCGTTTCAAGAAGCGCGTGGCCTTTGGTTGTTCAAAGAAGCAACCCTTCGTTTTTGCTGGGCCCGCTCTTACTGGGACCGCGGGCGCCTCGCCCGCCCGGTGACCCAGGCTCATACTTTCCGTGGATCGTTGCGACCGGATACTCATCTTTGTCTTTTGTACGCAGGCGGGCGAGACGCCCGCGGTCCCAGTAAGAAGTTGAAGGGTGTCCGATCTTTGTCGTGCTCAGTCTTGTCTTAAGTCTTACACTTAGGGTACAAAGTCTAAAACAGTTTCATTTCACATCGGCAGCGATAGGCGATGAAAGCGGACATACAGACCGCAGTTTATCCACGCACTGAAGCCAGGACTGACTATCCAGGGATGAGATTTCTCAATATGAAACACCAGTATCGATGGACTCTACCGAATCAGTTGATCCCTGCAACACTCTTCCTGTTCATGGTCGCGGTGCCGGTCATGAGCCAACAGGGATGGGTAGCTGCGCGCGTAGCGCCGCCGGGTCAGGATCTGAATACTGTCTATTTTCTCGACAGCAAGCGAGGCTGGGTTGGCGGCGACAATGGTTTTCTGAGCCACACGGAAGATGGCGGGCAAACCTGGGTCAAGCAAGTGGTGCAAACAACCACGGCGATCAATGACATCTATTTCCGCGACAAGGACGCTGGTTTCCTGATTGCGGGCAACACCATTTTCGCGACGCGTGATAATGGCGCACGCTGGAGCGAAGCGCGTCGCTTTCTGCCGCGCGAGTTTGACGGCGCGGATGTCGAACTCTACAGCGTTCGTTTTTCCAGCAAGAAGAAGGGTTGGGTGGTTGGCTCCGTCAGCAAGCGCGAACGGGTGGTCGATAGCATTCTGGTCTATACAGACGATGGTGGCCAAACGTGGCAGCGCCAACGCGCGCCGAGCCGGCTGGAGCTGATTCATATTGATTTTGCCAACGACAAACGCGGCTGGATTGCCGGAGCGCAGGGAACGATTCTCGCTACGGTCGATGGCGGACAAACGTGGACCAGGCAAGAGTCGGGCAGTACGGCGACGATTTTCCACATCGACTTTCGCGGCGAAAAGAGAGGCCTGGCTGTCGGCGAGCGCGGCACAATCCTGCGAACTTTGGATGGAGGCATTAACTGGACGCCGGTGGTCGTGAAAACGCATGCGACATTTTGGAATGTTCAGTTCGTTAACGATGACAACGGTTGGGCAGTCGGCCGCAGCGGCACAATTCTGCGCACCGACGATGCCGGCTTAACCTGGATCGAACAGGAATCAGGCACTAAACAAAACCTTTACGGTTTGTATTTTGTTAAGAAGGTCGGTTGGGCTGTTGGCGGCGATGGCATGCTGTTGCGCTACGAGCAATGATAGTAGGACAGACATTGTCCCGGTTTTCGTCGTTAGATCCCGTTTAGAACGCGGACTTGTCCGCCCCAGCCTTGGGGCACAAGTGCCCTGTCTAAACGGGGCAATGAAGCGGCCAATGAAGCAACCGAGAGTTGTTAAATTGACATCTTAACTCCGAGGTTATTGGATGGTCGTAAACATAATGGCCACCGTAACCGGTTCCTCCTGTGATTACGCCCGGCATGGCAATAATGCCGGGCGATTTTTTTGCCTAGAAGCTGCCGCGGATTCACGCGGATAAACGCGGATCGGAAAATTCAGAAACAAAGAGAGGACTCAAACGGCTGCGCCCGTATCAGAACCGGAAGCGGTAGCGACCGGCCAAAGATTCAATCTGAGAATTGTCGCTTAGACACCCATTAATTTGAGTATCAGGTTGCGCTCTAAAAGTTGAGTATTGGGCCGGTCGCTACCGCTCGCGGTTCTGATACAGTGAAACGCTTTTTGTGCAAAGCACATTGGATTGCTAGCGGTGAAGATTGCCACAGGGACAATGAGAACGATGAACAACGCTCTACGGTTATCGTTGTGTGTTCTGATCGGCGCGAATCCGCGTTAATCCGCGGCTGGTCTAGCTTTCGGTTTTGCTGCCCGTGAAGGGCAAGGCGGGCGCGTTTTCCAAGCTGATGCTGCCTTCCATTTGCTCGTTCGCAACCTCGCCTTCGATTTGGGCCTCTATGGCGTGACCGGCGATATCAAACGAAATAACTCCAGCAAACGACTCGCCGTCAAACGTCGCCGACAGCAGTTCGCCGTTGCCCATTTCCGAAGTCACTTTTCCAGAGAAACCTTTTTCGATGTTGCGCAGGATCAGCGTGGCAGGAATGCTCTGGCCGAGTGGCGTGTGAATTAGCAGTGACCAGTTTCCCGCCAGCGCCGCGGCTGCCTCCGGCGAGTGTGCTCGAGCTGTAGGCTTGTCCTTTTTCTTCCCTGCCGTGTTGTAAAACTCGATCTCATCGGCGTACGGTTTAACTTGATCTGCGAGTTGCGCGCCATCGCCAACGATGACAATCGCGGCCTCGTCGGGCCGCACATACTTGATCGCAACTTCCTGGACCTGCGGGATGGTCACCTCCTGAATCCGGTTACGATAAATCTCCAGATAGTTTTCCGGTAAACCAAACATCTTGATCTGTACAAGTTGATCGATCAGTCCCTCCTGCGTTTCCAGCCGCAAGGGGAACACTCCGGTCAGGTACGACTTGGCATCGGCAATTTCCTTTTCGGAAACGGGTTCATTGCGGATGCGATTCAGCTCGTAAAAAAATTCCTTAAGCGAGTCGCCGGTCACCGGCGTTCGCACTTCCGCGGTCGCGCGAAAGGTGCCCGCGGTGCGGCGCGCATCGAGGCTCGAGTAAGCGCCGTAAGTGTAGCCCTTCTCCTCCCGCAGGTTCATGAAGAGCCGCGAGGAAGCATTCGCTCCCAAAACCGTGTGCATTACCAGCATCGGAAAATAATCCGGGCTGGTTCGCGTGATACCCTGGTTAGCAATAACGATGTTCGTCTGTGCCGAGCCTGGTCTATCGACAATTTGCGCAGAACGAGACTTACGTTCGGGCGGGGGAGGGAAGTCGTCGCCGGGCAGAGCGCCGGGCTGCCAATTTCCAAACAGACCTTCAACCTGCTCCAGAATTGAAGGCTGCTGCACGTCGCCGGCAATAATTAGCACGGCATTATTTGCAACAAAAGTTGCGCGATGAAATTCAATCAAACGCTCGCGCGTAGTGGCATCGACTGCCTCGGGAGTAGGCGCTGTGACTGAATAGGGATGCGGGCCAAACATCACGCGCGCCACCATCTCGCTTGCCAGAAAAGACGGCTGTGCACGCTGTTGTTTCAGACTCTCCTTGGTATTTTGCTTGGCAAGCTCCACTTCATTCGGCGGAAACACAGGCCGCAACGCCACGTCAGCCAGCAGCTCGAGGATGTTTTCGCTAAAGGTTGCGAGCGATGAAGCCGCGACAGTTGTGTAGTCGGAATTAGCGCCGGCCTGAAGCGTGGCGCCCAGGCGCGCAACCTCGTCGGCTATCTCGCGGCTGGTCCGCGTTTCCGTTCCTTCCGTTAACAGGCCGGTCAACATATCCATCAAACCCGGCAGCTCACGAGGATCGTGAGCGTCGCCGGTTCGCAGCGCTAAACGATAGCTGACCAATGGCAAACGTGAATCTTCAACCACAATCACAACCAGCCCATTCGACAGAGTGGCCTCGGATGTAGTCGGCAACTTAATAGGACGAGCGGGCAGCGGCGGAGGTGGCTGTTTTAGGAAGTCTGCTTGTGGATTCATCGTTTAGGTGTGCAAGGGTCCTGATCCTGATTTGGTTCGCTTCGGTGGATCGGCTGGTTGCTGCGGTTGTTCCAACTCGCTGACGGAGGCGCCGACTACCGTGCCGGGGTCTAACGCAGGTTGGACGGGGGGCGGCGATGGCACCTGCGGCGCCGGCGCTGTCGGCTGTCCAGGTTCGCCCGGCGGCTGAGGCGATGCGGGTGCTGCGGTCTCGCTCGCCTCCTCGGCAAGCGCTGCGGGAACAATGTCCAGGACTACGCGATTACTTACATCGAGAAAATGCTCCACCGCGCTTCTGATTTGTTCCGGAGTGATGGCCAGATAGTGATCGAGCTCCGTATCGAAGAGCGTCGGATCGTTGTCATAAAGAGCATACTCAGCCAGGCGTTGGGCCCGATACATGGTGGACTGTCGACCGCGAACCACGTCGTTGCAGAGCGAGTTTTGCAGTTTCTCCATCTCGGCAGGCGAGGGCCCGGAAGTTCTTAACGCACGAATCTCATCGAAGATCTGGTCGCGAATCTCCGCTACTTGCTTGCCTGGTTTTGGTAATGCAAAAATGTACAGCGCGGATGGACCACGGCGCTCGTCGATGCCGCCCTGGATCGACACGACCGATTCGTC
>Ga0137409_10005636_pt1 | contig 13035 bp, 10 predicted proteins | sample CZODoug1_16funga_FD_122059 | JGI IMG/M metagenome (GOLD analysis project Ga0137409, IMG submission 122059) | Vadose zone soil fungal communities from Angelo Coast Range Reserve, California, USA - CZODoug1_16fungal (Hybrid Assembly) | ecosystem: Environmental > Terrestrial > Soil > Vadose zone...
AAGGGCGAGCCCATGTGGCGGGACGTCGCCCACTTCAACTTCCCCGATGGCCCGAGCGGCAAGACGCCCACCTACCATCTCGTCTCCTCTCACGCCGTCATGAAGTACTCGAAGAACGTCCAGGCGGCCAAGGAGTTCCTGAAGCACATCCACTCGAAGGAGCAGTTCGGCAAGTGGTTCGAGGTCGAGTACGGGTTCAACGTGGGCTCGACGACCTACTGGGAGAACAACCCGCTGTGGAGCACCATCGACGAGGCCATGAAGCCCTATCGCTACACGGGGCGCGGCACGCGGATGATCGGCTATGCGGGGCCCGCCAATGCCAAGGCGGGCGAGGTCTACTCCAAGTACGTCATCACGGACATGTTCGCCAAGGGCGTCCAGGGCATGAAGGCCGAGGACGCGGTGAAGTGGGCGGAGGGCGAGCTCAAGCGGGTCTACGAGTCATAGTACCTCCCCCCTCGGGGGAGAGGGTCGCAGTTCGAGCCGAGACGCTCGCCTCGAGCGACGAGGCGAGGGCTGAATAGGTGAGGGGCGGCGTGGTACCCTGGCCCTCGCGTCGCATGAGTCGTAGGCTCTCTCTTCTCGTTCTCCTTTCCGCTCTGATCGCGGCGTCCTCCGCACTGGGTGACGAGCCGGATCGCCTCCTCTGGAAGTTCCAGAGCGTCTCCTGGTACAACCGCTTCTCCACGAACTCCACGGTCGGCCCCGTCCTCCTGGGTCCGGCCGCGATCTTCGGCGGGACCTACAGTTACCAGAACACCACGGAGTCCAAGCTCGCCATGGTCGATCTCGCGAGCGGCGAGGCCCGCTGGCGCTTCGAGCGGGTGGGCCCCATCGGCCCCGTGGCGGTGAACGGCTCGGCCATCGCCCTCGGCAACGGCGATGCCGTCCTGCTGCTGGATCTGGCCACGGGCCGGCTGCGCTGGGAGGCCAAGGGGGGTGCGCAGACGCTCGCCATCACGGGCGAGGTGGTGCTGGCCACGGAGAGCGGCTCGCTGCGCGCGCTGGAGCTGGGCACGGGCAAGGAGCGCTGGCGCGTCAAGACCTCGAGCGAGCCGGTGGTCGTGGGCGACACGGCGTACCTGCTCGATGGGCGCCGGCTACGCGCGGTCACCGTGGCGACCGGGGTGGAGGGCTGGAGTCTCGACCTGCCCCCCGGCCTTTCGTACCCGCACACGCTCCGCGGCGAGCACCTCTATCTGCTGGGTTCGCGCACGCTCGGTTCCATCAATGCAAGGACGCGCAGCGTCGAATGGACGCTCCCCCTCGAAAGCGCCCTCGAGGCGCCGCTCACGGTCACCGACGATGTCCTCTACGTCACGACTCAGGATCCGACCCGCGGCGCCTACTGGCTCCGCGCCGTCGAGGTGGCGACGCAGCGCGATCGCTGGCGCGTGAGTCTAAGCTCGCGCGCGCCCATGGCTCCGGCCGTCCTCCCCTCGCTGGTGCTCGCGGGGGCGAGCGCGGAGAAGGAGAGCCTCATCGCGTTCGATCGCGCGACGGGCGCGCCCGTGTGGAGGGCGCGCGTGGGCACCGTCTCTGTCCAGCCCGTCCTGAGAGGGGAGACGCTGTACGTGGCCGGGCAGGGGCCGAAGCGGCTCTACGCTCTCCGCGCGGCCACCGGCGCGCCGCTCTGGAGCGTGATGCTCAACGGCTGGCCGCTCGGCGCTGTCCTTACAGCGGACGGCAAGCTCCTCGTGAGCACGGACGATCTCACGCTGTACGCGTTCCGCACGGAGTAGCGCGACGCGGACCCAGTAGGCGCAGCCCATTCTGCGCCGCCTGACCATCGCGCTCCGACCACCTTGCCCGGCGCCTCACCGGCGACGGCGGAGCCAAGGCGCTGAATCGCTGTCCTTCTCCTCTGGCCGTCGCCTTGCATTTCCGCGGGGGAGGCAGTGCACGCTCGAACCCGAAGAGGTGACGCCATGCGCAATCACTCGACCGCGGCGGCCGGAACCGTTCCCGACACGAGCAAGACCTCCTCCTCGACCAGCGCCACACGCTGGTGGCAATGGATGCTGCTCTATCCCTCTCTCGCCGTCACCATCGTCACCGCGGTGCCGTCATGGATCGATCACGTCCAGGCCATGAAGATCGGCGTGAATTCGCGTGACCTCGCCCAGGCCCAGGAGCAGCGGCGGCTATGGGAAGCCAGCCTCGAGTGCGCCCAGGTCCAGGAGATCCAGCGCATCAAGACGAACCACAACGCGGAGGTGGGCGCCCGGGTCTGCCCCACGGGCGATGTCCTCCTCCAGATGAAGCAGCCGGACGCCGAGCGGGCGAGCTTTCACTGGGTGAGCGCGAAGACCATCGAGCAGCGGCAGATGAGCGCCCTGCTGCGTCCGGCGCCGGCATATGCGGGGCCGCGAGACATGCCGGTCGTTCAGATCTCGCAGAGCGTGATCAGCCAGCGCTGGCTCCAGCCGGGTCTCCTGAAGCAGCGCGTCCGCCAGGGTGCCGGCTGCTTCGACCTCGTGATCAACACCTACACGGGCAGCGTCGTCCGCCAATCCCCCGTCGCCTGCACCGCCACCTTCTAGCCGGCCACATTTCCGGGCTCCCCCTCACCCTGCCCTCTCCTCCGCGACGGGGGAGAGGGATGAAGATTGACCGGGCTGGTTACACGGGGTCCCCATTGAATCCCTCTCCCCCATCGGGGGAGAGGGCCGAAGTTCGAGCCGAGACGCCCGCCTCGGGTGAAGAGGCGAGGGCTGAGATGAGGCGGCAACCAGGAATGCCGTCGATCAAGCTTTGACAGCCAGCGCGTCTACTTTCACGTCGGTCGCGGCCGCGACCGTGCGATAGAGGGGTCAGCGGCTCTTCCAGACCTCCACGAGCTCTTCAGCCTGCGCCTGGCTCACCCCCCTGAGCGCGAACGAGACGTTGATGCACTGGAAGCGATTGGGCTCCGCATCGCTGCGGACGCCCTCGATCGTCACCTCCATGCTCTCGAGCGGCACCTTCTGCTCGATGGCGTACTTCTCGATGAGGGTGACTCCGCACGAGGAAATGCCGGCAAGGAAGGCCTCGCCGTTCGTTACCGCCTCGTTCGGTCCGGACGGCGAGTCGAGGATGAAGTGCTGCTGCCGCGCGCTGTTGAGGGAGCGGCCCGGCGTGCCGCTCGAGGAGGACCGCACCGTGTCGATCTTCACGCCCTGGGCCATGACGCATGCCTCCCGTGGTAAGGTGTCGACTCTCGCGGGTGAGCATACCTCAACAGGAGGACTCGAGATGCTGGGAGTGGTCGCCACGATCAAGGTGAAGCCGGGAATGGAGAAGGAATTCGAGGCGGTGGCCAAGGAGCTGGTGGCCAAGGTCAACGCCCATGAGCCGGGCTGCAAGCTCTACGCCCTCCACCATCATGGAGAGACGCCGGGCACCTATGTCTTCATGGAGCGCTACGCCGATCAGGCGGCCGTGGAGGCGCACCGCGCGAGCGAGCACTTCAAGACCCTCGGCCGCAAGATGGGCGAGTACATGGACGGCCGCGCGGAGGTCTTGCGTCTGCGCGAGGTCGAGTAAGCTCGAGCCGGAGGCACGGGATGGGTCGATTGGCACACAGCTCGGTCGTCCAGGGGATCCTCGACGAGCTGCCGGTGACGACGCCCGACGGCGGATCGGCGGCCATGCTCCCCCGTGCCTGCTATACCTCGCCGGAGTTCTTCGAGTTCGAGCGCGAGGCCGTCTTCGCGCGGTCCTGGATCTGTGTCGGGCGCGTCGAGCAGATCGCGCACTCCGGCGACTACCTCGGCGTCTCGGTGGCCCGCGAGCCGCTCCTCGTCGTGCGCACCGAGGAGGGCTCGGTGGAGGCCATGAGCGCCGTCTGCCAGCATCGGGGACAGGTGCTGACGTTCGAGTCAGGCTCGGCGCGCGGAGCCTTTCGCTGCCCGCTGCATTTCTGGACCTATGACCTGCACGGACGTCTCCTCGCTGCCTCGCACATGGGGAGCCCCGAGGAGGTCGCCTGCCTGCGCGAGAAGGTGCGGCTCCGAGGGGTGCGCATGGAGCTCTGGCACGGCTTCATCTTCGCGAACCTCGACCCCGACGCCTCGCCCCTGGCCCCGAGCCTCGCCAAGCTCGAGCCCTACTGGGACGGCTATCGCGACGCGGGCCTGATCGGCGTGCCTCCGGTGCCCGCGAAGACGTCGCTGCCGTGGAACTGGAAGATCCACGTGGAGAATTTCACCGACGCGTATCATCCGCCCTTCGTGCATCGCGGCACCCACGACTTCGCCCCCAGCGTGCACCCTGACGGCGGGGTCACCTTCACGCCCATGGGGGCGGAGGACAACGCGATCGTGCGGAGCGTGCCGCTGCTCAAGCCGGACGGCGGCATGATGCGAGACGGATGGGGCGAAGCGGCCATGTTTCCCCCGCTCGAGATCTTGACGGCCGCCCAGCGCCGACGCCTGACCTTCGCCATGATTCCGCCCAGCCTGACGCTCGTCTTTGCCCCCGGCGCCGTTTCCTACACGCTCATCTCGGCCCTCGGCGTGGAGGCGACGCTGGCCTCGAGCGATCGGGTCACGGGCGGGGGATGGCTCCTGCCTCGGACCACGCTGGACCTGCCCGATTTCGCCGAGCGCGCGGCCGCCGTGCGCGAGGGCGCCAGCAAGATCTGGGCGCAGGACGTGCCCGTGAACACGAGCATGCAGGCCGGGAAGCAGTCCCGCTTCGTCCCCGGTGGGACGTACGGCCCTCTCGAGACCACGCTGGTGCAATTCAACGCCTGGCTAGTCCGCAAGTACCGCGCCGCAGGCTGCTGAAAAAGGCCCATCTGCTTCGTTGTCGCCCTCGACCGCAGGCTCAACGTAGAGAGACTACGCCTCGCCTGCGCATCAACTCAGCTCTCGTCTCGCGACGACCAGAGGCCGCCGCTCAACTCGAATGGCGGGGCGACGCCTCGCATCTGGACCTTTTTGAGCAGCCTGCTAGACGCCGGCAGGCAGAATCAGGGAGACGCGGCAGCCGTGCTCGGGGCCGCCGTGGCCGTTGGCGGGCCCGATGACGATGCGCCCGCCGTGCACCTCGGCCACCCGGTGGGCGAGGGTGAGGCCGAGCCCGAAGCCGTGGGCGGGCCCCTCGGGCGTGCGCGCCTTGTCGAGGCGGTAGAAAGGCGCCAGCACCCGCTCCCGCTCCTCGGCGGGAATGCCCGCGCCTTCGTCCGTCACCGACAGCACGACGTTTGACCCCTCGCGCTCCGCGGCCAGGGTGATGGGGGGCGCCCCGTACTTGGCGGCATTCTCGATGAGGTTCCACACCGCCCGCTTCAGGAGCGCCGGATCGGCCATGCACTCGACGGAGGCGCTGCCGGCCAGGGAAACCGTGAGCCCGGCCATGGCGGGATCGCGGCCGGCGCGCTCGGCGAGATCGGCCATGATTTGCCGCGCGTCCATCTTCGAGGGATGCGGCGGCAGCCCCGTGGCGTCGAGGCGCGCCGTGGTCAGCACGTCCTCGATGAGCCGCTCGAGCTCGTCGAGATCCGCCTCCACGTCGCGCAGGCGCGCGTCCGCCTCTTCGTCGCGCGGGAGGAGCTCGAGAGCGACCCGGATGCGCGTCAGCGGCGAGCGGAGCTCGTGCGAGACATTGGCCATGAGCTCCTTCTGGCCGGCCACGAGCCGCTCGATGCGCTCGGCCATGTCATTGAAGGCCTGCGTCAGCTCCGCCAGCTCGTCACCTTTGGACGGCCCGCGGCGACGCCACCATGTCCGCTGATCCACGGGCACGCGCGCGGCGAGGTCGCCAGTGCCGAGCCGCCGCACGGCGCCGGTGAGGCGCTCGACGGGACGGGAAATGCGTCGCGCGAGGAGCGCGGCGGCGCCCGCGAACATGACCACCATGAGGCCCAGCATCGTGGCGGGGCGGGTGAGGGCGCGCCAGCGCGCGCGCCGATGGGCGGTGGTCTCCACGGTGCCGATGACCGAGCCCGTCTTCGGATCGCGGACGGGGCTCGCCACGGACCATTCGGGGTTTGGCTGGACCATGCGCAGTCCCGTGCGGACCTGGACGAGCTGCTCGGAGGTGAAGGCGGACGGCTGCGTGCCCGCGCGGGCGAGGACACGCCCCTGGAGGTCGCGCACGACGAGGTCGAGCTCCAGCTCGCTGTTGATCTGCTGCACGCGGCGCGTGAGGGCCGGCGGATCGCGGAAGGCTTCGCCCACGAGCGAGGCGACGTGACGAGAGGTGCGGCCGGAGGATTCCTGGACGAAGGCGCCGCGCGCGCTGAAGGCGAAGAGCAGGCTCACGGCGACGGCCACGACGAGCAGCCCCCCCAGGAAGTGGAGGTAGATGCGCGCGAAGAGTCGCCGCACTCAGTCGGCCTCGCGCGCGAACATGTAGCCGATGCCCCGCACCGTCTTGATATGGCGCGGCTCCTTGGGGTCGGCCTCGAGCTTGGCGCGGAGCTTGGCGATGTGCACGTCGATGGAGCGGTCGAAGGCCTCCGCCTGCCCCTTGAGGGCGTCGAGGATCTGCTCGCGGGTGAGGACGCGCCCCGCCGCCCGCGCCAGGGTGGCCAGGAGCTCGAACTCGTGATGCGTGAGCACGCGGCGCTTGCCCGACACGGTGACCTCGCGCGCCGCGAAGTCGATCTCGAGCCGGCCCACGCGAAGCTTGGGGGGCGGCGGCGTCGTCGCGGGGCTCGTCCGGCGCAGCACGGCCCGCACTCTGGCCACGAGCTCGCGCGGGTTGAAGGGCTTGGCGAGATAGTCGTCGGCGCCGAGCTCGAGCCCGACCACCTTGTCCACGTCTTCGCCCTTGGCCGTCAGCATGATGATGGGCAGGCCGGACAGATCGGGAGTGGCGCGGATCCGTCGGCAGACCTCGAGGCCGTCCATGCCCGGGAGCATGAGGTCGAGGAGGACGAGCTCGGGGCGGCGCTTGGTGAGCGCGGAGAGACCCCGGGGGCCGTCCGCGGCCACCGCCACGTCGATATCGTGCTTGCCGAGATATTCCGTCACGAGGGCGCCCAGGCGGGCGTCGTCGTCGATGAGGAGCGCGGAGATTCGGTGGGCCACGCGATTATCCTTTCACGTATCGTCGAGCTTCGAGGGAACCGGTGAAGCCGGTATGTGGCCAGTGTAAAGAAGTATGAAGGGGCACCCGGTCGCAACTTCGCCAGCCGCCGCTGGTGCATCCAGTCGCTTTCGGTTGCGCGCAGGTGCCGGGTGACGTTATTATCTAGTTGGTTACTTACCGATGGCCGTCCTTTCCGTGCTGAGACCCCGTCTGCATCCCGCTGGGCGCCACCCCGAGCGTACCCGTGAGCGCATCCTCGCGGCCGCCCTCAAGGAATTCTCGGCCAAGGGCTTCGCGGGCGCGCGCGTCGATCGCATCGCCCGCCGCGCGCGGATCAACAAGCGCATGCTCTACCACTACTTCGGCAACAAGGAGCACCTCTTCCGAGAGATCCTGACCCGCAAGGTGCGGGAGCGGTCTGCCTGGGCGGTGACCGCCCCCGACGATGCCGCGGAAAGCCTCGCCTTCTGGTTCGACGCCGCCTGCCGGGATCTCGACTGGGTGCGGCTCATGGAATGGGAGGCGCTGAGCGCGGCGGAGGGCGTGGTCGCCGTCGACGCCGAGCGCCGCGCGGCGTTCGCCCTGGGCGTGGCCCAGGTGCGCGAGCGGCAGGCGCGCGGGCTCCTGCGCGCCGACCTCGATGCGGGCCATTTTCTGCTCGCCATGGTGGCGTTGACCACTTTTCCCGCGGCCTTCCCGCAATTCACGCGCCTGCTCACCGGGCTCAAGCCGACGGACCCGGCCTTTGTCGCCCAGCACGGCGCCTTTCTGCGGCGGCTCGCGGGGGCCTTGCGGCCGCAGACGCGTGCGGCCGCGCTGGAGGCGGGATCGTGAGCCGGCGCCGGCTCGCCGCGCTTCTCCTCTGCCTGCCCGTGCTCGCTCTCGCGTGCTCCAAGAGCGACGACGCGGGCAAGGCCAAGGCGGCGGCCCGGCCCCCCGCCGTGGCCGTCACCGCGGCGCCGGTCGAGATCCGCGACGTGCCCGTGCAGATCCAGGCCATCGGTAACGTCCAGCCCCTGGCCACTGTGTCCGTCTACTCCCTGGTCGGTGGCCAGATCTTCAAGGTCCACTTCAATGAGGGCCGGGACGTGAAGGCGGGTGACGTCCTCTTCTCCATGGATCCGCGCCCGTTCGAGGCGGTGCTGGCGCAGGCGCAGGCGACCATGGGCCAGCATCAGGCGCAGGTGGCGCAGGCCGAGGCGAACCTGGTGCGAGACCAGGCCCAGTACGAGAACGCCCGCGTGGGCGAGGAGCGCTACCGGCGCCTCGTGGACGGCGGCTTCGTCGCGCGCGAGCAGTACGATCAGTACGCCACGACGCTCAAGACGGCGCAGGCGACCGTGGATGCGGATCGTGCCGCCCTGGCCAATGCCAAGGCGCTCGTGCAGGCCGACGCGGCCATGGTGGAGAACGCGAAGGTGCAGCTGAGCTACACGACCATCCGGGCGCCCATCGCGGGCCGGACGGGCAACCTGCTCATCCACCAGGGCAACGTGGTCAAGGCCAACGACATCGGCAATCCGCTGGTCGTGATCAATCGCATCCACCCGATCTACGTCACCTTCGCGGTGGCCGAGCGCTTCCTCGATCAGATCAAGGTGGAGCGAGCCAAGGGCACCCTCGTGGTGGACGCCATCCCCCAGGGGCAGACGGTGACGACTCGGGGCAGCCTGAGCTTCGTCAACAACACCGTCGACACGACCACGGGCACCATCCAGCTCAAGGCGACCTTCGAGAATACGGACGACGTCCTCTGGCCCGGACAGTTCGCCACGGTGGTCCTGACCGTGCGCACCGAGCCGGGCGCGCTCGTGGTGCCGTCGCAGGCCATCCAGGCCGGCCAGCAGGGACAGTACGTCTTCGTGGTCAAGCCCGATTCGACCGTGGAGTCGCGCCCCGTGATGGTCGCCTTCGCGAACGGACCCGTGACGGTGGTGCGACAGGGGGTGCGACAGGGCGAGCGGGTGGTGACGGACGGCCACATGCGCCTGGTGCCCGGCTCGCGCGTGGACGTCAAGCCCGCGGGCCCGACTCAGCCGGCGGCGGCGCCTGCCTCGACGCCACGATGAGCACCGATCTCTTCATTCGCCGGCCGGTGATGACGACCCTGCTCATGGCCGGGCTCCTGATCTTCGGCTTCATGGCGTACGGGCAGCTTCCTGCGAGCGACCTGCCCAACGTGGACTTCCCCGTCATCCAGGTCGCCGCGAGCCTGCCCGGCGCGAGCCCCGACACCATGGCCTCCGCCGTGGCCACACCGCTCGAGCGCCAGTTCTCGACCATCGCGGGGATCGACTCGATGACGTCCACGAGCGCCCTCGGCCTGACCCAGATCACGGTGGTGTTCACCCTCGATCGCAGCATCGACGCGGCCGCCCAGGACATCCAGGCCGCCATCGCGGCCACCCTGCCGCTCCTTCCCCCCGGCATGCCGACGCCGCCGTCGTACAAGAAGGTGAATCCCGCCGACCAGCCCGTCCTGTACCTCGCGCTGAGCTCGCCCACCTTGCCGCTGTACACGGTGGACGAGTACGCACAAACCATGCTGGCCCAGCGGATCTCGACCATCAGCGGGGTCGCCCAGGTGCAGGTCTTCGGCTCGCAGAAGTACGCGGTGCGCGCCCAGCTCGACCCCCGGGCCATGGCCACCCTCGGCGTGGGCATCGACGAGGTGCAGAACGCCATCGCCCAGTCCAACGTCAACCTGCCCACGGGCACAATCTACGGCCAGTACCAGTCCTTCAGCGTCCAGGCCACCGGGCAGCTCACCAATGCCCAGGCCTACCGGCCGCTCATCGTCGCGTATCGCAATGGATCGCCCGTCAGGCTCGAGCAGCTCGGCCGGGTGATCGACAGCGTCCAGACCGACAAGGTCGCGTCCTGGTACAAGGACGAGCGCGCGGTCATTCTGGCCATCCAGCGCCAGCCCGGCACCAACACCATCGAGGTGGTGGATTCGATCAAGAAGATCCTGCCCACCTTCACGGCCCAGCTGCCCGCCTCCGTCAACCTCAACATCCTGTACGACCGGTCCGTTTCCATCCGTTCTTCGGTCGAGGACGTCCAGTTCACCCTGCTCCTGGCCATCGCGCTCGTGGTCCTGGTCATCTTTCTCTTCTTGCGGAACATCTCGGCCACCATCATCCCGAGCCTCGCTCTGCCCCTGTCGATCATGGGGACGTTCGCGGCCATGCAGATGCTCGGCTACACCATCGACAACCTCTCGCTCATGGCCCTCACCCTCGCCGTGGGCTTCGTGGTGGACGACGCCATCGTCGTGCTCGAGAACATCGTGCGCCACATGGAGCACGGGATGGAGCGTCTGGAGGCGGCCCTCGTGGGCTCGCGGGAGATCGGCTTCACCATCGTGTCCATGACGCTGTCCCTGGCCGCCGTGTTCATCCCGGTGCTGTTCATGGGGGGCGTGGTCGGCCGCCTCCTCCACGAGTTCGCCGCCGTCATCGGCGTCGCCGTCATCGTCTCGGGGGTGGTATCACTCACCCTGACGCCGATGCTGTGCAGCCGGTTCCTCAAGCCTCCGGCCGCGAGCCACGGCCGCCTCTACCGGGCATCGGAACGGGTCTTCACGGGGATGCTTCGGACCTACCGGTGGACGCTCGAGGCCGCTCTCCGCCATCCATCAATGATGATCGTCGTCTTCGTGGCCACCCTGGTGGCCACGGTTGGGCTCTTCATGGTGGTGCCGAAAGGCTTCATCCCCGACGAGGATACCGGGCAGATCTTCGCCTTCACCGAAGCGGCCCAGGACATTTCCTTCGACAGCATGGTTGCCCACCAGCGGGCGGCCGCCGACATCGTCCTGAAGCAGCCCTACGTGAGCTCGTTCATGTCCTCGATCGGAGCCAGCAACACGAGCGTGGTGCCGAATACGGGACGGTTCTTCATCAGGCTCAAGCCACGGGCCGAGCGGCCCGGCGTGGACGAGATCATCCAGGATCTGAGAACCAAGCTCACCGGGATCCCCGGCTTCAACGTGTACCCGCAGAAGCTGCCCACCATCAGGATCGGCGGCAACCTGACCAAGGCGGCTTTCCAGTACACGCTGCAGGACGCCGCCCTGCCGACCCTCTACCAGTGGGCGCCCATCCTCCAGGAGAAGTTGCGTCAGCTCCCGGGCCTGCTCGACGTCAACTCGGACCTTCAAGTCACCAGCCCGCAGGTCCTCGTGGAGATCGACCGGGATCGTGCCTCCGCCCTCGGCGTCACCGCCACCCAGATCGAGGCCGCCCTCAACAACGCCTATGGCGCGCCGCAGATCTCCACCATCTACACGCCGACCAACCAGTACTGGGTGATGATGGAGCTCCTGCCCGAGTACAAGGACGATCCGGATGCCCTCGGCATGCTCTATATCCGCTCGAGCTCGGGGAAGCTGGTGCCCCTGAACGCGGTGGCCAAGCTCACGCGGACGGTGGGCCCGCTCACCGTCAACCATCTGGGCCAGCTGCCCGCGGTGACGATCTCCTTCAACCTCAAGCCCGGCGTGGCGCTGGGTGACGCGGTGAACGAGGTCCGCAGGGTCGAGCGGGAGCTGCGGATGCCCGCCACGCTGACCACGAGCTTCCAGGGCACGGCCCAGGCCTTCCAGTCCTCCGTCAAGGGGCTCGGCCTCCTGCTCCTCGCCGCCGTGCTCGTGATCTACCTGATCCTCGGCATCCTCTACGAGAGCTTCATCCATCCCCTCACCATCCTCTCGGGGCTGCCGTCGGCGGGCGTGGGCGCGCTCTTGACGCTGCTCATCTTCCACGAGGAGCTGAACCTCTACGGCTTCGTGGGGATCATCATGCTGGTCGGCATCGTGAAGAAGAACGCGATCATGATGATCGACTTCGCGGTGGTTGCGCAGCGCGAGGGCAAGTCGCCGCGCGAGGCGATCTTCCAGGGTTGCCTGCTCCGCTTCCGGCCCATCATGATGACCACCATGGCTGCCCTCATGGCCACCCTGCCCATCGCCATCGGCGCCGGCGCGGGCGGCGATTCGCGGCGCACGCTCGGGCTCTCGGTGGTCGGCGGGCTCATCCTGTCCCAGCTCCTCACGCTCTACATCACACCGGTGATCTACCTGCAGCTCGAGGGTTTGCGGGAGCGCGTGGGCGGCTGGCGCGACCTGTGGCGTCGGCTGCATCCGCCGCGGCCCGAGGGGCTCCGCCTGCCCTCATCGGGGACCGCCGGCAAGTAGTCGTGTGTCTGCGAGAGCCTCGATCTGGCTCCCGCACTTCCCCCCTGGCCGACCCTCCTCCTCCGGATTGGCCGCCGAAGTGCCGATCTGTCCAGTCATGAGGTCCGACATCGGCTCCCGGGACCATGAACGGCGGCCGGCTCAGCCCCCCGCCAGTGGTGCGCCCGACCTCCTCGAAGCGGCCAGGGAGGAGCTGCGCCGCTCGGAGGAGAGGTTCTACGTCGTGTTCCACTCGAGCCCGCAGCCGATGAGCATGAGCACGCTTCACGAGGGCCGGGTGCTGGACGTGAACGAGGAGTACGCCCGCTTCTTCGGGTTCCCCCGAGAGGAAATGATCGGGCGGCCGGTCGGTGACCTCGGCCTCTGGGTCACGCTCGAGGAGCGCGACGAGATCATCCGGCTCCTGGAAAAGCAAGGCACCGTGCGAAATGCCGAGGTGCGCTTCCGGAAGCGCTCCGGCGAGATCGGCCACGCGCTGCTGTCCACCGAGCGCCTGGCTCTCTCCGGCGAGCCCACGATCGTCACCACGGTCACCGACATCACCGAGCGCAAGCTCACGGAGGAGGCCACGCGGGCGCTGGCCGACGTCGGGCGCGACCTGACGGGCAGTCTGGACCTCGGGCATGTGGCGAGCCGGCTCGTCTCTACGGTGGTGACGCTGTTCGGCGCTCGCGTGGCGAACCTCTATCGCCTGGAGACCGACCCCGATGGGCTCGTCTGCATCGCGACGGCCGGGGAGGCCCAGGAGCCCAGATGGCTCGGCATCCGGGTGCCCCCGGGGTCCGGCGTGACATCGATCGCCCTCCGGGAAG
>Ga0137409_10005637_pt1 | contig 13034 bp, 10 predicted proteins | sample CZODoug1_16funga_FD_122059 | JGI IMG/M metagenome (GOLD analysis project Ga0137409, IMG submission 122059) | Vadose zone soil fungal communities from Angelo Coast Range Reserve, California, USA - CZODoug1_16fungal (Hybrid Assembly) | ecosystem: Environmental > Terrestrial > Soil > Vadose zone...
CCATCGGCCCAGTACGCGAGCCCGCGATTGGGCTGTGTTCCTCGTATCCCCGAGTCGAATTTCCACAAGAGCTTGCCACTCGCGGCATCCAAAGCGAAAACTTTCTGGGTGGGAGTGAGTCCGAAGAGTACGCCCGCGACGATGATCGGGCTCGCCTGGAGGACACCATCCTCCTGGGTGTCGAAACTCCACGCGACAGCGAGGCGCTTAACGTTGCTTCTGTTGATCTGCGCAAGAGTTGAGTAATGATTGTTTTCGGGTGCGCCGCCGTACGCGGACCAGTCCTGTTGCTCCGAGCCTGATGCGCTGAAGCCCGGAGGAATTGCGGGTTCGTGCGCGAGCAATCCTACAATTACGACCGCGACTACCGCCACGAGAAGCGACGCGTAAATAGCGGCTTTTTTCATGGCGTTGATTGTTCAGGAGAAACTCTCGGCGGCTTCGAGGGCCGTCGGATACGCTTTCAAGAATTGATCGGCGTGGGCCAATTTGAGAACGCCATCAATCATGCCGGTAGTGCCGGCGAGGCGAAGCAAGCCGCCCGCAGTTTTCAAACGGGAAAAACAATTGACAAGTTTTCCGAGGCCGCCGCTATCGAGTTTGGTAACATTCGAAAGATCAACGATGACATGCCGGTGATTATCGCTAAGCAATTGATCGAAGGCGAGTTCCAGTTGTTTGCATTCCACACCCATCTGGAGCGGACCGCTCAACTCGAGAACGATGATGCCGGGCTTCAGCTCTTTCTTGTTGATCAGCAAAGGAACCTTCCGTTCGTCTGCAAGATTCTAAAGCAGAAGGCCGCGACTTTTCACTGATGCTTCATCGCCGGGGAAATCCGTCAAGCCCCGGGCGCGCTTTTAGCTGCGGGCGTCGTTTCGCCTTCATACGGAAATTGACGAATCATTCGAACGCAGGCGCAGAGCGCGTCGAGTAGCGAGTTTCCCCACCCGGTTGGCAGGATCGGGGCCGTCCCTTGATTGACGAATTTGTCCGCCTGAGCGAAGAAACGCGCGTACTGGCCCTTGGGAGGCGCGGCGAATTCTTTTACGGTCACCAGGAAATCGATGTCGCCATCCTTCTGATTTTTCTTAATCGAGAAATGATGCAGCAACGCCAGCTCTTCGGAGACTTCTTTTTGAGCAAATTTCCAATCGCTCACAAATCCTCCGTCGCTAAGGGCGGATCAGCACGGGAATCGCGGTGCATCAGGACAGCCGCATCTTAGGACGCGGGGAAAAGCAAGTCAACGCAGCGGGGGGGTAAGTCCTCAGTGGCGAATTCCCATCACGCGCATCAGGGTTTCCTGGACGTGGACGAGCTCGCGCTGGCGCTCGTGTTCCTCCTTGGTGCGGTCCGTGAGAGCTTCCTTCAGAAGGATCAAGTTTCTCCGGAATTCGAGCTGGCAGAGAACCAGGCGGCTCAAGGCTTTCAGCGCATCTTTCTGATCGGGCACCAATTCGCGCGGCGTGCGATCGACGACGCAAAGTGTGCCGAGGGCGTAACCGTCTTCGTTGATCAGGGGGGCGCCGGCGTAAAACCGGATGTGCGGGTCGGAAGTGACGAGAGGATTGTCGCGAAAGCGTTCGTCGGCGAGGGCGTCGGGGACGACGAAGACGTCGGGTTGCAAAATGGCAGTGGAACAGAAAGCGATGTCCCGCGAAGTCTCTCGAGCGTCCATGCCCACGCGGGACTTGAACCATTGACGGTCCTCGTCGACAAGCGAGATGAGGGCAATCGGCGTCTTGCAAATGTAAGAAGCGAGCAGAGTGAAGTCGTCGAACGATTGCTCCGGGTCGGTGTCGAGGATGGCGTACTTCTCGAGGGCAACGACGCGGGCTTCTTCGTTAGCTGGCTTAACGGTGACCATGAGCCACCTCCTAGGGAAGCGCGGTCCGGGGCGCATCCTGGCCGGAGCGGAATCATACTCCAAATCCGGGAAGATGGCGCGGTGGGATACGCGGCCCACTGGGGAAGGGAGGGCGCCCCCATGAACCGCACATTCCCAAGAGAATGCCTGCGAGAAGCGCGGGTTTCTAATGCGATATCGCTCGACTTCATGCTTGTATTCGCTAAAATCCACCTGATTGGTTCAGCGGGTATTGACGATTATTAAGGAGGTTGAAATGAAGAATGCCATCCGGATGCGGGCTTTCACTCTTGCGATGGTTCTTTGCTCCGCGGCCATTGCGGGAGTGTTGGGGACGAGGGCGCAGGAGAACTACAGTCCTGCTCCCGCCAACCTGAAGGCGCGCAGCTGGTTCCAGGATGCGAAATTTGGAATGTTCATTCACTGGGGGGTGTACAGCGTGCTAGGAGACGGGGAATGGGTGATGGAGACGCGTCCCGTGAACGGGGCGGACTATGCAAAGCTGCCCGGCTTCTTCAATCCCATCAAGTTTGACCCGGCGGCGTGGGTGGCGCTGGCCAAGGCCGGGGGAATGAGATACATCACCATCACTTCGAAACATCACGATGGATTCGCGATGTTCGATTCGCGCCTGTCGGATTGGAACGTGGTGGCACGGACGCCGTACGGCAAAGATGTAATTGGAATGCTTGCTGCGGAATGCCACAAGCAAGGCATCAAGCTGTTTCTCTACCACTCGCAGCTCGATTGGCACTCGCCTGATTATTTTCCACGTGGGCGCACCGGGCACAAGACGGGCCGGCCGGAGGCCGGCAACTGGGATGCGTACTTGAATTTCATGGACGGACAGTTGCGCGAGTTGCTGACCAATTACGGCGAGATCGGCGGCGTGTGGTTTGACGGAATGTGGGACAAGCCTGGCGCCGACTGGCATCTCGCGCGGACGTACGCGCTGCTTCACCAACTGCAGCCGCAGGCGCTGGTCGGCAGCAACCACCACAAGAATCCGTTTCCCGGCGAAGATTTTCAGATGTTCGAAAAGGACTTGCCGGGCGGGCACACCACGGGCTTCAACCCGGAACAATCGGTGAGTGCTCTGCCGCTGGAAACCTCGGAGACCATGAATGATTCGTGGGGATTCCGGATCACGGATGACCATTACAAGAGCACGGGGAATCTGATCCGCTATCTGGTGCGAGCCGCGGGGATGAATGCGAATTTTCTCCTGAATGTGGGGCCGATGCCGAGCGGCGAAATCCAGCCGGAATTTGTGCAGCGCCTGACGGAAATGGGGAAGTGGATGAAGCAGTATGGGGAATCGGTCTATGGAACGCGGGGCGGGCCAGTGGCGGCAGGGCCGTGGGGCGTGACCACGCAACGCGGCTCAACGGTCTACGTGCACGTGCTCGATTGGAATGGGCCGGTGTTGGCGCTGCCGAGCCTGCCGCGGCCGGTACGTTCCGCGCGGCTGCTGCGTGATGGAAGTAGCGTGGAGTTCAGCGCCGTCCAGGGAGGACTTGTGCTGAAAGTGCCGGAGCCGCGGCCAGACGAAGTGGATCGAGTGATTGCGCTCGAACTGGAAGCGGAGAAATAACGCGCAAGAACCGAGGCGCTAGTTCTTATGGCTGGCAGATGTACTGATGCTCGCGTCTTTACCGGAGTCGGCGAGCTTGAGGACAAGAACCCGGCCGTTCGAATGAAACGCGCCGCCAGTGGCGGTCTTGGCTTCCTTCATGGGATTGTCAGGGAGGATGTGAGAGACTTCGGCGACGAGTCCGGTGGACGAGAGCGTTTTTTCGACGTATTCGCGCTCGAGGTCGATGTCGGGATCGATCTTGTGGGTGATACCGTCGTTGCGCTGGTCGAGTTCGAAACCGATATCGTGCGTGGCGGCACCGACCCAGAGCGTTTCGCCTTTGACCTGGAAGGGCGCCTTCCAGATGCGCAGATGGTTGCGCGATCGAACGACGCTAATGGGCTCGGCGTGCGCCCAGCCGTAATCCTGTGGACGGCCGAAGAGGTAGAGCTGGCTCATGGGCATAGTCAGATACGATTCCTTTGAAAGACTGCCGAGGACGCCGTGGAGCACGGTGTCTTTAACGTCGGCGTCGACTTTCACCCAGCCAGCAGTGGTGAAGGCACGCTGCATGGCAGTTTCGGAGCCTAGGATGAGGAAATTGACCATGTCGCCGGGATTACCATCTTTGTCGCCGATGCGGCGGGGAATCTTCGCGAAGAGTTGGGGGTCAATGCCGGGAAGAGAAGTAACTTGCTTTACGGCGACGCGAGTGGAGCCGTCCTGGGGAGCATAGATTTCAATGCGGACGGCGTAGTTACCGTCGCCGGTGTCGTCGCTGGTTTGATTGATGCCTACAGAGAGGCGGCCGGACACGGGAGCGAGCACGTCGCGGCGCGCGCCGATCAAAAACGTTTGAGCAATGTCCTGGTCGCCGATGCGGCCGATGAGCGCGCCGCGGCCTGCTTCGTTGAAAGGAAGCACGCGGAGAAGATCCTTGAATCCGCGTCCGAGGCCGTCGGGGCCGTTGTCCTCCTTCGCGTCGGCATAACGGAGCTTGCCGGTGGCGGCAAGGAGCACGTGTTCACCGGCCTGCACGTCGATGCCGCTGTCCATCCATGTGTGTTCGCCGGTGAGCTGGATCTCCTGGGAGAGGCGTTTCTTGCCGGAAGGCTCGGGAAGCGCTGAGGAATTCTGCGCATCCTGTTTGGCGGATGCTTGCGGCGGCGTGGGATGTTCGTGCACGAGCTGGGCCGCAAGTCGGACTGGGAAAGTCACCGCGACGATGGCCAATGCAGGAAGGAGTGCGATTTTTTTCATGGGGCCGGCAAGCATCCGAAGGAGCCACCCCGCCGGGTTTGGGCGCATCTTCACTGTTATCAGATGCCAGAAGAAGGAGCAAGTGTTGCACCGGAAGGCGGAGAGAGAAATAGGAGCGATTCCTTGACGGATACGGGGGCCGACGGTAAATTGACTGAATGCCGCGGCGTTGCGAGAGGAGAGGTTCGTCTCGCAGGCATACCCACCCTTGCTGGGAAACGTTGCCAGCTGAGAGAGAGAGCCTTTGGTCCGAGTGAGAACTGCGGCGATGAGAATGACGAAAACTATACGAAGAATGCTTCAGTCTGCTCTGTGCGCGGCAATAACATTGCCGGCGGCAGGGCAGGCGCCGGCCCCGGCGCAGGTGCAGACGCAAGCTCCTCCCCCTGCGGCGCCTTCGCCCGCGGTGCGTCCACGCCATAGAGCAGCGCCTCCGAGCGCAGTGACGGTGGACGGCAGCGAAGCGATGTTTGCGACGATGTGCGCGCTCGTCGCGGCAGGCTTTGAATCCAATGTCAGCGCGGACCATTGGACGGCGTTTCGGGCGCAGATGCGGGAGAGGTTGCGTCAGCAGCAAGGGCCGGCGGTGGACGCCGTGCGGGAATTCTATAAGCAGCATGAGCTGCAGGATGCCGGCGCGACGCTCTCCCGCTACCTCTGGTTTGGCCTGGTGACCGGGCCCGCGCCCAAGTTTCAAACAGTTCTTCGGCGAGACGAAATACCGCCGGAAGTGCTGGCGCTGGAAGGCTTCGGCGAAATCCTCTCGAACTATTACCAGGAACAGAAAATCGGCCAGCTCTGGAGGCAGGTGCAACCGATTTACGAGCGCGAAGTGGTGCGGCTGCATGATCCGGTTTCGCAAATCGTGTTCGTTTCGGCGGCTTACGTGCGGGAAATTCTGGATGCCACAGATCCGGACACATTCACAATCGTTGTCGAGCCGTTGGTGGGACGAATCACCAACGTGCGGAACTTCGGGAATCATTACGCGCTGGTGCTAAGCGGCGGAGAAGAGATTCCCACGGATGTGTTGCGGCACGCCTTCCTGCACTTTCTGCTGGACCGGCTGCCGCTCACGTATCCGCGCGTGGTCGCTGTAAAGCGGCCCCTGTTTGAAAAAGCGGCACTGGCGCCACGGCTCGCCCCGGAACTGAAGGACGATTACGCGTCTTACTTTGCGGAATGCCTGGTGCGGGCGGTGGAGCTGAAACTGAAGAGGATGTCGCCGGGCGAAAAGGAGGCGGCGCTGAGCCGGTACGACGAAGACGGTTACGTCCTGGCGAGGCCCCTCTTCGGCGCGCTGCCGAAGTACGAGAGTTCCGAGCCGTCCATGAAGCTCTTTTTTCCGGACTTGGTGAGAGCGATCGATACGGGCGCGGAGTCGAAGCGGCTGGCAACCGTGAATTTTGCGGCAGCCGCGCCGGCAAGAACAGGGGATGACCCTTCAGCCGAAGAAGTGGCGCGACGAAAGAAGACTACGCCAACCACGGTGCCCAATGATGCCGAAGTCATCGCGGCTCTGACGGAGGGGGAACGGCGCATCGCGGAAAAGAATCCGCGCGCGGCAGAGAGTTCCTTTCAGAAAGTATTGACAAAGTATCCGGACCAGGCGCGTGCCTGGTACGGGATGGGATTGGTGGCGCTGCTGGACCATGACGCGGCGAGGGCCAAGCAGGTGTTCGGGCGGCTGACGACGGGGGAATACGCCGCGACCGCGGACCCCATGGTGCTGGCGTGGTCGCACATTTATTTGGCGCGAATCTTCGACGACGAGGGAAAGCCGGACGTAGCCAAGGCGGAGTATCAGTCCGCGTTAGCCGTGGAAGGTGGGCCCGATCAGGCAAAGCTGGCCGCACAAAAAGGACTTGCGGCGTTTGCGGGAGATAAGTCAACTGCGCGGCCGTGAGGCCAGGATCGATTTTGGCTTTGAGGGAAAGTTTCAGCGGCAGCGCAGGTGATCCGGCCCGAAGCTCGTAACAGGAAAAAAGGGAAGAGGAGAAATGAGATGAGAAGAAACTGGAGAATATTGACGATTGCGGGAGTACTCGTGTGCGCGAGCGGAATCGCCGGCGCGCAGAGCTCGCAGAGCGGGCAGGGAAGCCAGAGCCAGCCGGCTCCGCAGCCGAGCGACAAATCGAAGACCCCGGAGATTACGCCCCTGACGCTGGACGCTCCGGCGCCCGTCAGCGCGGACGAAGATGCGGCCTATAAGGCATTCCACGATCTTTCGCTGGAAAATGCGAACAAGAAGATTGAGTCGGGAGAAGCGTTTCTCCAAAAGTATCCGCAGAGCCGTTACAGGTCTCCCGTGTATGTGGCGCTGGTATTCGAATACCAGCAGATTGGGCAGGTGCCAAAGATGGTGGAGTACGGCGAAAAGGAACTCGCGCTGGCGCCAAACGACGTCTCCACGCTCGCCATGCTCGGCCAGACGCTTCCCCGCAGGCTGCCCGACAACCCGTCCGAGGCGGCGCAGGCTCTGAGCAAGGCAGAAAAGTATTCCAAGCAGGCGATTGAAATTGCTCCGACACTGCCCAAGCCCGCAGAAATGACCGACCAGCAATTTGACAATGCCAAAAACCAATCGTTGGCGATGGCGCACAGCGGGCTGGGATTGGTTTTCGTGCGGCGCGGAAAGTACGCGGAGGCCGTCCCGGAACTCGAGCTGGCGGTAAAGATTGATCCGATTCCGGACCCGGTGAATTACTACTTGCTGGGATTGGCGAACAAGGGCGCGTCGCACTTCGACGACGCAGTGGCGGCTTTCAATCATTGCGTGGCGATGCCGGGCGCAATGCAGGCGGTCTGCAAGAGCGGCGCGGACGAAGCGAAAAAGCTTGGGTCCACGCAATTGAGCTCGCCCAAGTAAGCACAGACCTCCGGCGCGCCGGATTTATGCAAGAGAACACCCGGAATCGCGACGCTGCGCTCGAGGAACGGCTAGGCTACAAGTTTTCGAGCCGGGCACTACTAGAGCGGGCGCTGACGCATAGCTCGGCGGTGCCGGAGCTGAGAGCGTCCGGCGCAGAGGAGGCGAGCCGCGCCACGCTCCCCATGGACAACGAGCGGCTGGAGTTTCTCGGTGACGCCGTGCTAGGGCTGCTGGCGACCGAATACCTTCTGACAAATTTTCCGGAGTGGAGCGAAGGGCAGCTCTCGAAGGGCCGAGCGCGGATCGTGAACGCGGGCTCGCTAGAGGCGGCTGCCAGGCGGCTCGGACTCGGCGAACATCTCCGGCTGGGACGTGGCGAAGAGAAGACCGGCGGCCGGGAGAAGCAAACGCTGCTGGCGGATGCGTTCGAGGCAGTCGTCGCGGGAGTTTATCTTGATGCGGGGCTAGGCCCGGCGCGGGAAGTATTGCGCCAGGTTCTGTTTGAGCAGGCTTTGGAAGAGCGCGGCGACCGGATCGCGGATTCGGATCGCAAATCGGCGCTGCAGGAATTTTTGCAGGGACGCGGGCGTACGCCCGCGGAGTATCGCCTGACTGGAGAGAGCGGGCCGGACCACCAGAAACACTTCCTCATCGAGGTGTGGGTGGACGGGGAGCGCATGGCGGAGGGGGAAGGCGCCACAAAAAAAGAAGCGGAACAACGAGCCGCGAGCAGTGCGCTCGAGAAGCTAGTGCATGCGGAAACGAGAGGCTGAGGCGGAATGCCCGAAGAAGCGTTAGTCGAAGAGCAGGCGGCGGAAAAGAAGCAGGAGCATCGCGAAGGTCAGACCACGTTTTCCGAATACCTGGAGTCGCTCCTGGTGACGGTCATCCTGGCGCTCTTCGGAACCAGCTTCATTGTGCAAGCCTTCAAGATTCCGTCAGCCTCCATGGAAGGCACGCTGCTGATCGGCGATCACCTGCTGGTGAATAAATTTGTTTTCGGCGGAACGGGCGCCTGGTATGAAAAGCTGCTCCCTTACCGGCAATTGGAGCGCGGTGACATTATCGTTTTCAAGTATCCCTTCGCGGACCATCAGCATTTCGTGAAGCGGGTCATTGGGGTGCCGGGCGACCGCCTGAAAGTTGTCGACGGGGAGGTCCATGTCAACGGAAAGCGCTTGAATGAACCCTATGCTGTGCACGACCCATTGGCATCCGTCGATCCGTTCAACTTTTCCTTTCCGCCGATCCGAAGCCAGGTGATCTCGCCAAATGTCATCCCCGAATGGCGGCCGCAAATCCGGAAATACGTGCAGGGCGACGAGATCGTTGTTCCCCCCGGAAAATACTTCGCCATGGGTGACAATCGCGACCACAGCCAGGATAGCCGCTACTGGGGATTTGTGGACCGCGACGCCATTATGGGGCGCCCCTTTTTGGTGTACTGGTCGGTGGACGCGACCAGCGGCGATTACAGCGGAGAGACTACCTTCTGGTCGCGCTTGACGGGCATTTTTCAGACCCTGGCTCATCTGCCGTCTCGGACGCGATGGAGCCGCATGCTCCGCACCGTGCACTAGTGGTCCGGTCCCGCGGACTGGAACCAGCGGGCTCGCCCCTACCTTTTTCCGTATGAGTCTGCGAAACTTCCGAGCGAAATGAAAACGCTCCGAAAGTGGTGGAAACCGGCGCTGGCGATCGTATTGTCGGTGATCGCGCTGCAAGCCGGCGTTTCGCTGCTCGTCCGCACGAGCCGCGTGCACGGCTATCTGGTGGCGCAACTAGCGCGTGCGTTTGGCCGTCCCGTCGAGGTGGCAACTTTCGATGTGCGAATTCTGCCGAGCCCGCAACTCGATGCCAACAATGTGACCGTCGGCGAAGATCCCGGTTTTGGCTACGAATATTTTTTGCGTGCCGAACGCCTGAGCGCCGGTCTTCGCTGGTGGGGATTTTTGCGCGGACACTTTGAATTTGGCACGATGTCGCTCAGCAAGCCGAGCCTGATCCTGGTGCGCAATGCGGAGGGGCGCTGGAACCTGGAGAGATGGCTGCCTCCGGCAAAAGCAAATCCCGGCTCAACGGCGCGCCTCTACGGGCCGCCTTCCCCTGTGGCCCCGGTGAACCGCCTGCAGAAAATTGAATTTGACGATGGCCGCGTGAATTTCAAACTAAAAGAGGATAAGCGGCCGTTTGCCTTCACGAATGTATCGGGAAGCGTGGAGCAGGTGTCTCCCGGGCGCTGGCGCTTGCAACTGGAGGCCGAGCCCTGGCGAAGCGGCATCTCCTTGCAATCGGCTGGCACGATCCGCGTGCGCGGCGACCTGGCGGGTACATCAATGCGGCTGCAGCCCGCTGAGTTTGAATTGCATTGGAGCGACGCCTCGCTCGCGGACCTCTTCCGGCTTTTCCGCGGCCAGGATTACGGTGCGCGCGGCTTGTTCGCGCTGGACGCCACGGCGAAAAGCGGCATCGCCAAAGAGGATCAGTCCGGGGATTGGACATTCTCGCTGCAGGGACGCGCGGCGCAGATCCATCGGTGGGATCTGACGGAACGTTCGGACAATCCGCGCGTAAACGCCAACGTGAAGGGCCGCTGGAACGCTGGAACCGGCAGCGTGGTCGCCGAGCAGATTGTCTTGGAAGGACCGAAATCGAATCTGCGCGGGAGATTCGATCGGATCGGCGGAAACGCAAGCTCGACGGAACTACGGCTTGATTCGATGGGAGTTCAAGCCGCAGACCTGCTCGCGTGGTACCGCGCCTTTCATCCAGACGTGGCCGAGGGCGTGACCGCGGATCAGTATTTTACCGGCGGGATGATTCTGCGTGGCTGGCCGCTGGCCGTGGAGTCCGCTGCTATCTCCAGCAGCGGAGGTGTCGTTCGAGTCCCAGGCTTTGCCGAGCCCATTCGAATTGGACCGGTCAGCGGTGGTCGCGAGCGCTCTTCGCTGGTGTTCGGTCCCGTGCGCGTTGCGCTTGGCGGCGACATCCGTGATGTGGTGGCGCCGAAGCGGCGTCATGTCGCGCTGGCAATGAATAACGCCGCCGATTTGACGCTTGTGCACGATCTGAACACCCAGGCCGGTGGCATCAGCATCGAGGGAAATTTCCTCAAAGCCGAAGATTTTTTGAAATTGTCTGCGACGTTTGGACATCAGTTGAATCACGGCTGGGAATTGAACGGACAGGCGACGGCGCTGACGAAATGGGAATGGAAAAAACCGTTCGGCGGAAACTGGAATGGAAGAATTGGTTTCAACAAAGCAAACCTGACCGTTGCGGGCTTGAACCAGCCTATGAAAATAACCGAGAGCGCCTTGGATTTCGTCGGCGGGCGCCGGATCGCGCGCGTGATGCGGGTGGAAGCGTTCGGGGGAATGTGGACTGGAAGCATTGAAGAAGCGGCGGCGACGGACGGTGAAAATGCGCCGAGGTGGATTTTTCACTTGTCCGGAGACCAGTTGGATGCGGCGGAATTGGATCGCTGGGTCGGGCCCCGGGCGCGGCCCGGCTGGCTGCAGCGGCTTCTGCCGTCCTTGCTGGGCGGTTCGGCGCCGAGCCCTCCCGCAAGCGAGCTTGTGCGGCGTGTGAATGCCGAGGGCGAGCTCGATGTAGGGCAATTGACCATCGAAAAACTGAAGCTGGAGCACGTTCACGCGAAGGGTTCGCTGCGCAATCTGCAGTTGGAAGTTTACAATGCGGATGCGGAATGGGCTGGCGGAAAAGTCCGCGCAAAGATTGACGCAAGGTTTTTGCCCCGGCCGGCCTACGACATCTCGGCGGAGCTCGAACGCGTCAATCTGTCGCAGCTACCCGGAACGGGACAAATCGCCGAGCGTCTGACCGGCACAGCGGCGGGAACCTTGCATCTGAAGACCGAAGGCGTCGGCCGCGAGGAATTGCTGAGCAAGCTGGAAGGGCGGGGCGATTTTCATCTGAAAAAGGCGGAACTTCGCGGATGGGACGTCAACGCCAGTGTCGCGGACGGCGCGGCGCGCACGGGAATTTCGCGCTGGGCCGCGGGAACCGGCTCGTTCCGCGTGAAGGGCCGAAGCATTTTTCTGGACGACTTGAAGCTGGACGGCGGGAACGAACTCACGCTGGTCAACGGAACGCTGAGCTTTGGGCGGAACGCGGAGCTGGCCATCGAGACGGCCAGTGCGCGGAACGGCAAGGACCGCAAGCCGGCTGAATTTGGAAATGGCCGCGTCCTGAAAATTTCCGGGCCATTGGACGGACCAAAAGTTTCCGTTGAAAAAGCAGGCGTGCGACAGCCCGCGGACTGAATTCTGAACTCGCAAGAGAAATGGCTCACTTGAATCGTGGAGGAAATGATCGATGAAGCGTCATGGTCTGCTGTGTGCGACAGGATTGCTGATTTTCATCTCGCGAGCGAACGCGCAAAAGCCGTTCACGCTGGAGCAAGTGATGAGCGCGCCGTTCCCCGCTAATTTGACGGCGGCGAAAACGGGAAACCGTGTGGCATGGACGCTCGACGAACAAGGAAAACGAAACGTCTGGGTCGCAGAAGGTTCGGATTCCAAGGCGCGGAAACTGACGTCTTACGCCGAGGATGATGGCGGCGAACTTTCCTTCATAAGTTTTTCGCCGGATGCCAACACAATCGTCTACGTGCGCGGCGAGCAAAAAAATCCTGCTGGGCAATACGGAAATCCCACCAGCGATCCCGCCGGCGCGCAGATGGCTTTGTGGGCCGTGGATTGGAAAGGCGGCGCGCCGAGAAAAATTGACGAAGGTGGCCGCGAAGCGCAAGTTTCCGCGAAAGGCTGGGTAGCGTACGACAAGGACGGCCAAATCTGGATCGCGCCGCTCGATGGCAGTGAGAAGCCCAAACAAACTGTTATGCGCGGCAACTGCTCGGATCCGCAGTGGTCACCGGATGGAGGAAAGCTGGCGTTCGTCGCCGGACGCGGCGATCACGCCTTCATCGCCGTTTACGACGTATCTGCCAAGAGCATTCGTTACATCGCCGCTTCGGTGGATCGCGATGGGGATCCGGTTTGGTCGCTCGATGGAAAGCGCATCGCGTTCGTGCGCCGCCCGGCCGAACCGCGAGACGCGCCGCAGGGGTATTTCATCGCCCCGGACAAAGCGCATCCGTGGGCGATCTGGACAGCCGATGCAGCGACAGGCGCGGCAAAAGAAATCTGGCATAGCAGTGCCGCGCCGCAAGGATCCTACCCCTACATGGCGGGCGATACCGGCGGCGGCGTCATCAATTGGGCCGCCGGCAATCAGCTGGTGATCGCATCGGAAGAAGACGGCTGGCAGCATCTGTACGCGCTTTCCGCGGACGGTGGAAAACCGAAGCTGCTCACTCCGGGCGACTGCGAAGTCGAGCAATGGTCGTTCACGCCGGACAAGAAAACGGTTCTCTTCAATTCGAATTGCAACGACATCGATCGCCGGCATCTTTGGAGCGTAGGGCTCAACGG
>Ga0137409_10005638_pt1 | contig 13034 bp, 15 predicted proteins | sample CZODoug1_16funga_FD_122059 | JGI IMG/M metagenome (GOLD analysis project Ga0137409, IMG submission 122059) | Vadose zone soil fungal communities from Angelo Coast Range Reserve, California, USA - CZODoug1_16fungal (Hybrid Assembly) | ecosystem: Environmental > Terrestrial > Soil > Vadose zone...
TGCGGACTGCCGGCTTTACCCACTCGAGTTTCGGATCATCTGCACCCAGGAACTCGGAAATTCGGGTCTCAATTGCTCCGCGCATGGACATGGGGCCCTCAAGCAGCTAGTGGAGCACGATGTTGGTGACCGTCGTGACGAGCTTTCCGGCAGCATCGATCGCGAAGGTGACGTTGGGATTCGGGGACAGCATACGCAACTCGCCATGCCAACCGGATCGCCCAGTCCGTGGCGAATCGGCAAGCTGAGTTGCGTATGATGTCCCCGAATCTCTCCGGAAGGGGAGGGATGATGGCGGCGAACCCTCCGTGGCGGAACGCAGGGCGAGCGTCTTGGTACATCTCCAACTTGTCACCCTCAAAAGACCAATTCAAAGACCCGTGGAGCTTGAACACAGGGACTGTGCCCTCAAGCGTGACTGTCCGCTCAGGCTCCTGAACGCTAAAGGGCTGTGCAAGCCCCTTCAGGACCTGGGTCGCGGGAAGCCGCCGTAATACATGCCAAGACGTCCACGAGACATCTGTCTATGTCTAAGCCCGCGCTCAATGAAGAGGTCATAATTGAAGGTGACGACTGCTTGGAGATCAGCGTAGGCCAGCATCTGACTCCAGAACTGATCGTGCGCGACGGCCCGCACCGGAGCGGTGATTCGTCCGGCGTACCGGGGATTGCTGGCGACAGGCCAGTCCTTTCCAATCGGTGTCGCAAGCACGGCGCCGACCAACTCGACTGCCCATTGCCACGGGGGCCCGCGTACCTCGCCTGAGTACAGAGCACCGAGGAACTGTTCTGGACCACTGCCTGCATGCAAGGTCTTCCACTGCTGGAATGACTCGCGGACCCTCGCGAACCGGTTATTAGCCCCCTTCGAGGCGATCAACCTGGGAGCATCGAACAGGCGGCTGGCCACGGGTAGCCCTGCCGCTGCTGAGAAGCCCGCGCCGAGAACTAGTGCTACTGCTCGCCGCTCCTCAGCCATGGCCACCGCCACCTGAGCAGATCCAACTTGTGTTAACCACTCTCCGCCCTTCTCTCCCCGCGAGAGGCCGAAATCCGTGTCCTCCGCTGCACCGCAGGACACTCCCCGGTGTCCTCCGGTCTCCCAGAACGAGTGCGAACAGGCAGAGACTGCGCGGGCAGGGGCCGTGCCCGGCGCAACTGCCCGGACTTCAGGGTGGATAGTCCGGTTCCCTGCGAGGAGGGCGCCGGTGCGGTGGTGTTAAGCCCCAGCGGACGATGTTCTACCCAGCCAGAAGAGTGGCTCCACGCGCCCGCCAGTGATCGAACCTGGATCTTCGGGGCGCCCTTCCAGGAGATTCCGGTGTCTGAGCCGAGGCTGCAAGAGCCGGAGGCGCCACTGCGAGGGGCCGCTGTCACGCAGGCGCTCCGGAGCGCCGGCTCTTGAGTCCTGGGGCTTGGCGGTCCCGCCCCCGGCACGTTCAGCACCGGCACTGCGGTTGGTCCAGGAGCGGCCACGGCGCTCTGGACCACTCTTGTGGGCGTACGGGCTCTTGGCGATGTTGCAGGCGGCCTGGAGAGGCGTTTTCTGAAGTTCAGCGGCGCTCGGGAGGCGCTGAGGTACTTGGTGCTCGACGTGACTCTCCTGCGCCACCCATGGGGCCACGTCGGCGCTCGCTGTTCTTGAGGAAGTTGACCAGCGCCTTCAGCTTGGGCGCCAGGTTCACTCGGCTTGGGTAGTACAGGAAGTAACCCGGAATCCGCGGGCAATACTTGTCCAGCACGCGCACGAGCCGTTTCTCAGCCACGAGCTTCTGCACCATGCTCTCGAACACATACGTCAGCCCAAGCCCGTCGAGGGCTGCGTCGACGAGCACCCCCCCGTCGTTCGTGACGATGTGCCCCTCAACGGCGATCTCGAGGTCCTTGCCATCCTCGATGAACCTCCAGCGATTCACGGGGCCACTCGTCTTGCGCAGGTTGACGCAGTCGTGGGCGTGTAGATCACTCGGGTGCAAGGGCTTTCCATGAGTCGCGAAGTACGCCGGCGAGCCAACCACCACGACGCGTTGGTCGACGCTGACCCGGACTGCGATCATCTCCCGGTCGAGGGCGTGGCCGAGGCGGAGGCCCGCGTCGAACCCCTCGGCCACGATGTTCGAGAGCGCTTCGTCGAGAGCGATGTCGACGCGGATGTCGGGATACTCGGCGAGAAATCGCTTGAGGATCGGCTTGAAAACACCCGTATAGCCAGTTCGCAGCATCGTGAGGCGCAGGAGACCGGAAGGGCGGTTGCGCAGCTGGCCGAGCGACTCGAATGCCTCGCCGATCTGGTCGAGCGCCGGCTGTACACGCGCGATGAATTGAGCGCCAGCCTCCGTGAGTCCGACGTTGCGAGTCGTACGCGCAAGCAACCGCACGCCGACGCGATCTTCCAGCGCGCGAACGGCCTGACTGACCGCGGACGGGCTCACGCGCAGCTCGGCGGCGGCCGCCGTGAAGCTCCTCTTCTGCGCGACGCAGAGGAGCGACCGGAGTCCAGCCAGGTCATCCCTCATTTGTTAGCTCTCCTTCATGGGACATGTAGATTCTACGCCTTTTTATTCATTCTCGCAGGACGTAGGTTTCGTCGCGTCAGGTCCAGAGCGAGAAACGAGAGTCCTCATGGCCGCAAGACTGTCACTGATGCTCGTCAACTACTTCGCGGCAACCAACGCCCACGATGTGGCCGCGATGATCGCCCCCTTCGCCGAGGATTCGGTCGTCGAGGACGAGGGCAGGCAACACAACGGCCTGGTCGCGATTCGCGACTGGATGAAGGAGACGATTGAGAAGTACGATTTCAAGGTCGAGCCGATCGAGTCGTCGCGGCACGCACGAAAGAGCGTCGTGCTCGTCTCGCTCTCTGGAAAGTTCCCTGGCAGCCCGATCACCCTCCAATACGAGTTCACGGTCGATGGTCAGAGGATCGCCCGCCTGGAGATCAAGTGATGTCCACGCCGGCGAAGCTTCACATCGACCCGACGGAGTTCGCGGGCAAGCGGGCTCTCGTCACTGGCGGCACGGAAGGCGTAGGCGCCTCAGTCGTGTCGCGTCTGGCCGCCGCAGGCGCCAGAGTGGCAACGACGGCGCGCTCCAATCGACCCACCAGCAACGGTTTGGATTTCTACGTTCAGGCAGACGTCAGCACCGCGGACGGTGTCCGCGAGGTCGCCCGCGCCGTTCTGGAGCGATACGGCGGCGTGGATATTCTCGTTCACAACGTCGGCGGATCGTCCGCGCCGGGCGGTGGATTTGCCGCCCTCACGGACGAGGAGTGGCACCGCGAGCTGACTCTGAATCTCCTCGGTGCCGTGCGGTTGGACCGCGCGCTCCTTCCGGAGATGCTGAAGCAGAGATCGGGCGTGATCGTGCACGTCACATCGATCCAGCGCGTCCTTCCACTGTACGACGCCACGCTGGCGTATGCCGCGGCCAAGGCGGCGCTCGCGACGTACAGCAAGGGCCTGGCGAACGAGGTCGGTCCCAAAGGCGTTCGTGTGACGGCTGTCGCGCCGGGGTTTACCGAAACGGTGGCGGCGCACCGTCTCATCCTCCGCCTCGCTGGGGAGCGAGGAGTTGACGAGAGCGCCGCGCGCCAGGGGCTGATGGATTCGTTGGGCGGGATTCCTATCGGCCGTCCCAATCGGCCCGAGGAAGTCGCCGAGCTGATCGCCTTTCTGGTCTCCGATCGCGCCGCCACGATCCACGGAGCCGAGTACGTCATCGATGGGGGCACGGTCCCAACGGTCTGAGAAGTTGAACACCGCCATGACGACGTAGCACCAACAAGGATCGTCGAGCACGACTACTGCTGGATCGTCACGTTCCCACGCGTTGATGAGCGACGTCGAGGAGGGCAGAAGAAGTGGCTCCACGCGCCCGCCAGTGATCGAACCTGGCAATTCGTGGCGCCGTTCCATGAGCTTCGCGGGCGTAAGGCCGCCCCGTAGCCCCCGGTACAGGAGGACAGATCACTGGAGCACGTGAGCTCCTGTCGGGGAGGCTGAGCGGAAGAGGAATCCTGCTTCCTGTACACTCGAGCTCATGAAAACACCGGCCATTGTCGCGAGGCTCGTCTTGTTCACGGCGATCGCGTCGCTTGGAATCGCCTACCATCGCACCAGCCATGCGAGCGCGTTGCCTGCCTGTGACGCGCAAGCCATCGCCAAAGCGGGGCGCGGCTACGTCTGCACCGTGAAGACGAAGGGCGGCCCGGTCTCGTGGCGCGTCGAAGTCGTCGTGGTTTCGGGGAGTCGCACCTTCCGCGTCTTTCAGGACCAGAAGAGCGGGCTCTACGTGAGCGACGATCTGGGCAGGCACTCGCATGATTCGGTCATGAAGGAGTCCCTCTGCGCCTCACCGGATTACGCGGCTCAAAAGGGCAACCTGACTTCAGTCACCTGGCGCGTGCCGTCGGGTTATCCAAGGAAACTGAATGGCAAGAAGGGCTTCCCGGATCACGACAGCGATTTTGTCGTGCTGGAGGAAGACGGGATTCGTGACGCGATTCCGGGCTTGACGACAAAATGGTTCACGTCGTCGTCCGAGGAAGACGGCGACAAATCCTTGTACTCTTCCTACGGGTATGACGGGGAGTTCGGCGCGGTGAACGCGGGCTGCAATGGGAATGGGAACGTCTCCTTGCGCTGCGTCGGGCAAGTGGCGCAATAGGCGATTGAAGGATGTCGATCGTCCGAGCATAGGTCACTCGAACTGCCTGAGTGCCCCGTGCAGGCGAGGACCGCGCGCTGGAGGCGGAAAAATCGGGCATGGCGACGCGCTCGGGCCATCCCGTCAATCTTTCGGCGCATTGGCGGGCGCGGTCGAAGGGGAAGCCGCAAGCCGCTCTACGTCTCAGCGGCGGGCTGCGGCCTCCAAGACGCTGCGGACCGCGTCCTCAGGATGCACGGTCCGCATCGGATTCCGACGCTGGTGAGGAGGGGGTGCATTGAGTACATGGACGACTTCGAGAAATGCGGGACGTCGGCCCCCGGCGAGAAGCAAGCGCCGCCCGAGCTGCTGGCTCTCGTCGCGGCCTGCGACCGGGAGCGGGTGAGGCGCGCTCCTTCGGCGGCGCTGTCTGCTGGCTAGAGGTGCCGATCCCGGTCACCCTGGAAGGGCCGCTGTTTCTGGAAAAGGTCCACGGACAGACAGGCGTCGCGCCGAATGGTGCCGAAATTCACCCGGTGCTACGGGTCAGGAAGCGCCCAAAAACTCAACGGGGAGTTCACCCGTCTGGATGCTTCCCAGAGCTTCCGGCGATTTCGCGATGCCGTCCGCGAGATCGTCGGTCCCGGCTGATCAGTTTGGCGGCGGGGAGTGGTGAAATGGCCGCCGCACGTTGAGGCCGCCACCCTGCGCCAGCGCGCCCGCGAGCAGCAGCGCGAAGATGACCGTTCGCATCGGCGTCCCCGTGCTGACGTCGGCCCAGCATGAGCAGCCTACACACCCAAGAAGACCGCGACTCGCACGGCTCCCTCGAACGGCGCGCGACTCCACGAACACCGCGAGCCGTGCCGGGATGGCGGCTGTGTTAACCACTCTCCGCCGTTCTCTCCCCAAGAGAGTTCTGAATCGGTGTCCTCGGGTGCCACCGCAGGACACTGGGCGGTGTCCTCCGGTCCCCCGTTCCGTGTGCGAACAGGCAGAGAATCTGGCCGGCGAGTGGCTTCACGGCGCAAGCGCGCGGAGTTCAGGCCAGAAACGGAGGAGGGCGCGAGAAGCGCCACGCGCCAGCTGTGTTAAGCGCCAGCCGCCCGATGTTCTACCCAGCCAGAAGAGTGGCTCCCCGAGCTGGGATCGAACCAGCGACCCACGGATTAACAGTCCGTGGCGGAAAGTGGCCAATGCCGCGGAACGACGACAGAATGAGGCCGTTGAGGCGGCATACTTCAGCACCAGCTCAGCAGTAAGGAGTGAGTAAGCTCGCAGTTGCAGTTCGACGGGAACCATAGGCTCTCGTCCTGCACAGCTCAGCGGGTAACTGTCCTGACCGATCGCCGCGACGCGGACGAAGCGCGCCGGATCGCCGACGGAGCCGCCCCAGGTCGATATTCTGGCGGCAAGGTCGCTGCCTCAAGCAATGGCCAAGGGCCTCAACGTCGCTCGGTGATGGCCCGGCGGACGGCCGCCAACGGCGCCCGATCGTCGAACTCGACCGCCCTCCCTCGCAGCGTGACCCCCAGACGGTGGAAGAGAGCGTCGAGATCGACTTCGAAGGGTGCCGAGCTCATCTTTTCATAGAGTTCTTCCAACACTCTGGTTCCCACCGCGCGGTCCCCGACTTCGAGCGCGTGCCGCAACGGCCAGCGCTCCGCGATGCTCCCCCCTTGCGTGACTAGCGCGCGAAGCGCGTGCTCGAGCCCGAAGCGGTTCCCGGTGCGCTCGCGGATCTGGACGTCCGCGAGCAGCCAGAACAAAGCGCCGCCCCAGTAGGTGCGGCCCCAGGTGTGCGTGCGATCAAGGCCCTCATCGCCTTGCTCTGGCAGCCCTTGCGGGAGGCCGCGCGCGAGGTCGCCCCACACTTTCTCGGCGCGCAGCTCACCGGCCCGTGCGCGTGCGATGGGCTCGACGTAGGTGGCAAGCCCTTCCTCCGCCCAGTGATGCCGGCGCGGCAGCGAAGGGAAGCCGAGGTGGACCAACTCGTGCACGAGCTCCCAGCTCCGGCGCGCTTCTGCGATGTCCAGATCGGTGCCGAGGAAGAAGAGGATGGACGCGCCGCCGGTTCCCCGGGCGCGGCCGTGGATCTGATCGCCGGGAGCGGGCAAGACCAAGAGCAGCGCACCGTCGGCGGGGAAGCGTCCAAAGTAGCTCGCGACGAGCGTGGCCGAGCTGCGGATCAAACCGAGCAGCTGCTCATCGCTCTGGCGGCGACGCGCCTTGGCGATGGCGACGGTCAACGAACCATTTTCCAGCCGCAGCTTCTCGACGCGCATGTCTCCGAAGGCCGCGTAGGGAAGTTCGCCGAGACTGGACGCACTCACCGGACCCGGAGGAAGCCCGGCGACGAAGCGCATCTTTTCCGGCGTGGAAACGCTCAGCTCCGCGGTGGCCCCGGCGGGTATGCGCAGGGGGCGCAGGAGCCACGCGCCTGGCGGCGACTCGGCGATCTCCCCGTAGAGCACGGCCAGATCCCCGTCGCCCCTGGCGGCTGCGGCCTCGAACAGCGCGAAGCGATAGCGGATCCGGCAGCCGCGCGCGGCGCACTCGGGAGCAAACCAGGAATCGCCGCGCCGCTCGATCGGCATCACTTCCCCAGCGGAAAGGAGAGCCACGTCGCGGACGAACGGCTCCGCGCCGTCGTTGACGCTCAGCTCTCCGTTGCGATCGGGGAAGGCCGCAATTTGTGCCACGACAGAGAGCTCGCGGGCGCCATCGCTCGCGTCCACCTCGTAGCGGAAGGCGGCCGTGGCGACGAGGGCCGCGGCTAGGACGATCACGCCGCGGCCTTGGGTTCCAGCTCCGCCGCGTACTTCCTCCGCAGCAGCCGCTCGAGGAGATGGTCGAGGCTGACCCACCCAGGACCGGAGAAGAAGAGCCAGAGGAAGCTGAGCGCGTAGAGCGGCTCATCCAGCTCGACGAAATCGTCGAGCCCGGCCACCTTCTTCAGCTTCACCGCCAGGGTGGCCACCGCCATGTTGATGAACATCGGAATGGAGACGAGCCGCGTGAACAGGCCGAGTACGATGAGCAAGCCGCCGAGGAACTCCGTCCAGCCGGAGAGTGCCGCGTTGAAGGCGGGCGCGGGGATGCCCCACTGGACGAACCGCTCGGTCATTCCCTGAAGGTTGTGGATCTTCCCCCAGCCCGTTTCGAGGAAGAAGTATCCGACGAAGAGGCGCACGAGGAGCTGCGGCACCCACTGCGCGTGGGTCAGGCGGCGCCGCGCCTCGTCGATCCGTCTGGCCATGCTCATGCTGTCTCCACCGCGCGAATCCAATCCTCGGCGAACCAGCTCGAGACGGCTCGGAACGCTGCCTCGACTGCATCGGGGCGCTCCGCGAACGCCTCGCAAACGACGCCGAGCGGCTGGCCCGACCTCGCAAGTGTGAGGGCCCGCGCCTCCTCCGTGTCGAGCGGCGCGTGCAAGACTTCGAATTGCTTCCTCCAGACCGCGACCGACTCCTGGCGCGGCGACGGCGGCGCGACAGGAGCGCCGTCCTCCAGCGCTTGCCACAGCTCGCTCAGGTCGTGTCCAAGCGGGAGCACACGCAGCGCGGGGCAGAAGCGGAGACGAAGCCGCGGCAGCTCGTCCGCGCCGATCGAGCGCAGCTCATCGGGCGGCGCCCCCTCGACGTTCGCTTCCTCGAAGACCTTGGCACGCGCCCATTCGAGCGCGGCGAGGTCGGCCAGGTCGGATCGCGCGCCATCTCCCGACCAGCCGCGCAAGAAGCCGGCCAGCTCGCGACCGAGCTCGGACAGCGAGGCGTGGCGCGAAGGGTACGTCTTCAGGTAGTCCTCGGCCATGGCGTAGAAAGGCCGGTCGCCGAGGAGCAACGCCAGCTTGGGGAAGTCGTCGCGCAGCGCATCGATCTGCCGCCAGATGAACATGTCGGCGTAAATCCCGATGCGCGCTCTGGCGTCGAGAGCCGGAGTTCCGGCGAGGAGGGCTGCGGGATCGATCGCCTCGCTTCCCGGGGCCCGGACGGCGAGCTGGTAGAAGAGGCGCTGCATCTCCCCGAGCTTCACGACCCCACCGCCCTGCGGCCCAACACCTCGGCCTCGATGGAGCCCGCCCTGCGGCTCTCGCCGACGAGCACTTCCAACTCGGGGATGTGGTCGTCCCATTCGACCAGGGACGGCACCGGCCCGAAGCGAGCGACCGCCATCCGATAGAGATCCCAGACGGCCTCGGGAACCCGGGCGTCATGCGAGTCGAAGAGGTAGGCGCCCTTATCGCTGTGGCCGGCGAGATGGAACTGCCCGACGCGGTCCGCTGGCACTCCGGCGATGTAGTCGGCGGCGGAGAACCCGTGATTGCGGGCGCTGACGTAGATGTTGTTGACGTCGAGGAGGATGCCACAGTCCGCGCGCCGAGCCACTTCGCCCAAGAACTCCCACTCGCTGACGGTAGACTCGCGGAAGGCGACGTACGAGGAGACGTTCTCGAGCAGGATCTGCCGCCCAAGGACCTCCTGCACACACACGACGCGCTCGACGACGTGGATGAGCGCCTCCTCGGTGAGGGGGAGCGGCCAGAGGTCGTGAACGTAGCGGCCGCCGTGGCGACCCCAACAGAGGTGGTCGGAAACGATCGCCGGCTGGATGCGATCGACGAGCGAGCGCAGCGTTGCGAGATACGGCCGGTCGAGCGGGTCGGTGGACCCGATGGAGAGCGAGACGCCATGAAGCGCCACCGCTACGTCGCGCCGCACCTTCTCGAGAGCGGCAGCGGGCCGGCCGCCGGGAGCGAGGTAATTCTCGCTGACGGCCTCCATCCAGTCGACCGGAGGCCGCTCGGTGAGGAGGCGGCCGAAGTGGCGGGGCCGAAGCCCGATGCCGTGTCCGAGGGAGGGTCGCGGGATGCTCATGTGGAACATGGACCGGCGGCGCGCGGTCGCCGGCCCGGGGTCTCCTTACCCCTTCTTGGCGGACTCCACCTTGCCGCCCTTGGCCTCGCAGTCCTTGGCGTTCTTGGCCATAGTGAAGCTCTGGCCCTTGCAGTCGTTCTTGCCCTTGCAGTCGTTGGTCCCTTCGCAGTGGACGCCTTTCGCCGCCTTGCCCTTGCCGGCGAACGCCACTGCGGGCGCCATCAGCGTTGCCAGGGCTCCGGCGATCGCCACGCCCTTCAATGTGCCGTTCTTCATCGGGTGTCTCCTTGTGCTGCGGGCTTGCTGCGGGCGCCGCCGCCGGTGCTCCTCCGGGGGCGGCAGTTCGCGCTTCGTCGATCAGCGGCAAGAACTCTCGCCGCCATGGTTCGTTACGCGCGAAGGTGCCATTCGGTTTCGCGGGACTCCTCCAGCGACCTCCAAAGAATGACGCGACGCGTGAGCGCGCATCTTGCTTCATCGCCTTGCGGCCGTCTGGTCAGTGCCACTCATGGAACCCTCCACAATCCGGCATCCTTCGTCTCGCTCGGGATCTCGTCGGGGAAAGGGTCCCGAGCAGGCGCACGGTTTCCTTCATGGTGCGCAGATACGTGTGGCAATGGCGGCACATGCTCAGATGGAGTTGGAAGCAGAGGGCGTCCCTCCAGTTGAGTTTGCCCTCGAGGTACTCGGTGACCAACTCGGTCATCTCCCGGCACGTCAGGGGTCTCATCGCCCAGGTGACCAGCGGATCCCTTCCCGCGCCGGTGCATCCGACGCCATGTTGCAGCTCAGGACGCGATGACCCGGCCGCGTCTTACCTGGGTGGGCACGTTTTCCAGGATGGCCGACTTGCGGCGGAAGATGGACAGCGTTGCACAGGTCTCCGACGAGGACTGGCTACGCCTGCTCCGCGTGCCCGGGGAGCAGGCGCAGGCTGCCCACCGGGAGCTTCACGCTCTTCTCGTCCGGGGTCTGCGGATTGGTCTCGCTGGCCGGCCCAGTGCCGAAGCGCTGATCGACGATTTCGCCCAGGAGGCCACGCTGCGGGTGCTCGCCCACCTCGATGAATTTCGCGGCGACAGCTCATTTGTGAATTGGGCCTTGGCCATCGCCGTCCGAGTCGCCTTGAGCGAGCTGCGGCGCGCGCGCTGGCATGACGTCTCGCTCGACGCGCTGACGAGCGATCTGCGTGCCGAGGTCACGCTCCATGTGCCGACGAAAGAGGCGCCGACACCCGAGCGCGCTGCCGCGCGAGCCCAGATCCTCGCGGCGCTCGGGCAGGTCATGTTCAGCGACCTGACCGCCCGCCAGCGACAGCTCATCGCCGCAGAGCTGCGGGGAATGCCGCAGGAGGAGATCGCAGCCCAAATGGGGACCAACCGCAATGCGCTCTACAAGCTTGGACACGACGCCCGGCTGAAGCTGCAAAGAGGGCTCGAGCGGCTCGGGCTGTCGGCAGATCAAGTGATGTGGGCATTCGATGAGTAAGATTCGAGGCGGCCGATGAGTCTGATTCGTCTAGCGAGGAAGTCATGGCGCTGAAACTAGCTGAGGTGCGCTCGCTGGTGCGGGCGGCGCTCGCGACGCGGCCGGTAGAGATCGGGTGCGACGATTGCCTCGCGCAAGTCGCTGCCTTTGCGGAGCGCGAGCTAGCTGGGCTCCCGATCTCGGACGCATCGCAGCTTGTCGAGCACCATCTCGGGATTTGCTCCGAGTGTCGTGAAGAGTACGAGGCGCTGCTCGCGGCGCTGCGCGGTGCCATGCAGAGGTAAGGGTTTCCCAGGACACGGCGTCTCCCGCTGGAAGAGACCGCGTTTCGACCGGGAGAAGCAGCCATGGCCAATGCTACTCGTCCTGATCTTTCCTCTCGCCACGTTGCACCGGCGGTCGAGCCCAGGGCCGGCGCACGATTCGATCCAGCCGCGCTCGCCCCGGTGTTCGACGCCCTGGCCGGAAACGTATTGCGTTACGGGCTCGTCGGCATCCTCGTGCTCTTCGGTTCCCTCAAATTCACCGCCGCAGAGGCTGCCGGAATCGAGCCGCTCGTTCGCAACAGCCCGCTTCTGTCCTGGCTCTATGGACTGACTAGTGTCAGCGGTGCGTCGAACGTCATCGGGGTCATCGAGCTACTCTTCGCGGCGCTGATTGCTGTCCGTCGGTTTTCGCCTCCGGCCGCTGCAATTGGCAGCCTCGGCGCCGTCGGTATGTTCGTCACGACGCTGACGTTCCTCGTCAGCACGCCCGGCCTCTGGGTAGTCGTGCCGGGATTTCCGCTGGCGGTCCCCAACGCCATGGGCGGGTTCATCCTGAAGGACGTCTTCCTCCTTGGGGCCGCGCTCTGGAGCGCGGGCGAAGCCGTGCGCGCAAGCTGGCCCCTGCCGCGAAACGCTTGAACGACGCCGGCGTAGTCTGGAAAGGACGACGCTCTTGACGGACGAGGAGCTCATGGTGCGCTATGCCGAGGGGATCGGCACTCCTTCGCGGAGATCTTTGCGCGCTGGGCGCCGCGCCTTCGCGGCTATCTCGTGCGCGTGACCGGCGCCTCTGGCGACGCCGACGATCTGCTCCAGATCACGTTTCTCAAGGTACACCGCGGCCGCGCCTCGTTCCGCCCGCAGATGGGGTTGCGCGGCTGGCTGTTCACCATCGCCGCTCGCGTGCGCAAGGACGAGGCGCGGCGGCGCTCCCGCCACCCCTCCGGAGCGGTTCCCGCGCAAGAGCAAGAGATGGTTGACCCCGAGGAATGGGACTCCGCGGTGGCCCGTGAGCGCGTCTCTGCGGTGCGCGCGGCGCTCGCGCGCTTGCCGGATTCCAGCGCGAGGTGATCTACCTCCATCGATTCGAGCAGATGACGTTCGCAGAGATCGCGGCCGTCCTCGGTGCCAGCGAGGGCGCGGTAAAGCTACGCGCTTTTCGCGGATACGAGAAGTTGCGCGAGGATCTAGCGCCGCTGCTCGGGGAGGACCTGGCAGCATGAGTCCATGCGAGCACCTGCGTCGGCAAGCGCTGGCCTCGCTGCTGGAGAGCGGGAGCGGGAGGAGGCCTGGGAGCACGCGCGCACGTGCGCGGGCTGCGCACCTGAAGCGCGACTCTTCGGCCAGCGCAGCAGGAGCCGTGGTCCGGCCCGGGGCGCCGGCGCTCTCCCGAGCGAAACGATGGCCTGGGTTGATGCATCGACGAGGCCGACAGGGGCGACTTGATGGATGGGGCGGCGGCGTTCGCGAAGCTGTGCGCGAGTTCGCCACGCAGGGTGAGCTACACGCTCACCCGGAAGGTGGAGACCACTTCAATCACGAACCCGCGACGCTCTGGCTCCGGGCCAGGCGTCGCGGGGTGCCGTCTAACCGGTTGAAATCACGTGGCCGATCGCCTGACGCACAGCGTCTGAAGCGAGAGCCGGAGCTACGCTAACCACTGAATTCATTGATGGTCGGGGAGACAGGATTTGAACCTGCGACCCCCTGGTCCCGAACCAGGTGCTCTACCAGGCTGAGCCACTCCCCG
>Ga0137409_10005639_pt1 | contig 13032 bp, 13 predicted proteins | sample CZODoug1_16funga_FD_122059 | JGI IMG/M metagenome (GOLD analysis project Ga0137409, IMG submission 122059) | Vadose zone soil fungal communities from Angelo Coast Range Reserve, California, USA - CZODoug1_16fungal (Hybrid Assembly) | ecosystem: Environmental > Terrestrial > Soil > Vadose zone...
GCAACATCCCGACCGACGGTCGCGAAACGGACGCAGTGCTCATGTGCGGGAAGACTCACGGCCCCACAACGTCGTCAACTCGCGTGCGCGGCCGCTTGGCTTCGACCAACTCGGGCGGTGTTCTACGACGCAGCTCGATTGATCGGCGCGGTACCCGCCTCGATTGCGCCTGGATGCCCGGTGTTTGCCGCAAAACGTCGGTTGACGCGCTCGAGACACGGGCTCGCGGGCCCAAAACACCCGTCGTCGGACGCTACATGGAGACTGATCGGCGCAGAATCGACGCCGGTCAGAGAAACATGGACACCGACTTCCCCAAAACGTGGGGCGAGGCTTCATACTGAAGACCGCTAAACGGGGCCTGCTCCTTCAGAACGGGCTCAGGACCGCCCCAGCATCCCGCCGTCCCGACTGGTTGAAGAGCAAGCCTCACACGGCGGGTCGGCGTGGGGCTTTTTCATCCCTCAACGACCCCCTGTACGTGCAGCAGGCGGTCGCGTAGCCGCTACTGTTCATTCTCTGTGCCTCCTAGCCAGAGTACGACGGCAAGGGTACGGGCGCTTGACGATCGGCGCGTAATGTAGAGGAAGTGCAGAGTCGGCAGAGGTTGACCGGCGGCCTGCAGCCGTCGCACCTTCGGCAGGTCGTGGAAGACGATGTACGGCTGGTACACTCCTCCGTCAACCCGCCTCTTGCAAGGCGCACACCGGCCGGCATATTGGCCGGTGCGCGGGCACCGCGCTGAAGAGGCTGCTCAACCGATGAGTAGGAGCACGCGTCCCCCCCCGCCCGGACCGAAGGGGCATTTCCTCCTCGGTAACCTGCCCGAGTTCAGCAAGGATCTGCTCGGCTTCATCACCCAGTGTGCGCGCGAGTATGGAGACATCGTCAGGCTGCGGCTCGCGAACCGGGTGGCCTATCTACTGAATCACCCCGACTACATCGAGTACGTGCTCGTCACGAATCACCGCAACTTCGTCAAGAACTCGTTCTTTTGGCGCCACGTGAAGGCCGTGTTTGGGAGCGGACTGCTCACGAGCGAAGGCGATTTCTGGCTGCGCGAGCGCCGATTGTGTCAACCGGCCTTCCATCGCGAGCAAATCGCCGGCTACGGACAGGTCATGGTGAACCTCACCGCGCAGATTCTCGCCGACTGGCATGACGGCGAGGTGCGTGACGTCCATCAGGACATGATGCGCCTCACATCGCGCATTGCATCCCGCACCCTCTTCGGCACTGACGTCGGAGCCGAGGTGGAGCAGATCGAGCCGGCGGTGAACGTCGTGATCAAGGAGATCGCGGTGCGATTCCGGCGGCCGTTCCCCATTCCCGACAGCGTCCCGACGCCGCGCAACCTGCGGTACCGGGCCGCGATCAAACGCCTGGATGACCTCATCTACCGCGTGATCCGCGAGCGCCGGGCGGCAGCGGGAGCCGGCGGGGAGCGGGGCGACGACCTGATGTCGCTGCTCTTGCACGCGCAGGACATCGACGGCACCCGGATGACCGATCGCCAGCTGCGTGACGAAGCCATGACCCTCTTCATCGCCGGTCATGAGACCACCGCATTAGCCCTGTCGTGGACGTGGTACCTGCTGTCGCAGCATCCCGACATCGAAGCCAAGCTCTGGGCTGAGCTCCAGACGGTCCTCGGAGGACGTCCGCCCGGCGTGGCGGATCTCGCCCGGCTGACCTACACGGAACGAGTCGTGATGGAGTCGCTGCGCCTGTATCCGCCCGCCTATGGGTTTGGGCGGGAGGCGCTGCAAGACTGCGAGATCGGGGGGTACTCGGTGCCGAAAGGCACCACGCTCTTCATGAGCCAGTGGGTGATGCATCGCAGCTCCCGCTACTTCCCTGATCCCGAAGCCTTCCTGCCGGACCGCTGGGCCGACGGCTTGGCCAAGCGGCTCCCCAGGTACGCCTACTGCCCCTTCGGGGGCGGCCCTCGCACCTGTATCGGCAGCGGCTTCGCCATGATGGAGGCGGTCCTATTGCTGGCCACCATTGCTCAGAAATTCCGGCTTACGCTTGTACCAGGCCATCCGATTGTGCTGTACCCTTCGCTCACGTTACGACCTGCCCACGGGGTGCGAGTCGTGCTCGAGCGGCGACGGTAAGCCCATCCGCTTCCGGATCTCCGCAAAGCGCGGATCTTCGCGGAGCCGTGCCGTGGTGGGGAAGCCGTAGAGTGTAAAGATGAGATACAGGTCATGCTCATCGCACGCCCGGTGCAGCAGCGCCAGCGCCTCGTCTCGCTCTCCCGCTGCGGCGGCTACCATCGCGAGGGTGGTAGGCTGGACGTATTCCCGCTGGGAGCGTCTGACGAGCTCGTCTCGCATCGCCCGCGCCTCGTCTGGTTTGCCCGAATCCGCATAGACAACCGCTTGGCCCGCCGTCCCCCATGGGTGTCGGCCCGAGATCGCGAGCGCCCGCTCGTATACGGCCAGAGCGTCCTCCAATCGCCCCGCCCCGTGATACGCCGCCGCCAGAACGATCTGCGAGAGGTACGCATCGGGATCGAGTTCCGCGGCCCGACGGGCCTGGTCCACGGCCTCGTCATGGCGTCGCGAGCCCAAGAGCGCTAGAGCGAACATCGATCGTGGGTACGCGGCCAGCGGCTCCATTTCGACCCCGCGCGCGGCCTCCGCAACCCCCTCCTCGTCACGGCCGTGCACCCACTGAAGATTGATGACCCCATGCCAGCACCGCGCTTGCAGGTAGCTCGGGTTGAGCTGCAACGCCCTACGGAACTCCCGGTCGGCGCCCGCCCAATCCCAATCCCACACCCGTACGCCCGCCACCGCATTGTGGGCCTCGGCCAGCTCGGGGCCCAGCTCGACGGACCGCCGCGCGGCGGCCCGCGCCTGCGGTAGCGCATCGCGCGGACTGAGAGCCCCGGACATACCCAGGAGCGTGTAGGCGTCCGCCAGACCGGCGGAGGCGAGCGCGTATCGCGGGTCGAGCGCCAAGCTGGCGCGAAACGCTTCCAGCGCCTGCCAGATGGCGACCCCCCGCTTGTAGAGTAGCCCACGACCCTTGAGATAGAGAGCGTACGCCTCGAGGTTCTCCGTGTGGGGCCGCACCAGCGTCTTCTGATCCCTGCCCGCCAGGCTTACCTGCAACCGCTCGGCGATCGTTCGGGCGATCTCCTCCTGAATCGCGAACACATCCGCGGCCTCGCGGTCGAACCGCTCCGACCAGAGGTGGTAGCCGTCCGCCACATTGACGAGCTGCGCGGTGATCCGCAGCTGCGCTCCCGCCTTCCGCACGCTGCCCTCGAGCACCGTGCCTACCGACAGCTTGTCCCCGATGACACGCAGATCCTCACGCTTCCCCTTGAACGAAAAGGCGGACGACCGACCCGCCACCCGCAGACCCGGCAGCTGAGCGAGTGCGTTGATGATCTCTTCCGCGATGCCGTCGCCGAAGTAATCGATCTCCGCGTCCGAGCTCATGTTGGTGAACGGCAGCACGGCGATCGACTTCTGGATCGGCGCGTCGCGTGGGGCCGGGCTCCCGGGCTCCGGGGCGATCAGTGCCGCGGCGAACTGCGCGGCGCTGGCGTAGCGTTCCGCCGGGTCCCGGGCGAGAGCTCTGACGACGGCTCGGCTCCCCCAGACGGGGACGGCGTCGCGGACGCTCGACACGTCCGAGGGACGGTGCGTGAACCGCATCGCCATGACCGACTGGGCCGAGGACCCCGTGAACGGTGGCGCTCCGGCCCACATTTCGTACAGCACGCAGCCCAGACTGTAGACGTCGCTCCGGCCGTCCAGCTCCGACTCGCCGGCCACCTGCTCGGGGCTCATGTACGCGGGTGTCCCGAGGAGTATGCCGGTCTGCGTCACGCTCTGATCCCCGGCAGCCTGAATCGCGCGCGCGATGCCAAAATCGGCGACGACCGCATGCCCGGCCGAGAGGAGGATGTTCTCGGGTTTGACGTCGCGGTGGACCACGCCGTGCTGGTGGGCGTACTCCAGGGCGTCGGCCACTTCCCGGGCAATGATCAAGGCCTCCTCAACCGGCAGCTGATGCTCTCGGACGAGCCGGTCGCGCAGCGACTCGCCCTCGACGTACGGCATCGCGTAGTAGAGAAACCCGGCCGCTTCTCCCGAGTCGAGTAACGGCAAGATGTGGGGATGGTTGAGCCGGGCGGTGACCTTGATCTCCCGCAGGAAGCGCTCGGCCCCCAGCGCCATCGCCAGCTCCGGTCGCAAGACCTTGATCGCAACGAGGCGTTCGTGCTTCGGGTCTCGCCCGAGAAAGACAAGCGCCGTCCCACCGTGGCCGAGCTCGCGCTCGATCGCGTACCGGCCAGTGAGGGCGACTTCCAAGCGACCAGCGAGGTCGGACAACATGGCCTGCGACGTCTAGGAACAGTCCATGATAAGGGCGTCAATTGAGCCGGACCAGATGCTCTCCACTAAGGCCGCCACGCGCAAGCCGCCGAAGCCCGGCACCGTGGTGGACGCGACCCCCCCCGGCGCTGACTATTCCTTGTAGAGCGTTGGGAACTGCTGCCCCACAGGCGAGAGATCGCGACGGCATCGCGCGCGCGCGAGACGGCGACGCTGGAACACGCGCTCTGACAACCGCTCGCTCCGCTTGGGGGCAGGTGTCGCGCAGCGGATTGGTCATCCGCTGCGCGGCGCTAAGCGGCTCTGCCTATTTTGATTAGACGGCGCTATGCCGGAAGGTTTGCCGCAGGACGTAGCCGCCCCGCGCTGACCCCCTTGTACGTGCATCAAGCGGTCGGCTCGCACTACCGCCCGAGGGGGCCGGACGCCCGACCAACTCGAACGTGATCTCGCTCACACAACGTTGCGTGGCACACGGGCCTACGACGGGGTGTATGCACCCAGGCCAGAACCAAATAATCTGGTCGCTTTCGGCCCTCCGAGCCGGCGCCCCATCGGAGGGGTGACCACTTTCTCCTCCGAGGTGCGTATGGTTTCCATCTTTCCGACGCGCGGCCCGCTGTGGCTCGCCCCCGTGGCGTTGATCCTGGCCGCGTGCGATGGCACGGCGCCCAAGGCGTCTCAACCGCTGAGCCTCTCGGTCACCACCAAGGGGACGTCCGGTGTATCGGTCCCCGCCGGGTCCGGCATGAGTGCGGCGATCCAGATCGGCAGCGGCGCCAACTCGCTCACGATCACCCAGGCGCAGGTGGTGCTCGCCCGGATCGAGCTCTCGACCGCCGGCAGCTGTGCCACGACGGGCGAGGAAGACGGCTGTGCTGAGCTGCAGCTGGGTCCGACGCTCGTCGACTTACCCGTCGACGCGACCACCCAGGCAATGCTGCTGGATGTCGCCGTCCCGGCCGGGACCTACAGTGGAGTGCAGGCGAAGCTGGACGCCGTGAAGCCGGACGACGACGAGCCAGGGGCGAGCGCCTTCCTGACGGCGCACCCGGACTTCCAGGGGATCAGCGTCAAAGTGACCGGCGTCTTCACGGACGCGAGCAACACGACCCATGACTTCACCTTTACCTCGGAGGTCGACGCCGAGATGGAGGCGAGGTTCGAGCCGCCCGTCACCCTGGCGAGCGATACGAAGAACTTCACGATCGCGGTGGACATCGCGAGCTGGTTCAAAGATGCGAGTGGGGCCGTCATCGACCCGACCAACACCGCGAACGCCGAGGCCATCGCGCGGAACATCGAGCGGTCGGCCCGAGTGTTTGAAGACGACAATCACGACGGCGTCGACGACGATCAGGAACAGGCAGGGAACCACGAGCCGTAGCTTGCCCGAAGCGTCCTGCGTCGATCTCACGGTGGGGCCCCAAGAGGGCCCCACTCTGTTTTTCCGGGCTTCGGCTCTGGCGAGGCGGTCGACGTCGCGGTGCTCGCGCCTGACCTGGGCGACTGAAGGCTTTGAATTGAATTCTAACTAAATGGAGGAGACGCAATCCCGACTGAGTGAGGATCTAGCCCTGCAACGAGTTCCGTGACGGGGCGTCCTCTTCACCTACGTCGAACTTTTTCGATACACGAGCGATCAGCTCGTCCAATCTCGAGAGGAATAGCTTCAGGGTCGGCGATGTATTCGCTCGGTTATATCCGATGACCAGATCAATCGTCGGCGCATCGCCTTTTATTGGTCGACTGATCACGGACCATGGTAGAAACTTCCGCGCATAGGCAGGCAGGAATGCCACGCCGCGTGTTGACGCCACCAGGGACATTGCCATTGCGAGATTGTCGACCTCGTGATCCGGCGTGATGTCGAGATGGAGTCGCTTCAGGTAATCGTCGATGACGACCCGTAACACGGGAGCCGTCTTCGACACGCTGATAAACGTCTCGCCCGCAATGTCGTGCGGGTCTATGGCCCTGTTTGCAGCAAGCCGGTGGTCGCTCGGCAAAATGACGACGAGCGGCTCCGTGGTCACCACCTTGAATACCAGGTCGGGTGCATGCGCCTCCGGCCGCATGAAGGCCACGTCGAGCTTGCCCCTCCTGAGCGCGTCGGCGAGGTCCGGCGAATATTGGCTTGCGATCGTGACCTGCATGTTGGGCAGTTCATCGTGAAGGATTCGCATCGCTTCGGGCAGCCAGTTCATCTCCTGTCCGGTCAGGAAGCCGAGAGCGAACGACGGTTTAGTTGGCTCGGCGGCTCGGCGAGCACCTTCTCGGCCCGCCTCGACTTGGGCCAACGCCAGCCGGGCGTGGTCGAGGAAGACCCTGCCGGCAGCGGTGAGTTCGATGCCGCGTACGCTGCGGACCATGAGCTGAGTGCCGACCTCGTACTCCAGATCCTGCATCTGGCGGCTTAAGGACGGCTGCGCCGTGTGCAGCCGCCGCTCGGCGGCAACCGTCAGGCTGCCTTCCTCGGCGACGGCGACGAAGTAGCGAAGATGTCTCAACTCCATGATCAGCCCATGCCTACGAGGTATGGGGTCAAACTTACAAAGTCTTTTTCTCGCCCGCCAGGAGAACCTAAGTTCAGCTTCGACCATATCCCGAAGGACTAGACCATTATGACCATGTTCACGACCGCCGCCCCGTATGAGCCGTCCGTGACGACCCATACCCATCAGACTGCGCCGACGCAGTTCGTCGAGGCCAACGGCATCCGCTTCGCCTATCGCCGCTTCGGCAAGGCCGGCGAGGTGCCTATCGTCTTCAACCAGCACTACACCGGCACCATGGACTACTGGGACCCGGCCGTGACGGATGGCTTGGCTCGCGACCGTGAGGTGATCTTGTTCAACAACGCCGGCGTCTCGAGCAGCTCGGGCGAGGTCCCGAGCAGCTTCGAGCAGATGGGCGCCAACGCGGTCGCCTTCATCCGAGCACTGGGTTTGAACAAGGTGGATGTACTCGGCTTCTCGATCGGCGGCATGGTCGCGCAGGAAATCACGCTGCAGGCGCCCGATCTCGTCCGCAAGCTGATCCTGGTGGGCACCGGTCCGCGCGGCGGTCAGGGAATGGCGTCGCTGACCACGGTGGCACAGCGGATCTTCGGCGCTGCCTATGATCCGCCCGAGCATGTGTGGCTCGCGGTCCTGTTCAGTCCGTCAGAGGCGGGCCAGGCGGCGGGAGAGGAGTTCCTGAAGCGAAAGCACCTTCGCCACGAGGGGCGCGATCCCGAGGTGAGCGAAAAGGTTTCGCCCGCCCAGATTGCAGCGATGGACCAGTGGGGCGTGCAGCAAAAGGGGTCCTACGACTATCTGAAGACGATCACGCAGCCGACTCTCGTCGTGAACGGGAGTAACGACGTGATCATGCCCACGGTCAACTCCTTCATCATGCAGCAGAACATCCCGAATGCGCAGCTGATCATCTACCCCGATTCCAATCACGGCTCGCAGTACCAGTATCCCGAGCTGTTCGTCCGGCACGTCTCGATGTTCCTGTCCGAGCAAGGCTCAGCGTGATCGTTCGTATGCTCGGTCGGCGCGCGAGCTTTTGGGTGGCGACCGCGGTTGTCGCGCACACCTTGTGGACGAGTGCGGCGCCCGCAATGACGTACCGGCTATACGCCTCGGAATGGAATCTGACCCATACGGCGACGACGGCGATCTTCGCGGTGTTCCCGATCGTCGTTGTCGCCGTGCTGATATTGTCTGGCGACATCTCCGATTACATCGGACGTCGAGCGACAATCCTGATTGGGCTCACGAGCTCGCTCCTGGGCACGGCGCTCTTCGCCGTCGCACCCAGCGTGTTCTGGGTCTTCGTCGGCAGGGCCTTTACCGGTCTCGGTGTCGGTCTGTGCGCGGGACCCGCGACCGCTGCAATGGTGGAGTTCAGCGCGGCTGGGCAGGAGACGCGCGCGGGCTCCATCACCACCGTGGCGCAGGCGATTGGGATCGCTCTAGCGACCATCGTCGGTGGCGCACTGATTCAATACGCGCCCTACCCCACCCACCTGAACTTCTGGGTGCTGTTCGCCGTCCTCGCGATCCTGTTCGCTGCTGCCTGGCTGCTTCCGCGGACCGTTTCCAACAAGGCGCCCGGACACTGGCAGCCAAAGCTCCCGACGATTCCTGGGGGAATCCGGATGATCTTTGCCGCGTCGGCGATCGCTGCTACGACCGGATACGTGATCGGAGGGCTGATGTTCTCGCTCGGTGCCCAGATCGCCCACGATCTCGTTGGCTCGGACAACGCGCTGGTGAACGGCGTTGCCATCGCATTGTTTGCGCTGGCCGCAGGCGTCGTCGCGGTACCCGGCAAGCGCCTGACGCCCCGCGCCGCGATCATCGTCGGCGGCCTCTCGGCGATCGTCGGCACCGCCCTGTTGGCGGTATCGACCGCGCGACACGCGCTTGCGATCTTCGTCGCCGCGGCAACAGCGGGCGGGATTGGCTTCGGCCTGATGTACTCGGGTGGCCTGAGCTGGATCAATGCCAACGCGCCTGCCGATCGCCGGGGAGGCGTGTTATCCGCGCTCTACTTGGCTGCATTCGCGACGCAGGCCGTCATTGTTCTGCTGCTGGGAGCGGCTGCCACCACGTGGGGACTGGGCCTCGCCGTGGATCTCGGCGCAGTCGCTATTGCGGTTCTTAGCGTTTGCACCATCGGCCTCGCCGTCTCGATCAGCAGACCTCCACCCCGAGAGCCGGTCCTTCAGAAGGGTGCAACGAGCCCTCCCTGCTGGTGATTGGAGATAGAGCCATCATGTCCACTACTCTGAACGACAACCTGCCCGAGGTTCTCCGAAGTCTGAGAACGCGGTCGTTGTTCGTGATGCGCCTGGATGTCCGGAAGCTGCAGATTGTCGGCGCGACGCCGAGCGGATACCGTCGCATCGGCGTGGTACCGGGAGGTTCGTTCGAAGGGGAGCGGCTTTCAGGCGAGGTGCTGGATGGGGGCAGCGACTGGCAGACGGTACGCACCGACGGCGCCACGACCTTGAATGTGCGGCTAGTCCTCAAGACCAAGGACGAAGCCCTGATCAGCATGACCTATCGTGGCATTCGCTATGGGCCGCCCGACGTCATGGCGAGAATCGACAAAGGAGAAGTGGTGGATCCGACGAGCTACTATTTCCGAATCAATCCGCTATTCGAGACCGCGAACGCCAACTACGACTGGTTGAATCGCGTGGTCGCCGTCGGCATCGGCCATCGCCGGGCCGACGGGCCGATTTATAGCATCTTCGAAATTCTCTGAGAAGGACTCCGACAATGAAAGAGCTTGCAGGAAAGACCGCTCTCGTCACCGGCGCCTCTCGCGGCATCGGCCGCGCCAGCGCGCTGGCCCTCACCAGGATGGGCGCACAGGTTCTGGTCCACTACAGCAGCGGCGTGAAAGAGGCCGAAGCCGTCGTCGCGGAGATCCGCCAGGCCGGCGGACGGGCGGACGCCGTTGCCGCTGATCTTGCCGCGCCGGACGGGGCGCACCAGCTCGCCAAGCAGGTCCGCGCCGTGGTCGGCGACCGGCTGGACATCCTCGTCGCCAATGCCGGAATCTCGAAGTCGGCGACCCTCGAGGACACCACGGTCGAGGATTTCGACAGGCTCTTCGCGCTCAACGTCCGCGCGCCGTTCTTCCTCGTCCAGCAGTTGTTGCCGATCCTCGGCAGTGGCTCGAGCGTCATCCTGCTGTCGTCGCTTGCGGCGCATGCCAGTGTCGGAACGCTTGCTGCCTATGCGGCGACGAAGGGCGCGATCGACACGCTCGTGAAACACCTCGCCGCCGCGCTGGGCCCACGCGGCATTCGGGTCAACGCGGTCGCTCCCGGCGTCGTGGACACCGACATGTCGAGCTTCGTCAAGACGGAGGCCGGGCGGACATCCGCGGTGGGCATGCAGGCGCTCCAGCGTGTCGCGCGACCCGAAGATATCGGCCCGGTCATCGCCTTCTTGGCGTCGGACGAGGCCCGGTGGGTCACCGGCGACACCATTCGAGTGGACGGTGGTTCAAAGCTTTGAGGCAGGGGGACCTGGCCCGTCGACGAGCGTCCGCGGCAACCGGTCAGCGTCAAATGCCCGGTTGACCCCAGGGGCGCACGGCCTGAAACGGCGGCGGCGGCGCGAAGTACTGCTGCGCCTCCGGGTCATAAAGCTCATGGTCAAGAGGCACGGCCTCGAAGCCATCGGACGCGTCATCGCCGCTCAGCGCCTGGCACAGCGTGTCCAAGTACGACGAGTGGCCATCGATCAGCAACTCCGCGATTCGCTTCGTGTCGGCGAGCGCACGGGGAGGGAGTACGCCACCGAGGTACGTCTGGATGACCCCGTCTCTGCGCAGGACGCCCGTACCTGGTGTATGGGGAACGGAGGCCATTGGTAGGACCCTGAGGACCCTCAGGTGGTCATCCAGCATGAGAAGCGCCAGACAAGTGGCAACCGACCGACGACACACCTTCGGCCCCGCCGCTACCGGTCGGGCGATGCGCAGCAACCAAATCAATTCGGTGTCGGTGTGCAATCGCGTTACGATGCCGCTCACATCACCCGCTGTTGAGTCAGCGGCGCGGGCGATCACCAAGCGAAAACGTAGGCTGGACTGCAGCATGGCGGTGCTGAAACTAGACTCATGGGCCCACCTCAGCCAACAAGGTGCAGGGTACTCAGGGCAGAGCCCCTGGCCCGCCGCGCTGCTACCTTTCTCGGATGCCAAGAGACATTGACGTGGTGGGAGTCTGGCACGGCACGCCGTACCAGGTCGCGTCGGTGAGCAGCACCGCCGACGGGGTGATTGTCGCCTGCGGTCAGGCGGGTACGCACACGACGTACCCGAAGACCGGCCACCACCGGCACACCAAGGACCCGAGCTCGGGCACGAGCACCTGGCACCAGCGGCAGGTTCTCTCTGACGTCACCCTCGCGCAGCCCCTGCAGGTCATCGCGTTCTCGGGCGCCAAGCCGCCCGCGTGGGCCAAACCGCATGCGGACCGTCCGTCGCATGACAGCTTCACCTTCCAGGCGCTGGCGGACGGCCACGTACGGCTCGCCCTCGTGGGAGTGCGGGAAGCGGACGACGCGGTCATCGTCGCGGCCAAGCAGTCCGCCACCGCGCCCCGGCTGTTTCGCCGCTACGCGCCGAACGTGCTCCTGTGGACGGTGCCGTCCGACAAGGCCTAGAGAGCGCGCCGTCGCGCGAGCATGAAGACACTGAGGTTGCAACGAGACCCCGATGGGTTTTTCCTCTGGCATCCGGATTACGCGCCGTGGATCGTCGGGCGTCACTCGCGTGCAGCCAACCCAGACGATCGCGCCTTCTTCGATCCGAACGCAGGCGAGATCGTGTGGTCTAATCGCGACGGGATGAAGGACTACGAGATGGACGAGCTCGCGGCTCGTCACCTTGCTGGTGAGCTCGTGGAGATGCCCCAGTGTGAGACCGAGCGGGAGGTTGAGGCCTGGTTGCTCGAGCGCGGGTTCAAGGTCGAATGGATCTGACCCTATGGGGTGCGAAAATGCAGCGGGTCCCGGAGGCTCTGCAACTCCCGGTAGTAGTAGAGGGGCGTCGGCCGCTGGCCCTGGAACCTCAGCCGCTTGAGAAACTCGACCTCCTTCGCGGTCGCGGTGCCGCTGAGAGACGAATCTTGAAGGAATTCCTTGAGCCCGGGCTCTTCGCCGACGGGCTGTTCGGCTTCCCGCTCGACAAACGCGAATCGCTTCGCCTGCCCGGGGACGACGCTGTGGTTTAAGACAATCTCTAGACCGAACGTCGCGAGGTCGATGTCCCAGGATTCAATCAGCGGATCCAAGAACGCGACGCCGTTCTCAGCGGAGACGTGGAAGATGTCCGTATCGAGGAACTCGAGCACGACCACCCGCATCTCCTCATAGCTGCGGCGACTGAGCCGAGCCACCATACGGAGCCAGTAGTCATTCTCGAGTTCGTCTTTCGCCACGCGCTTGACCACGTCCAGCAGCGTCTGGGTGACGAGGCGTTCGAGCTCGCCGAAGGGCTGCTTTTCAAAGATCGCGCGGACGTGTTTTTGCCTCTCGGGATTACACTTGCGCAGGATCAGCTCGCGGACTTCGTGAAACAAGGGGGCGGGCTCGTCCCCCAATTCCCGCTTCAATTCTTCCTTGCGCTGGAGATCTGCCAGCTTGGCCAGTTCCCCGCTCGGAAGTTTCAAGAACTTGTCCATCCGGTCATAGATGTCCGTGCGGTTCGGCGCGGGGGGCGCTTTTCTCCGCGTCAGTAACTGAGAGATGTAGGACTCGGTCACGTGGGCGGCGCGCGCGAGCTCCTGCTGCTCCAATCCCAATTCCTCCAGCCGGTGCAGGATCACAAACGGTACGTCCACAGGGTCCCTCCTAGGCCGAGTGATTGGAATTAACCTCTCAAGTACCCTAACTCGTACCGACAATCAATTTAAGACCATCAAGTGTACTTGACAAGTGTAGTACACTATCGCTAGATTGCTCAACTTACGACAGCATATTGTGAACTATGTTAGTTAACTGCAATCCACTCTACGAAGTACCCACACGGGGAGCAACATGGCTACTGCAACGAAGACGCGGCTGAAGATCTTCCCACTCGCCGATCGCGTGGCGATCCGGCCGCTGGAAGAGACCGAGGAGATGAAAGGTGGCCTCTACATCCCGGACACGGC
>Ga0137409_10005641_pt1 | contig 13031 bp, 10 predicted proteins | sample CZODoug1_16funga_FD_122059 | JGI IMG/M metagenome (GOLD analysis project Ga0137409, IMG submission 122059) | Vadose zone soil fungal communities from Angelo Coast Range Reserve, California, USA - CZODoug1_16fungal (Hybrid Assembly) | ecosystem: Environmental > Terrestrial > Soil > Vadose zone...
CAAAAATGTAAAGAGATGCGCCCCGCTCGTTCTTGCGAACGCGCGGGGCGAGACTTCCGGGGTAGGATCGATGATCCAGGGGTGGCTAGGCACAGACTTGAGAATCGTCACATACGGCCGATCCCGTGCTTCAAAGGTGGTGCGTTTTTTGACGGGCGAGATAAAGTCTGCGGCTCCAAAAAATAAATAAGCTGCCACACGCGCTCTTCCAAAACCCCGCTCCGCCTTCGAAGGCCTTGCCTCTTTTCAAACAACTGACGGTCCCTGCAAGCCCAAAGCTACACGCGTCTGACAATCGCGTCAAGCAGAGATTGAAGCCTGCCGCGAAAACGAAGTGTCAGAACCGGGAGCGGTAGCGACCGGATCCAACTCTCAACTTGCAAATACTGGTTGCGATCGTCCTGTGGTTAATCAAGGTCGAGTGAATGATCCGGTCGCTACCGCTCCCGGTTCTGACACTTCGCTCAACCGTAGCTCACGCTCGCTACTAGCCCGCCGGACCTCTCATTTCAGATAGTCGATAAGCCTGACGCCGGACCGCTTCAGACACGTTGCGACTCGTCGAGATCACTTTCAGATCCTTCGAGCGAATGCGCGGAAGAATCTGAATCGCAGTGGCCATTGGCGTGCGCGGGTTGCGCACCAGGTTGTGAATGATCGGGTACGAGCGGGCCCAGGCGCGATTCATGCCGATCAGCCGCAGCACTTCATCTGCAACCGTGCGCATGCTGGCGATGTTCTCGATTTCGTGCTCGGTGGTGCGCGGATTGTGTATCACCGCGCACGCCACGATCTTGTTCGAATCGCGAATCAGAATGCCGCGGGCCTCGCGATCGCCCTTCATGCCCAGCTTTACCCGATCCTTAACGTTCATAAACATGATGCGCCGAATCAGCGAGATGCGCTCTGGCGAAGCGTCGCCTTCCAAACGCTCGGCGTTGATCACCGCTTGGACGTTGGCCGCCAGCTGTTCGGGTGTTTCGACCAGCATTCCTTCGATGAGTTCGCGGGCCAGCCACGAATCGTCAACGTCAACGTCTGAAACCTCTATGTGCTGCGCGATCACCCACGCATCGTCAGCCGACATCGCGCCGGTCGGCGCCGACAACTCAGCGCTCTCAAAAAATTCAGCCGCAGCGCTGTTGCCACGAGCCCGCAACTCTGAAGCAATCTGGCGCGCGCCGCGTTCCTTTTCAAAGAATTCACGCCGCGTTTCCTTCGCGCGGCGTTCGGCGTCAGCCGTGCGCGCCGGATTAAGCAGAATGGCGTCGATGATGTCGGGAGCGCGGATCAGACGCTGCTGGTTCAGCGTGATGAGTTCCAGGAGCGAGCCGTCAGAGGTGGCGCACGCCAGCAAAGCGATGGCTTCGTCGGGCGTCTTGTTGCTGCCGGCCACCGCTTGATGAATGTCGTGGCCGAGATCGGGCCGCGAAGCAAGGTAACCGAGCACTATCGGCGCCACGTTGTCCGCCGTGGCCACGCCCAAAAGATCGTTTGGTGGTTGCGCGGCGAGGGTCGCCTGCGCTGCCTGGGCAACTTTCGCATCGCCGTCCACCCTTAGATGAACTAGCGCTTCCAGCAGGTCAGCTTGCGGCAGCGGCAAGAGTCCGCGCGCCGCTGCCAGCCGCGCCGCCGGCGGAGCCTTGCCGGAAATGATCGCTTGAACCGTCGGATCGGTTGATGTGACTTCGGTGCTCACCGAAGACAGTTTAGCCTAAATGTAAACTGAAGAGGGAGAATCCTTGCCGGCCTAATACAGATTGAAGTTGTATTCTAGCTGCATATACATCGAGACCTGTCTGTTGTCCTTCATCGCAGGCGTAAACCTGATCCCGCGGGCAGCCCGAACCGCCCGGGAGGTGAGGCCGTATCCCAACTGCCTGGTCACCATGAGGTTCCTCACTTCACCGTCGCTGCCAAAGATGCACTTGATGACAACTGTTCCAGTGACTCCCGCCTTGCGGGCAGCTTCAGAATACGAAGGCTCCGGCTTGCTCAAAATTCGCGCCTTAACGGTTACGTCTCTACCGGCCATAGGACGATCTTGCGCGACTTGGATGGGTCCGGATGACTTGGCCGGCGCCGTAGCTCGTTGGTTGAAATAGCGCAGGTTATCCAGTTCTTCGCGCCATACGTCGCTGTCTGGATCTGCCGGACTAATTGCTAAGAGCCTTTCCAGACTTGAGGCGGCTTCCGCATATTGATCCGACATGCGTTGAGCCATGCTTTTGGTAATCAAAGCCATACCAAAGTCGGGTTTGATTTGGAGGGCGAGATTCGCTTCCTCAATTGCTTTGGAGTTATCACCGCCTCGGAAACTCGCTTCGGCTATCGCATAGTGCGGTTCGGCACTGTGGTCGCCCAGAGCAATTGCGCGATTAGCCTCCATCACGGCTTTGAAGGGGTCATTGGCGAGAATTAGTGAATATGCCAGTTTGGCGTGCGCGTCAGTCGACTCGGGGCGTAATTCGATTAAGTGCTCGAACGCTGGCCGCGCGGCGCCTATGGCCCCCTCGCTCCAGTAAGCGAGCGCAAGGAAATACCAGGCTTCTGCATCATCCGAATGCTTGTCGACGACCTTCGTCAAAATCTTGATTGCCGCTGCTGTCTCACCCTGTTTGTAGAGTTGAATACCGCGATCGCGCTCCTCTGACATTCCCTTGATTGGTTGCTGAGCGCTAACACTAGAGATGGCGAGATTGAGGATGACGAGCAACGGAAAGGCCGCAACGGGATTGATTGATGTGATGTGTAGCTTCATTTCCGGAAGAAAATCAAAACAGATTGAAGTTGTATTCGAGCTGCATGTACATTGAGACGGGCCGGCCATCCTTTGTCGCCGGGACGAACTTGATTTTCCTGGCAGCCTGAATAGATTTTTCGTTCAGGCCATATTTCAATCCCCGAACAACCATTATGTTGCGAACAGTTCCGTCATATGAAAACACCGCGCGCAAGACCACCGTGCCGATGACATTGTGGTTTCGTGCTTCCTCGGAATAAGTTGGCTCAGGCTTGCTTAGTATGCGCGCCTTGGTTGTGACGTCCTTGCCCGAAAAGATATCTCTATGCGGGCCACTCTCGTAATATTCCTTGTTAGCGCGAAGAGTTTCGATTTTCTCGCGCCACTCGCTGCTCGGTTTCGGGGTTAGCGCCAGGTAGTGTTCGACACTGTCCATCGCCTGGCTAAAACGGGCCAGACTCGCTTGCCGTCGCACCTGTTGCTCTTCATCCGTTGGGGCCGGACTGGTGTAAGTGACGCTAAAGAGACTATCGATCCGCAGTTTCGCGGCGTTCTCAAACGCCTTACGGGCTTCGTTCTTGTTCCCGGCGCCCAATTGGGTAAGTCCCAGGTAGTGCCATGCCTCCGCATCCTCTTTGTCTCGCTTGACGGTTGCTCGCAGAACTTCGATCGCACCCTTGTTGTCACCCTGTTTGTAGAGTTGTATTCCGCGATCGCGATCTGGTGATGGGTTGCCGGCTGATTGCTGCGCAATTGCGGTGTTGCCTAGGCCCAGGACGAGGAGGACGAGCGATAGAAACAGAGCCATTCCGAAATGCCGAGCGACTATTCTGTGAGAGATTTGCATTTCAGTCCTTCCTTGCGAAATGCGCAATCCGGAAGCGACGCAAGATAGCCTCTTGCGCTCCAACATCAAGCCGCGCCGTGGCACTTCTTATATTTCTTCCCCGAACCGCACGGGCATGGATCGTTGCGGCCGACCTTGGGCTCGCTGCGGACGATGGTCTTTGTTTTGCCGGCCTCTTCACCGGCCGGAGCGGCGCCCTGATTTGGGCCCGTGAAAGTCAGCGGACGACGCGGCCCTCGTTTCTGGCGCAACGCTTCCGGCGGCTGCTCTTCGACGATTTGCAGGTTGAAGAGCGATCGAATCGTGAAGGTGTCGATGCGGTCGAGCATCGCCTTGAACATATCAAAGCTTTCTTTCTTGTACTCGACCAGCGGATCTTTCTGGCCGTAACCAACCAGGCCGATGCCTTGCTTCAAATGATCGAGGGCCAGCAGGTGATCCTTCCACTGCGCATCGATGATGTTGAGCATGATGATGCGCTCGTAGGTGCGCATCGCTTCTTCGCCGATCTGCTTTTCCTTGACGGCGTATTTCGCTTTCAGCTTCTCCCAGATGAGGTCTTCGATCTCTTCGGAACTGAGGCGCGCAAAATCGATCCCCTCGGCGTCGCAATCAATTCCATAGACCGAATGAACCTGAACTTTGTAATTGTCAAAGTCCCATTCGTCTTCGGCCAGGTTGGGATTCAGATACTGCTTGGTGAGATCGGCGAGCAGGTCGCGGGCGACTCCCGTTTCGCCCACCAGGTATTCGCGCTGGTCCGGTTCCTCCATCAACTGGCGGCGCAGACCATAGATGGTCTCGCGCTGCTTGTTCATGACGTCGTCGTATTCCAGCAGGTGTTTGCGCGTTTCAAAGTTGCGCCCTTCGACCGACTTTTGCGCTGCCGCGATGCGCTTCGAAACCATCTTTGATTCGATGGCCACGCCTTTTTCCATGCCCAGCCGCTGCATTAGCGCCTTGACCTTGTCACCGGCAAAGATGCGCATCAGATCGTCTTCAAGAGAAAGAAAGAAGCGCGACGATCCGGGATCGCCCTGGCGACCGGCGCGACCGCGAAGCTGGTTGTCAATGCGGCGTGATTCGTGACGTTCAGTGCCGAGAATGTGCAGCCCGCCCCGCGCTACTACTTCCTTATGCTCTGATTCGACGATGCCCTTAGCTCGCTCGAAAGCTTCCTTCCATTGTTCGTCGGTGGCCTCGTCCGGATCGATCTCGTCCTCTTTCAGAAATTCGCGCGCCATGAAATCAGGATTGCCGCCCAGCAGAATGTCCGTGCCGCGGCCGGCCATGTTGGTCGCGATCGTGATGGCGCCTTTGCGGCCGGCCTGGGCCACGATCTCGGCTTCGCGTTCGTGATACTTCGCGTTCAGCACGTTATGGGGGACGCCCACGCGCTGCAAACGGCGGGCGATCAGTTCCGAGTTTTCCACCGACACCGTGCCCACCAGCACCGGCTGGCCACTCTCGTATCGCCCCTGGATTTCCTCGACGACGGCGTCCCATTTCTCCGGCAGCGTGCGATAGATCATGTCCGGATTGTCCTTGCGGACCATCGGCATGTGCGTCGGGATCACGATTACTTCGAGCTTGTAGGTCGAGTGGAACTCGCCGGCCTCAGTTTCCGCGGTTCCGGTCATGCCCGATAACTTCTCGTAAAGCCGGAAATAATTCTGCAGAGTAATGGTCGCAAGAGTTTGGTTCTCGCGTTCGATCTTTACCTCTTCTTTGGCTTCGACGGCCTGATGCAATCCATCCGACCAGCGACGGCCCTTCATCAAACGGCCGGTAAAGTCGTCGACGATGATTACTTCGCCGTTCTGCACCACGTACTGATGGTCGAGTTTGTACAGGGTGTGCGCTTTCAGGGCCTGCTCGACGCAGTGCAGCAATTCCATGTTTCCTGGATCGTAAAGATTGCCCACCCCCAACAGCCGTTCGGCTTTGTCCACGCCTTCTTCGGTTAGCACGGCCGAATGGTTTTTCTCGTCGACGATGTAATCGCCGGTCTTCTTGCCTTCTTCGAGTTCTTCACCGCGCTGAAGCTGAGGGATGATCGCGTTTGCCTGATAGTACTTGTCGGTGGATTCTTCCGAAGGTCCGGAGATGATCAGCGGCGTGCGGGCTTCGTCGATCAGGATCGAGTCAACCTCGTCTACGATCGCGTGATAGTGTCCGTGTTGCACACACGTCGCGAGATCGAACTTCATGTTGTCGCGCAGGTAATCGAAACCAAACTCGTTGTTCGTGCCGTAGGTAATGTCGGCGTTGTAAGCATTCTGCCGCTCAAAGTCGTCCATGTCATTCTGGATACAGCCGACCGTCAAGCCCAGGAAGCGATAGATCTGGCCCATCCATTCCGCGTCGCGCGCAGCCAGGTAATCGTTCACCGTGATGACGTGGACACCGCGACCGGTCAACGCATTAAGGTAAGCGGGCAGCGTGGCCACCAGCGTTTTGCCTTCGCCGGTACGCATCTCGGAAATCTTGCCCTGATGCAGAACGATTCCGCCGATCAATTGGACGTCAAAGTGGCGCATGCCTGTGGTGCGCACGCTCGCCTCGCGCACCATGGCAAAGGCTTCCGGCAGGATTTCATTGAGTATCTCCTGTTCGCGACGTTTGCGTTCGTCCTTGTCACGGATGTCTTTGACGGCATCGGTGATTTGCGCCCTGAAAAAAGCCGTGCGCTCGCGCAACCGTTCGTCGGACAGTTTTTGGATTTGCGGTTCGAACTCGTTGATCTCAGCTATCGTCGGACGAATACTTTTCAGAAAGCGTTCGTTGCTGCTGCCGAAAACTTTGGTTAGTACTTTATCGAAACTCATGGTGACTCTTCGTTTTCCGTTCGTTAATCCTGACTGCGGTCAAATACCCTGCAAGTGCAATTTGAGATTGTACGAGAGCGCCGAGTTGCCAATCAAGCCGAGCGCGATTGAGCTTGACAAAGCATAGTCGGGCCGCTAAGTTCGAGCCTTCCGGCATTGCAGATCTTTACCAGCAAAGTAGAGGCGCGGCCTTCAAGAGTAGCCGAGTCCGAAGAACGTGAAGAGTTCGACGACGACTCGGTCCGAAAGGGACAGGCCGCCGAAGCTCGCCCCCGCTCTCTTCAGGCGTGGCGAGTTGGTTACTGTGGCTAAATCCGCAGGACTGTCACCGAAAACGGTATCGGAAGCCCGACCGTGAGGGAGGGCTGGCTGAGGAGCCCTTGCTTACGCGCGGGCTTCTGACACCAATCGGTGGAGAGCTACGACGATCGCGCTGATGTTTTATTCGCGAAAAGTCTCTCGAGTTTCGAGGGCCAGTCGTATGCTTTGCGACTGGCTTTTTTTGTTTCTTTGAACCAGACAGATGAAACCAACCATCATGAAGTTCGGCGGCACGTCCGTCGAAGATACGAACGCCTTTCGTAAGGTAGCCGGCATCGTGCGGTCGGCGGGACGCGGGCGCACGGTGTTGGTGGTGTCCGCGATCGGCGGATTCACCAACGCTTTGCTGGCCAGCGTTGAGAGGGCAATCCGCGGCGATGCGCGGGGAGCTACCAGATCGCTGGCCGGTGATTTAGAACGGCACGTGACCATCGCCAGGGAATTGCTCAGTGATGCCTCGCGGGCATCCTTTGAATCGGCCGTGGCCGCCGTGCGCAGTCAGATTCGCCAGCTACACAAGATCATCGCCTCGCATCCTGTGACCAGTCCCTCGCTCCAGGATGAGATTCTCGCATTTGGTGAACAACTTTCTTCACAGCTTTTGGCCGCGGTCTTGCGCGAGCACAACCTGGCCGCGCGATATGTTGATGCGCGTCGATGCATCAGGACCGACGATCGTTACGGCTGTGCAACCCCGCTCGCCGAAACCACGCAAGCTACTCAGGCCGAGCTGGCAAAGGTAATTAGATCCGGTGAGATACCAGTCCTGGGCGGTTTTATTGGGAGCACTGAAAGCGGCGTGACGACCACGCTCGGCCGCGGCGGCTCGGATTATTCAGCGGCGATAATTGGAGCGGCTCTGGGTGCTCGCGAGATACAGATATGGACCGACGTTAGCGGTGTGCTAACGGTCGATCCGCGAGTTGTGACCAAAGCCAGGACGATTCCGGTTCTCTCGTATCAGGAGGCGGCGGAGCTGGCTTACTTTGGCGCGAGGGTGCTGCATCCCAAAACGATTCAGCCGGCCATCGACCAGAACATTCCGGTGCGCGTTTGCAACTCGCGCGCGCCGGCGGAAGCCGGGACATTGATCGTCGCCGAGGCTGAGGCTGCGCCGCAAACTGTCAAAGCGATCGCTCATAAGAACGGGATTACGACCGTGCAGGTGACGTCGGCGCGCATGCTCGGCGCCTATGGTTTCCTGCGCGCGCTGTTCGAAGTCTTTGAGCGACACCGCACGGCCGTCGACGTCGTGACGACTTCAGAGGTCAGCGTGTCGCTTTCTATTGATAATCCCACTACCCTGCCTCAGATAATTCCGGAGCTGGAAGAACTCGGCACAGTAGAGGTGGAAGAAAGCCGCACCATCATTTCGGTTATCGGCGAGGGCTTGCGGAACACGCCGGGGATTGCCGCCCGCGTGTTTTCAAGCATTAGCGACATCAATGTGTCGATGATTTCGGTGGGCGCTTCAACTATTAATCTGACCTTCATGGTGGATGAGGATCAGGCTCGCGAGGCGATCATCCGACTGCATAGAGTCTGCTTTGAAGCTGAAGACGAGGACCATGCTGAACTTCTCGCGGAGGAGGTTGGGGTCTGAGTGCCGGTAGACGTTTTCAAACTCACGCGCGAGTTGGTGGATATTCCCTCAGTCACCGGGGAAGAGTTCGAGATCGGGAACTCGTTGGCAGAGTTGTTGAGCCGGCTTGGCTATCAGGTCGTCCTCCAGGAGCTCAGCAAAGATCGAGATAACATCATCGCCACGACCGAAGCGCCGCCGAGGGTCGTGCTTGCGACGCACATGGACACCGTCCCGCCGCCTATCCTCGGACGCGAGGATGACGAATTCATTTACGGGCGAGGCGCCTGCGATGCGAAGGGGATCATCGCGGCTCAAATCGCCGCTGCGGAAAAGTTGCGTGCGGAGGGTGTTAACCAGATCGGTCTGCTCTTTACGGTTGACGAAGAGGTAACCAGCGCGGGCGCAAAGATTGCCAATCAGCATCCGATCGCGTCTGCGTCCCGTTATCTGATTAATGGCGAGCCGACCGACAATCGGCTGGCAGTAGGCACCAAAGGATCTTTGCAGGTTACGATCAGCAGCGAAGGTCGCGCAGCGCATTCTGCTTATCCTGAGCAAGGTGAGTCGGCGATCGAGAAGCTGCTCGACGTGCTTAATGATGTCAGAAAGGTTGAATGGCCAGGCGATGAATCGTTGGGCGAAACGACTTGCAACATCGGAGTTATTTCCGGCGGCACGCGCGCGAATGTGATCCCGGACGAGGCGCACACGACGTTGCAGATTCGTCTGGCCACTGACTCGGATTCCGTGAAGGAGTTGCTCGAAACCGCTGTGGCCGCGCGCGCGAGGTTAGACTACAAGTCCGTTCACGACCCAGTGCGGCTGATGTCTGTGGATGGAATTGAGCAAACAATTGTGCGCTTTACCACCGACATTCCTTATCTGACGAACTGGGGCACGCCTTTGCTGATTGGGCCCGGTTCGATTCTCGATGCACATACTGAGCACGAGCGGGTGGAGAAGAAGGAGTTGTTGCGAGCGGTTGATATTTATGTTGATCTGGCGAAAAAGCTTTTGGGACGTGGGTGAGAACCATTCGGATGAAACTCGCAATCATCGGATACGGCGCCATGGGCCAACTCGTAGCCAAACTGGCGGTTGAGCAAGGCCATGAAGTTGTCGCGACGCTTACTTCGACCGACACGAATCGAAGCGTTGATGGACTTTCTGAAAAATTAGGTGGCTGCGATGTCGCCATCGATTTCTCTGTCGCTGCCGCTGTCCCGAAAAACGTTGAGATTTGCGCGCGCGCCGGCGTGCCGCTGGTTGAAGGAACGACCGCTTGGAAGAACCAACTCGATCAAGTGAAGCGCGTTGTGGTGCAACACGACGGCGCGCTAATTCACGGCGCGAACTTTTCTGTAGGCGTCCAGGTGTTTTATCGCATCGCGGCGCGCGCGGCCGAATTGTTTCGCGCGCTGGATTCGTACGACCCGTTCATTGAGGAAGCTCATCACAAACGAAAGCGCGACGCACCATCCGGCACTGCGATCCACATACAGGAGATTGTAACCGAGGCTTTGGGCCGCGAGGTTCCCGTTGCGTCGACACGGGCGGGTTACATTCCCGGGACGCATCGGCTCGGTTTTGATTCCGCGGCGGATCAAATCACGCTAACGCACACGGCCCGGTCGCGTGAAGGGTTCGCTGCAGGGGCCTTGCTCGCGGCGCGCTGGATTATGGGGCGCAAAGGGGTCTATGAATTTTCAGAGGTGTTTGAAGAAATTGTAAAGCCACAGAGTCACTGAGACACGGAGAAATGACGAGCAAATACAGAATGTCAGGATTTTCTCTGTGCCTCCGCGTATCTGTGGCTGCTTGAAAGGAGACTGAAGATTATGACGATGAAAGTTGACTGGATGCGCGGTTGCGCCACGGCCCTCGTAACTCCATTCAAAGCTGACGGTACGGTTGATGAACCACGCATGCGCGCGCTTATCGAGCGGCAAATTAACGGCGGCGTAAGCCTACTGGTTCCCTGTGGCACCACCGGCGAAAGCGCCACCATGACTGAAGCCGAAGACGCGATGGTGATCGGACTGACGGTTGAAGTCGCGCGTGGACGCGCCAGGGTGATCGCCGGCACGGGAAGTAATTCAACCGCCGCGGCGATTGAATACTCACAACGCGCACGCGACCTGGGCGCGGACGCCATGCTGCAAGTCGCTCCCTGGTACAACAAGCCGACGCAGGAAGGTCTGTACGCGCACTTCCGCGCGGTTGCGGACGCGATCCCTGAGACACCGATCATGCTCTACAACGTTCCGGGCCGCACCTCGTCAAACATCGCCGCGCAGACGGTGCTGCGACTGGCCGGGGATTGCGAAAACATCGTTGCCATTAAGGAAGCGTCAGGAAACCTGACTCAGATCATGGAAATTCTGCGGGAGCGTCCAGCGAACTTTTCTGTGCTGTCGGGTGACGATGCAGTGACGCTGCCACTGATCGCTTTGGGGGCCGAAGGAATTGTTTCGGTGGCTTCGAATGAAATTCCGGACCTCATGTCGCGGATGACAGAGTTAGCGCTGGCAGGGAACTGGAGCGATGCGCGGGCCCTGCATTATCGCCTGTTGCCGCTGATGGAAATTAACTTCATCGAATCCAGTCCCGGGCCGGTAAAGGCGGCGATGGCGATGATGGGACTGCTGGAGGAAAACTTTCGTCTGCCGCTGGTGCCGATTCAGGAGACGAGCCGCAATCGCATTCGTGAAGTGATCGCCGAACTAGGGCTATTGGAGAAGGCGCGGGCGTCTGCATGAGTCCGTTTCCAAGCGGCTTCGCGGTCCGATGTGCGGAAAGGTTGCGCCTTTCCGGCGCGATGGTTTGATTTGACTTGGGAGGCTATGCCTCCGATGCCTAAAAGCGAGGCGTAGCCTCTTGATATTGGGGCTCACCGGAAAGCCAGAGGCTTTCCGCACATCAAGCGGCAGAGCCGGACGTCTAATCGACCTATGTCACTACGTGAACAAATCGAAGAACTCGCCGCGCGAAAAGCAGCCGACTACTCGAATGAAGACCTCACACTCTTCACTGAATTCAAGGCCGCCCTCAATCGCGGCGAGCTTCGCGCTGCTGAGCGTGACGCGAACGGACAGTGGCGCACCAATGCCTGGGTAAAGCGCGGCATCTTGCTGGGCTTTCGCATGGGGTCAATTGTTGAAATGACGCCACCCGGTGCGAGCCTGCAATTTCTCGACAAAGATACTTATCCGATCCGGAAGTTTTTAGTTGACGATCGCGTGCGGATTGTTCCCGGCGGTTCGAGCATTCGCGACGGCGCCTACATCGCGCCCGGGGTGGTCTGCATGCCGCCGATGTTCGTCAATGCCGGAGCCTACGTCGATGAAGGGACGATGATAGACAGCCATGCTCTGGTCGGCTCTTGCGCGCAAATTGGGAAGCGCGTGCATCTCTCAGCCGCGTCGCAAATTGGCGGCGTGCTGGAACCTGCCGGCGCGATGCCGGTGATCATCGAAGACGACGTGATCGTCGGCGGTAACTGTGGCGTCTACGAGGGCACGATTGTGCGCGAGAGCGCTGTGCTCGCCTCCGGCGTGATCATTACTGGTTCGACTCCGGTTTTTGATTTGGTCCGCGAACAGATCTATCGACGCGGTGAAGATGCGCCTTTGGAAATTCCTGCCGGCGCGGTGGTCGTGCCAGGTGCCCGCGCCGTTCAAAGCAAGCAGGGCCGCGAGTGGGGTCTGTCACTTTACGCCCCGGTGATCGTGAAGTATCGCGACGAGAAAACTGACGCGGCGACGCAATTGGAGGACTTGCTGCGTTGAGATGCAAATTTGATTACTTGACACGTTAGAATAATCTGCCTATTTTGAGTTTGATGTTTCCAATAACTTACATTCAAATTTCTGAAAAGTACGATGCAAAGGGCTTTCTGGCCTTGGCAAAGAGCGGTGTCCCTGTATCTTGCCTCCCTCAAAACACGTATGGCGTCCATCCTGAGCATCTCAAGATTTTGAAACGTAAACGAATTCCTTTTAAGAAACTGCAAGCCCGCAACATTAGCCTGCCTCGACCCACTCGGGCTATATGAGAAAGTACGAAATTTACTTGCCGTTAAAATACAACGACGGCAAGGAAATTGAATCGGAGAAGATCAAGCAGATCAGGGAAGAGCTCATTGGCATGTTTGGCGCCATCACCGTGAGCTCCAGGTCCTCGCCTTATCAAGGAACTTGGAAGTACGGTGGGGTCGAATACATTGACGATATTATCAAGGTCGAAATCGTCACTTCTGGCGATAAGATAACAAAGAAGTTCCTCAAAGACTTCAAGGAACGTCTTAAAGAAGATTTGCAGCAGGTTGATATTCTGATCACAACCCAGGGCATTCAGGTTATCTGATTTAGCTGTTAGGCTACATCCACGATGAAGCTGAATCCCCAAATCACCGGCAATGTTGGTCTCTACTATTGTTGTTACCGCCTTTCGCTGCTTGGTTGGAACGTCATGCCAACGGCAAGGAATGCGCGTGGAATCGATATCATTGCGTATGACAGCACGGGCACTGAGTTTATCGGCGTTCAAGTGAAGAGTCTGAGCAAACGGAATCCAGTTCCACTTGGTACAGACCTTGAAAAGATCATGGGCGACTTCTGGATCATCGTAAATAATCTTTCCCAAAAACCCACCGCGTTTATCATGAAACCAACCGAAGTGAGAGATCGCGCTCATCGTGGAGAGAAA
>Ga0137409_10005643_pt1 | contig 13029 bp, 7 predicted proteins | sample CZODoug1_16funga_FD_122059 | JGI IMG/M metagenome (GOLD analysis project Ga0137409, IMG submission 122059) | Vadose zone soil fungal communities from Angelo Coast Range Reserve, California, USA - CZODoug1_16fungal (Hybrid Assembly) | ecosystem: Environmental > Terrestrial > Soil > Vadose zone...
CCGCTGCCGGAGAGCACTCCGGAAAACGAGGCTGCGTTGGCTTGGGTGTCGATGCTGCCGCCGCCGGCGTCGAGAGTTACGTCGCGGGCGCTGTTGAAGGCGCCTGTCAGTTGCAGGGTGCCGCCGTTGAAGACGAGGCCGCCGGTGGCCGCGCCCAGCTGTGCGTCGCTCGACGCCGAGAGCGCGCCGTGGTTAATGATGGTCCCGCCGCCGTAGGTGTTGTTGCCGCCGCCAAGGATCAGTGTGCCGCTGCCCAGCTGCACGACTGCGCCGCTGCCGCTGATCACTCCCCCGAAGGTCACATCGTTGTTGTGGTTGAACACCAGCGTGCCGTTATCGGTGACATCACCGACAACGCTGCCGCCGGCGCCGCCGTTGCCGAGCTGCAAGGCGCCGCGGCCAATCGTGGTACCGCCCGTGTAGATATTATTTGCCGTCAGGATGGTAGTGCCCGCACCCGATTGCGTCAGCGAACCACTTCCGCTGATCATGCCCGGCAAAGCCAGGGTGCCGCTGCGGTCGATCACCAATGCGGCGTTGTCGACAATGTTGCCGGCAACGCTGCCGGTTGCACCGCCGTCCCCGAGTTGCAGGGTACCCGCGCTGATCGTGGTGACGCCGGCATAGACGTTGTCCCCGGCGAGGATGGTGGTGCCCGCCCCGATCTGCGCGACGCTGCCGCTGCCTGAGATCACACCGGGCAACGTCACCGTGCCGGTGCGATTGATGATCAGTGCGGCGTTGTCGATGATGTCCCCGGCGATGCTGCCGCCGGCACCGCCGCTGCCAATCTGCAGGGTGCCCGCGCTGATCGTGGTGATACCCGTGTAGACGTTCTCGCCGCTCAGCGTCAGCACGCCGCTGCCCAATTTGGTGAGCGCACCGCTGCCGGAGAAGATGCCGGAGAAGGTATCGGCGTTGGCTTGCGTGTCGATGCCGCCGCCGCCGGCGTTCACGGTGGCGTTGCGGGCGTTGCTGAAAGCGCCGGTCAGTTGCAGGGTGCCCCCATTAAAGACGAGGCCGCCGGTGGCCGCGCCCAGATTGATATCTGCGCCGACGCTCACGGTGCCGCCGCTGAGGGTGGTGGGACCTGCGTAGGTGTTCGCGCCGGTGAGCGTCAGCGTCCCGCTGCCGGTCTTGGTGAACCTACTGCCGACGAGCAGACCCGAAAAAGTACTGTCGTAGCTCTGCGTGTCGATGACATTGTTGGTGGCAGTGCTAAAGAACTGGATACGGTGTGCCAAGTTGAACGAGCTCGCCAGCCGCAGCGTACCGTTGTTGAAGATGATGGTGTTGGCCGGGGCGCCGAGATTGGCGTCGGCCCCGGCGATCACGGTGCCGTTGCCCTTGATCGTCGTGCCGCCGGTATAGGTGTTGGCGCCGGTCAAGGTCAGAGTGCCGCTGCCTAGTTGGGTCACCGAAGCGCTGATCGCCCTCGCGAAAACCACATCATCGCTGCGGTCGAACACGAGTGTGCCTGAGCCGGTGACGTTACCGTCGATGCTGCCGCTGGTGCCGCCGGCGCCAATCTGCAGGATGCCGGCGGTAATCGTGGTGGTACCCGTGTAGGTGTTCGCGCCGGTGAGAGTGAGCGTGCCGCTGCCCAACTTGATGAGCCCACCGGCGCCGGACAGCACACCGGACAAGATATCGGCGTTGGCCTGAGTGTCGATGCTGCCGCCGCCGGCGTTGAGGGTGACGTTGCGGGCGTTGCTGAGAGCGCCTGTCAGTTGCAGAGTGCCCCCATTAAAGATGAGTCCGCCGGTGGCCGCACCCAGATTGGAGTCCGCGCCGACTCTCACGCTGCCGCCGCTGAGGGTGGTGGGACCTGTGTAGGTGTTCGCGCCGGTGAGAGTGAGTGTGCCGCCACCGGTTTTGGTCACCGAACCAGCGCCGCTGATCAATCCCGCGAAGGTCACACTGTCGCTGCGGTTGAATACCAGCGAGCCATTGTCGGTGATGCTGCCGGCCACGCTCCCCGCGGTACCGCCGTTGCCTATCTGCAGCGTGCCGGCGGCGATGCTTGTGCTGCCGCCCGCACCACTGTTGACCAACGACCCCGCAATGATCAAGGTGCCGCTTTGGACGAGGGTGGCCGAGGCGGTCGCGCCGGTGGTCGATACCGCACCGCTCAGCGTCCAGTTGGTTCCGGACATGGTCAGGCTGTTGAATCCCGAAAAATTGCTGGCGGCGCTGCCCGTTCCTTGCAGGCCGATCTGATTGGCGGTACCGGTGCTGGTCACGCTGCCGCTGAGAGTCGAACCGGTTGCCAGGTTCAACACGTTGTTGTTGCCAGTAAACGAAACGGCCGTGCCATTGAGGCCAGTGAGCGTTCCCGTGTTGTTCACCGTGCCGTTACTACTCGCAACGAGGACGCCCGTAGCGCCGCTGATCGAGCCCCTATTGACGATGGTACCTGCCGCCTGGTTGACGAACACGCCGTCCGAGGCACTCGAAATGTTTGCCCCCGCTTCGTTGGTCAGGGCGCCGCCGTTGAACAGCACCACACCCGCGTTGCCGCCCGGGTTGGCAGCACTGCCGCCACCGATGATTGTTCCGAAATTATCGAAGCTGGCGCTGTTGGCGGCGGTGGAATCCAGAAACACCCCGCTGTTGGCGCCAGTGATTGATCCTGAGTTGGTGAGAATCCAGTTCTGACTGTTGTTCCCTTCGATCCCGTTGCCCGACGCGGCGCTAACCACTGTGCCCGATGGCGCATTGAACGTGGCGGAGCCCGGGCCCAGGGTCTGCAGAACGACAGTGCTTGAGGAATCAGGGATCGTGACCTGCGCCAGGGTGCCGTGCGGAAACAGCATCAGCGCGAACACCCAGGTGGCTGCGAGCACGACTCGCGCACCGGCACGCACCGCCCACTCACTCCGGCGGTGCACCGATCCTGAACAAGGTGAGCGCTGCATCATTAATCGGTCCGAAGCCACCGGGCCACAAGGTGCGTCGAGACCGCTATAGTCAACCAACGCAGCGGTTTTTCAGTGCGGGTAAGAAACGATCTTCCGGTTTGCAATCGCCAACCGCGAACTTGTGCGGTGCGCAAAATGTACCGCCCCTGCAAACCGCTAAGAGTCTCGACCAATGGATCGAATTTCCGGAAGGCCAATATGTCCATTTGAGGTCCTTCCCCCTGTTCTCAAATTCGAACGCTCCCAAATGTGCGATGGCAGCGAGGCGGCTGGCAGCTGCATTGTAATTGGACCATCTTACATATCGCATAACCGATGCCTGATGCGATATGCGACCATAGTCCAACGCGAGTGAAGAATTGCGTCCACAGGGAGATGGGCACTACGTAAAAGCGGCAATTCGATTGAGGCCAACGATCATCACGACACTTATCAGAATGAACAAGGTCTGTTGCGTTGCGATATGCGATCGGTAGAGTGGCATCTGAAACTCCAAATCATCGTCGTGCCAGTTTTACGTAGCGAAGATTGGTTCGCTTTGTCATTTTCGATCCTGCGATTCGCAGTGCTTAATTGAATTTGAGCAAAGATGATTTACAAGCGCGTTGCGTCGAGCGGTTCCGCAGGGCAATTGTCCGGGGTGCGTCCCCCGCGCATCGGGCGCGCGCGCGCGTTGGCCCGTGTGACAGCCCTTCTGAATGCCGACGGAACGCATTTGCTGCGGCTTGCCGATCTTTGCAGGCTCGCGGACGTTAGCGAGCGCACGCTGCGCACGATCTTTCTCGAGTCATTCGGTATGACTCCCGGGCGCTATCTGCGTACACGCAAACTACATGCCATCAGAGCTGCATTGATGTGCGCCGACCCACGATACGAGACGGTGTCAAGAATTGCCGGCAGGTTCGGGATGAGCGATCTCGGTCGGATGGCGAGGGACTACCACATACTCTTCGGAGAGTACCCGCGCGCGACGCTTCTTCAATCCATGACTTATTGATTGCAGATCGGGTATGGGTACTGCGAATTCGTCTTCAGATCTACTTTGCCGAAATTACGTAGCGTTGCATCATCGCTCCCCTCAGCATACTTTCTGTCGCTGAAGCAAAAGGGGCCGCTCGTTGTGCCAGGCGAGCGTACTGCAGCGCGTGGAACGGCATTCTTCTGCTTGTAGGCGGGTGCATGACCAAGTCCGAGAGTCACTTCTGGGGGAGGCGTCGGAGCCTGGCCTTGTCCTGTCTGTTGCTGCTATTCGCGTTACCCGCGCAAGCACACATGGAAGAGGACACTCTCAATGACATCGCAAATGTGCTGGCCTGGGTCGTCCTGGTCGTCGCGCCGGTGGTGGGCATCGCCGGGTTTCTGATGATTCATGTTCTGCCCGAGAAATTTGCCGAGAAGAAGCGCCATCCGCAGTTGGCGGCGATCAAGACCCTGTGCTGGGTATCCCTGGTATTCGGAGGCATGCTCTGGCCGATCTGCTGGGTGTGGGCATTCTCGAAACCGGTGCTCTACAAACGTGCGTACGGCACAGATGTACTCGAAGAGGCCGAGCCGGAGGGACTAGAAGAGCAGCAGCGGCCCCCGAACGGAGAGGGGTGACATGGAAATCCTTCTGCTGCTGATCTACGCAGGCCTCGTGTGGATCGTATTCATCAAAAAGAAGTGGCTGCCTTGGACCTTCGTTACACAAATGCTTGCGGTGACCTTTCCGGTGGTCGCGCTGACCATCTTGATTCTCTTTTTGAACATCTACGCACCGGAGTCCGAAGATGTCCGAATACTGAACTATGTGGTTCCAGTGGTGCCGCGCGTCACGGGCCGCGTGATCGAGGTACCTGTAGAACCGAATCGTCCGGTGAAGAAAGGAGATGTGCTCTTCAAGCTCGACCCGGTTCCCTTTCAGTTGGATGTCAAGGCGGCCACATCTAATTTGATCGCCTTGCAGGCGAAGCTTCTGAGCGCGCAGGCCAACGCGCGCGGCCTCAGCGAGCAATTGAAGGAAGCGGCAGGCAAACGGATAGCCCTCTCGGCAAAGCTCGGCTTGGCGCGCAAGCGGGTCGAGCAATATGCAGCGCTTGCTAAAACGGGGGCGGGCACTAAATTCGATCTGGAGCAGGCGCAGGCCGATGCCCAAAATCTGGAGAATGAACTCGCGTCCTTGAGCGCGAGCGAGGCCCAGGTGAAGGAAAAGCTGGCGGCAAAGACTTCGGCCGGGGAACAGGATGAGGTCGCACAGGCTAAAGCGCTGATCGCGCAGGCGCAGGCGCAGTTGGACGATGCGGCGTGGAAACTGGACCAAACCGTCTACTACGCCCCCGGAGACGGCACCGTCGTGGGGCTTGCTCTGCGTCCGGGAGCGGTCGCTTCGCAGTTGCCGATGCAGCCGGTCATGACCTTTGTATTGAACGAACAGTGGGTCGTGGCCATGTTCGATCAGAATGAAGTTCGCGAGGTCGAGGCGGGTAATCGCGCCGAAATTGCCCTGCGCACGCATCCGGGGCGAATCATCCGCTGCAATGTTATTTCAGTCGTCTGGGCAACCTCCCAGGGCCAACTACCCATCAGCGGTGCGCTGCCGGTCACGGGAGCGGCGCCGATTCCGGAAGGTCGCTTGGCGGTGCGGCTCGGCGTCGATGAGCGCGACAAGGGCATTTTTCTGGCCGCCGGCGCGCGCGGCAGCGGTGCGATCTACACCAACAGCGGGAAGGAAATTCAAATTCTGCGCCGGGTGTTGTTGCGCGTGCACACGAAACTCAACTGGCTGATCCTGAAGCTCTGAGGCCCATGGAGACAACGCGCAGGATCAACGGCTAGGGGAATGATTCCATGACGCACGACGCTGTTCTGTCACCGCTCGGCATTCTCGCGGTCTACGCTCATATCGATCCGGGGACCACGCTCGGACGCTCTGGCGCGTCACTCAGGGAAAACTTGCAGGCCCGCGGCTTCGAAGTGCTCGCAGCGCAATCCGCCGCTGACGGCATCTCGGCCATCAAGTCTGATCCATTGATCAGCTGCGTGATTGTCGACGCCGACATCGACAAATCCGGCGGCGCCGAGGCGGTGCTCCGTGAATTTCGCAACCGTAACGACCGGGCGCCCACTTTTCTGTTTGGCGAACGCAGTCATGTGCCTGCGATACCGTTGGCCACACTAAAGCTGGCAGACGAATTTGTCTGGTTGACCGAAGACACACCCACCTTCATCGCGGGGCGGGTCGAAGCGGCGATCCGGCGTTATCGCGAGAACTTGCTGCCGCCGATGTTCGCCTCGATGTTGCGGCAGGCCAATGTGCGTGAATACGCATTCGGCACGCCAGGTCATCTGGGTGGCACTGCTTTTCTCAAGACGCCGGTGTCGAAAATATTCTTCGATTACTTCGGCGAGAACATGTTTCGCTCGGACCTCTCGATCGGCATGGCAGCCGTTGGTTCGCTGCTCGATCACAGTGGTCCCATCGGCCAGAGCGAAAAGTACGCCGCGCGTGTTTTCGGTTCGCATCGCTCCTACACGGTCACCAACGGTACCTCAAGTTCGAACCGCATGATCTTCATGGCGAGCCTTACTCAGAACGACATTGCCTTGTGCGATCGGAATTGCCATAAATCGATCGAGCACGGCCTCACGATGACGGGCGCCATTCCCGTGTTTCTCGTGCCGCACCGCAACCGTTATGGAATCATTGGTCCGATCTATCCGGAAGATCTGCAGCCGGCCGCGGTGCGCAAGCGCATCAAGGCCCACGCGCTGGCTGGTGCCGCCAACAACCCCAAGCCGCGGCACACCGTCATCACCAATTCGACCTACGATGGGCTCATCTACAAGGCGACGCGGGTCATCGACATCGCAGGCGACGCCATCGACCGCCTGCACTTCGACGAAGCCTGGTACGCGTATGCACGCTTCAATCCGCTGTACCGAGGTCGCCACGCCATGTTCGGCGATCCAAAGGAATACAAGAAGGGTCCGACGCTGTTCGCGACCCATTCGACCCACAAGCTGTTGGCGGCGTTTTCACAGGCGTCGTTCATTCACGTGCGGGATGGCCGCGATCCGATCGAGCATGCGCGCTTCAACGAGTCGTTCGCGATGCATACCTCCACGTCGCCGTTCTATCCCATTATTGCCTCGAACGAGATCTCGGCGGCAATGATGGATGGCGCCAGCGGCACTGCATTGACCACCGAATCCATCCGCGAGGCTGTCGCGTTTCGGCAAACAGTCGGGCGCATCAAGCGGCAGTACGCCAAATCTAAAGACTGGTTTTTTGGCACATGGAACGCCGAAAAGGTCGTCGACCCGAAGACGGGCAAGAAGATCGCTTTCGACGACGCGCCTGAATCGCTGCTGGTCATGGATCCCCAGTGTTGGGTATTGCACCCCGGGGAGACCTGGCACGGCTTCGAGGGTCTCGAGGACGACTATTGCATGCTGGATCCAATCAAAGTGACCGTGGTCGCGCCCGGCATCGCAGCGGACGGTTCACTCGAGAAGAGCGGGATCCCCGCATCGGTTATCGCCGCCTATCTCGTGCGCAAGGGGTTCGAGTACGAGAAGACCCAGGACTTCACGGTGCTCTTCCTCTTTTCCATTGGCATGACCAAGGCAAAATGGGGCACCCTTCTGACCACGCTCATCCGCTTCAAGGAAGACTACGACGCCAACGAGCCTCTGTCGGAGGTTCTGCCGGCCGTTTTTGCCGCCTCGCCTCAGCGCTATTCCACCATGGGCCTGCGTGACCTTTGCGACGAGATCTTTGCTCACTACAAGAACTCGAACCAGATGAAGCACTTGCAGGGTGCGTTCTCGACCTTGCCGAAAGCCGTGATGACGCCGGCCGATGCCTACCGTCAGTTGGTGCGCAACAAGGTAGAACGAGTAGGCCTCGATGACCTGGCGAATCGGGTCTTGGGCATCAGCATCGTTCCCTATCCTCCGGGCATCCCCATGGTGATGCCGGGCGAAAACGCCGGCCCCGCCAACGGACCATACATCGGCTATCTCAAAGCCCTACGCGACTGGGATCGGCTGTTTCCCGGCCTGGGGCATGAGACGCACGGCGTCGAGGTGGATGAGGGGGAATATTACACCTATTGCCTGAGACGAGAGGAGTAGCGGCGCGCCGCACGAGCCACTGAACCGGAAACACCATGCATGACTTCGAGTGAGAGGTCCGAACTCCAGGGTCCTTGTCTCACACAATTCCGCCACTTGCCGATTTTACGTAGTGTTCTTGCATTTCGGTCTGCACTCTTCTTGATGGCTGCGGCCTGCTGCCAGAAGACGAGGATTCACCTATGAGCGGGATATCGAAGCTTGCCGCGTTGAACATTGCGCTTCTCGCGGTTCTGATGCTCATAGGTTGCGAGCGCACCGCCCAAGACATTTCAATACCAGCCACCCGGACCGGCACAGCAGCCGTCGAGGCGCCTGAAATTGCGCGCATAGGCGGTGAATGGGTCGTCATCACGGTTGGACAAGGCAAGAGCGGTGAAAAGGTGGCGAGTTCATGGTATTTGCTGCGGTTCCGAGATGACGGAACGGCAAGACTTCTGTGGGCGACGCCAGCGCATTACGCGAGGGAACGAGTTCATTATAGCCAACAGGGAAATGTAGTGACGATTGCGGGCTCGGTCGAGGCGCCCCAGATCAATGGCGTTCCGTTCACGCTCCGGCCGGACAACTCCATGGTGGTGAGCATTCCCGGCTTGGGCGGTGGCGACCACTTGAGCTTTACCCATCGCGGCTCGGTATGGCCGTACGTTCACTGGCTGCTAATCTTTGTCGGGCTGACGCTCGCCTACCTTGCGTGGCGCAGGTGGAAGTGGTTCACGCCGATTGTCGTGGGTGCGGGCGTCGTTGTGCTGTCCGTGTATTGGGCGAATGTCTTGGACGACATGCCGATGTTCCGCTGGGTCAAGAACTACACACTTGTGTTCACAATCTGGATCTTCTGGACCGCTCGGCACACATCGCTGACGAGGTATGTGTGGATGCGTTTTCTGTGCGCCGCGATTCTGGGATTGAACATTTTCGAAGCCTGCAAGGTGGACTATCTGACAGGATACCTTCCAAATATTCTCAACGGCTCAGCCGGCATCTTCAGCATTCTCGCGATGACCCGCTGGATGGGAATCGGTCCCAATCGGCAACCCACGAAGGATCTGATCTGGGCGGGCCAGCCGCATCTATGGATCATCTGTTACGACATCTGGAACATTACGTTTTCGTATCTCAATTTCAATGAGTACACTTCCAACAGTATCGCGCTAAATGTGGTAGCGACGCTTCTGGCGCTGTGGATCGCCGGAACCTGGGTCTCTACCCGCGGCGTGACGTTGGGATTGTTCTATCTTTATCTCTTCACATTCAACGTTTTTGTCATGGAAAAGAGCTTCGTTCCTGTACCGATCAACAACACCAGCGCACTGGTCGTTGGGTCGATCAGCTTTGCCGCGAACTTTGTTCTGTGTGCCCTCGTGTGGCGTTGGAAGATATTTAAGAAGGGTCCCGTATGGCCCAGCTTTGGCCAGTATCGACATGCCGAGCACGAAATGATCGGAGTCGATGACTCGATTCATGTGGGTCTCGATAAGATTCCAGCGATGGCCGATTATCCGCCGGGCAAACCTACCACGGAGTCTGACGGAAGGCGGCCTGTGGTCAGGTGAGCTGTCCGCTTCTCGCAGGCTATTCGGAGTAAGATTTACCACGACCCCTTGGGCGGTAAATGTGCATGAGTGCCAACGTGCGGTCGCTGATCTCGCTCACATCATGCCTTGTCCTGGCGTTATCACCTTTGTCGGGTTGTGGACCGAGTGAACCGGACGCTTCCGGAGCCAAGTCATTCACCCATCGTGCTCTCGGTCAAGAACAGCGTGGAATAACCGTGCGTGCAAGCGTGTTGACCGATGATGAAGCGCGGCAATTCTTCGGTAGCTCAACGTCCGACGCTGACGTACAGCCGGTTTGGTTGCAGGTACAGAATGACAGCGATAATCCTGCGCTTTTCTTGCCGATTGTTGCCGACCCCGCTTACTACACTCCGCAGGAGGTATCGCAGCGGCTGCATGGCTGGCTGTCGAGTCGAACGAATGACTTGGTGGATGCCGCATTTCAGAGCAATCTGATGCCGAACAATGTAGCCGCGCACCACACCATATCCGGATTCGTATACACCCACGAGGATGGGGGCTTGAAACTCCTCAATGTCGGATTAGTGGGAGCCGGGATGTCCTGGCACTTTCGATTGGTGATCCCGCTTGGCGGCATCCAGTACGCGGTGCAAAACGTTGACTTCGGCAAACTGTATCCGCCCGATACGATTCGAGATCTGACATTGCCGCAGTTGCGGGCCAAGCTGGAGGCCTTGCAGTGCTGCGTAACGAACAAGTCCGGAAACGCGATTGGCGATCCTCTGAATCTGGTGATTGTGGGCAAGAGCGTGGACGTGCTCTTTTCTTTCGCAGCGCGGGGTTGGCGGCTGAACGAGCCGGTCGATGGAGGCAGTACATGGCGAATGATAAAGGCATTCTTGTTGCGTTCCGAATACGACACGGCGCCCGTGAGTCCGCTGTACCTCTTTAATCGGTACCAGGATGTTGCGCTACAGAAGGCACGCAGCACGGTGAGTCAGCGCAATCATCTTCGATTGTGGATGGCGCCTTTCATGCTGGAAGGTCAGAATGTGTGGATTGGGCAGATCAGTAGGGACATCGGTGTGAAACTGACGACCACATCGTGGTCCTTGACCACACATCGAATCAGCGCGCATGTAGACCAAGAGCGGGATTATCTCTTACAGGATCTCCTGTCAACGGGTTTGGTTGATCGCTTTGGATACGTAAAGGGTGTCAAAGAATCGACGTCGATGAATCCCCGCAAGAATCTCGCAGCCGATCCTTACTATACCGATGGCTTACGACTGGTCGTTTTTCTCGGGGCCGAGTCGCATTCGCCGCTGCAGGCGCAGCTGCTCGACTGGGAACGGCCGCTCTTGAGCAGATAAGCGAGCATTAAACCGATAGCTGCCACATCGCGATTGGCTGCTCGCGGAGGTCTATGGCACAGCCTTCTTGCTACGCGCCGCCAGGGAGGGCGTGTGATCTACAGCAAGCAAACTTACGCTGCGTGAGGTGATTAGCTGTTACAATCACCTCAGTTTTTGAGGCGATTATGGTAGCTAAACCCCTCAAACCATGGATCTGGCAGCGTCCGGAGTGGCCCGAATTCTATTGGGATTCGGCCCGCTTGGCGCTACCGCTGGCCAACGCGCGTAGAGCTCAGGGCGAACTGATCGGCATGGCCCGATTACTAGATCCGGATTCCGACCTCCGCGCGCAGCTGGAGGTGCTGACCTCCGACGGTGTGGCGACCAGTGCTATCGAGGGCGAACGCTTGGACCCGAACGCGGTGCGCAGCTCGCTCGCCCGGCGACTTGGCCTGCCAACCGCAGGATTGCCTGCGCCGCCCCGTTCGGTCGAAGGCCTGGTGGACGTCCTGATCGATGCCACCAAGAAACTCGACAAACCGCTGACAATAAAAATGCTCGGCGACTGGCAGGCGTCACTCTTTCCGACCGGCCGTTCGGGGCTGACCAAGATCCGAGTCGGCCAACTGCGGGGAACCGCGCCAATGCAAATCGTCTCGGGTCCGATCGGGAAGCAGCGCGTTCATTACGAAGCCCCGCCGCGGAACCGCCTCGAGCGCGAACTAAAGCGATTCGTGGAATGGTTTAATGCACCGCCGGCCGACGTGGACGGGCTTCTGCGTGCTGGCGTGGCACATGCGTGGTTCGAACTCATCCATCCTTTCGAAGACGGCAACGGGCGCGTCGGGCGCGCGCTACTCGATCGCGCGCTGGCGCAGGACGAGGATCGGTCAGTACGCCTTTACAGTCTGTCGGCGCGCTTCATGACGGTGCGACACGAGTACTACGATGCGCTGCAAGCGCTGTCGCGCGGCACCTTGGACGCGACCGACCTGCTGCGATGGTTTCTTGATCAAATTGTCGCCGCGTGTGCGGATAGCGCACACACTGTTGAGCGCGTCCTGGCAAAAGCGCGATTCTGGATACGTCATGGGCAATCCCGCGTCAACGTACGACAGCAGAAGGCTGTCAACGCCCTTCTTGACGCCGGACCGCGTGGATTCGTGGGCGGAATGACAAATAAGAAGTATGCGCACTTAAACCGGGTTAGCCCCGCAACTGCGCAGCGAGATCTTGCAGAGCTGGCAGCGCGCGGAGTGCTCAGGCTCCAAGGCAGCGGTCGCAGTGTACGCTACGAACTTGCGGACTGACGCTTCTCCAAACACCTCGGCGCATTTGACAACATCAATCTGACCGGGCGGGTATCTCTAATAGGGAAATTACTCAAGGGCAAACGGAAGGACATCCGACAACGTCCGCTGGCAGCCAACTTTTGCAAGGGGTGCTTTTGGGGGTATCGATACCGACCCGAAATCAAAAACTCAATGAATTGCAGGTGCTTTCTGCGTGATTGTGGCTCCGTCCCGGGGAGCCAGTTAATCAAATACTTACTCTCGTTAACGCAGGCTTTGCTTTAAGTATTTGTCCGGTGTTTGTCACGGTTCCGCGCGGCGTTTGTCCACCCGAAGAAAAAGGGTGACCCGCGAGCAGGCGGCCCTCATTGATCGCGACTCTCTTATTAGCTGCGCTTTAGATCCTGATTCACTTCCGACTTCGGCTCGAACGCATCACCCAATGCGCCCGCAGCTTTGTCGAGAGCTTCGTCCCCTGCCCGGGGACGAGAGATGGGTGAGCCAATGCCCGGACTAGGAGCTAAGCTCTACGAACGACGGGCAACCTACTAGCGCGCCAGCGCGACCTTGAAACGTTCGTCGGGGTAAATCAGGTGATCGTGATCATCGTTCTGCAACTCTGCCGCCCGACTCCGGTCGAAGCTTACATCTGTGGCTCCTCGATGGGATCTGCGGCCAGCCTGATCGTGGGTGAGCCATCCTCCTCCAACGGACGAATCTTCACGGTTGCCGATGTCCCTTGCGCGGGCTGATCAGGCGGTTGGTCGAACCGTATCCTGATCGTGGGTGAGCCGTCTTCGAGCAGCGGAGGAATCTTCACCGTTGA
>Ga0137409_10005644_pt1 | contig 13028 bp, 9 predicted proteins | sample CZODoug1_16funga_FD_122059 | JGI IMG/M metagenome (GOLD analysis project Ga0137409, IMG submission 122059) | Vadose zone soil fungal communities from Angelo Coast Range Reserve, California, USA - CZODoug1_16fungal (Hybrid Assembly) | ecosystem: Environmental > Terrestrial > Soil > Vadose zone...
TCGTCGGTCACTGCCAGCTCCGTCGCCCGCAGCCGCTTGAGCTCGTCGCGCAGGCGCGCGGCTTCCTCGAAGTCGAGATCGGCCGCGGCCTCGCGCATACGCGTTTCGAGGTCGCCGATCACCGCCTCGAAATTGTGCCCGATGGTGGCGGCGTCCTCGAAGCCGCCTGCCTCGCCGCCGCCGGTCCCGATCAGCACGTGGTCGCGCTCGTAGACCGAATCCAGGATGTCGTGGATCGAGCGCTTGATGCTTTCGGGCGTAATGCCGTGCTCGGTGTTGTAGGCCTCCTGCTTCTCGCGCCGGCGCGAGGTCTCCGCCATCGCGCGCTCCATCGAGCCGGTGACGCTGTCGGCATAGAGGATCACCTTGCCGTCGACATTGCGCGCCGCGCGCCCGATGGTCTGAATGAGGCTCGTCTCGCTGCGCAGAAAGCCCTCCTTGTCGGCGTCGAGGATGGCGACCAGCGCGCATTCGGGAATATCGAGGCCCTCGCGCAACAGGTTGATGCCGACCAATGCGTCGAAGGCGCCGAGCCGCAGGTCGCGGATGATCTCAATGCGCTCGATGGTGTCAATGTCCGAGTGCATGTAGCGCACGCGGATGCCCTGCTCGTGCAGATATTCGGTCAGGTCCTCGGCCATGCGCTTGGTGAGCACGGTGACGAGCGCGCGATAGCCCTTCTGCGCCACCTGCCGCACCTCGCCGACGAGGTCGTCGACCTGCGTGCGCGCCGGCCGCACGTCGACCGGCGGATCGATCAGGCCAGTGGGGCGGATCACCTGCTCGACGAACACGCCGTTGGCCTGGTCGAGGTCCCACGAGCCCGGCGTCGCCGACACGCAGGTGGTCTGCGGCCGCATCGCGTCCCATTCCTCGAAGCGGAGCGGCCGGTTGTCCATGCAGGACGGCAGCCGGAAGCCATATTCGGCGAGCGTCGCCTTCCTGCGGAAGTCGCCGCGGAACATGCCGCCGAGCTGCGGCACGGTGACGTGGCTCTCGTCGACGAACACCAGCGCATTGTCGGGCACATATTCGAACAGCGTCGGCGGCGGCTCGCCCGGCTTGCGGCCGGTGAGATAGCGCGAATAGTTCTCGATGCCGGCGCAGCTGCCGGTCGCCTCCATCATTTCGAGATCGTAGATGGTGCGCTGCTCGAGCCGCTGCGCTTCAAGCAGGCGGCCCGAAGCGTTGAGCTGGTCGAGGCGCCAGCGCAGCTCCTGCTTGATGCCGGCGATCGCCTGGATGAGCGTGGGGCGCGGCGTCACATAGTGCGAGTTGGCATAGATTTTGACGAAGTCGAGCTCGTCGGTCTTCTGCCCGGTGAGCGGATCGAACTCCTCGATCGCCTCGACTTCGTCGCCGAACAGGTTCACTCGCCAGGCGCGGTCCTCGTAGTGCGCCGGGAACACATCGACGGTGTCGCCGCGAACCCGGAACGAGCCGCGGAAGAAGTCGCCGGCCGTGCGCTTGTACTGCAGCGCCACCAGGTCGGCGATCAGCCGGCGCTGATCGATACGTTCGCCCCGCTTGAGCGCGAAGGTCATCGCCGAATAGGTCTCGACCGAGCCGATACCATAGATGCACGACACCGAGGCCACGATGATCACATCGTCGCGCTCGAGCAGCGCGCGCGTTGCGGAATGGCGCATGCGGTCGATCTGCTCGTTGATCGAGGATTCCTTCTCGATATAGGTGTCGGTGCGCGGCACGTAGGCCTCGGGCTGGTAGTAGTCGTAGTAGGAGACGAAATACTCGACCGCGTTGTCGGGAAAGAAGCTCCTGAACTCGCCATAGAGCTGGGCGGCGAGCGTCTTGTTGGGGGCCAGAATGAGCGCGGGGCGCTGGGTGCGCTCGATCACCTTCGCCATGGTGAAGGTCTTGCCCGAGCCGGTGACGCCGAGCAGCACCTGGGTGCGGTCGTGGCGCTGGACGCCCTCGACCAGCTCGTCGATCGCGTGCGGCTGGTCGCCCTTCGGTTCGAACTCCGACTTGATGACGAGGCGGAAGCCGCCCTCCGACTTCTCCGGCCGTGGCGGGCGATGCGGAACCCACGGCTGCTCGGCGAATTCCGGCCGGCCTTCGCGCAAGAGCGCATCGAGCGCATGCTGGCTGGCGTGCGAGCCGATCATCTCGTTCGCGAGCTTCTGATTGCGCACAGCCGGCAGAGCGGGCTTTTCAGCTGTTTCCGCAGGAACCGACGCCGCGTCCTCGTCGATGCCCCAGATCCGCGCCAGATCGGGATCGAGCTCGCCGGGCGGTGCCTTTTCGCCCGACGGCGTCTTTTCGCCCGACGGCGTCTTGCCGACGTAGCCACGCTCATAGTTCCCCTGCGGCGCCTCGCCGAAGCCTTCCTGCGTGGACTTGCGCGCCCGATGAGCGGCGGAAAAATCCGCGCGCCGCTCGAACGAATTGTCGGGCGGCGGCTTGAGCCCGGTCTGGGAACCCGGGCCTGCTTCGCCGCGCTCGATCGCCGGGTTGAGGAGCTTGGCCAGCGCCGGCTCGGTCGGCGCCTGGTCCGGGCGTGCCGCCTTGGCGCGCGTCGGCTTCGCCGGGTCCTTCTTCGAATGCTTCGCCGGGTCGCGCTTAGGGGTCCTGGTCGGAGTCTTGGCCATGTCGCAAATATGGGCCGCCAATCCGGGCGAGGGAAGGGCGGCCATTCCGGAATGGCTGCGGACGTGCTATATAGAGGTGTGTAGGAGCACGACCATGGCAAAGGTTGTCGTCAAGAGTCTCAACACCGGCCCGCTCAGCAAGGCGGCGGCGCGGGCGATCGGCAAGAAGCGGGTCGCGACGCCTGGCGGTGGCTGGAAGACTGTGCGGACGTTGGATATCTATCATCCGGATTTCGACGACGCCTCGCTCTATGCGTTCCGCAGCAACGTCGCCAAGGCGCGGCGTGAGAACAAGCGCATCCTTGGCGTGGCCGACTTTGTCCCGCCCAAGCGCTAGGCCTCATTCAAGCGTTGAGCCTCCGATCTTCTGGGTCGTGGCCGGCCCTAACGGGTCTGGAAAGAGCAGCTTTTACCAGACCCTCGAGTTCGAAGCGTCCGCTCGCTCGATCTGGATCATCAATCCCGACCTGCTGACTCTCCGTATCCAGCAGGTGGAAGGACTTGAGCTTCGAGCCGCGAACCTGCAGGCCGTCCAACGAGTCGAGGCTTGGCTTGAGGTCTCAATCCGCGCGCATCAGACGGTCGGGGTCGAGACCGTCCTGTCGACGAGCAAGTATCGGCGGCTCGTCGAAGCCGCCAAGGCGCTCCAATTCCAGCTCCGTCTCACCTACATCATTCTTGATTCACCCAAGCGCAACATCGAACGCGTGCGATTGCGCGTGAAGATGGGCGGGCACGCGGTGCCGGAGGACAAGATCGTCGAGCGCTATGCGCGCTCGCTTGAGCAAATGCCCTGGTTCCTGGAGCAGGCCGATGAGGCATCGCTGTACGACAATTCCGACACCTCGCCGCGCCTGATCGGGCGCAAGCACGCGGGCGTGATCGCGCTCGATTCCGATGCACTGCCGCAGGTCGTTGCCGCCGTAGAGACGATCAGGACTCAATAGAAACTTCGGCGTCCAGGAAGTTCACCGGCCCACTGCAAAGCGGGCCGGTGATGTCGTTCGAGGGGTCAGGCCAAAGCGACCTGCGGACGTCGCAGTGCCACGTATTGGAGCACGCCCAGCGCCGCGACCGCCACCGCCTGGCCGATCACGAACACGGTGCCCAGCGCCGTCGGCGTAACGAAGCCGTCAATCACGAGCGCGACGCTGGCCACGGTCCACACGGCGTTACAGGCGATCACCGCCCACACGGCCGCTGTGGAGATGTGCGCGCGGGCGGCGACAATCGCCACGAACGCCACATAGGGAACGAGCACGAGCCCGGCGCCGCGCAGCAACGCTGCCGGCAGACCCAGCAAGTCGGTGAGCATTCCGGCGCCCGCGAGCATCAGCGCGCCGGTGAGGCCGCTGGCGGCTGCGTCCACGAGCAGAGCGCGACGAAGAAAAACCGATGACGACATGACATCCTCCTTTGTTTCATCGATGTGCGCATCAAAACCACGATCGCAGCGCAGAGACGATTACCTGGGAGGTCATGGTTGCGCCGCGCCGAGCTGCTATGCTCGCATGCATGAACTCCGTTGCGTCGTTCGGTGAACACCTGCGCGAGTGGCGTCAGCGCCGCCGGCTGAGCCAGCTTGATCTTGCGAGCGAGGCCGAGATTTCGACGCGGCACTTGAGCTTTCTCGAAACCGGGCGCGCGCAGCCCTCGCGCGAGATGGTGCTGCGACTGGCGGAGCGGCTCGATGTTCCGCTGCGCGAGCGCAACACGCTCCTGGTGGCGGCGGGATTTGCGCCGTTATTTCCTCAGCGCACGCTCGACGATCCGGCACTCAAGGCGGCGCGTCAGGCGGTAGAAGTGGTGCTCAAGGCCCACGAGCCGTATCCAGCGCTTGCAATCGATCGGCACTGGACGCTGGTTGTTGCGAACAAGGTGGTCGCGCTGCTGCTTGCGGGCGTCGATCCCTCGCTGCTCAAGCCGCCGGTCAATGTGCTGCGGCTCTCCTTGCATCCCAAGGGGCTCGCGCCACGCATCGCGAATTTGTCCGAATGGCGTGCGCACCTGTTGGCGCGCCTGCGCCAGCAGATCGATGTCACCGCTGACGCAACTTTGGTCACGCTGATGCAAGAGTTACGTCGGTATCCCGTTTTACAGAGTGCGAAGGCGGGTGCGCCGCCGAAGGTGCGCGACTATGCTGGCATAGTGGTTCCGTTCGAACTGAACACTGAGGCGGGGACGCTCGCCTTCTTCAGCACAACGACGGTGTTCGGGACCCCGGTCGACGTGACGCTGTCGGAGCTGGCGCTGGAGTCGTTCTTCCCGGCCGATACCGCCACGGCCGAGGCATTGCGCAGTCTTGCGGGCTGACGGAGTCATCACTGCAAGCTGGATACGCATGGCAGCCATTCCTCGGCCTCGGCGAGTATTTGTCAAAGGCCCCTCGCGTAGTCATCTATGTGCGGCGGCAGTGGACAAGGCCTTCGGAACATGCGCAATCCTAGGCTGATGTCCGCTGCGTCACCGATGGGGCCTGCACCATGATCGACCTGCATTACTGGACTACGCCGAACGGCCACAAGATCACAATCTTTCTCGAAGAGACCGGTCTGCCGTACAAAATTTTCCCCGTGAACATCGGCAAGGGAGAACAGTTCAAACGCGAGTTCCTGGCGGTCTCGCCCAACAACCGGATCCCGGCGATGGTGGACCACGATCCGCCCGGCGGCGGCGCCCCGATCACAATATTCGAGTCGGGTGCCATCCTTCTTTATCTCGCCGACAAGACCAAGCGCTTTGTCGCGCAGGACCTGCGCGGGCGCACCGAGACCATCCAGTGGCTGTTTTGGCAGATGGCCAACCTCGGCCCGATGGCGGGACAGAACAATCACTTCAGCAACTATGCGCTCGATAAGATCCAGTACGCCATGGATCGCTACCGCAACGAGGTGAACCGGCTCTACGGCGTGCTCAATACACGACTTGCTGATCGCGCCTATGCGGCGGGCGATTACTCGATTGCGGACATTGCGATTTATCCGTGGATCGTACCCTACGAGCGGCAGGGCCAGAAGCTCGAGGACTTCCCTCATCTGAAGCGGTGGTTCGACGCCATCAAGGCGCGGCCGGCAGTGGAGCGCGCCTATGCCAAGGCCAAAGAGGTCAACCCCAATGCGGGCGGCATCCGCACCGCGGAGGAGCGCGCCATCCTGTTCGGGCAGACCGCTGCGTCGGTGAAGGCTGCGGCGCGTTAGCGAATATCTGTTCACGCAGAATCGCCCCACACACCGTTCGTCCCCGCGAAAGCGGGGACCCAGTTCGAACTAAACGAGCGATCCGAGCGCGTGGCCCTGGGTTCCCGCTTTCGCGGGAACGAGCGGGGGATAGGCTCATAAATTCAAATGGCGTTCATCTCGCCGCGGATGAATTACTGCTTCATCCCCGCCGCCGCGACGACGCGGCTCCATTTCGCGGTCTCGCTGCGGACGTAGTCGGCGAACTCCTTCGGTGTGCCGCCGAGCACGTCGATGCCCTGTTTCTGCAACGGCTCGATCACATCGCGCGACTTGAGCGCCTCGTTGATGGCGCGCGCGAGCTTGTCGATGATGTCAGGAGGCGTCCCGGCGGGCGCCATCAGGCCGCTCCACACGCTGGTGTCGAAGCCCTTGAGGCCCGCCTCCTCCATGGTGGGCAGGTCGGGCGCGACGCTCGCGCGCTTGAGCTGGGTCGAGGCGAGCGCGATCAGCTTGCCCTCCTGCACATGCGGCAACACCGTGGAGGCGGGTGAGAACATCACCTGCACGCGGCCAGTGAGCAGATCGGCGACCGCCTGGTTCGAGCCCGCATAGGGCACGTGCACCATCTTGGTGGCGGTCATGAACTTGAACAGCTCTGCGGAGAGATGCAGCGCGCTGCCGGCGCCCGATGAGCCGTAGGAGAGTCCGTCGGGCTTCGCACGTGCGAGCTTGATCAGATCATCGACGCTCCTCACGCCGGTCGAGGGATGCACCACCAGGATGTTCGGCACGGTCGCGACCAGCGCGATGGGAGCGAAGTCCTTCTCGAAGTCGTGGTTCATCTTTTGCGCCATCGCCGCATTGATGGTGTTGGCGATGGTGCCGACGAGCAGCGTGTAGCCATCCTTCGGCGCATGCGCTACGAAGTCGGCTGCCAGATTGCTGCCGGCGCCGGTCTTGTTCTCGACGACGAACTGCTGGTTGAACGTCTGGCCAAGCTTCGGCGCCAGGATGCGGGCGGTCACGTCGATGGTGGCGCCGGGGCCGAAGCCGACCACAATCCGCACCGGTCGCGCCGGGTAATCCTCCGCAGCCTGCGCCGCCAATGCGAGCGCGGCAAGGCCGGCAAGCGCAGTGGTAATCCACCTCAACCTGCGCATGTGGTTCCTCCTTGGTCTCGGGTCGCGCGGCTTTTCGTGCGGCTTATTCGCGAGGCTTTTCGCCCGGTCAGGCATCAACCGTTCGGATGACGGCAATGGCGCCGCTTTCCCTCCATCTTGGCCCAATCGCGGGCCATAGTCCCGCGCGTTTTGGTCTGATAAACCCCTCTGCGACAACAGCGACGGCAGCAGCCGCCAGCACCAGGGCCGCCATGTCCATTGTGTCGAAATCTATCGCGTCGTCGAAGTCCATTGTGTCGAAACGCGTGCATGCGGCCGATGCCGCCTTTGCCCCGGTGCGGGATTTCTATATGTCGTCGCGCTACGCCAAGGAGCGCTTCGATCCCGAGGTCTGCGACTTCACCTTCGGCAATCCGCATGAGATGCCGCTCGAAGGCCTCGTTGCCGCGATCCGCACGCGCGCCATCCCGCACGACAAGGACTGGTTCGCCTACAAGACCAGCGAGGAGAAGCCGCAGGCGTTCCTTGCCGAACATGCCAGCCGCGAGCTCGGGCTTGCCTTCGAGCCCGCCGACATCGCGCTCACGGCGGGCGCGTTCGCGGCCATCATGGTGGCGTTCCGTCTGCTGCTCGATGCGGGTGATGAGGTCGTGTTCTCCGAGCCCTCCTGGTTCTGCTACGAGCCGATGCTGCTCGCCGCGGATGCGGTGCCGCGCAAGGTCGCCCTGAAGGCGCCCTCGTTCGATCTCGATCTTGCGGCGATCGAGGCTGCGATCGGGCCGCGGACGCGGCTCGTCATCGTCAACTCGCCGCACAATCCGACCGGGCGCATCTATGGCCGCGCCATGCTGCAGGCTCTGGCCGACATGATGGAGCGTGCGTCGGCGCGCTTCGGCCAGCGCATCTTCCTCCTCTCCGACGAGCCCTACCGCCGCCTGCGCTTCGATGGACGCGCGTTTGTAAGCCCGGCTGCGATCTATCCCTGGACGCTGATCTCCTACAGCTACGGCAAGGTGCTGCTCGCGCCCGGCCAACGGCTCGGCTATCTGGCGTTCTCGCCACTGATGCCGCAAGACGATCGGCAGGCGCTGCGCGATGTGATGTTCTCTGCCCAGATGGCGCTCGGCTGGTGCTTTCCCAACGCCGTCATGCAATACGCGCTCGCCGACCTTGAAGCGCTCTCGATCGACCAGGCTGCGCTGGCGCGCCGGCGTGATCGGTTGACGGCTGTGTTGACCGATGCCGGCTTTGAGGTGCTGCCGCCGGAGGGCACGTTCTATCTCTGGAGCAAATGGCCGGCTGGCGATCCGGAGCAGCATTGGACGATGCTCGCCGACCGCAAGGTGTTCGTGCTGCCGGGCTCGATCATGAATTCGCCCGCGTATCTGCGCATCAGCCTCACCGCGTCGGATGCCATGGTGGAGCGCGCGCTGCCGGCATTCGCGGCCATCGGGGGACGTTGAAGCGGCGCCTGGATTTTGTTGCAGAGGGTCACAATGGCCAGACGATTCGAAAATATCCTGGAAACCGTCGGGCGCACGCCCGTTGTCAAGGTTGCCAAGCTCGCTCCCCCGGGCGTGGAGCTGTTTGTCAAGCTGGAGGCTTTCAATCCGCTTGGCTCCGTCAAGGACAGACTGGCGCTGGGCGTGATCGAGGCGGCGGAGCGCAGCGGTGAGCTGAAGCCAGGGCAAACCGTGATCGAGGCCACCAGCGGCAATACCGGTATCGGGCTCGCCATGGTGTGCGCGCACAAGGGCTATCCGCTCGTCGTCACCATGGCGGAGAACTTCAGCGTCGAGCGGCGCAAGCTCATGCGCTTTCTGGGCGCGAAAGTGGTGCTGACGCCGGCCTCCGAAAAAGGCAGCGGCATGGTGGCCAAGGCGGTCGAGCTCGCCAAGACCCACAACTGGTTCCTCTGCCGCCAGTTCGAGAACGAAGCAAATCCGGATTTCCATTCCAAGACCACGGCGGTCGAGATCCTGGAGGATTTCGAGGGAGAGCGGCTCGACTATTGGGTCACCGGAATGGGGACCGGCGGTACGCTCAAGGGCGTCGCGCGCGTCCTGAAGAAAGAGCGGCCACAAACGAAGATCATCGTTTGCGAGCCTGACAACTCTCCGCTGCTGGGCAGCGGCGTTGTACAGGCACGCAACTCCGACGGGGCGCCGTCGGAAAGCCATCCCTTTTTCCGCCCGCACCTGATGCAGGGCTGGACGCCGGACTTCATTCCAAAGCTCGCCGAGGATGCGGTGAAGGCCGGACTGATCGATCAGGTCTTGCCGATCAAGGGTGGCGACGCGCTACGCTGCTCGCGCGAGCTGGCGCAAAAAGCCGGCATCTTCACCGGTATCACTGGCGGAGCCACGTTCGCCGGCGCCCTGCAAATCTGCGCGCACGCCGAGAAGGGCGCGAAAGTGCTGTGCATGTTGCCCGACACCGGCGAGCGCTATCTGAGCACGCCGTTATTCGAGGATATTCCGGCCGAGATGACGAGCGAAGAGATTGACATCGCACAATCGACGCCGCGCTATCGATTTGACGTCAAGCCCGCTCCGTCGGCGCCCCCGAGCTCCGTGGAGGAGGCGCCGCCACTCTCACCGGAAGCGGAGGCCTTCGTTGCCAAAGTCACGTCCGATCCGGGCCAGCCGGTTGTGATGTTTGCGCTGGAATGGTGCGAGTTCTGCTGGTCGGTGCGCAAGCTGTTCAAGGAGTTCGGAATTCCTTACCGATCCGTCGATCTCGACTCGGCCGACTACCAGAACGACAATTGGGGCGGCCAGATCCGCAACGTGCTCAGGGCACGCACCAAGTCGCCGACCATCCCGCAGATCTTCGTCGGCAATCAGCACATCGGCGGGTGCACCGAAACGTTCGATGCGTTCAATGACGGGCGCCTGCAGCAGCTCATGCGCGACAACGGCGTGAGTTTCAAACAGGCCGAGAACGTTAACGCCTATTCGTTCCTGCCGAAGTGGCTGCATCCGAGATAGCGATAGGCTCCGTGATCGCAGGGACGCAGGGCGGCTGATCGATCAGGCGCCCCCCATCGACATCATTTTAGGCTTCCGGGAAAGTCTTTCTTAACCCTGAGGCAGCGCCGTTCAGGGGAGGCGCCCGGTCAGGCCAGCGTTATTTACCGATCATTACGTGTGCGTTTGTACACCGGAAGCAGGCGGACTCCGTGTGGCTGGTGGCGAAATTGCAATGCTGACCGTGTACAATTGCCTTGTAACCGAGCATGACCTGCGTCTTGTGGGCCTGGCGGCCGTCATTTGTGCGCTGGCTTCGTACACGGCCATCAGCCTGCTGCATCATGTGCGCAAGTCCGCCATCGGCATGCGACGCGTGTGGCTGGCCGTGTCCGCCATGTCGACCGGCTTCGGAATCTGGGCCACCCACTTCATTGCCATGCTGGCTTTTTCGCCCGGCGTCTCGACCGCCTACAACATCGTGCTCACCGGCTTTTCGCTGGTCGCCGCGATCTTTCTCACCGGTATCGGACTCGCCGTTGCGGTGACATCGATGGCGGGTTCGCGGTGGAGCGCTTCGCTCGGCGGAGCCATGGTCGGCGGCGGCATCGCGGCGATGCATTACACCGGCATGGCCGCGTTCGAGACCATGGGGCGGGTCAGCTGGGATCCGGTCCTTGTGACAGTGTCGATCGTGCTCGGCGTGTTGATCGGCGGCGTCGCGCTGCCGGTCGGACTGCGCGGCGACTCGCTGAAGTGGAAGTCACTGGGCGCGTTGCTGTTGACGCTGGCGATCTGCAGTCACCACTTCACCGCGATGGGTGCTGCCGCGGTTGTTCCCGATCCGACCGTCCAGTTGTCCGAAACGGCGCTGCCTTCGGGCCTGCTCGCCGTCGCGGTCGCGCTGGCCAGCTTCATGATCGTCGTCCTCGCGCTCGGAGGCGTTGCGCTTGAAGTTCGCGAGCGCCGACGTCAGGAGCTTGAAGCCGACCGGATGCGCGGCCTTGCCAATGCGGCGGTCGAGGGTCTCCTGATCTACAATGGCGAGACGATCTCCACCGTCAACGACAACTTCGTAGCTCTCGTCGGCCGCGCCTCGGCTGACAGCATCGTGGGCACGAGGCTCGAGCAATATCTGGCTGATCCGGACGCGCGCGTGCAGCTGCTCAAGCGCGAGAACGAGCTGGTCGAAACGGTCCTGCTCGATGCCGGCGGTTCGGAAATAGCGGTCGAGGCCATCCAGCGCCTGGTCGATCTGGGCGGCAAGCCCCATCGTGCCATCGCGATCCGCGATCTGCGCGCCCGCAAGGAGGCCGAGAGAAACATTCTGTTCCTCGCTCATCATGACGCGCTCACCGGGCTGCCCAATCGCAGCACCTTCAACAAGAGGCTCGACCAAGAGGTCGAGGCAGCGCTGCAATCGGGGCGGCGGCTGGCGGTCCTGTGCCTCGACCTCGACCGGTTCAAGGAAGTCAACGATCTGTTCGGCCACGCGGCCGGCGATCGGGCGCTGCAGGTGGTCGCCAAGCGCATCACGAGCCAGCTGGACGACAGCCAGATGATGGCGCGCCTGAGCGGTGACGAATTCGCCATCATTGTGCCTGGGCTGTCCAATCCGGCGACCGCCGGACGGATTGCCGAGTCTGTGCTGGAGGCGCTGAAGGTGGCGATCGACGGTACCGAATCGGATCAGCCGATCGGAACCAGCATTGGCATCGCCATCTGTCCCGACGACGCCACGGATCGGCAGGCGCTGCTCTCCCATGCCGACACGGCGCTGTATCGTGCCAAGAATGAAGGCCGGGGCACTTATCGATATTTCGAGGCCGCCATGGGCGCCGCGGTGCGCGAGCGCCGGCTCCTTGAACATGATCTGCGCAATGCGATTCCGCGTGGTGAGCTCAGGCTCGCGTATCAGCCGCAGAAATGCATCCGCACCGGCAAAGTCGTGGGCTTCGAGGCGCTGCTGCGCTGGAGGCATCCGACCCGCGGCGAGATTTCGCCGGCGGAGTTCATTCCGCTCGCCGAGGACACCGGCCTCATTCTCCAGATCGGCGAGTGGGTCCTGCGCACGGCCTGCCGCGAGGCTGCAACCTGGAAGGAGCCGTTGACCGTTGCAGTGAACGTCTCGGCGGTGCAGATTCACAATGCCAACTTCGCCCATACAGTTCATGAGATCCTGTTCGAGACAGGCTTCGCGGCCGCGCGCCTGGAATTGGAGGTCACCGAGACGGCGCTCATTCGCGACCTCAACCGGGCGCTTGCCACGCTGCGGCGAATCAAGATCCTGGGTGTGCGCATTGCGATGGACGACTTCGGCACCGGCTACTCGTCGCTGTCGAACCTGCGCGCATTCCCGTTCGACAAGATCAAGATCGACGGCTCGTTCATCAAATCGGTCAACGTCAACGACCAGGGTGCCGCGATCGTGCGATCGGTGCTCGGGCTCGGCCGCGCGCTCAATCTCCACGTCCTGGCCGAGGGCGTGGAGACCAGCGCCGAGCTTGATTTTCTCAAGAACGAACTATGCAATGAGGCGCAGGGCTTTCTGCTCGGACGGCCGGCCGACATCGAGACGTTCCGCCGCCTCACCAGCGGCGAGGATACCGGCGATGCGCCGACAACTGTCGTCTCACTCGCCAGCAAGGCATCGTCCGGCTAGCGCCCCGCTCAGCTCACGTATTGCGCCACACCATTGCAAGTCGGCCAACGCGTAGGGCGCAATCGCTTTATTGCGCCGCTCGCTGCTGGACGTTGCCGACGAGCGACCAAGACCTGCGATCGCGACCGACAAACCTGGACCGGCCGTGGGTCAATGGCGCAATAAAGCGATTGCGCCCTACGCGCTGCAAAATTCCTGCCACGCTACGCCAGATGCGGAATCTGCGGCCGCTCGCCATTTGCCTTGCCGGTGATCGGCGGCCGCGGCAGCTTGGTCGCGCCCGGCTCCATCACAAAATTGTAGTCGAGCGAGTACCACGGCCCCTGCACGTCGGGCGCCGGCGGCTTCTCGCTCTCGTGCCGCACATAGTTGCCGACCAGACGGCGGGTGACGCCGAACTGCACGTCCGTCTCCAGGAACTTGTCGTCCTGCACGTAGATCTGTGAAATGAGCGTCTTGAAGCCGTCCTTGGACGCGAGGAAATG
>Ga0137409_10005645_pt1 | contig 13022 bp, 10 predicted proteins | sample CZODoug1_16funga_FD_122059 | JGI IMG/M metagenome (GOLD analysis project Ga0137409, IMG submission 122059) | Vadose zone soil fungal communities from Angelo Coast Range Reserve, California, USA - CZODoug1_16fungal (Hybrid Assembly) | ecosystem: Environmental > Terrestrial > Soil > Vadose zone...
TGGTCGAGGCGCCGATGAAAACCCCCATGCTCAGCACCGAGCCCTCGCGCACCACCACGCCTTCCGCGACTTCCGAGCGCGCCCCGATGAAACAGCTATCCTCGATAATCACAGGCCCGGCCTGCAACGGCTCCAGCACGCCGCCGATGCCGGCGCCGCCCGAGATATGGCAATTCTTTCCGATTTGCGCGCACGAGCCGACCGTGGCCCATGTATCCACCATGGTGCCGGAATCCACATAGGCGCCGAGATTCACGAAGGACGGCATCAAGACCACATTGGGCGCGATGTAGGCGGAGCGGCGCACGATTGCGCCCGGCACGGCGCGGAACTGCGCCTTCTCGAATTGCTCGCGCTGCCAGCGGTCGTATTTGAGCGGCACCTTGTCCCATGCCCAAGCGCGGGCGCTGTCCTGTGCACCCAATGGCACCACGGCCATGTCGGCCAAGCGGAAAGACAGCAGCACGGCCTTTTTGAGCCATTGGTTCACGTGCCACGTCCCGTCGCCGCGCTTCTCCGCGACCCGCGCGGCGCCGCGGTCGAGCAGGTCAAGGGCCTCATCGACGGCGTCGCGCACCGGCCCCTTGCTGGCGGGACTTAAGTCGTTTCGCTTTTCGAAGGCCTCGTCGATGATTTTGGCGAGCTCAACGTGCAACATCGCGAAATATTCCCGAGAAGAGCCGCGCCCTTGCGGACGGGATTGGCCGGATCAGGTGCGGCGCCGCTGTGTCGCGGACCGCGGAGCCGATGTCAATCGTCCCCGAAGGCCCGTAGCCCGGGTTGAGCGGCAGCGAAATCCAGGATCGCCGTATGCGTACGGCAACGCCGGTCACCGGGTGTCGCTGCGCTCAACCCGGGCTACACCTACTGGTTACCGGGTCATCGCTTCCAATTCCGGGAAGCGCTTGTACTCGGCGGCGCCACACTGCTCTTTCACGAAGGTCGTCTGATTTGCCTCGTTCGCCGGTCCGGACTGGGCGGAGTCGATAAACTGGTCGAAGCGGCCGGCGGCGAAGACCGCCAGCACGTCCCTGCTGCCGACGTAGCGGCCGTCGCTGTTGCGGGCGTTGAAGCGCACGCATGCGGCGTAGCGGTTCTGCCTGCCGATGGGGCTGACCGTCGGATCCGAAACATAGGCGTCGCGGATACCGGTGGGATCGCTCACATAGGTGTGCATTGCAGCCAGAGTGTCAGCCCGGTAGTGGTCCGGATAGATATTGATGCGCGCCTCGCGTTCCTCGCGCGACCGCCCGGAACCGCAACCCGCGAGCGGCGCCGCAAGGCCGATGGACAGCACAACGCTGAGCGGCCAGCACCGGACCCACGTCATTGCACGTCCCCAACCCAGTCGCCGGTTCCCGCCCGTCGCATCGACGGCGCGCGGCTTCCTCGATCGCGCCTTATAGCGGCGTCTCACGGCCCCGTCATCCGCTCGCGCCATTTGCCCGCGCCATCGTGAATGGTAATTCGGGGCGAGGGGTGTTAGGTCCCGCATTCGTTCACCGACGTCATTGCCGGGCTTGACCCGGCAATCCATCTTCATGCCAAGAAAGATGGACCCGCGGGTGACGGGCAAAGGGTGAGGTGCTCGGGTGCTGGCCATGCTCAGGAAACTCCAGGTCTGGCGAGACCGCCGCGGAAAGCTGTCCTGGCTGCGGGTGGCAACCCTGGCGTTCCTGCTGACGCCGGTGGGCATCGCGTTATGGAACGCCGACGCCATCATGCACGGCGCGCGGCCGCTCAACGACGTCATCCACCGGGCCGGCTTCTGGATGCTGATGTTCATCCTGGCGACGCTCGCCGTTACGCCGCTGCGCCGCATTACCCGCTTCGGCCAGCTCATCGACGTGCGCCGCATGCTCGGGGTCGGGGCATTTGTCTACGGGGCTGCACACATTTCGCTCTACACGGCCGACCAGATGTTCGATCTCGTCAAGGTGGCGAGCGAAATTGTGCAGCGGGTCTATCTCACCATCGGGTTCACGGCCCTCATCGGCCTCACGGCGCTCGCCGCCACCTCGACCGATGCAATGGTGCGCCGGCTGGGGGCCCTGCGTTGGCAGAGGCTTCACTATGCCGTCTATGGCATCGGGGCTCTGGCGCTCATCCACTACTTCCAGCAGACCAAGGCCGATGTCAGCGTCCCGACGTTCACGGCGGGCGTGTTCGGATGGCTGATGGGTTATCGAATCGTCGTCAAGCTGTGGAAGGTGCGGGGCGAATTGTCGACCCCGGCGCTGGTCGGATTGAGCCTCGGAGTGGCCGCCCTGATATTCATCGCGGAGGCGATCGGCATCGCGATTGTCTTCAACGCGCCGCCGCTGCTGGTGCTGCAGGCCAATCTGGATTTCGATGTCCCTCTCGACATGATCCGTCCCGGCTGGCTGGTGCTTGCCGCCGGTCTTGCAGTCTCGGCGCTCAATTTCGTGTGCGCGCGCCTGGTGAAGCCGCGGCGCACCCGCGGCGCACTCGGCAAGGACCGCGCCGGCGAGCCCGCGCGCGAACGCGTGCTGGTGTCAGCCAATTAGAGCGGAGGTCAGCGCCGAGGTGGACTGGGATCGCGAACTCGGCGCCATCACGCGGCGCGCTTTCGGTAACGGCCACGGTCCGGCTCTGCTGTTCAGCAATATCAAAGACTACCAGCACAACGTGCGCCGCTGGCACGAATATGGCTTCAAGCGCAATTGACCGCCATGCTCAAACGCGTGCCGACCGCCTTTGACGACCGTATCTATGGTCCGGATTGGCGCGCCTGGGTCGATCCGGAGGTGCCGGACGAAATCGCCCCGACCGCGCTGTTGCTCGACCGCCATCTGGGCACGCCGGTCGAGCACAAGACGGCGCTGATCGTCGACGGTGAGGCGATCACCTACGGGGCGCTGGCACGACTCGTCGCTGCAGTGTCGACCGGGCTCGTTGCCCGTGGCGTTGTGTTGGAAGACCGCATCCTGTTGTTCGGCACCGACAGCCTCGACTACGTGGCGATGTGGCTCGGCGCCGTCCGGGCAGGCGCCGTTCCGGCGGTGGTGTCCGACCTCTACAAGGCCCGCGCACTTCTCTATTTTCTCCGCGACACCGCCGCGCGGCTCTGCTTCATCGATGCTGAGCAACTGGGCAAGCTCCTGGAGATTGCCGGCGAGCTGCCGCCCTCGCTGCAGATCGTCATCGTCCGTGGCGAACCTGAAGCGAGCGTCGCGGACAGGCTCGCGGGCCGCAAGGTGCTGCCGTTAGCCGCAATCCGCGATGGGAGCGCGTTCGCTGCCCGGCCGCGCCCGCGCCACCGCAACGATGTCACCTACATGTTCTTTTCCGGCGGCACCACCGGCACGGCCAAGGGCATCACCCACCTCGCCCATGACTTTGTGCTTGTTCCCGAGCGCCACGGCCGTTTCTGGCAATACCGCGAAACTGACGTGGTATTTGCGACCTCGAAAAAATATTTCACCCATGGACTGTGGCCGGGGCTTCTGATCCCGCTCTATTGGGGCGCGACGGCCGTTTTGTTGCGCGGTCCGCCGCTTCCCGAGCCGGTGCTTCGCACGATGGCGGGCGCCAAAGTGACCAAGCTCATCACCGTACCGACGGTGCTAAAAAATATTCTCGAGCACGTCCGACAATCCGGCGCAAAGCCGGATTTTCCCGCGCTCGATTTCGTCGCCAGCGCCTCGGAAAAAATTCCGCCGGAAATCTTTTCCCGCTTCCACGAACAGTTTGGCGTCGAGCTGTTCGACTCGATCGGCAGTTCCGAGATCACCTATGAGTGGATCGCCAATCGCCAGAGGGAATTCAAGCGCGGCAGCCTCGGCAAGCCGATATTCGGCCACGAGGTCCGCCTCGTCTCGCCTGAGCACCGCGACGTGACCGAGCCCAATGTGCCGGGCGAAGCCTGGATCAAGAGCAAGACCGCGTGCTTCTTCTACTGGCGTAAATATGACAAATCGCGCGAGACCTTCATCGGCGAATGGACGCGCACCGGCGACAATCTCTATTTCGACGAGGACGGCTTCTTCTGGTTCTCGGGTCGCAACGACGACATGTTCAAGGTCAAGGGCCTGTGGGTTGCGCCGATCGAGATCGAGGCGGCGCTCACCGGCCACCCCGCCGTGCACGAAGCCGCGGTGGTGTCGTTCACCGACCACGACGGCTTCACTAAGCCGGTCGCCTATATGGTGCTGCGGCGGGGCTGCGCGCCAAGCGAAGCGCTGATCGCCGAGCTTTGCGCTGCGGTGCGTCCGCTCGGCGGCTACAAAGTGCCGGCGCGATATGAATTCATCGAGGAATTGCCGCGCACCACGCTGATGAAGATCGACCGGCGGGCGTTGCGTCGGGGAGCGTAATTGCTGTCTTGCCTGCGCTTTAGCCGAGACGGCCGTGCGCATTGCATGCATGCCTGCAACGCGAAAAGTTTACCCATCATCGAGTTGCGGCCGGTGCGAAATCGTCCGATATCGGCACAAAGAACACATCGACCGGACCGATCACCCCTCCCCCACGGCGGATGCCAAACGGCAAAAGGAACCCGATACATGATCGACGTGCACTACTGGACGACGCCAAACGGCCACAAGGTGACGATTTTTCTCGAAGAGGCCGGATTGCCGTATAAGATTTTCCCCGTGAATATCGGTAAGGGAGAACAGTTCCAGCGCGCGTTCCTGGAGGTCTCTCCCAACAACCGGATTCCCGCCATCGTGGATCGTGATCCGCCGGGCGGCGGGGCGCCGATTTCGGTGTTCGAATCGGGCGCCATCCTGCTCTATCTCGCGGAGAAGACCGGGAAGTTCATCGCGAAAGACCTGCGGGGCCGGGTCGAAACGCTCGAATGGGTGTTCTGGCAGATGGGCAATCTCGGCCCGATGTCCGGACAGAACAATCACTTCGCCCACTACGCAGTCGAGAAGTTGCCTTACGCGATGGACCGCTATCGCAACGAAGTGAACCGGCTCTATGGGGTGCTAAACCGCCGCCTGGCCGATCGGCCTTATCTCGCCGGCGACTACTCGATCGCCGACATGGCGAGCTATCCGTGGGTCGTGCCCCACGAGCGCCAGGGCCAGAACATTGCGGATTTCCCCAATGTGAAACGGTGGCTCGATGCCATCGCGGCGCGGCCCGCAGTGGTGCGCGCCTACGCGCTGGTCAAGGACATCAACCCGGGTCAGGGCGGCATCCGCACCGCGGAGGAACGCGCCATCCTGTTCGGCCAGACTGCAGCCTCGGTGCAGGCGGCTGTTCGCTGATCGGTCGATCCGGATTAGCAGGGGACCGCGGGCGTCCCGCCCGCCGCCCTGCTCCTCTCCTACACTTCCAAGAGGCGGCAGGGTGCGGTAGGGTGCAAGATAGCGGGCGGGACGCCCGCGGTCCCAGGCGCGCTACGCCATTCCAAATGCCCGGCGCGGCCAGGCTTGCTGCCGCAGCAGCAGGATCACGACGATCGCCAAATTGAGCAGATTCGCGACGATCGCAGCCACGAAGGCCGGCCCATAGTATCCGAACCAGTCGTACAGGGCGCCGCCCATCCAGGCACCTGCCGCCATGCCGGAGCCGCTGAACATCAGGAGTGTGGGCACCCGCCAACTGGCCTCGCCGGCCGGAAAAAGGGCACGCAATGTCAGCACATAAGCCGGCACCAGTCCGCCGAAGCCGAGCCCGAAGAATGCCGCCACGGTGAACAACCCAATTTCGTCCTGGGTCATGGTGAACGCCGTGAGCGCCATTGCCTGGCAGGCCGAACAGACCACGAGGGTCATTGGTCCGCCGGCGCGGTCCGAGAAGGCGCCCCAAAGCTGGCGGCTCAGAAATCCGCTGCCCAGGACCACCGACAGCATGGCAGCGCCGTGGGACGGCGCGATGCCGAGATCGGAGCAGAACGCCACCAGGTGCGTTTGCGGCAGGGCCATCGGCATGCAGCACAGGAACGCGGCGGCGCACAGCATGCCGTAAACGAGACCGGGCGGCCAGCCGATAACTTTCCCCACGCCGGGGTTGGCGAATTTGCCGGAGTACCGCCACGCAATTTCGGGCGGAGCGCGCAGGAAGACGGCGGCGAGCGGGACGATCACGGCCACCTCGAACAGCCCGTAGGTCCACATGGTCTGTCGCCAGCCTACCGCGGCGACGGCGCGCTCGAACACCGGCGGCCATATGGCGCCCGCGATATAGACTCCGCTGGAGATCAGCGCCAACGCCGAACCGCGGTGACGGTCGAACCACTTGCTCACATAGACGTAGAGCGGCGCATTGATGCCGCCATTACCGATGAGGCCGATGAAGAGGCCGTGACCAACAAAGAGATGCCATGGCTGTCCAAGCGAAGAGATCGCAAGACCAACGCACACCATCGCCGCCCCGAACATCACGGTCCAACGCACGCCGACGCGCTCTGCGATGCGCCCCATCACGATGCCGCCGACACCGACCCCGACCCAGCCGAGGGAGCCTGCCAATGCGGGAGTCTCGCGGCCGCTGCCGAAGTCGGCCGCAATGGCTTTGAGGGAAACGACCGTTACCCACGGGGCACCGAACGAGAACGCCAGCGTGAGAAGCGCCACGATGGCAACGACCCAGGACGTTCGCGTTTCGATGGTCGCGGCGGGAATGGACGAGTACGTCAAGACGGCTCCGGCCGGGATCGACCGGGCACAGGAGAGCGTCCGGCTGATGCAGGGTCGGCATCATAAGGCGGGTGCGCTGGCGATGAAATGCGTCCCGCGGAGGCCTGCTATGACGCCCCGCAGCAGGACGCGATCACCGGAAAAACCGCGCGTCGGGCCCGTTCGCGCGGCCGTTCGTCGACGTGTCTGCGAAGTTACGGCGCTGCTGCGCCACGAAGATTAGGAGACGTTCTACGGTCAGGATGTGGTAAGTATCCGCGGAGGAGATGAGACGGCAATCTGGCGGGCGAAAGCGATATTCGGCATGCGCGCAAATATTCTGGCTTCAGTCATCTTGTCCGCAAGCACGCTGGCGGCAGGCGTTCTGGCCGCCGGTGTATTCGCGCAAGGCACCGCCGCCGCGCAAACCTATCCTTCTCGTCCGATCACCATCGTCGTGCCGTTTGCGGCCGGCGGGCCGACGGACGTATTGGCGCGCGTGCTCGGCGAGCACATCCGCGCCGACCTTGGCCAGCCGGTGCTGATCGAGAATGTCACGGGCGCCGGCGGTTCCATCGGGGTTGGCCGTGTCGCTGCCGCAGCACCGGACGGCTACACGATCAGCGCCGGCCATTTTGGTACCCACGTGGCCAACGGCGCGATCTATGCGCTGAAATACGATCTTGAGCGCGACCTCGATCCGCTGGCGCGGCTGCCGAGCAATCCGATGCTGGTGGTGACACGCAGAGATTTCCCCGCCGCCAATCTCAAGGAGCTCGTCGCCTGGCTCAAGGCCAATCCCGGCAAGGCCACCGCCGGCACCGCAGGAGCGGGCTCCGGGTCGCATGTCGGCGGCGTATTTCTGGCGAATCTGGCGGGAGCGCCGCTGCAGTTCGTTCCCTATCGCGGCACCGCGCCGGCGATGCAGGACCTTGTCGCCGGGCAGATTGACCTGATTGTCGATCAGGCCGCGAATTCGTTGCCTCAGGTGCGTCAGGGAAGCATCAAGGCTCTGGCCGTGACAGCCGCTGTGCGGCTCGCCGCGGCGCCCGACGTTCCAACCGCCGCAGAAGCCGGTCTGCCGGGATTGCAGATGGAGCTGTGGAACGGCATGTGGGTGCCGCACGGAACGCCCAGCCAGACCGTGGATAAGCTCAACGGTGCGGTCGTCAAGGCGCTTGCCGATCCGGCCGTGCGCGACAAGCTCGCAACGCTGGGGCTCGATGGCCCACCCGCCGACCAGCGCACCCCGCAGGCGCTGCGGGCGTTTCAAAAAAGTGAAATCGAAAAATGGTGGCCGATCATCAAAGCGGCACATATCACGGCGGAATGAGGAGGATGAACGAACCGCCATCGTCGCAATTTCGTTTCATCGGCACCCCGCTCGCTCGCAAGGAAGACGCCCGGCTCATCACCGGGGCCGGCCGCTTCAGCGACAACTTTTGCGCTCCCGGTCAATGCTGGCTCGCGGTGGTGCGTTCGCCCCACCCGCATGCGCACATTCGCGGCGTGGATTTTTCCACGGCGCGCGCCATGCCGGGAGTGCTCGGGACTTATAGCGGCGCCGATTGCCTCGCCGATCAGCTCAAGCCTATTCCGCACGATCCGCTGCCGAAAACCAAATACGACATGAAGCTCCACGCTCCCGGCGGCGGCGCCGTGTTCATCGGCCCTCACATGCTGCTGCCGGCCGACGAGGCGCGCCATGTGGGCGAGGCGGTCGCCGCCGTGGTGGCGGAAACACAAGCGCAGGCACTCGACGCCACCGAAGCCGTTACGGTCGAGTATGAGGAATTGCCGTTCGTGCTTCATTCGGAAGACGCGATGAAGCCCGGCGCGCCGCTCGTGTGGGACGAGGCGCCGCAAAACGTCGTGGTCGACACCTCCTTCGGCGACAAAGCCGCAACCGATGCGGCCTTCGCGGCAGCCGACCATGTGGTGGCGATGGACTTTCACATCGATCGCGTCACCGGCGTTCCGCTTGAACCGCGCGCGGCGCTCGCCGCGTACGACGCCGCCACCGGCCGCTATACGCTCTATGCCGGCAGCGGCGGCGCGGTGCGCCAGAAGAACGAGCTGGCAGGCGTTCTCGGCATCGCCGCGGACCGGCTGCGCGTGCTCTCCTATGACGTCGGCGGCAATTTCGGCACCCGCAACCGCGTCTTCGTGGAATTCGGCCTTGTACTGTGGGCCGCCGGCAAGCTGCACCGACCGGTGAAATACACGGCGACGCGCTCGGAATGTTTCTTGAGCGATTACCAAGGCCGCGACCTTGTCACCAAGGTCGAACTCGCGCTGCGCCGGGACGGAAAATTCTTGAGCCTGCGCGCCACCAATATCAGCAATGTCGGAGCCCGCTGCGTGTCGCTGTCGCCGCTCTCAAAGGGCGCTGGCCTGATCACCGGATCCTACGATATTCCGGCCGCGAGCCTGCGCGCCGTTGCGGTGTTCACCAACACCACGCCGACGCAGGCCTACCGCAGTTCGGGCCGTCCGGAGGTGACGTTCGCGATCGAGCGGCTGATCGACACAGCCGCAGCACAACTTGGCTTCGATCGCGTCGCGCTCCGCCGCAAGAACCTGGTGCGGCCCGGCCGCATGCCCTACCGCAATGCGGTCGGCATGGTCTATGACAGCGGCCGCTACGAAGAGAACATGAACACCGCAATGGAAATCGCCGATTGGAAGGGCTTTCCGGCCCGGCGACGCGACGCCAAGCGGCGCGGCCGGCTGGCCGGCCTCGGTCTTGTCAACTACGTTGAGTCCTCGATCGGCGCGCCCAAGGAGCAGGCCCAGATCAAGGTGCGCCCTGAGGGCCACGTCGACGTGGTGATCGGAACCCAGCCGAGCGGCCAGGGACACGAGACGAGCTTTGCCCAGGTGGTGTCGGACCTCCTCGGCGTGCCTGTCGACACGGTCGACATCATCCTCGGCGACACCGACGTGGTCCGGGTCGGCGGGGGCTCCCATTCGGGCCGTTCGATGCGCCACGCCGCCACGGTGTTTTCCAAGGCTGCGGCCGAACTGATCGACAAGGGCAGGCGCATCGCCGCCGCCGTGCTCGGGACGCCAGCCGACCATATTGCGTTCGCGGACGGGCGTTTCGTGTCGCGGGACACCAATCGCAACTTCGATCTCTTCGAGTTGGCCGCCGAGGCGGCCCGCATGAACCTCGCGGGCGATCTGGCGGACGGGCTCGCGGTCGTCACCGACAACGAGATGCACGACCCGGTGTTTCCCAACGGCTGCGCGATCTGCGAGGTCGAGGTGGACCCGGACACCGGCGAAGTGGCGATTACCCGCTACGCCTGCGTCGACGATGTGGGCCGCTGCATCAATCCGCTCATTGTCGACGGCCAGACCCACGGCGCCATCGTCCAAGGCGTCGGCCAGGCCATGTGGGAGCATGTCCATCTTGATCCTGAGTCCGGCCAGCCTCTGTCGGGCTCGCTGATGGATTACGGCATGCCGCGCGCCGATCTGTTGCCGTCATTTACGACCCGCATCGCCGAGGTGCTGTCGCCGACCAATCCGCTCGGCATCAAGGCCGGCGGCGAGGGTGGCACCACGGCGGCGCCGGCTGTCATCGTCAGCGCGATCGTCGACGCGCTGCGGGACTTCGGCGTGCGCGACATCAAGATGCCGGCGACGCCGTATCGGATCTGGAAGCTCATCCGCGATGCAAAAGGGACGGGCCGGCTGGTGCCGTCGTCGAATCGGCACGCAAAGAACGCGTGACCGCGGCAACCGTTTACGATCGGTAAACGAAGTCTGACGTAGAGTGACCGCCAATCCCACAATGCGAGGGGCATCATGAGAACCATCGTGGTAATCGGAGTGGTCGTGACCCTGATGGGTGTGCCGATCCAAGCACGCGCGGAAAATGGTCAGGTGGCGGCCGGGATTCTCGGCGGCCTCGCGGCCGGAGCGCTGATCGGCTCCGCAGTCCGGCCCGCGCCGCCTCCGCCGGCTTATTACTACCCAGCGCCCGCCTACGCGCCTCCACCACCCGCCTACATGGCGCCGCCGCCGTCGTGCTATTACGCGCCCGGCCAACCCGTGTGGGACAGCTTCAGAGGCATGTGGGTGCGCCCGCACGTCCAGGTATGCGACTAGTACCGCGTATCCGAAATTCGAATCATATCGAGCGATCCACGCCAGCATGATTGGCCTTCATATTCGAATTCCCGCTGGCAGGGAATTTACCAGGGAATTTTTTCGGATTCGGTGCAGAGTCGGCGGTTTCGGAATGAGTTGACGCTGCATTTCCAGTGACTTGCAGCAAATTCCCTGCTGTGCGGAGCAGGGAATTTTTCTGGCGGCAGCAGGGATTTTTCCCGGCGGAGCAGGGAAATCTTTCGGCGGGGCAGGGAATTCAGGGAATTCACCGCGGATTGGTTTCATGGAATCGATCTACCAGGAGGGGTACCGGGGGGGCACTTACGCTGCGCGCAATGGCCGGCGGCCGATTATTCGACGGATCTCAAGGCCATCAGGTCAAATGGCGTCCCACCCACAATCGGAAGGACGGCGGCACGGACTGGCCGGGTAGCGGAAGCGGGCCGGCGGGAGCTTCCGATGGGCTTCCGCCCGCCCGTAACAGTTGCTGCCGGCGGAACGGTCGCGCCAGCAACTCGCGACCGATTTGCTGGACCAACCTGCTGCCGAACCAGGGGATGGGGCCGCCGGTGCTGTAGGGGATGGGGCTGCTGGCGAAGCAGGGGACGAGGCCGCCGCTGAAGGCGGGGATGGCGCCGAGGCCGAACCGGGGGATGCCTTAGGTAAGCCAAGGGACGAGACCGCGACCGAACCGGCGGACGGCAGTGCGCCAAGCACCGAGACCGCTGGTCCGCACCGTGATATCTGCGGCAAGAGTTTCGAAAACCATCCGACGAATTTCGAATTTTCGCTGGGGAGACACCAATATGCACCCGTTGCGAAAAAGAAAACTTGGATGGCGAGCCAAAGGGTGAGGAAGAAAATGTGCGCCAGCACGATCCCGCGCCACCGCGCCGCAATCTGCTTCAGGGCATCTTCAATCACACCGAAAACGAGCGCAGCCGCAGCCACGATATCGGTCCACAGCCCGCGCAGGGGCTGTTGGACCGGTGGCTCAAAAAACTGCGGTACCGACGGTTGCGGCCTTAACGCCACGGCTGCCCCTCAGGATTGAAGCAGGGTTTGAATGCTATCTTAGTTCAAAAAACCAAAGTTGGAAGAGCGCTGTAGCGGGGTTTTGCGTCGCATAACGGACGCAGGCGAGAGGCCGGCATGGTTCCACCGGGGTTACTTCATGCGAGCGAAATCCGCCCGCGCCTCCCTTAAGCGACAGCAAGCACAAACAGCCGGGATGCCGGCCTTGCCGCGATCAAGATGCCGGTGTAGACGTGGTCATTCCACCGATGAAATGATGCCTGCCACGGTAGCGGCGACGCGCCGGGGTGCTTCCTTTTTTGCAGTGAACGTGATCTTTCGCCTGTTCGAAAACGCCCTCGATCCGACCCAACAGCCAGTGCGGTCCGAACCGCCGGCAGGGCTGATCGAGTTCTATTGGCATTTCGCCCGCCAGGCCAAAGGTCTGTTCGTGGCGCTGTTCGCGGTGGGCTTCCTGGTCGCGACGCTCGATTCCATGATCCCGGTGTTCATGGGCCGGGTTGTCAGCCTGGTGACGGCGAGCGATCCGGCCCGGTTGTGGGACGAGTCGTGGCGAACCCTGCTCGGAATGGCGGCGGTGCTGCTCATCGCGCGCCCGCTCGCCCAGACGGGCCAGAACCTCGTCGCCAACCAGGCGATTTCAGCCAATGTCTCCAATATGATCCGCTGGCAGAACCACTGGTATGTGGCACGCCAGTCCTGGGCATTCTTCCAGAACGATTTCGCCGGCCGCATCGCCACCCGGGTGCTGCAGACGGGGCCGGCGATACGCGAGTCGCTCGTCGCCCTCATCACCGGCGTCTGGTACATCCTGGTTTACGGCACGAGTGCGCTGATCCTGCTGGCGTCCGCCGACGCCTGGCTGGCGCTGCCGATCTCGGTGTGGTTTGCAGGCTATCTGGTGCTCCTGCGCACGTTCGTGCCGCGCATGCGTGACCGCTCTAAGCAAGTCTCCGAGGCGCGCTCGATGCTGACCGGGCGCATCGTCGATACCTACACCAATATCCTGACCGTGAAGCTGTTCGCGCGGGCGCGCCACGAAGACGCGTATGTCCGCGACGCCATCGAGGAGCATACGGGGCTGTTTTACGCTTCCCTGCGGCTCAACACGTTGTTCGGTTTCAGCCTGACCACGCTCAACGCCATGCTGGTCACCGGCACCGGCGCGATCGCGATTGCGCTGTGGGTGCACGGCAAAATCGAGGTCGGCACCGTGGCGATGGCGCTGCCGCTGTCGTGGCAGATCATCAGCATCGCCGGCTGGGTGGCGCTGCG
>Ga0137409_10005647_pt1 | contig 13019 bp, 12 predicted proteins | sample CZODoug1_16funga_FD_122059 | JGI IMG/M metagenome (GOLD analysis project Ga0137409, IMG submission 122059) | Vadose zone soil fungal communities from Angelo Coast Range Reserve, California, USA - CZODoug1_16fungal (Hybrid Assembly) | ecosystem: Environmental > Terrestrial > Soil > Vadose zone...
GGGGACTTGGGGCGCAGGGTGGAGATGGTGGCGGGACCGCGGGCGAACATCTTCACCCGGTTGCGCCCGCGCTCCTTCGCTTCGTACAGCGCGCGGTCGGCCGCACGCAGCAGCGCCTCCGGTTCGGCGGTGCTGTCCGGGAACACCGCGACGCCGAGCGAGGCGGTCACGCCCCGCAAGCCCCGCTCCTCCCGCACCGCCTTGCAGATCGCCTCGGCGCGGGCCTGCGCGCTTTGCACGGTGGCGTTGGGCAGGACCAGCGTAAACTCCTCGCCGCCGAAGCGGCAGGCGATGTCGCTGCCGCGGATGTAGCGCTTGAGCAGGCTCGCCAACTTCACGAGCACCTCGTCGCCCGCGGCGTGACCCGCAGTGTCGTTGACCCGCTTGAAGTGATCGAGGTCGATCATCAGCACGGCGACGCGAAGGTGGTCGCGCTCGGCGCGCATCAGCTCGCGGGCGAGGTAGTCGTGCAGGAAGCGCCGGTTGTACAGGTTGGTCAGCGGATCCCGGATCGCTTCCTCCTTGAGGGTCTTCAAGGCCTGCGCGAGCGCGTCGATGGCCCGGCTGCGCTCGCCCGCCACGGCGTTCAGAACCAGGCCGGTGATGACCACGGTGGCGGCAAAGGCGAGCAGCAGCAGGGGCGTGGTCCCGGGAAGGGCCGACGTGAACGGTCCGTGGCCCTCCGCGGTATGCCACGCCGCGACTGCGCAGATCAGGGCGTTCAGGGTGGTGACCTCGCGCTGCTCGAAGCGCAGCGCCGCCCAGATCACGAAGGGCAGGATCACGAACGTCAGCGGCAGCGAAGGCAGGGTGGCGGGCAGGCTGTCGCTGAAGATCGCCTGCGTTGCCGCCAGCGTAGGAAGGGCGAGGCAAAGCATCTCGAGCGTCTTCTGCTGGGGCTTGGCCGGACCGCGCCGCGACCAGCAGAGGATCAGCGGGGCGACGACCACGATTCCCATCGCGTCGGCCTGCCACTGCATCCACCACGTCGACGCCACACCCTGCGACCCGGAGAGGCCGGACCAGGCGATCACGGCGGTGACGGTCGTCGCGCCGATCGCGGAGCTGAGCGCCGCGATGGCGACGAACTCGACCACGTCTTCGCCCCGCTCGAAGCTGCGGGGCAGCCCGATGCAGCGCCGCACGAGAAGCGCGGCCACGACCGCCTCGAGCGTTGCGCCGGCCCCCAGGAGCGCCGCGTCGAAAAGCGAGCCCTGCACGGTTACGCCTGCGAGCGCCGCCGCGAGCCACACCCCAGGCCAAACCCGGTAACCGAGAAGCAGCAGGGCAGCGAGCGCGATACCTGCAGCGGGAGAGACGACAAGCGCCTGTCCCGCGAGCATCCCCGCCGACGGAACCAGCCGGGCTGCTGCAAAATAGGCGATCGCGACGAGGAGCAATTGCCCCGCGTAGGAGAAGGAGCTCGCCCATCCGGCCGGTCTTCCGCGTACCGCTGCGTCCACTTTTCTACCTCTTGTAGAATCAGGAGATTACGATCGATACTTATTGTGGCATATTAGGCTTCGAGTCTATGTTGGACAAGCCACAGAGGGCCCCGTTCGTGACATATGACGCAGTCATACCGGTAAGTGGTCCCCACCGTGAAATATGACACGGGCATAGCATGCGCGTCGCGGTGATCGGGGCGGGGGCGGCGGGGCTCCTGCTCTCCGTGCTGCTCAAGCGCCGCTTCCCGGCCTGGGAGGTGGAGACCTTCGAGCAGAACCCCGAGGGGGCGACCTACGGCTTCGGGGTGGTGTTTTCCGACGGCGCGCTCGCCTTCCTGGAGCGCGACGAGCCCGAGCTTTCCGGCGTCCTGGAGGCTTCCATGGAGCGCTGGCCGATGCAGCGCATCGTGCATCGCGGCGAGCGCGTCGACGTCGATGGCAACGGGTTCTCGGCGATCGGCCGGCTCGCTCTGCAGCAGATGCTGCAGCGGCTGTGCCGCCGCGGCGGCGTCGCGATCCGCTACGGCCGCGCGGTCTCCTCGCTCGGCGAGGTTGCGCACGCCGACCTCGTCGTCGGCGCCGACGGCTCGAATTCGCTGGTACGCAACGCCCTCGCGGCGCAGTTCGAGCCCAGGATCGAGGTGCTCGGCAACCGCTTCGCCTGGTACGGCACGGCGCAGCCCTTCGATTGCCTGACGCTAACGTTCCGCGCGAACGGGCACGGTGCGTTCGTCGCGCACCACTACCGCCATTCGCCCTCGATGAGCACTTTCGTGGTCGAGTGCGGCGAGAGGACGTGGAGGGCGGCAGGGCTGGACCGCATGGGAGACGCCGACTCGCGCGTCTACTGCGAGCGCGTGTTCGCCGACGACCTGGGCGGGCACGGGTTGGCGTCGAACAAGTCCCTGTGGCGGCAGTTTCCCCTCGTCCGCAACCAGCGCTGGGTGGCGCGGCGCCCGTCCGCGGGTTACGCGGTGCTGCTCGGAGACGCGCTGCGCACCGTGCATTTCTCGATCGGCTCCGGCACGCGCCTCGCGTTCGAGGACGCGATCGCGCTGGATCGCGCGTTCGCGGAATGCGGGGAAGACCTCCCGCGTGCGCTCGAGTCGTTCGAGCGCGCACGCCGGCCCGTCGTCGAGAAGATCCTCGCCGCCGCCAACGCGAGCTCGTACTGGTACGAGAAATTCCCGGAGAAGATGGATCTCGAGCCCTGGCGGCTCGCCTACGACTACATGACCCGGAGCGGCCGCATGACCGAGGAGCGGCTGCGGGAACTCGCACCGAAGTTCATGGCGCGCGTCGACGCGGAGCGGGGCGGGAGCTGAAGCGCGGCGTGCTAAACTCGCCGCTGAAACGGAATCGAGAATGGATTTGGCCGAGCAGGAGCAATCCTCGAGCAGCCCCGTCAGCGAGCTGCAAAAACGTCTGCGGGACGGAAGCTTCGTGGTCACCGCCGAGCTTTCTCCCCCGGTGTCCACCGATCCCTCGGAATTCGTCGACCGCGCGCTCGCGCTGCGGGGCCTCGTCACCGCGATCAACGTGACCGACGGCGCGGGATCGAAGGCGCACATGTCGAGCCTCGCCGCTTCCCATTTCCTCGTGCGCAGCGGCGTCGAGCCGATCCTCCAGATGACCTGCCGCGACCGCAACCGCATCGCGCTGCAGGCGGAGCTGCTCGGCGCGGCGGCGCTGGGCATCCGCAACATCCTCGCCCTGCGCGGCGACGACCCCAAGCTCGGCGACCAACCCGACGCGAAGCCCGTGTTCGACCTGGACACCGTCGCCCTGCTCGCCACGGCGCAACGCATGCGCCTGGAGCACAGGCTGCCCTCCGGCGTCGAGATCGGGGGCCCCGTGAGCCTCGTTCTCGGCGCGGCGGAGCTCCCTGTCGACCCTCCCGCCGGCTGGCGTCCGCAGGGTCTGATCTCGAAGATGGAGGCGGGCGCCGAGTTCATCCAGACGCAGTTCTGCATGGACGCGGAAGCGGTGCGGCGCTTCGCCGGGCGCCTGCTCGAGCTGGGCTTGGCGCAGAAGCTGCCCATTCTGATCGGCGTCGCGCCGATCCCGTCGGCGCGCTCGGCGCGCTGGATGAAGGAGAAGCTCTACGGAGCCATGATCCCCGAATCGATCGTCGAGCGGCTCGAGCGCGCCGCCGATCCCAAGACCGAGGGAAAGAGGATCTGCATCGAGCTGCTGCAGCAGCTCGCCCGCACCCCCGGTGTCGCCGGGGCCCACGTCATGGCGCCCGCGTTTCACTCGGCCATCGCGCCGGTGATCGAGGCTTCGGGCGTGGCGCGCGCGAAGCGCGCGGGGCACGGCTAGCGGGCGACTTCGGGTGTCAGCGCCGATCGACGGGCGGATAGGTTCCTGCCAGGCGCGCGATCAGTATCGCGATGAATAGCACGCCCGTCACCTGTTCCAGCACGCACAGCATGCGCGGAACCGCGTGCACCGGAATGATGTCGCCGAAGCCGGTGCTGGAGAGCACGGCGAAACTGAAGTAGAGGAGCTCGCTGACCTTCGCCTCGACGATGGGCGTGCCGCTGGCGGACAGTGCGCCGGGATAGAAGGAGAGCACGAAGGAATAGAAGTACGCCCAGAGGATGCCGAGCATGAGGAAGGTAGACGCCGCGCCGTACAGCTTGTCGAGCGTGAGCACCTCCCGGCGCAGCACGTACGCGAGCAGGTAGCTCACCGTCAGGAAATAAAACGCCGCTCCGGATGCGCGCGAAAGCAGGAGCAGCGGCGATTGCGGCAGCGCGAAAGACGCGACCTGGAAGGCGAGCGACGACGCGCCAAGCGCCACCGCAAGAGCGAAGCAGACGCGGGAGTGGGAGACCGCGACAGCGGCTGCGAACAAGATCAGGATGTTCACCGCGTTGAGCACCAACCGGCCCCGCTCGGAGTCCTCGAAGAACGGCACCAGGACGATCAGCACGAGGAGCGCCGCGAACAGGTACACGCAGCGGTAGGCAAAGACCGATACCACTTTTTGTCGCGCGCGCTCGAGCGGCATTTCCGGGGCTCCTGAACGCCGATGGCCGGAGGGGATTATGCCTTAACGATGTGGGATGCCGCCCAATCCTCTTCGCTGGCATTTGGATTCATAATAGTGAAAACCGGAAGGAGATAGGCAATGAGCGTCCGCAGCCTGCAACACATCGCGCTCGCTGTACCCGACCCCGCGGTCGGCAAGAAGTTCTACAGCGACTTCGGCATGGAGGGAAAGGAGCACGGCAAGCGCATCGTCATGCGCTGCCATGGCCGCGACCAGGACCAGGTCGTGCTGGTCGAAGGCAAGAGCAGGCACATGCATCACGTCGGGTTCGGCACCCGCGCGGAAGACCTGGCGGGCTTCAAGAAGAAGCTGGAGCAGAACGGGACGAAGCTCGTCGACGCGCCCAAGGAGACCCCCTACGACGGCATCTGGTTCCGCGACCCCGACGACCTGCTGGTCAACGTCCGGGTGACCGAGCCCGCGAAGTGGCGCACCGCCCCGGAGTGGAAGATCAACAGCCCCGGGAATCTCAACCGCTCAGGCGTTCCCGGTCACCCGAAGCGCGACATCCAGGTGCGCCCGACGCGTCTGGGCCACACGCTGCGCTTCACGACGCAGATGGACAAGATGGTCGATTTCTACACGCGGGTGGTGGGCCTGCAGCTCTCGGACCGCGCCCAGGACATCGTCGCCTTCATGCGCGGGCAGGGCGGCAGCGACCATCACATCTTCGGCTACATCAAGTCCGACCGCCCCGGGTTCCACCACGCGAGCTTCGAGGTCTGCAACGTCGATGAGATCGGCATGGGCGCCTGCCGGCTGCTCGACAAGGGCTACAAGGACGGCTGGGGGTTCGGCCGGCACGTCATCGGCTCGAACTTCTTCCACTACATCCGCGATCCCTGGGACGGCATGGCGGAGTACTTCTGCGACATCGACTACATCCCGGCCGACGCGAGCTGGAAGCCGACGAACTATCCGGCCGAGGATTCGCTATATGTCTGGGGGCCGAAGCCCCCCGAAGCTTTTGGAATGAATTTCGAGAAAGCGTGAAGCGCTACGCGGCGAGGGAAATCACCGAGTCTTCGTATTTTCCTGCCCCCATGTCGCCGTCGGCGAAGATCTTGCGATCCGCGATCCACTTGAAGGACTCGTCGAACACTTCCTTGGTGTAGGGCTCGAACACGATGCGCTCGCCCGGACCCCAGCGCCGGGTGTCCATCTGCTCGACGAAGCGCTTGGGAAACTCGCTCCTGTAGTAGTGCGTGTACAGCTCGGGGCGCAGGTCGATGTCCCGCTGCGCGCGCCGCAGCGCCCGGAAGTACCTGCGCAGGTCCTCCTTGTCGGGATTGCCGCAGATCGACGTCGCCATCATGAACGTCGTGTCGATCACCTTGCGGAAGCCGAGCTGCTCGAGGAAGTAGTACGGCCCGCTGAACAGCGACGCCGCGGGGACTTTCCGGTCGATCAGCTTCTCCAGGCGCGAGAACAGCAGGCCGTCGGCGAACGAGAGCTTGATGTCGTCGAGCGCAAGATATTGCTCGAGGCCCTGGATGGTCGAGTAGTGGCTGCCGGACTGGTAGCCCACAGAGATCGGCACGCCTTTGAGCTGGCTGGGATGCGTGATGTCGGACTCGGGCGGCACGAACACGGCGCAGGGCGCGACCGAATACGCGTCGGCGTAGAGCTTGCCGTGGCCGGTCGACGCGGCGACGTTGACCGTCCAATGGCACGCACCGCTCACGTCGCAGGCGCGGCCCTGCTCGATGCTCTGGAAGGCGCCCATCTTGTTGGGCGTCGCGTGCTTCTTCGCGGCGTCGCCCGGGCCGTAGTTGTCGCGGAACTCGTAGTCCAGGCCCTCGTCCTTGAAGTAGCCCTTTTCCTCCGCGACCCATTCCTGCAGTCTGAAGTGGGGGGAGATCACGAATTTCGACATCGACGCTCCTTTGCGAATTCAGCGGCTGAAAATCTACTCCGACGAACGGCCAAATGCAAAGGATAAGCGGCCGTGGGACCCGGCCCACCCCCGTTTGCGGAAAGGCGGCGGTAAGATACGCGTCCCAGTCGTCGGAAAGCTGCAAGGCATCGTGGAATTTCTGGTCAACGGCACTCCGCGTGGCATCGAGATCGCCCAGCTCGTCATCGCCGGCTGGACCGGGCGCGACGGGGCATCGGTGGAGAAGCACATCGCGGAGCTGGAGGCGATCGGCGTCAAGCGCCCCCGCGCAGTCCCCGTTTTCTACCGCGTCGCCGCGAGCCTGCTCACCGCGGCGCGCGGCGTGGACGTCGTGGGCGAGCATTCGAGCGGCGAGGTCGAGTTCGTGCTGGTCTCGGCGCCCGACGCCCTGTACGTCGGCGTCGGCTCCGATCACACCGACAGGAAGGTCGAGGCCTACGGCGTCACCGTGTCGAAGCAGATGTGCTCCAAGCCGCTCGGCCGCGAGCTGTGGCCCTTCGCCGAGCTCGACGCGCACTGGGATCGCCTGGTGCTGCGCTCGCACGTCACCCGCGGAGGCAAGCGCAGGCTCTACCAGGAAGGCGAGGTCGGCAACATGCTCCTCCCGCGTGATCTGCTCGGCCGCTTCTCGGGCTCCGCGTTCCTCGCTCCCGGAACCGCGATGTTCTGCGGGACGCTCGCGGTGCGCGGCGAGATCGGCGGCGGCGAGCGCTTCGAGATCGAGCTGCACGATCCGGTCAGAAACCGCAGTCTGCGGCACGAATACACGATCCGCGAGCTGGCGATCGCGGACTGAACAGGAAGGGGCGTCCATGGCCATCCGGAAGGAGCACACCGAGTTCCGCAAGATCGACCTCGACCGCGGCTGGGAGGCGCTGCCGGGCTACCCCGCGGGCATCGGGCAGCAGGTTCTCGCCGGGTACCTCGACGAGAAGAGCGGGCGCGGGTTCCGCACGCGCCACCTGCGCTTCGAGCCGGGGGTCCACACGACTGAGCCCTTCGTCCACGAGTACTGGGAGGAGGTTTACGTCGTGTCGGGCGATCTCTTCGTCGGAAGCGACAGGAACGGGAAGGGCGGCACGCGCTTCGGTCCCAACACCTACGCCTGCCGCCCGCCGGGCACGCTCCACGGGCCGTTCCGATCGGAAGGCGGCTGCCTTCTTCTCGAGTTGCACTACTACGACGCCGACCTGAAAGCCTGAGGTTCGAGGCAATGACCGCCGCTCCCCTAGCGCCGATCGCCGAGCTCGCGCGATTGCTCGCCCAGGGCAAGAGCAGCAGCCGCACGCTCGTGGAAGAAGCGCTCGCGCGCATCACCGACGCGAACGGCGAGGGCGGGCGCGCCTTCACCAAAGTGCACGCGCAGAGCGCGCTCTCCGCCGCGGATGCCTCCGATCGCGCGCGCAAGGAGGGCGTACCGCTCCCTCCGCTCGCCGGCCTGCCGGTCTCGATCAAGGATCTTTTCGACATCGCCGGCGACGTCACCGCCGCCGGCTCGAAGGTGCTGCGCGACCGTCCGGCCGCGGGCGCGGACGCGCCCTCCGTGGCGCGCCTGCGCGCCGCGGGGGCGGTGGTCATCGGCCGCAGCAACATGACCGAGTTCGCGTTCTCCGGCATAGGCATCAATCCGCATTACGGCACGCCTGCGAACCCCTGGGACCGCGCTTCGCGAAGGATTCCGGGCGGGTCCTCGTCCGGCGCCGCGGTCTCGGTCGCCGACGGAATGGCGGCGTTCGCCCTCGGAACCGACACGGGCGGCTCGGTGCGCATTCCCGCGGCGTTGTGCGGCATCGCCGGGTTCAAGCCGACCACGGCGTGCGTGCCCCGCGAGGGCGCGTTTCCGCTGTCGCGCACGCTCGACTCGGTGGGTCCGCTCGCGCCCACGGTTGCCTGCTGCGCTGCGGTCTTCCAGGTGCTCGCCGGGGACGCGGCGCGCGCTCTCGGCGCCGCCGAGATCACGCGGCTGCGCCTGGGTGTGCCCAAGAATCACATGCTCGAGGATCTCGACGTCGAGGTGGGCGAGGCGTTCGACTCGGCGCTCAAGCGCCTGTCGCGCCGCGGCGCGAAGATAGTGGACATCGAGGTGCCCGAGTTTACCGAAGCCGCAAGGGCGAGTATCGGCGGAGGCATCTCGCCGCCCGAAGCCTACGCCGTGCACCGCAAGTGGGTCGACCGCGACCGGGAAATCGATCCGCGCGTCCTCGAGCGGATATTGCGCGGGGCCACGATGAGTGCCCCTGACTACATCGAGCTGCTCGCGACGCGTGCCCAGCTGATGAAGCGGTTCGTGCGGACCCGCTACGACGTCGACGCGATGGTCATGCCCACCGTGCCGCGCATCGCGCCCGCGATCGAAGGCCTGGAGCGCAGCGCCGAGGCTTTCCGCGTGTCGAACGGCAACATGCTGCGCAACACCAGCCTGATCAACTTCCTGGACGGCTGCGCGCTCACGCTGCCGATTCACCCGCCCAGGACCGCGCCGGTCGGCATGATGGTGGTCGGGTTCGCGGGCGAGGACGAGCGCGTGCTCTCGGCGGGGCTCGCGATCGAGGCGGCGCTGGCGTATCAAGGACCGGTCCTCGTGGAGCCGCGATGAAGTATAGTGCATCGCCCCGCCTGGACACCCTTGCGAAGGCCTTGCTAGACTGAATCGGACACCAAGAGGGGGACAGCCATGAAGAAGAATTTCCTGGGCGCGCTCGCGATCGCGGCGCTCGTCGCGGCCGCCCCGGCGGCGGCGCAGCAGAAGGTCAAAATCGGATTCATCACCACGCTGTCGGGCCCGCAGGGCGTCGTCGGCGAATACATGAAGAACTCGGTCGAGCTCGCGCTCGACCACCTCGGGCGCAAGATGGGCGGGCTGGACATCGAGGTCACCTACGGCGACGACCAGGTCAAGCCCGACGTCGGCAGGCAGGTCGCCGAGGAGATGCTGAAGAAGCAGCAGGTCGATTTCGTCGCCGGAATCATCTGGTCGAACGTCATGCTCGCGGTCGCGCCGGCGGTCACCGACGCCGGCAAGATCATGGTCGGCACCAACGCCGGCCCGCACGAGCTCGCCGGGAAGCAGTGCAACGAGCTGTTCTTCACCACTTCGTGGCAGAACGACGATACGCCCGAGGCGATGGGCAAGGTGATGCAGGACCGGGGCATCACGGACGTCTACCTGATGGCGCCGAACTACGCCGCGGGCAAGGACATGCTGAACGGCTTCAAGCGCTCCTACAAGGGACGCGTCGTCGACGAGGTGTATACGCGCCTCGGGCAGACGGACTACCAGGCCGAGCTGTCGCAGCTGCGCTCGAAGAATCCCAAGGCGGTGTTCGTGTTCTATCCCGGCGGAATGGGCATCTCCTTCCTGCGGCAGTACTCGGAAGCCGGCCTGCGGGGGCAGTTCCCGCTGTACTCGGTGTACACCGTCGACGAGATCTCGATCTCGGCACTGAAGCACGCGGCGCTCGGGCAGTACGAGACGCGCTACTGGAGCCCCGACCTGAAGAACGCGGCGAACCAGAAGTACGTGTCCGACTATCGCAAGAAGTTCGGCAAGATGCCGGTGTTCTACGGCGCGCAGAGCTACGACGGCATCATGCTGATCGATTCGGCGGTGCGCGCGGTCAAGGGCGATCTCAAGAATACGAAGGGCATGGTCGCGGCGATGAAAAAGGCGGACTTCGCCTCGACCCGTGGCAAGTTCAGCTACAACACCAATCACTTTCCGATCCAGAACTTCTATCTGCTGAAAACCGTCACCGGGCCGGCCGGCCAGGACCCGGTCATGGAGATCCAGAAGACCGTGTTCACCAATCACAAGGACTCCTACTCCAAGGAATGCGGAATGAGGTAACCGGCCGGGGTCGCAGCGGGAATCCGGGGCGCGGAGCATCCGCGCCCTTTTTTGTTTCATGATTCGATGAATTTCTTTCTCATCCTCGAGCAGGCGCTGAACGGGCTCCAGCTCGGCGTGATGCTGTTCCTCATGGCCGCGGGCCTCACGCTCGTCTTCGGCATCATGAACCTGGTGAACCTCGCCCACGGGTCGTTCTACATGGTGGGCGCCTATCTCGCCGCGTATTTCTACAAGACGACGGGGTCGTGGCTGCTCGGCGCGCTGCTTGGTCTCGCCGGGACGCTCGCGGTGGGCATCGTGGTCGAGCTGGTGGCGCTGCGCAAGCTGTACGAGCGCGACCACCTCGACCAGGTGCTCGCGACTTTCGGGCTCATCCTTTTCTTCAACGAGCTCGCGGCGATGATCTGGGGCAGGGCGGCGCTGTATACGAACATCCCGGAGTACCTGTCGGGGCACGTCGACCTGCTGCCGGGGCTGCGCTACCCGCTGTACCGCCTGGTCATCATCGCGGTCGGCCTCGCGGTGGCGGGCCTGCTGTGGTTCGTCGTCGCGCGCACCCGTCTCGGCATGCTGATCCGCGCGGGTGCGTCGAACCGCGCCATGGTCGCCGCGCTGGGGGTCAACATCCGGATGCTCTACACCTTCGTGTTCGGCTTCGGCGCCGCGCTCGCCGGCCTCGCGGGACTGATGGCGGGTCCGATCTACGTGGTGCAGCCTGGGATGGGCGAGCTGATCCTGATCGAGGTCTTCGTGGTCATCGTGATCGGCGGCATCGGATCGATACGCGGCGCGCTCGCCGGCGCGCTGATCGTCGGCATGGTGGACACGCTCGGTCGCGCCTTCCTCAAGCCGGCCCTCGCCACCGTGTGGTCCCCCACCGCCGCCGACGCGGCCGGTCCCGCGCTCGCCTCGATGCTCATCTACCTCCTCATGGCGGCGGTGCTCGCGCTGAAGCCGCAAGGCCTGTTCCCGGCGCGCCTGTGAGCCCGCGCAGCCGCGCCGTCGCGCTGGTTCTGGGAGTCGCGCTGCTCGCGGCCTTGCCGCCGTTCGCGGCGTTCTTCAACCAGCCTTTCTACCTGGACCTCGTGCGTCGCATCATGATCTTCGCCGTCGCCGCGGCCAGCCTCAACCTCATCCTGGGCTACGGCGGCATGGTCTCGTTCGGGCATGCTGCGTATCTCGGCGTCGGCGGCTACGCCGTCGGCGTGCTCGCCCACTACGGAATTTACGACGGATTCCTGCAGTGGGGCCTGGCGATCGGGGCCTCGGCGCTGGTGGCGCTCGTGATCGGCGCGGTGTCGATCCGCACCAGCGGCGTCTACTTCATCATGATCACGCTCGCCTTCACGCAGATGCTCTACTACCTCGGCATCTCGATCGAGGAGTTCGGCGGCGACGACGGCATGCGGCTTCCGTCGCGCAGCCGCTTCCCCGGGCTCGACCTGGCCGACGCCAACACGTTCTACTACCTGGTTCTCGCGATCCTCGTGGCGGTGCTGCTCCTCATCCACCGCATCGTCAACTCGCGCTTCGGCATGGCGATACGCGCGGCAAAGTCGAACGAAGCGCGCACCCGAGCCGTCGGCATCTCGCCCTATCCCTACCGGCTCGCCGCGTTCGTCATTGCCGGGGCGGTGTGCGGGCTCGCCGGCGCGCTCCTGGTGAACCACACCGCGTATCTCACGCCCGAGTTCATGAACTGGACGCGCTCGGGCGAGCTGATGTTCATGGTGATCCTCGGCGGCATCGGCAGCGTGGTCGGACCGGTGCTGGGGGCGTTCGCGCTGCTCGTCCTCGAGGACCTGCTCTCGGGCTGGACGCAGCACTGGCAGATCATCCTCGGGCCGCTGCTCGTGGTCTCGGTGATCTTCTTCCGGCGCGGCCTGGCCGGCCTGTTCCTGAAAAAAAATGAATAGTCCCATTCTCGAAGTCCGCGGACTCGCCAAGTCCTTCGGCGCGCTGCAGGCGAGCGACGGGATCGACCTCGACGTGCGCGAGGGCGAGACGCACGCGGTGATCGGCCCGAACGGCGCGGGAAAGACGACGCTGATCGCGCAGCTCGCCGGCGGGATCCGGCCGGATGAGGGCACGGTGCGCTTTGCCGGAGAGGACATCACCGCACTCCCCGCGGCCGCACGGGCGCGGAGGGGCCTCGCGCGCTCGTTCCAGATCACCAGCATCTACCCGGAGTTCACCGCGCTCGGCAATGTCATGCTCGCGGTGCAGGCTCGCGCCGGCCGCAGCTTCCGCTTCTGGAAGGCGGCGAGCGGCGACGAGGCGCTCCGCGCGCCGGCGCTCGCTATGCTCGGCGAGGTGGGGCTCGCGTCGCGCGCGGAGATCCAGGCGGCGAGCCTCGCGCACGGCGAGCAGCGCGCGCTCGAGATCGCGATGGCGCTCGCGACGAAGCCCCGCCTGCTGCTGCTCGACGAACCCGTCGCGGGGATGGGGGCCGAGGAAACGCAGCGCATGGTCGCCTTTCTCTCTACTCTCAAGGGAGGCAAGACGATGCTCCTGGTGGAGCACGACATGGACGCCGTGTTTTCGCTGGCCGACCGCGTCTCGGTGCTCGTCTACGGCCGCATCATCGCCACCGGTACGCCGCGGGAGATCCGCGCGAATCCCGAGGTGCGTCGGGCGTATCTCGGCGAGGAGCACGCGGCATGAACCTCCAGGTCGAAGAGCTGGCGGTGGCGTACGGGCGCAGCCAGGTGCTGTTCGGCGTGTCGCTCGAGGTGCGCGCCGGGGAAGTGACGACGCTCCTCGGCC
>Ga0137409_10005648_pt1 | contig 13017 bp, 10 predicted proteins | sample CZODoug1_16funga_FD_122059 | JGI IMG/M metagenome (GOLD analysis project Ga0137409, IMG submission 122059) | Vadose zone soil fungal communities from Angelo Coast Range Reserve, California, USA - CZODoug1_16fungal (Hybrid Assembly) | ecosystem: Environmental > Terrestrial > Soil > Vadose zone...
ACCTGCTCCTCCATCAAGGCCTCGCCGATCCCCATGTACACCGAGCCCTCCACCTGCCCCTCGACCAGGAGCGGGTTCAGGGCGCGGCCGACATCGTGGGCGATCCATACGTCCTCGAGGTCGACCTGCCCCGTTTGCTCGTCGACGGTGAGCTCCACGACACACGCGGAGTACGAGTAGCAGGGGGACGGCCCGACGCCGCCGCCCTTGAACTTCCCCGCGCGCTTCGGCGGCGCGTAGGAGCCCGAGAAGGCGAGCACGCCGTGCAGGGCCTCGCCGAGCTCGACTGCCCGCGCGAACGGCACCGCCCTGTCCCAGTCGTCGGGCACGCCCACCTTGCGCTCGCGGGCGACGAGGGACGCCGGGCTCACCTCGAGCTTCTTCGCGACCGCCTTGAAGATGGCGGCCCGGAGCCGCTCGGCCGCCTGGATCGCCGCCATGCCGCACATGAGCGTCACGCGCGAGGAATACGAGCCCAGATCGACGGGAGTCAGGCTCGTGTCGGCCGGATGTACATGGACGTCCTTCGGATCGATGCCGAGGACCTCAGCGGTCAGGTACGCGAGGACGGAGTCCGACCCCTGGCCGATGTCGGTCGCGCCGCACAGCACCGCGACGCCGCCGCTGCGGTCGGCGCGCGTGAGCACGCCCGAGTGGGGCATGTCGTTCCAGTAGATCGCCGTGCCCGCGCCCGTGAGATACGCCGAGCAGGCGATGCCGACCCCGCGCTTCTTCACCGACGAGGGCTTCGCACGGTTCGCGGTGACGCCGAAGCGGGCCCGCTTGTCGCGCCAGCCGGAGGCCTCGACGACCTTGTCGATGCACTCGCCGAGGCCGATGGTCGTGACCGTCAGGTGGTTCGCGGTCTTGGTGAACGGCTCGGCGACGATCCGCCGCCGGAGCGCGGCCGGATCGAGCCCGAGCTGCTCGGCGGCCTTATCGATCTGGCATTCGAGGGCGAAGCGAGGCTGGGGCGTGCCGTGGCCGCGCTTGGGTCCGCACGGCGGCTTGTTGGTGAAGATGCGCGCCGCCTCGAACTTGTAGACCGGAATCTTGTAGGTCACCGGGTTGATCACGCCTGTGTAGAACGTGGAGGCGACTCCGTACGAGCCGTAGGCGCCCCCGTCGAGCCACGTGCGGAGATGGCAGCCGGTGATGTCGCCGTGCCGCGTGAACCCCGTCTTGATCCACATCAGCACGGGGTGGCGTCCGCGGTGCGTGTAGAAGACCTCCTCTCGCGTCAGGGCGATCTTGACCGGCCGGCCGGTGAGCTTCGAGAGCTGGCAGGCCACGATCTCGTGGGCGAAAGGATCGGTCTTGCCACCGAAGCCGCCGCCGACCGGCGTCGCGATGACGCGCACGTGCGCGGCCGGGACCGCAAGGACCGTGGCCAGGATCCGGTGGACGTAGTGCGGCGTCTGCGTGGAGGACCAGAGGGTGAGCTTGCCGTCCGATCCCCACTGAGCGACCGCCGCGTGCTGCTCCATCGGCAGGTGATTGCTGCCCTCGAAGAAGAAGACGTCCTCGCGAACCAGGTCGGCGCGCGCGAAGGCAGGGTCGACGTCGCCGAACTGAAGCGCGACGTTCTTGTGAACGTTGGGCCCGTCGCCATAGTCGTGAATCCGGATCTCGGGATGGGCGAGCGAGTCGAAGATGGACATGAGCGCCGGGAGCGGCTCGTAGTCCACGTCGATCAGCCGGCAGGCCCGCTCCGCGGTCTCCTCGTCGACGGCCGCGACCGCCGCGACCGGGTCCCCGACCATGCGCACCTTGTCGTTGCACAGGGCTTCCTCGTCCTGCGACACCGGCAGGATGCCGAACTTCACGCGCGGCAGGTCGGCCCCGGTGACGACCGCGTAGACCCCGGGCAGCGCGCGCGCGCGGGTCGTGTCGATAGACCGGATGCGGGCGTGGGCGTGCGAGCTGCGGAGCAGCCTGCCGTACGCCATGCGCGGCAGAAAGAGGTCGTCGGCGTACTTCGTCTCGCCCACGACCTTCGCCCATGCGTCGATCTTCGGGAGCGGCTGACCGATGACCGCGAAGTCGTTCTTGCTCATGCGCGGCTCTCCCCATGTCCCATCCGCAAGGCCGCCAGCTCGACGGCGTCGAGGATCTTCGTGTAGCCCGTGCAGCGGCACAGGTTCCCCGCGAGCGCCTCCTTCACTTCCTGGCGCGTCGGACTCGGACGGTCCGCCAGGAGCGCCGTGGCCGTCAGGAGAATGCCGGGGGTGCAGTACCCGCACTGGGCGGCGCCCAGCTCGGCAAAGGCCTGCTGGAGCGGGTGGAGGCGGCCCCCCTGCGCCATCCCCTCGACCGTCGTGATCCGGCGCCCCTCGGTCTCGACGGGCAGAACGAGGCAGGAGAGCACGGGATCGCCATCGACGAGCACCGTGCAGGTACCGCACTCCCCGAGCTCGCAGCCGTGCTTGGTCCCGGTGAGCCCGAGATCCTCGCGGAGCACCTCCAGGAGGGTCTTGTGGACCGGCACGAGCGCCTCGCGGGCCTCGTCATTGACGGTCAGGGCGATGCGGACCCTCATGGGGACTCCATCTCCGGGGGACTTTAGCGTGAATGAACGTCGGTTTAAAAATACTGAATCGGGCGCGAGGCTGTCAAGTGGGAAACCTTGGGCGGAGAAACCAGGGGCGGCTAAGATACCCCCGTGCCGTTCGCCAGGGCCGACGACAAGGTCCGGATCTACTACGAGGTGCACGGGAGCGGAACGCCCCTCGTGCTCGCCTACGGCATCGGCGGCAACGTCGAGATGTGGGACGTCAACCGCGACGCGCTGGCCGCCCGCCACCGGCTGGTTCTCTGGGAGCCGCGCGGCCACGCGCGATCGGACAGCCCCGAAGATCCCGCGAAGTACTCGTTCGAGCGGTGGGTGCTCGACCTCAAGGCGGTGCTCGACCGCCTGGCCATCAAGAAGGCGCACGTCGGCGGCCTCTCGCTCGGCGCCGGGATCGCCACCCGGTTCGCGCTCCGGTTTCCGGCGCGCGTGCGATCGCTCGTCGTGACGAACTCGTCGTCCGCCGCCGGGCTCCCGCTCTCGGTGGAGAACCTCGTCATGCGGGCGCGCTCGATCGAGATCACGCTCACCAAGGGCATGGACGCCATGGCCGAGTACGCGATGGCTGCCAACCCGAACCTCTCGGAGCGGCTCGCGCTCGATCCCGGCGCCCGGGCCGAGTTCTACGAGGAGTACCGGCGCCTCTCGCCGATCGGGTACGCGAACTCGCTCCGCGCCCTCATCGCGATGGACCACATCACCGATCAGCTACGGCGTCTGCGGATGCCGGTGCTGCTGATCGGGGCCGACCGCGACCCCTCGCTCGAGCCGATGAAGGTGATGCACCGCCGGGTGCGCGGCTCCCGCCTGGTGGTCCTCTCGCCGGCGAGTCACTTCGGTAACCGCGATCAGCCCGAGGCGTGGAACCGGACGGTGCTCGAGTTCCTCGCCCGCTGCGATCGCGGGGCGCGCGGCTAGCCTCGATGGACCACCCACGCGTCCTGGTCGTCGACGACGACGTCGATGTCGGCGAGCTCCTGCGCGAGGCGCTGGGCCGCTGGGGCTACGACGTCACCCTGGCCACGAGCGGGCGCGAGGCGGTCAGGCTGATCAGCCATCAGATCTTCGACGCCGCGCTGGTCGACATCTGGATGCCCGAGATGGACGGCATGCAGGTGCTCGATGAGATCAAGCGGCACGATCCGGCGCTCGAGGTCGTCATGATGACCGGCAACCCGATGGTCGAGACAGCCGTCCAGGCGCTGAAGTCCGGCGCCTACGACTACCTCATCAAGCCGCTGAACCTGGACGAGCTGCAGCACCTCATGCAGCAGGTCCTCGAGAAGCGCTTCCTGAGCCGCGAGGTGCACTCGCTGCGGAGCCGGCTCGCCGACCACCTGGCGGTCAAGGATCTGGTCGGCGGCTCGCCGGGCATGACGCGCGTGAAGGAAGTGGTGGCCACGGTGGCCGACTCGGACTCGCCCGTGCTGATCGAGGGTGAGAGCGGCACCGGCAAGGAGCTGGTGGCCGCGGCGATCCACCGCCAGTCGGGACGGTCCAAGGCCCCCTTCGTGCCGGTCAACTGCAGCGCCATCCCCGCCGACCTCATGGAGTCGGAGTTCTTCGGTCACGTGCGCGGGGCCTTCTCGGGCGCCGTCGCCGACGCCCTGGGGCTCTTTCGCTCCGCCCACGGCGGCACCCTCTTCCTCGACGAGGTCGCCGAGCTCTCGCCAGCGCTCCAGGCCAAGCTCCTCCGCGTTCTCCAGGACAAGGAAATCCGCCCAGTCGGCTCGACCAAGACCCACGCCGTCAGCGTCAGGATGATCGCCGCGACCAACAAGAACCTCGAGGCCGTGGTGCAGGGCGGCAGCTTCCGCCAGGACCTCTTCTACCGGCTCAACGTCGTGCGCATCGTGGTGCCGCCCCTTCGCGACCGCAAGGACGACATCCCGGCGCTGATCACGTACTTCCTCCGGAGGTTCAACGAGCGGTTCCGGCGCGACGTCAAGGGCATCGCCCCCGACGCGATCGCCGCCCTGACCGCCTACGACTTCCCGGGCAACGTGCGCGAGCTGGAGAACCTGCTCGAGCGGGCGTACGCCCTCGGGGCGCGCGATGAGATCGAGCGCGCGAGCTTCCCCGAGCTCGCCGCCAGGGCCGACGCGCCGGTCGTGACGGTCGACGAGCCGATTCCGACGATCGATCAGGCCGAGCGCGACCTGATCGCGCGCGCCCTCGCGCGGTTCACGAACGACAAGGACCTGGCCGCCCGCGCGCTCGGGCTCACCGTGCGCACGCTCTATCGCCGCATCAAGAAGTTCGGTCTCATCTAGCCAGTCCTGGCCATCTCGGCGTCAATTCTGTCAAGCATCGGACGGAATGGTCGCCCGTCGGCGAGTGCAACTTCTCGATTTCAAAGCCGGCCCTGCCCCTGGCACTGAACCTGCTTTTGTTCTTCATCGTGAACTCGCGCGAATCGACCGCCGCTCGATGGATTCTGGTCGCGGATGGCGACGAGGCGGCGGCCAATCGGGTGGCGGCCTCCCTGCTCCAGGCGCGATTCAGAGCCTACCCCGCCGCACGCGGTCTCGACGCCCTGCGGCTGGCCCGGCGCCATCGCATCGGCCTGGCGATCGTCGACGTCGATCTGATCGACATGCAGGGGTGCGATCTCGTCCGACGGCTCCGCGCGATCGAGCCGGGTCTCCCGGTCATCATGACCACCGGAGACTACCGCCCGGCGACGGAGGTCGAGGCGCGTCAGCTGGGGATCGTGCAGTACATCCACAAGCCGGTCGATCTGAGCCGGCTCGATCTGGTCATCGCCCGTATCTTCGCCCAGGAGGCCGAGCTGGCGCCTCCGGGCGTCAGCGGCTAGCTCACCGCGGCTTCCGCGCCCGCGCGTGGCTCGACAGCCCGCGCTCCCAGAGGTACTCCTGCTCACCCAGGTGCTTGCCGACCCAGCGGCCGAGCACGAAGAACGCGTCGCTCAGACGGTTCACGTAGCGAAGCGGCCACTCGCCGATGGGCTCGACGCGCGAGAGCGCCAGGAGCTCGCGCTCGACGCGGCGGCACACGGTCCGCGCCTGATGGAGGAAGCCGTGGATCCGGCCGCCGCCGGGCAGGATGAAGGACTTCAGCGGCGGCAAGTCTTTCTGACAGCGGTCCATGAGGGCCTCGAGCTCCTTCACCTCGCCCTCGCCCACGCGGAACATGCCCTCGTAGGCGGCGTCGGGCGGCGTCGCCAGCTCGCTGCCGAGGTCGAACAGCTGGTTCTGGATCTTCCGGAGGACCTCGTCGAGCCAGCGGTGCCGCTCGCCCTCGCCGATTCGCTCCGCGTTGAAGACCCGGACCAGGCCGACGACCGCGTTCAGCTCGTCGACCGAGCCGTAGGCGACGATGCGCGGCGAGTCCTTCGAGACTCGCTTGCCGCCGACCAGGGCGGTTTCACCCTTGTCGCCGGTGCGGGTGTAGACGCGGGTGATGCTGATCGGCATGGGCTCCTCCGTTGAGCGCTTCGCGGGTATTCTACTTGAAGCCGCCAGGGGGCTCGGCGATCATCAGGGCGTGAGATCTCGCGCGCGCGCGGTGCTCGCCGCCGCCTGCAGCATCCACTTCGTCCACGACGGATTCTCCGACATCCTCTACGTGCTGCTGCCGCTCTGGGCGACCGAGTTTCGCCTGACGTTCGCCCACGTCGGAATGATCCGCACCGCGTATAGCGGCGGGATGGCGGCGTTCCAGATTCCCGCCGGGCTCTTGGCCGAGCGCTGGGGCGAGCGGCGCCTCCTGGCGGCGGGCACCGCGATCACGGCGCTCGGGTTCATCGCGATCGGGACGGTGGGCGGATTCCTGGCGCTCCTGAGCGTCCTGCTGGTGGCCGGGATCGGCTCCGGCGTCCAGCACCCGCTCTCGTCGTCGCTCGTCTCCAGGGCGTACGAGACGGGCCCGCGGCGCGCCGCGCTCGGAACCTACAATTTCTCCGGCGACATCGGCAAGGTCGTGGTGCCGGCGGCGGTCGCCCTGGCCGCGACGTTCATCGGCTGGCGCACAGCATCGATGGCGTACGGCGTGATCGGCGTGTTCGCGGCGTTCGGCATTCTGGGCGTGCTGGCCCGTCTCACGCCCGAGATGCCGGCGACCGACGACCGGTCGGCGCCGGCGGCGACGGCGGCCGCCGGCTGGGGCATCCGCGACGCGCGCGGCTTCGTCGCCCTGACCGCCATCGGCATGATCGACAACGCGACCCGGACGGGCTTTCTCACGTTTCTGCCCTTCGCCTTGATCGCCAAGGGCTCCTCGGTGGCCGGCGTCGGCACGGCGCTGGCGCTCCTCTTCGCGGGCGGCGCCGTCGGCAAGTTTGTCTGCGGCATCGTCGCCGAGCGGCTCGGTGTCATCCGGACCGTCGTGCTCACCGAGGCCGCGACCACGCTCTGCATCGTGTCCATCCTGGCGGCGCCGCTGCCGGTCGCCCTCGCGATCATGCCGGTCATGGGCGTCGCGTTGAACGGAACCTCCTCCGTGCTGTACGGCACGGTTGCCGACCTCGTCACCGCCGAGCGGCGCTCGCGCGCCTACGGCCTCTACTACACCGTGACGATCGCGACGTCCGCGCTCTCACCGTCGGTGTACGGCCTCGTCGGCGACGTCGCCGGCGTGAGCACGACGCTCGTCATCGTCGCGGTCGTCGTGCTGGCGACGATCCCGCTGTGTCTGGCGCTCCGCGCTTCGGTCGCGGAGCCCGTGGTGTCGTGACACCGGAGCCCGCCCGGGATCAGGCGAGCGCGAGCTCCATGAAGCGGGTGCCGGCCACGGGGCTCGCGTAGTAGGGCGCGATCTCTTCGAAGCCGAGCGCTCGGTACAGCGCGAGCGCTTCCTTCATCGACGGCAGCGTGTCGAGCCGCATGCGGGAATACCCGATCAGGCGCGCTTCGCGAATCACCGTCTCGGCCAGGAGGCGTCCGACCCGCCGGCCGCGGGCGGCGGGGCACACGTAGAGGCGCTTCATCTCGCAGACGTCGCCGCCGAGCGGTCGGAGCGCCACGCAGCCGGCCGGCACCGAATCGTCGGCGGCCAGCAGCAGGCGTCCCCGGGGCGGCGCGTACACGCCGGGAAGGTCGGCCAGCTCCTGCTCGAATCCCTGATAGCGGAGATCGACGTCGAGCGAGGCCTCGTATTCCTTGAACAGGCGTCGGGTTTCGGCCAGGTCCCCGGCCGACGTCACCGGACGGACCAACACGGTCATGTCAGATAGAACGGCCGTGCCGCGTCGGCGCGATAGGGATAGCGCGAGAGAATGGCCGGATCGGGATCCGCGCCGAGCCCGGCCCGACTGGGCACCGTGACGAAGCCGCCCTCGAAGCGCGGCGGATCCGCGATGAGCGGGGCCACGAGCTCGGTCGCCGGGAACTCGACGTAGGGCACACCGGGCGTCGACGCGATGAAGTGCAGCGTCGCGGCCAGCCCGGGCCCGTAATAGAAAGAGTGCGGGACCAGCGTCGCGTTCCCGGTGGCCGCGAGCGTCGCGATCTTCTTCATCTCGAGGAGGCCTCCGACCTTCGTCACGCTCGGCTGAGCGATGTCGGCCGCCCCCTGTCCGATCAGCTCCTTGAACCCGAACACGGTCGCGTCGTTCTCGCCGGCGGCGATCGGAATCCGCAGCGCCGCGCGCACGCGAGCCAGCCCCGCGTAGTCCTCCGGCGGCCAGACGGGCTCCTCGAGCCATCTGAGGTCGAACCGCTCGAGCCGCCGGCCGATGCGAATGGCTTCCTCGACGGACCAGGGGCAGTTCGTGTCCAGCATCAGCTCGACGCCCGGGCCGGCCACCTCGCGCGCGGCGGCGACCGACTCGACATCGGTCTGGTGCAGCTTGATTGCCGTGTGGCCCAGCGCGATGGCGGCCGACACCGCCTGCCGGACCTGGGTCGGCGTGTCGTAACGAAGAAGGCTCGCATACGCGCGAGCCCGCGTCTGGCAGAGGCCGCCCAGCAGCTCGTAGACCGGCACGCCGCGCGCCTTGCCGGCCAGGTCCCACAGCGCGATCTCGATGCCGCTCACCGCCATCATCGCCAGGCCCCGGCGCCCCCAGATCATCAGCGCCCGGTGCATCCGGTCGACCACGCTCTCGATCTGGGTCGGGTCGTGGCCGAGAACGAGCGGCGCGAGCGCGTCGTCGACGACGCTGATCACCGCCATCGGCGCGCCATAGGCGAAGCACTCCCCCCAACCGGTGAGCCCCTCGTCGGTGGTCAGGCGCACGAGAATCTGCTTGCCGGCCCCGGCCGCCCACGTGGACGGCGGCGTGGCGGCGCGCAGCGGGATCGCGAGCGGGAAGGCGCGGACCTCGGTGATCTTCATCTCAGAGGTCGCCGAGCCCGAGCTCCTCCCACCGGGCGCGCACCCTCGCCTCGTCCTCCGGCGCCGGACGAACGGTCGGCGGGAATCGCTCGCCACCCCACTCCTTGCGGCGCTCGAGCTGCCACGACCGCGTCGCGTCGATCAGGACGCGGTTCCAGAGCCCGGTGCCGAGCTGCGCCACGTCCCGGTCCTCGAGCGGCGTGCTCGGATCGATCGGCGAGCCGAAGATCCCGGGGAAGACGACGATGCCATCGCGGCCGGCGTTCACGCGGTGGGCGAACGCCCAGTCCACCTGCTCGTACGAGGACGGATCGATGTCCTCCTCGACGACGGTGACGTGCTTGTAGCGGAACTGGGCGGCGCTGGCGCCCCACAGCGCGGCGGCGATCTGCTTGGGCTGTCCCTGATAGGCCTTCTTGATCTGAACGACGATGTTCACGCCGTTCGTGATCGGGGGGACGAAGACGTCGCGCACCCCGGGAATGCCGGCCGTCGTCAGGATCTGCCAGGCGATCGCCGCGCGCTGAACCGACGACATGACGCTGTTCTCGCTGTACGAGCCGGGCAGCGTGCCCTCGAGGCAGCCGCGAAGGATCGGATCGCGGCGGTGCGTGATGCACGTGATCTGCATCGTGGGGCGCGGCGTCGGAATGTCCGAGACGTAGCCGGTGAACTCGCCGAACGGTCCCTCGGTCTCGTAGGTGGCCGGGTCGTCGCTGATGAACCCCTCGATCACGATCTCGGCGCTCGCCGGCACCTCGAGGTCGACGGTTTCGCAGCGGACCAGCTCGGCGGGCTCTCCCCGATAGGCGCCCATCACGTCCCACTCGCAGACGCCCGGCGGAATCGGCGAGCCGGCCAGGAACGGCATGATCGGGTCCCAGCCGATCACGCACGCGACCGGCATGGGCTCGCCGCGAGCCGCGTACTTGAGGAAGTGCTGGCCCCAGTGCTGGCCGCCCTTGATGAGCAGGAACGGCGTCGTGTTCTTCTGGCCGATCATGCCGCGATAGATGCCCACGTTCATCACGCGCGTCTCGGGATCGCGGGTGACGATACCCGAGAAGGTGTGGATGTAGCGTCCGCCCTCGAGGTAATGCCACTTCGGGACCGGGAACTCCGTCTGATCGACGTCCTGGCCGCGCACGACGACGTCCTTGACGGGCCCGGTCGCGACGATCCGCGGCGCGATCGTCTGCCGGTTCAGCTTCATGACGTGCTGCACCAGCTCACGGTTGGACACGTCCCGGGGAAACCCGAGGGCCAGCGCCAGGCGACCGACGCTTCCGAGTCCGCTCACGAGCAGCTTCGTGCAGCGTCCGGTCTGGTAGCCCTTGATGTTCTCGAACAGGAGCGCCGGCCCCTTCTTCTCGAGCACCCGGCGCGCGATGGCGCCCAGCTCCCGGTCCCAGTCGACCTGAGCCGTAACCTTGCGCAGCTCGCCTTCCTTGTCGAGCCGCGCGATCCACTCGCGGATGTCCACGAAGCTCATCGGAACAACGCCGGCGCCACCTCGCCGAGGAAGCGCTTGAATTGCCCCACCTGGTCCCACGAGCCGAAGCGCAGCGCCATGTGCCCCACGCCGGCCTCGAAGTACGCGGCGAGCTCCTCGGCGCACTGCTTGGGGCCGCCCGCGATCGTCCACTGCTCCACGAACTCGCGGGAGAACTTCGACGTGTAGTAGGTGTCGAGGAACGCCTTGGTCTCCTCGAGCCCCTTCTGCCGGTCCTCGGTGATGTTGATGTTGTGATAAAGCGCGCTGCCGAGCTTCGCCGGGTCGCGCCCCTCCTCGCGGGTCATGGCCGCGATGCGGCTCCACTGCTGCCGGAACTCGTCCGGGGTGAGCTTGTTCGACAAGCCGCAGACGATGCGGCTGGATTCTAGCCGCTGCGCAGTCACCATGATGGCTTCGAACACGTCGGTCGCCGGGACCACAAGCAGAGAAATCGGCTTCCCTTCCTTTTCGGCGACAGCCACGGCGGCGGTAAACAGTTCCTGTTCGTAGTGGTCGAAAACCTGGCTGGCTTCCATCACGGAGCTGCCGCTGAAGCTGTGCTCGCGATGATACAGGCGCGCGCTCATCACGACCACATCCTGTTTGTTCGTATCGGTATGGGCCAGCACCTGGCGCAGGTAGTAGAGATTGCGGGGATCGCGCACGGCGACCAGAATGTTTCCCTCGCGAACGCCCATGGCACCGCTGCCTAGTTCCTGGTTGCCGTAGACGCGGAACTGGTCCAGATTCTCCACCCTGCCCTGGCGCTCTTTGGCTACGCGGCGCTCGGAATAGGTGAAGATAACGAAAAACAACAGGCTGAATGCGACGCCGCCAATCGTAGCCTCGCGCTTGGTCAACAGATTGACAATCGCGGTGGTAAACAAGACCGCAGAAACCAGGATCACTCCTAGCGGCAATTCACGCTTTCCAATTTGGATGTTGCCGGGAACCTTCCACAAACGTCCGGTCGGCTCCTTGTAACGGAGCACGAGAACGGCCAGCGACATCATGGCGAAGCTCCAGATCACTCCGAACGCGTACAGGCCGGCCAGGGTGAAAACGTTACCCTTGGTGAGAAGGATCGTAAACAACTGCAATCCGACAATCAGGTTGATGATGCGGTAGCTCGTGCCATAACGCGGGTGGGGCTTCTGAAATGCGGAGGTCAAAACGCCGTCCTCCGCAACCCGGTTGAGGACTCCGTTTGCTCCCACGATGGAGGTATTTTGGGCCCCGGCCAGGATCAACACGCCCACCAACACCACAAAACCGTGGAATACCAGCTTGGCCCAGTCCGGACCTACGAGGAACACAGAGATTCCGCCGATGAGGTTGCCGAAATAGTGCGGCCGGATATTGTCGGGAATGATCATCACCGCGAAAAACGATACCAGCGACGTGAACAGGAGGCTGTAGACGAAAATCACCAGGCCGGTCTTTTCCAGGTTTTTCAGCTTGGGATGCGCGATCTCGCGGTTCACCTGAGCCAGCGTTTCTTCGCCGCTCATGGCGAGTACAGAGTGTCCGAATCCCACAAAGAGGATGATGAACGTCAAGTGGCCGATCCAGGTGCCATCGAGCCAGCCGAGCGACTCCCGATTTAACGGAACCACGCCTGGTGTAAGGGGACTTGGGGGAAGGTGAATGGGGACGCGCAAGACCGTGATGGTGCACCAGATAATCAGAATCACGACCATCACCGTGGTGATGATCATGATCTGAACGGCCTTCTGACTCGACTCGTGAAGGCCCTGGGTATTCTTCCGCCAGAAATAAATAGCCACCAAGGCGCCAAACATGGCGGCAAAGGTGTTCTCGGGAAAGTGGGGAAGCGGATGGCCCGTAGCCCGGGCAATGTCCTCAATAAAGCCGGCAAGATACTGTCCGGCAACAACCGCGCTGATCGGTCCGGTCAGCACGTAATCGAAGAGCAGGGCTGACACGGAGAACTTGGCCAGCGTGCCCCCCATGGCTTCCTTGACCACGCGGTAGACTCCGCCACGGACGAACATACTACTGGATTCGATGTACAGCGCCCGCACCGCATAACTGAACAGCATGACCGCCAGAATGAACCAGGGAGCGCTCTTGCCGATGACCTTCTCGGCATCGCCGCCGGCGTAGTAAGCGGAGGATGCAAGGTCGGAGAGAACAATCGCGGAAGCTCGCCAGAAGGAGATGAAGGTCAACATCACCGTGGTGGCAACGAAGACCTTTACGGCCGGTTTGGAACCTGCGGATGTAGCCATGCTTCTATGAGTGCGCGAACTGCTTATCAGGATAAACCTTATGAAGATAGCATAGGGGAGGCTGGACGCGAGCGCATCGGTTGCGTAGGCCGGAAGCGGCCCCGGTCAAGCGAAGCGGGCTGCACTGCGCCGACCCCTTAACGTTGACTTTCGTCCGGCGCGGTGGGAGACTGCTCAAGACGCAATCTGCGTTCCCCGCGCAGGTTCAAGTTCAACGCAAGCCCACCGGCGCAGGCCGTGCGCTGGGTTACTCATCTGTGATCAGCTCTGGAAGGGACTATCCTAAATGCGCCCGTTTCCATGGATTGAAGTCATCGCAAAGGCTGCGGTGAAGGCGGGCGTCTGCCGCCTGCTCTCCCTTCTATTGCTGGGTTCACTAGGACTCGCGCAGGCCACCAGCCCCG
>Ga0137409_10005650_pt1 | contig 13017 bp, 8 predicted proteins | sample CZODoug1_16funga_FD_122059 | JGI IMG/M metagenome (GOLD analysis project Ga0137409, IMG submission 122059) | Vadose zone soil fungal communities from Angelo Coast Range Reserve, California, USA - CZODoug1_16fungal (Hybrid Assembly) | ecosystem: Environmental > Terrestrial > Soil > Vadose zone...
GCCGAGCGTGGCCCAAGAGCATCGAGTTCGGCATCACGCCCGGCGTTGGCGGCGATTGCTGCAGCGGCCGCGGCGAGCGCGCGGTCGATCTCCCGCAACGCCGCTCCCACGTCAGCGCGGCGCGGCAAACGATCGATGGCGACGCGCGCGCCGGCGGAAAGCCCGGCCTCAGCGAGCGCAAGTCGCACCACGCGCATCGACTGCTCCAGCGCCTGGCTCAGCACCGGCCATGGCGCGCCATCGGCAGCGCGGGTCATGCCGACGATGCGTGTATCGGCTGCCAGGTCGCCGATCTGCGCCAGCGAAAATCCGGTACCGAAAAAATCGCCGGCGATCTTGGGTAACTGGTGCGCCTCATCCAGCACCACGGTGTCCACGGTCGGAAGGAACTCGCCGATCGCATCGTCGCGCAGCGCAAGATCGGCCATGAACAAGTGGTGGTTGACCACCACCACGTCAGCCGCCTGCGCCGCCCGGCGCGCCTTGTAGACAAAACAGTCATCGAACCGCGGGCACTGCTGGCCGAGGCAGTTTTCGCGCGTCGAAGTCACCAGCGGCCACACCGACGCGGTCTCCGGGACCGCGCCAAGTTCGGCGCGGTCGCCGCTTGCGCTCGATCGGGCAAATTGCGAAATCGCGCGCAGGTGCATGACGTCCTGCCGCGCGGGCAACTGGCCTTCGCGTTCCGTGCGCTCCAGCCTTTGCAGGCAGACGTAGTTCTGGCGTCCCTTGAGAAGGGCAATATCAAGCGTTGGCTCGAGCGCTGCACGCAGCGTGGCCAGGTCCTTGCGGAACACCTGGTCCTGCAGCGCTTTGGTGCCGGTCGAGACCAGCACCTTGCCCCCGGCAATCAGCGAAGGAACCAGGTAGGCGAAGGTTTTCCCGGTGCCGGTGCCCGCCTCGGCGATCAGGGTCCCGCGTTCGACGATCGTGTCGAACACCGCGAGCGCGAACTCGCGTTGCGAGTCGCGCGCGACGAACCCGTCGACGGCGGCGGAAAGAGCACCGTCAGCGGCGAAGGCAGCGGCCACGCGGCGCCGCGCCTGTTCGATCTGGGCGCCTTGCGCCGGGTCGACGGCCGCGTCCCCGGTGAATGCTTCGCTTGAACGTTTCGTGCTCACGCCGGGATATCTGGAACCAGCTTCATCTGCAGTTGGACAATCGCATCTTTGATCTGCAGCTTGCGTTTCTTGAGCCGGCGCAACGTCACTTCGTCGATTCCCGGCTGATCGGCGATACGCGCGATCGCGTCGTCGAGATCACGGTGTTCGATCTGCAGTTCGACAATCCGACGCTTGATCTCTTCGCTGTCCATGCCGGGGCGGCCGTTTTGCGCCGCGTTACGCTTCGGCGACGCCTCGGCACGATGTCGATCGTCATGCTAGCAGGGCAAGTCCACCCTACTTCCCGTCTTGCGGCGGGGGGGCCGCTGATAGACTGGATTGACTCTCGCCTCGTCTTTGCATCGTCTTCGTGTCCCGTTTCAAGGTATCTGCCTGCATCGCCGAGCACGTCGGCGATCGCTCCGATCAGCAGGATCGTGTCGCCATCCTCACCAGTCGCCGCAATTCCGGCGCGTTGCTGGCGATCGTCGCCGACGGCATGGGCGGGCGCAGTGGCGGGCGAATGGCCTCCGACCAGGTCATAGCAACCGCCGACAGCCTGTTCCAGGAACTGTCCGACCAGGACTCGGGCCTGCGTGCGTTGCTCGAACAGATCGCAACCGAAGCGCATACGGTGATCCGCCTCACCGCCTTGTCGAGCGAAAAAGAGCCGCACAGCACGATCGTTGCGCTGATCGTCAAGAAGGACTACGCGATCTGGTCGCATGCCGGTGACAGCCGGCTGTATTTCTTCCGCGCCGGCAAACTGGTGCATCGGACCGACGACCATACGTACGCCGCCAAGCTGCTCGCCGAGGGCAAGGTCTCGGCCGCCGAGGTCGCCGCACACAAGTACAAGAACATCCTGGTGAGCGCGCTCGGCATCAGCCGCGAGCCGAAACTTGCAGTCGGTGAAGCGAGTGACCTGCGGGTCGGCGACGCGTTTCTTCTCTGCAGTGACGGCTTGTGGGCCTATTTCGAGGACCACGAACTCGGCTCGCTGTTGCACAGCCTGCCGCCGCGCGAAGCATCAGAGCACCTGGTGCGGATTGCCCGCGACCGCGCGCAAGGGCGTGGCGACAACGTATCGCTGGCAATTGTGAAACTCGAGGCACCGGAGCAGAAAAAGCGCGCGCCGACCAAGACCATGTGGTTCGACGGCCCGCCCACCAACCCGGGCACCAAACCAAGCGAGTGAGCGAGTGCGCGTCGCGCGCACGATTCGCACTATTGTTTGGCCGGTTTGGCCTGGTCGTCGAGTTCCTTCTGCTTGCGCTCGCGCTCGATGCGGCGGTCCTCGCGCCGTTTCTCATTCGCGATGCGGTCTTCTTCCTTGCGCTTGGCGTACGCGGCAGCGGTCTCCTGCTTTTCCTCGTAGGCCTTGACATTGGCCGCACGTTCTGCCGCCTCGTCAGCCTCTTTCTGCTTGCGTTGCGCTTCCTCTTCTGCGTGCGTGCGTTGTTTCTGCTGATAGCGCTCGCGATTGGCCGCCGCCTCCTTTTCCTTCTCTGCCTGCTTGGCCTCGCGTTCTGCGGCGTCGGGCGGTGCCTTCGGCGCGGTCACTGCCTTCGGCGCATCCGGTTCTTTCGGCGCGGTCGGTTCCTTCGGCGCGGTCGCGGCTTTCTGATCGACGTCAGACTTGGCACGGTTGCCGGCTCGCTCGTCGGCGTCGACGCGGCGCTTCACTTCGCGTGCTTCGACCTCGACGCGGCGGATTTCGCGCATTTGGGCATCCCGCTTTCGGCGCGCGTCCTGGGTGCACTGGTTCTGTAGAAACACGCCGGCGCAGCGCTCCACTTCCTTGCGGTAGGTCGCATCGGCGTCCTTGGCCGCGGTTTGCGCTTCCGCCAGGGCCGCCTGGGCCTGATCGCGCGAGGCGATGCTTCCGGCCGGGTAGGTAGCGCCGATCTCTGCCGCATTGGCAGCGCTGCCGATCGCCACACCCGCCATGAGCAAGAGGACGCGCAACGTCACGCGAGCCGCTCCAGCACGTCGCGCCGCGGCGCTTCAAGGTAAGCCCGGGTCTGCATTTCAATCAATCTGGATGCCGTGCGCTGGAACTCGTTTGCCAGCGCTCCCGAGGTGTACAACGCCTCCGGCTGCGCCGCAGCCGACAGGACCAGCTTTACGCCATGGTCGTAGAGAACGTCGACCAGCCACGTGAAACGGCGCGCCTCGGACGCCTGGCCCGCGGACATCGCCGGAACGTTCGACAGGATGACCGTGTGAAAACGCGCCGCCAGCTCCAGGTAATCGTTCTGCGACCGTGGTCCGCCGCACAGGACGGCAAACTCGAACCACACCACGCCGCCGGCGCGACGGCGCGCCTGGATGCGGCGCATTTCGATGATCAATACCGGATCGTCGTCGGCGGCTTCGGCGACCTGCTCGAACGCCTGTTGCAGGCGCCTTTCGGCCTTGGGTCCGAGCGGAGTCAGGTAGGTATCGATGCGCTCCAGCGCGAGGCGCCGGTAATCGATACCGGAGTTGATCGCGACCACGTCCAGGCGTTCCTTCAGCAGTTCGATCGCCGGCAAGATGCGGTCCCGGTGCAATCCCTCGGGATAAAGCTGATCCGGCGGATAGTTCGACGTCATGACAAAACCGACACCAAGGTCGAACAGCTGCAGCAGCAAGCGGTGCAGGATCATCGCATCGGCGATGTCGGAGACATGGAATTCGTCGAAGCAGATCAGCCGATAACGGCGTGCCGTGCGCCGCGCGACCTCATCAAGTGGATCGATGGTGCCCTTCACTTCTTCCAGCTCGCGGTGCACGCCGCGCATGAACTCGTGGAAGTGCAGCCGCGTCTTGCGAATGAGCGGGACTACCGCAAAGAAATTGTCCATCAGAAAACTCTTGCCGGTGCCTACGCCGCCCCACAGGTAGACGCCGAGTGGAATCGGCGGCCGGCGCAGCAGCCGCGTGACTGCGTTCGATCGCTGCGCCTTGTAAGCACGCCATTGCTGGTCGAGTTCCGCCAGTCGATCGGCCGCCGCCTGCTGGGCAGGATCGAGCCGAAAACCGCGTGCGGCCAGGACTTCGTCGAGATGCGAAACGAACGTCATCGCCCCGATCCGTGGGATACGCGGGCGATCGAAGCACGCACGACAGCGGGCGCGCTAGAGGTTCAGCGTTCGCTTGTCGACCGCCAGCGCGGCTTCCTTGGTCGCCTCGGAGAGCGATGGGTGCGCATGGCAGATGCGGGCAATGTCTTCGGCAGATGCGCGAAACTCCATCGCCACGACGGCCTCGGAGATGAGCTCAGAGGCGACCGGCCCGATGATATGCACGCCGAGGATCGCGTCGGTCGTCGCATCGGCAAGAAACTTGACGAACCCGGTGGTATCGCCCAGCGCGCGCGCGCGCCCGTTGGCCATGAACGGAAACGAGCCCGTTTTGTAGGCACGGCCAGCCTGCTTGAGTTGCTGCTCCGTTTGCCCGACCCAGGCGATCTCGGGTGACGTGTAGATCACCCACGGGATGGTGTTGAAGTCCACGTGGCCGTGCTGGCCCATGATCCGCTCTGCCACGGCGACGCCCTCTTCTTCGGCTTTGTGCGCGAGCATGGGCCCACGCACGACGTCTCCGATCGCCCAGACGTTGGCGATGCTGGTGCGGCATTGTTCGTCTACCACCACGAACCCGCGTTCGTCGATCGCGAGCCCGATTGCCGCCGCATTCAGGCCGCGGGTATTCGGCACCCGCCCGATCGAGACGATCAGCCGGTCGCAGTCGAGCGTTTGCGCGGCTCCCTTCGCGTCGGTCCACTTCACGGCGACGCCGTTTTCGCCGTTGATCACGCTGTCGATCCTGATGCCGAGGTGGATCTTCAGTCCCTGTTTGACGAAGACCTTCTGTGCTTCCTTCGCGACGTCCAGGTCGACCGCGCCGAGAAACGCCGGTAACGCCTCCAGCACGGTAACTTCCGCGCCCAGCCGCCGCCAAACGCTGCCCATCTCAAGGCCGATCACCCCGGCCCCGACCACGCCAAGGCGGGCCGGCACATCGGCAATCGACAGGGCGCCGTCGTTGGACAGCACCCGTTTCTCATCAAAGGCAACGCCCGGCAACGCGCGCGGATCCGAACCGGTCGCGACAATCACGTGACGACCGACCAGCGACTCCGGCGCCGGCGCCGCCGCCGCGTCCATCACCTGTACTTCGATTCCCGCGTCGCTGCGACCCACGAACGACCCCGCGCCGTGGAAGAACGTGACCTTGTTCTTCTTGAACAGATACAGGATGCCGTCGTTGTTCTGCTTGACGACGGTGTCCTTGCGTGCCAGCAGCCGGGCGAGGTCGAGGCTTACCGACCCGAGCTTGATGCCGTGGTCGGCGAAGTGGTGGCGTGCATGCTCGTAGTTCTCCGACGACTGGAGCAGCGCCTTCGACGGAATGCAGCCGATGTTGGTGCAGGTACCGCCCGGTGCGGGTCCACCTTTGGCGTTCTGCCATTGGTCGATGCAGGCGACCGTCAGCCCAAGCTGCGCCGCGCGGATGGCGGCGATGTATCCGCCCGGGCCCGCGCCGATGACGATGACATCAAAGTTTTTTGCCATTGCAAAGTTGCTCGTTGCTGGTCGAGAACATCACTGCCCGTAGCGCGGCACAAGCAGCCACAGCAATACGTAGAGCAGCGCTGTGAAGCCACCAAGGAAAAGTCCCAGCAGGAAGACCAGCCGCCAAACCCAGGGGTCAACGCCGGTGAGCGCACCAATGCCACCGCACACGCCGGCGATCCAGCGGTCGTCGTCCGACAGGCGCAAGCGATTGACCGCGGCGCCGGCGCCGGCCATCGCTCCCGCACCCAGCAAACGTGCCTTGGCCTGATCGAACTCGGCTTGCGAGATGGCACCCTTGTTGAGCAGTTCGTGCAGCTTGGCGATTTCGTCTGCGGTACTCATTGACTTGACCCCGTGGTAGTTGCGCTTACAGCTCGAGCAACAGGCGAGCCGGATCCTCGAGCGCGTCCTTCATCGTCACCAGCGCCAGCACCGCCTCCCGCCCGTCGATGATGCGGTGGTCATAGGAAAGCGCCAGGTAGTTCATGGGCCGGACCACAACCTCGCCGTTCTCCACGACCGCACGATCCTTGGTCGCGTGTACACCCAGGATGGCGGATTGCGGTGGATTGATGATCGGTGTCGAGAGCATCGAGCCGAACACACCGCCGTTGGAAATGGAGAACGTGCCCCCGGTGAGTTCCTCCAGCCCGAGTTTGCCGTCCGCTGCACGTTTGCCGAACTCCGCGATCTTTTTCTCGATTTCGGCGAAGGTGAGCTGGTCGGCATCGCGCAGGATCGGCACCACCAGGCCGCGCGGCGACCCAACCGCGATGCCGATGTCGAAGAAGCCGTGATAGACGATGTCGTTGCTGTCAACGGACGCGTTGACCACGGGGTATTTCTTCAGCGCGGCAACGGCAGCCTTGACGAAGAACGACATGAAACCAAGCTTGACGCCATGTTCCTTCTCGAACCGGTCCCTGTACCGGTTGCGCAGGTCCATGACCGGCTGCATGTTGACCTCGTTGAACGTCGTCAGGATCGCCGCGGTCGATTGCGACTGCACCAGCCGTTCCGCCACGCGTTGGCGCAGGCGCGACATCGGCACGCGCTGCTCCGGGCGACCGGCAAGCATCGAAAGATCGACCGGTGCGCGTACCTCGGGCAAAGCGGGTCTCGCCGCGGCGGCGGGCACGCTGGGCGCAGGCGCGGGTTTGCTCGGCACCTGCTGGGCCGCCAGCACATCGCCCTTGAGGATGCGACCGTCGCGGCCCGTTCCGGACACCCGCGACGGATCCATTCCTGCGTCCGCCATCAGCTTGGCCGCCGCGGGCATCGCCGCTGCGCTTGATGGAGCGCCCGCCGCAGCCGGCGGCGGCGCCACCTTGGCGGCTGCCGGCGCGCTTGCCGGCGGCGCCGCACTCGCCTTGCCCTCGGTGTCGATCGTCGCGATCGTGTCACCAGAGCCAACCGTGCTGCCGTCGGGCTGAACGATCTGCGCGAGCACGCCTGCGGTCGGTGCCGGCACTTCCAGCACCACCTTGTCCGTTTCGACCTCGATCAGAATCTCGTCCAGCGCCACCTGTTCGCCGGCCTTTTTCTTCCACTGCAGCAGCGTCGCTTCTGCGACGGATTCCGACAACTGCGGAACCTTGACTTCGACGATCGGCATGAGAGTGTTCTTTCGAAAGCGCAATCTGATCGAGCGGCGGCCGCGCGCCCGTGTTTCTCGCGCGCGCGCCGGCCGCTGGCCGTCTATTTGTTGAGAACCAGGCCCTTGAGCTTGGCGAACGCCGCGTCGAGCAGTGCTTTCTGCTGCTCGTTGTGCTTGACGTAGTAGCCCACTGCGGGCGATGCGGACGCAGGCCGTCCCGCATAACCGAGTTTCTGGCCCTCGGCCATGTTCTCGAGCAGATGGTGCTGGACGTAGAACCAGGCGCCCTGGTTCTGCGGTTCGTCCTGGCACCAGATGATTTCGCCGAGTTGCGGATACTTCTTCAACTCACCCGCCAGCGCTTTGTGCGGGAACGGATAAAGCTGTTCGATCCGCACGATCGCGACACTTTCTTCGCCGCGCTCACGCCGCCAGTTGACCAGGTCGTAGTAGACCTTGCCGGTGCAGGCAATCAGACGCTTCACTTTCTTGGCATCGAGCTGATCGACCTCGCTCAGGATCGTTTCGAATTCGCCGCGGGCGAGCTGCGTCAGCGGTGAGGCGGCTTCCTTGTTCCGCAGCAACGACTTGGGCGTCATGATCACCAGCGGCTTGCGGAACGGCCGGATCATCTGCCGGCGCAGCAAGTGGAAGATTTGCGCCGCGCTCGTCGGCTGCGTGACCTGCATGTTGTTGTCGGCGGCAAGCTGCAGGAAGCGCTCGAGCCGCGCTGACGAGTGTTCGGGACCCTGGCCTTCGTAACCGTGCGGCAACATCAGCACCAGTCCGGACTGGCGTCCCCACTTCACCTCGCCCGACGAGATGAACTGGTCGATCACCACCTGCGCGCCATTGGCAAAGTCGCCGAATTGCGCTTCCCAGATCACCAGCGCATTCGGTTCGGCAGTCGAAAATCCGTACTCGAACGCCAGCACTGCGATTTCGGACAGCACCGAATCGATGACCACGAACGGCGCCTGTTTTTCCGAGACATTTTGCAGCGGCACGTAACTGCCCTCGTCCCAGCGCTCGCGCTGCTGGTCGTGCAGCACCGCGTGCCGGTGCGTGAACGTGCCGCGGCCGGAATCCTGTCCGGTGATCCGCACCGGATAACCGCTCGCCACCAGCGAAGCAAACGCCAGATGCTCGCCCATGCCCCAGTCGAGCGCGAGCTTGCCCTCGCCCATCAGGCGCCGATCGGCGATCACTTTCTCCACCAGCGGATGCACCTTCAGCCCGGGCGGCACGGTTGTGATGCGCTCGGCCAGCCGCTTCAGTTCCGCCAGCGGCACCGCGGTGTCGGCGTGATCGGTCCAACGGCGATTCAGGAACGGCGCCCAGTCAACGGCGTACTTGCTCTTGTAGTTGGTGAGCACCGGATCGACCGTATGGCGGCCTTCATCCATCGCCGTGCGGAAGGCCTTCACCATCTCATCCGGCTCTTCGGCCCGGAGCGTGCGTTGCGTGACCAGCTTGTCCGCGTACAACTTGCGGGTTCCGGGGTGCTGGGCGATCTTCTTGTACATCAGCGGCTGCGTCACCGCAGGCGTGTCCTGCTCGTTGTGACCGAGCTTGCGGAAGCAGACGATGTCGATCACGACATCCTGGTTGAACTCGTTGCGAAACTCGAGCGCCAGCTCCGACGCCATCACGACCGCCTCGGGATCGTCGCCGTTCACATGCAGCACCGGCGCTTCGATCATCTTCACCACGTCGGTGCAATACAAGGTCGAGCGCGAGTCGCGTGGATCGGAGGTGGTGAAACCGATCTGGTTGTTGATGATGATGTGCACCGTGCCACCGGTGCCATAACCGCGGGTCTGCGCCAGGTTGAGCGTTTCCATTACCACGCCCTGCCCGGCGAAAGCGGCGTCGCCGTGAACCAGGATCGGCACCACCTTGTCGCCCTCGTGATCGCCGCGCCGCTCCTGGCGCGCACGTACCGAGCCTTCGACCACCGGATCGACGATCTCGAGGTGCGATGGATTGAAGGCGAGCGACAGATGCACCGGGCCACCAGGCGTCGACACGTCGCTCGAGAATCCGTTGTGATATTTGACATCGCCCGCGGGCAGGTCGGCCGCGAGCTTGCCTTCGAACTCGGCGAACAGCTCCTTCGGCATCTTGCCGAGAATGTTCACCAGCACGTTCAAGCGCCCGCGGTGCGCCACGCCGATGACGATTTCCTCGACCCCGCCGCCACCGGCACGTTGAATCAGGGTGTCCATGGCAGGGATAAAACTCTCGCCGCCCTCGAGCGAAAAACGCTTCTGGCCGACGAACTTCGTATGCAGGTACCGCTCGAGGCCTTCCGCCGCGGTCAGGCGATCCAGGATGTGCCGCTTGCGTTCAGGTCCGTAGTTGGGCGTGGTGCGGCTTGACTCGAGTTTCTGCTGCCACCAGCGCTTTTGTGTCGGGTCCGAGATGTACATGAACTCGACGCCGATCGTGCTGCAGTAGGTCTGGCGCAGCGCGGTGATGATTTCGCGCAGCGTCATCTGCTCCTGGCCGAAGTACGTGTTGGAAGCCGAGAACTGGATGTCCATGTCGGCTTCGGTGAGGTCATAAAACGCCGGTTCCAGTTCAGGGATCGACGGACGTTCCTGACGCTTCAACGGATCAAGATCGGCCCAGCGCGCTCCGAGAAAGCGGTAAGCGGCGATGATCGACTGGACATGGACCTGCTTGCGCGCAACCGAAAGATCGGTCGGTGCCACGGCCGGCCGCAGCGTGCCTGCTTTGGCGCGTTGGGCGAACGATTCGACGATCGGCGCATGCGCCACGTCGGGCGAACTGCTTGATCCATCCGCAGCGGGAACCAGCTGCATCTGGTCGAAATAAGCGCGCCACTTGTCCGGCACCGAACCGGGATTGTCGAGGTAGCGCTCGTACAGGTCCTCGACATACGGCGCGTTGCCGCCGAACAGGTACGAGTTGATCTGGAACTGCCGCATCATGACCGCTTCACCTTTCTGCGCGATTCGCGCTTGAAGTGCCGCCGGTTCCTGTCGAAGACAAGATCCGTACGTCCGCTACCGACCTTGCCGGGCTCGCGGATTGCTCTAAAACGGGCGGGCAGAATAACACCGGCTGTCCCGCCCGGGCATGACTCGAATGCTCGCAATCACCCTGCGCGCGCCGTCAGTTTCCACTGAGCTCATTTCCAATCGGCTAGTCAGTTTGGATATCTGCGGTCGCGTCGGACGAAGGCAACACTTCGGCCTTCGCGCGTATTGCATGGCCTCCCGCGGCGTAAACTGCGAGCACATAACTATTCGCCGTCGGCCAGCGCCGTTGCCCACCGGTAACCCGCGGAACCGCGGCGTAGTCAGGAGACCGGTCTTGGAGGCCACCGACGTTCGGCGTCCCGACTATTTTCATCGTGTCGTCGACTGCCAATGGGCATGTCCTGCCCATACGCCCGTACCCGAATACATCCGTTTGATCGCCGCCGGGCGCTACGGCGACGCCTATTTGATCAATTGGAAGTCCAACGTCTTTCCCGGAATTCTCGGGCGGACATGTGACCGCCCGTGTGAACCCGCGTGCCGCCGTGGCCGGGTCGAAGAGCGACAGGCCGAGCGGCCCGAACCGGTCGCCATCTGCCGGTTGAAACGGGTCGCGGCCGACCTGAAGGGCGACGTGCGCCCGCGCATGCCCAAGGCAGCAACGCGCAAGAACGGCAAGCACGTCGCCTGCATCGGTGCCGGTCCGGCATCGCTCACAGTCGCGCGCGATCTCGCGCCGCTTGGGTACCACGTCACCGTGTTCGATCAGGACCTCAAGGCGGGCGGAATGATCCGTTCGCAGATTCCGCGCTTTCGCCTGCCGGAGGAAGTCATCGACGAGGAGACGGGTTACGTGCTCGACCTCGGCGTTGAGTTGCGCGGCGGCGTGCGGATCGACTCGATGCGCAAGCTGCTCGACGGTGGCTTCGAGCGCCGCTTCGACGCCGTCTTCGTGGGCTCGGGCGCGCCGCGTGGTCGCGACCTCGACATGCCCGGCCGGCGCGAAGCCGCCGCGAAGATCCATATCGGCATCGACTGGTTGTCGTCGGTCTCCTTTGGCCATGTGAGCGCGATCGGACAGCGTGTGATCGTGCTCGGCGGCGGCAACACGGCGATGGATTGCTGCCGCACGGCCAAGCGGCTCGGCGGGATCGATGTCAAGGTCATCGTGCGTTCCGGTTTCGACGAAATGAAGGCCTCGCCCTGGGAGAAGGAAGACGCACAGCACGAAGGCATCCCGATCCTGAACTATCTCGTGCCGAAGAATTTCATCCACGAGAGCGGCCAGCTGACCGGCATGCGGTTCGAAAAGGTCAAGGCAGTGCGCGATGCGCAAGGTCGGCGCGAGCTGGTTCCAACCGGTGAGCCTGATCAGGATTTCGCGTGTGACGAAGTGCTGATCGCGGTCGGGCAGGAGAACGCGTTTCCATGGATCGAACGCGATTGCGGGCTCGAGTTCGATCGCGGCGGCATGCCGAAACTGGATCCGATCACCTTGCAATCGAGCCTGCCGAACGTGTTCTTTGGTGGTGATGCCGCACTTGGCCCGAAGAACATCATCTGGGCGGTCGCGCAGGGTCACGACGCGGCGATCTCGATCGATCGGGTCCTGTTCGGCAAGAATGTGCACGATCGTCCGGCGCCGGGCGTGACGCTGATATCGCAGAAGATGGGCATTCACGAGTGGAGCTACGACAATGCAATCGAGCCGGATACCCGTTACAAGGTGCCCTGGCGCGACGTGAACCAGTCCTTGCGCAACATCAAGGTCGAGGTCGAGCTGGGGTTCGACGCGAAGACCGCGTTCAAGGAAGCCCAGCGTTGCCTCAACTGTGACGTGCAGACGGTGTTCAGTGCGAAGGTATGCATCGAGTGCGACGCCTGCACCGACATCTGCCCGACCGACTGCATCACGTTCACCAGCAACGGCCCGGAAAATGACCTGCGGCCGCGGCTGCGCGCACCCGCGAACAACAAGACCCAGGCGCTTTATGTGTCCGAGACGTTGAAGACGGGGCGCGTGATGGTCAAGGACGAGGACGTGTGCCTGCACTGCGGCCTCTGCGCCGAGCGCTGCCCGACGGCGGCCTGGGACATGGCGCGGGTCGAGCTCATTCTTCCCAAGGCGGGACCACGCGTGACCGCCGCCGGAGCAGGCACCACCACCACACGCGTGTTCAACTCCGGAAACGCCCAGCGGCCCGTGGCCACCGGCAATTTGAACCTCGGCTTCCATCCCAATTCGAAGCTGAGCGTAGTGAACAGCACAGCGGTTTACAATATGCGCACGCAAGGAGATTCACGGTTTACGCAATTCAGCCCGGGAGCGCCCGTGAACGTCATTTCTTACGATTATCTTGGCATTCGAACTGTTTCGAACGACACCGTGGCCAACTATCAGGCATCAAAGATCCTAGGCTTCTTCGCGGGCTATCACTACTCAGACCGTTTCATCAGCTCCGTTGAAACCACTAACGGCGCCAATCGCCCAGCCGAGCAGACCAATGTGCTCAACGCCACGCACTTCGGTCTACGGCTGCGTCCGGTGCCAGCCTTGACCCTTCAACTGGGTGGCGAAATTGGCAGCGCGGACCGGCCCTTCACGCCCGTTGCTCCGCGCAACTATCATGCACTCAACGGGCGCATCAACTACCGCACGCGCAATTTCCAATTGACGGCCACCAGCAACACGGATTACAACACCAATTCGGTAACGCTCTCGTCCTACTCTTCGCATTCCCGCC
>Ga0137409_10005651_pt1 | contig 13016 bp, 13 predicted proteins | sample CZODoug1_16funga_FD_122059 | JGI IMG/M metagenome (GOLD analysis project Ga0137409, IMG submission 122059) | Vadose zone soil fungal communities from Angelo Coast Range Reserve, California, USA - CZODoug1_16fungal (Hybrid Assembly) | ecosystem: Environmental > Terrestrial > Soil > Vadose zone...
CGCGACGGAAAATTCACCGGCAAGCCGTCCGGAACGCCCTCGTTCCGCCTCGGCAAGGTGACGCGGCTCGCGGAATGGCTGGGGGACCGCGGGCAGACCCTGGCTTCCTTCGACGCGAGCTGGTTCTACAGCGACTCGCACAACGACCTGCCGCTCCTCGAGCGCGTGACGCACCCGGTTACAGTGGACCCCGACGAGGTCCTGCGCGGCGAGGCTGTGGCGCGCGGCTGGCAGATCATCAGCTTGGAATGAAGGCCGCCCCCGCCGTCGTCCTGGCCCTGATTCCGGCGAGCCTTGCGCTCGCGATCGCGTTCGGCAGCGTCGATCTGGGCCCCGGCCAGCTGGGCGATGCGCTCCTCGGACGCGGCGACGAGATCGCGCGGGAGATCATATGGGGCGTGCGCGCTCCCAGAGCGCTGGCTGCCTTCGCCTGCGGCGGCCTTCTCGCGCTCGCGGGTACCCTGCTCCAGGTGCTGCTGAGAAATCCGCTCGCCGATCCGGCGATTCTCGGGGTCTCGGGCGGAGCCGCCGCAGGCGCGCTCGCGGCCATGCTCTTCGGCGCCGCGGCCGGCGGGGTGAATCTCTCGGCGCTCGCCGGCGCTGCGGTCGCCGCGGGGGCGGTCTTCTCGTTCTCGCTGGGACGCTCGGGCTGGAATCCCTACCGCGTGCTGCTCACCGGGGTCGCGCTCGCCTCCGGGTTCGGGGCTCTTGTCGGGCTGATGCTCGCGATCGCGCCCTCCTCGCAGGTGCAAGGGATGCTTTTCTGGCTGCTCGGCGATCTCTCGCCGGCGGGCGATCCGGCCGCGGCGCTCGCCGTGCTGGCGGCATGCGCCGCACTCGCTTTCTCCCAGTCCGCCGCGCTCGACGTGCTGATCCTAGGCGAGGACAAGGCGCGCTCGCTCGGCGTGGCGGTAACGCGCCTGCAGGCGATCGCCTTCGGCTGCGCGACCCTCGCCACCGTCGCCGCGGTCCTGCTCGGCGGCGCGATCGGATTCGTCGGCCTGGTGGTGCCGCACCTGCTGCGGCTCTCGGGCGTGCACCGCCACCGCGCCCTGCTTCCGCTCGCCACCTGCCTCGGAGGGAGCCTGCTCGCGCTCGCCGATACGCTCGCGCGGACGGTCGCGGCACCGGCGGAGCTGCCGGTCGGCGTGCTCACCGCGATGATCGGGGTGCCGGTTCTCCTGGTTCTGCTCGCGAGGTTGCGCTGATGCTCGAGGCGACCGGGCTCGGACTCTCGGCAGGCGGGCGCGAGCTGGTTCGCGCCCTCGACCTCGCGCTCGCACCCGGTCAGTGCTGGGGGCTGCTCGGCCGCAACGGCGCGGGCAAGACCAGCCTCATCCTCGCGCTCGCCGGATTGCGTGCGCCGCAGTCCGGCGCGATCGCGCTCGACGGCGTTCCGCTGGCCGCCGTCAGGCGCGTCGAGCTCGCCCGGCGCGTCGCCCTGCTGCTCCAGGACGAGCACTCCGATTTCTGGGGGAGCGTGCTCGACTACGTGATGCTCGGGCGCTATCCGCGCTCACGCAGCGCCTTCGGCCGCGACGAAGAGGGCTTGCGGGGCGCGCGCCGCTGGCTCGCCGAGCTCGATCTTGCCGACCGCGAGGCCCAGGCCTACCGGACGCTCTCGGGCGGAGAGCGCCAGCGGGCGCGCATCGCGCAGGTGCTGGTCCAGGACGCGGACATCCTCCTTCTCGACGAACCGCTGCAGCACCTCGACCTGCGCCACCAGGCTATCGTGATGCGCACGCTCGCCGCGCGCGCCGCCGAGGGGAAAGCCGTGCTCACGGCGCTGCACGAGCCCGGGCACGCCGCGCGTCACTGCGCTTTTTCGGTTTTACTGTATGATGCGGGCCGCGCGAGCCTGGGGCGCTCAAGCGATATGCTGACCCAAGCCAACCTCGAAGCCCTGTACCGGTGCCGGCTTGAAGCCGCCGGCGAGTGGAGCTTTCTTCCCTCTTGATCAGGAAATTCTTCCGGCGCGTTCTCCGGCTCGGTCCCTCGTCCGAGCCGAGGATCATCCCCAAGGAAAGCCACGGCATCGGCCGCGAAGCAATCTCCTACGGCTCGCGAAAAGTGTGCGAAACGCTGCAGGAGCGCGGCTTCGCGGCCTACGTCGTCGGCGGCGCCGTGCGCGATCTGCTGCTCGGATTTCGCCCCAAGGACTTCGACGTCGCCACCGACGCGTCCCCCGATGACGTGCACAGGGTGTTCCGGCGCTCGCGCGTGATCGGAAGGCGCTTCAAGCTGGTGCACGTGCTCTTCGGCGAGGAGACCGTAGAGGTCTCGACCTTCCGGGCGCGCACCGCTTCCGAGACCGACGAGCACGGGCGGGTACTGCGCGACAACATCTACGGCACGCTCGAAGACGACGCCATCCGCCGCGATTTCACCATCAATGCCCTGTACTACGACCCGTCCGCCGAAACCATTCTCGACTATCACAACGGCATGCGGGACCTGCAACGCAAGTCCGTGCGGATCGTCGGTGACGCGCGCGCGCGCTACCGCGAGGACCCTATCCGGATGCTGCGTGCGGTGCGCTTCGCCGCGAAGGCCGGCTTCGCCATCGACGAGCGCACGCGCAAGCCGATCCGCGAGCTGGCACCCCTGCTCGGAAACGTCCCGCCATCGCGCGTCTACGAGGAGATGCAGAAACTGCTGCTCTCGGGGCACGCGGCCGCGGCCCTGCGGCAGCTGCGCGACGAGGGCCTGCACCATGGCCTGCTGCCCCTGCTGGACGTCATCTTCGAGCAGCCCATGGGCGAGCGCTTCGTTCAGCTCGCGCTCAAGGAAACCGATGACCGGGTGCGCTCCGGCAAGAGCGTGTCGCCCGCGTTCCTGTTCGCGGCGCTGCTGTGGCACGAAGTACTTGCGGCCTGGAAAAAGGCTCAGGGCGCGGGGCTGAAACCGATCCCGGCGCTGTTCACGGCGATGGACACGGTGCTCGACATCCAGACCGACAAGCTGGCCATCCCGCGCCGCTTCACCGCGGTGATGAAGGAGATCTGGGCGCTGCAGCCGCGCTTCGAGCACAGGAGCGGGCGCCGCCCCTTCGCGTTCATCATGCAAGAAAGGTTCCGGGCGGGGTATGACTTCCTCGTCCTTCGCAGCGCGAGCGGAGAAGCTTCCGCGGAGCTCGCCCAGTGGTGGGAGAGGTTCCAGCACGCGAGCGAGAGCGAGCGAGCGTCGATGCTGCTCGCGCCGCAGCCCGGCGAGCACAAGCGGCGCCGGCGGCGCCGCCGCGGGCGCAAGGACCCACTGCTGCCTCCCGACGCGGCTCCGGCCTGATGCAGCCGAGGGTTCCGGTCGAGGCATTCGTCGGGCTGGGGGCGAATCTCGGCGAGCCCGAGGCCCAGGTCCGGCGCGCCGTCGCGGCACTCGGCAAACTTCCGCGAACTCGCCTGCTCGCCGCGTCGTCGCTCTACCGCAGCGCGCCGGTCGGCGTCGGCAAGCAACCCGATTTCATCAACGCCGTCGCAAAGATCGAGACGACCCTGAGCGCGCGCGAATTGCTCGAGGAGCTGCTCACTGCGGAGGCGCGCTTCGGCCGCGAGCGCCCATCCCCTGGCGCGCCGCGCACGCTCGACCTTGATCTGCTCCTCTACGGCGACGAGGTCATCGCCGAACCGGGACTCGCCGTTCCCCATCCGCGCATGCACGAGCGCGCCTTCGTGCTCATGCCCCTCGCCGAAATCGCCGCGGAGACCTCGATCCCCCGCAAAGGCAGCGTCAGGACGCTGCTCGCCGCCTGCCGGGGTCAGCAAATCCAGAAGGTGGATGCACCATGAAAATACCGGTTCTCGCTCAAACCGTCGTCCTGCTCGCGCTCTCGAACGTGTTCATGACCTTCGCCTGGTACGCGCACCTGAAGGAGCTCTCCGCCAAGCCGTGGTTCATCGCCGCGCTCGTCTCCTGGGGCGTCGCCCTCTTCGAATACCTGCTGCAGGTTCCCGCCAACCGCATCGGCTTCACCCAGTTCAGCCTCGCGCAGCTGAAGATCATCCAGGAGGCGATCACGCTCGTTGTGTTCGTTCCCTTCGCTCTCCTATACATGAACCAGCCGCTCAAGCTCGACTACCTATGGGCTTCGCTGTGTATTATGGGCGCCGTCTATTTCGTCTTCCGCGGATGAGCTGCCGTGTCGCTATCGAAGTACCACTACATCGTAGTCGAAGGTCCGATAGGAGTCGGCAAGACCAGCCTCGCCAGGCGCCTCGCCGCCCGGCTGCAATCGAACCTGGTTCTCGAGCGCCCCGAGCAGAACCCGTTCCTGCCGCGCTTCTACCAGGACATGGCCCGGTTCGCTCTGCCGACGCAGCTGTTCTTCCTGTTCCAGCGGATCGCGCAACTGCGCGAGCTCGCGCAGCTGGACCTTTTCAGCCGCGTCACCGTGTGCGATTTCCTGCTCGAAAAGGATCCGCTGTTCGCGCGCCTGACACTCGACGGGGACGAGCTGCACCTGTACCAGCAGATCTTCGAATCGCTCAAGCCCCAGGCTCCGCGGCCCGACCTGGTCATCTACCTCCAGGCGCAGCCGGAAACGTTGTACGAGCGCGTTCGCCGGCGCGGCGTAGAATTCGAGCGACCGATCACCGCCGAGTATCTCGCCCTGCTCGCCGACAGCTACAACCGCTTCTTCTACCATTTCAGCGGGGTCCCGGTGCTGATCGTGAATTCCGAGAAGCTCGACTTCGTGAGGGCGGACCGCGACCTCGACCTGCTGATCGAGCGCATCGGGGCCCTGCGAGGCAACCGCGAGTTTTTCAACTGGGGAGACTAGTATGACCCGACTGACCATCAAGGCGCTCCAGAAGCAGCGCGACGATGGCGAGAAGATAGCCGTGCTCACCTGCTACGACGCGAGCTTCGCGGCGATGCTCGACGCCGCTGGCCTGGACAGCCTCCTCGTCGGGGATTCGCTCGGCATGGTGCTGCAAGGACACGAGACTACGCTGCCGGTCACGCTCGCGGACATGGCGTATCACACGCGCTGCGTCGCGCGCGGCAGCAAGCGCGCCTTCCTTGTCGCCGACATGTCCTTCGGCAGCTACCAGGAATCGCCGCAACAGGCGTTCCGTGGCGCCGCCGAGCTGATGGCGGCGGGCGCCCAGATGGTGAAGCTCGAGGGCGGTTCGGAATTCGCGGAGACGGTGCGCTTCCTGGCGCAGCGCGGCGTTCCCGTGTGCGGCCACCTCGGCCTCACGCCCCAATCGGTGCACAAGTTCGGCGGCTACCGCGTCCAGGGCAAAGGCGAGGACGCGGAGCAGAAGCTGCTCGCGGACGCGCTCGAGCTCGAATCGGCGGGGGCCGAGCTGCTGGTGCTCGAGGCGATTCCGACCGGCCTCGGCGAGCTGGTCACCCAGCGGCTGCGCATTCCCACCATAGGAATAGGCGCGGGCCCCGGCTGCTCCGGCCAGGTGCTGGTGCTGCATGACATGCTCGACGTCTTCCCCGGGAAAAAAGCGCGCTTCGTGCGGAATTTCATGAAGGGCGCCTCCAGCATCGCCGACGCGGCCGAACGCTACGTCCGCGCCGTGCGGGACGGCAGCTTTCCCGCCGAAGAACACAGTTTCTGACGAGCCGTGGACATCGTCACTTCGGTGAGGGACTTGCGCGAGCGGTTGCAGCGCGAGCCCGACAACGTCTTCGTCCCGACCATGGGCAATCTCCATGCCGGCCACATCCAGCTGATGCGCCTGGCGAAGCATCGTGCCGCGTGCACCGTCGTCAGTATCTTCGTCAACCGCATCCAGTTCGGACCGAAGGAGGATTTCGAGCGCTACCCGCGCACCCTGCAGTCCGACGCGGACATGATGAAGGACGTCGGCGTGGACGTCGTGTTCGCGCCGACCGAGACCGAGATCTACCCCGAGCCGCAGACCTTCGTGGTCGAGCCCTCCGACCTGCAGCACATCCTCGAGGGCGCGTTCCGGCCCGGTCACTTCCGCGGCGTGGCGACCGTGGTGCTGAAGCTCTTCAACATGGTCTCTCCGCACACGGCGATCTTCGGCAAGAAGGACTACCAGCAGTACGTGGTGCTGCGCGACATGGTGAAGCAGCTCGCGCTGCCGGTGGAGATCATGCCCGCCGAAACGGTGCGCGCCGAGGACGGGCTCGCGCTCAGCTCGCGCAACGCCTACTTGACTGCACCCGAGCGGGCCGAGGCGCCGCATCTCTACCGGACGCTGTGCGAGGTGCGCAGCGCGCTCCTCGCGGGCGAGCGCGACTACGCGAAGCTCGAGACCCGGGCGCTGGCGACTTTCGGCGGAAAATGGGTGCCCGATTATGTTGCGATCAGGCGGCAATCCGACCTGCGCGTGCCTTCATCCTCCGACCGGAATCTCGTCATCCTCGGCGCCGCAAGACTCGGAAGGCCGCGCCTCATCGACAACGTAGAGGTGACGCTCTAGAGCCGCTTAGTCTAGGAAGGGTACGGCTCGACCATGAGTCTCTCGACCGGGCAGCCGAGCGCCTTGGCCATCTTTTCCATCACCTGCTCGTTCACGGAGACCGGCTGGAATTCGGCGGCGCCGCCCTTGCTTTCGATGAATGCCTTGGCCGCGCTTTCCGAGGTCCAGACCACCACCGGGTCGGGCGAGACACCCGCCACCTGCACGCAGATCGGAACGCCATCCGACTTGTACACGATCGCAAACATCGCCAGCCTCCTCTTGCCGATTGCCGGCTCCGCACCCGTGCTACTTTAACCCATGTCCAGTGGGCCATCCAGTGGCGGAATGCACGATCGAGGCCTCGCCGGGGCGGCGTCGCCGCCAGGCGACCGCGGCGTCGCCGTCTGGCTTCTCGTCTGTTGCGCGCTGGTGTTCGCGATGGTGGTGGTCGGCGGCATCACGCGCCTTACGCACTCGGGCCTGTCGATCGTCGAGTGGCAGCCGATCGTCGGCACCGTGCCTCCGCTCGACGATTCCGCGTGGCAGGAAGCCTTCCGCAAGTATCAGCAGACTCCAGAATTCCGCCAGGTCAACACGGAGATGGATCTCGCAGGATTCAAGAGCATCTTCTGGTGGGAGTACGCGCACCGTCTTCTGGGCCGGCTGATCGGCGCGGCGTTCCTGCTGCCTCTGTTGTGGTTCGCGGCGCGCGGACGAGTCGGACGAGCGCTGACCTGGAAGCTCGCGGCACTTTTCGCGCTCGGCGGGTTGCAGGGCGCGATGGGCTGGTACATGGTGCAATCCGGCCTGGTCGACGATCCGCGCGTATCGCAGTTTCGCCTCGCCGCGCATCTGGGCATGGCGCTCCTCATCTACGCGGCGATGTTATGGATCGCGCTCGACCTGATCCTCTCGCGCAGGGCGGGAGCGCCTTCGGGACTGCGCCGCCTCGCCTTCGGGCTCGCCGCGCTCGTCTTCGTGATGGCAATCTCGGGGAGCTTCGTCGCGGGGATCCGCGCCGGTCTCGCCTACAACACCTTCCCGCTGATGAACGGCCACGTCGTGCCACCGGGAATGTTCGTCCTGGAACCCTGGTACCTGAATTTCTTCGCCAACGTGGCGACCGTGCAATTCGATCATCGGCTGATCGCGTGGGCGATCGCGTTTCTCGTACCCTGGTTCTGGGTGCTCACGCGCCGCGAGGGTGTCCCGCAGCGCGCGAGGCTCAGCGCCAGTCTGCTGCTCGGCGCCCTCGTCCTGCAGACCGCTCTGGGGATATCGACCCTGCTGCTCGCGGTGCCCGTCCCTCTGGCCGTCGCGCACCAGGCCGGCGCACTTCTGGTTTTCACCGCCTCCCTGCTCGCGGCGCACAGCGTGCGCTAGCGACGTCCTGCCTTCGCGTCTATCTGTCGAGGTGCTTCGCGCGCTCGGCGATGAGCGCGTGGACGGCGTCGATCATCGGCGTCGCGATCCCCGCCTTGCGCGCGAGCTCGACCACCGCGCCGACGATCGCGTCGACCTCGAGCGGACGGCGCCGCTCGACGTCCTGGTGCATGGAGATCTTCGCGCCGGCGAGCTTTCGCGCGATCTCGATGCGCTCGTCGACCGTGATCGGGACGCGCACTCCGTAGGCTTCGGCGACGCGCATGGTCTCCTCGATGAGGGTGCGGATCAGCGCGAGCAGGCCCGGGTTGCGGTGGATATCATCCATGTGCGCGAGCGCGAGCGCCGCCACCGGGTTGTAGGAGAGGTTTCCGGTCAGCTTGAGCCAGATCTCGACCCGGATGTCCGCGGCGAGCCTCGCCTCGAATCCCACCGCACTCATCGCCGCCACGATCCGCTCGGCGCGCGCCGACCGCGAGCGATCGGGCTCGCCGATCAGGAACTGGCGACCGGCGGTGTGGCGCACGACGCCCGGCTCAGGCACCTGCGCGGCGGCGTGCACCACGCAGCCGAGGATGCGGCGCGGATCGAGCGCCTGAAGGAGCGTGCCGTCGGGATCGAGGCAGGCCACCGATTGCCCGTCGAACCGTCCGCCCTCGCGATGGAAATACCACCACGGCAGGCCGTTGATCGCCGGCACGACCACGGTGTCGCGGCCCAGCAGATTTTTCGTCCTGGGCAGCACGGCGGCGATCGACGGCGTCTTCAGGCAAATGAACACCGCGTCCTGCACGCCGAGCACGGAAGGGTCCTCGGATGCGCGGAGCCGGAAGACTTCGCGCTTCTCCCCGGCGAGGAGCGTCAGCCCGTTCGCGCGCAGAGCGTCCAGGTGCGCGCCGCGCGCGACCAGGGACACCTCGTGTCCGGCTCGCGCAAACCCCGAAGCGACGAGTCCGCCGATCGCCCCTGCCCCGACCACGCAGACTTTCACGGGAGCAGGAAATCCGCGATCGGCCGGATCTGTTCTTCGCTCATCAGCCAGGGGGCGTGGCCGATGCCGGAAAATTCCACGACTTTCATCCTGGGCCCGCGCTCCTGCATGCGCTTGACGGTGGACTCGAGGAGCAGGTCCGACTCCGCGCCGCGCAGGACCAGCGTGGGGCACTTCACCGCGTCCCAGACCTGCCACAGATCCATGCCGAAGAAGAAATCGGCGCCGAAGGTCACGCCCGCGCCGCCGCCCGACCGCAGCGTGCTGACGATCGCCGGGTCGTGGGCAAGCACGTACCTGCCGTCCTGCAGGCGCCGCGCACCGTGCACGGCGAGCCTGCGCCACTGCCTGTCCTTCAGGGGACCGAAGGAGACGCAGGCATCGCGCAAGTACGCCTCGACCTCTTTGACGCTCGCAAAGCTCGTGCTCTCTCCCACGGAGGCGAGCTTGAGGCGCGCGAGCGCGGGCCAAGGGATCAGAGGCCCGACGTCGTTCAGCACCAGTCCCCGGATCGGCGAGTTGGGTTTCGCCGCAACCATCATCCCGATCAGGCCGCCCATCGAGGTGCCGACCCAGTCGATCGTGTGCGCGCCGCCGGCACCCTGCAGGCGGGTCAGAAGCGACGCCTTGGGCGCGGTGATCCTGGCGAGCAGCGCCGCCGCGTCGGAGACGTATTGCGCGAAGCCGTAGTCCTGCTTGTGCTCGAGCCAGTCGCTGTCCCCGCGGCCGACGACGTCCATGCATACGACCCGGCAGCCGCGCACGGCCAGGTATCGAGCGAGCTCGTCGAAATCCCGGCTGTTGCGGGTGAGGCCGTGCACGCACACCACCAGGTGACGCGCGTCCCGGTCGCCCCACTCGGTATAGGCGACGCGATGGAATCCGTGGGGCCCTAGGCTTGCGAAGTGGTCGAGGCGAGGTCTGGACATTTTTTTTGGTGCCGGGAGAGGGAATCGAACCCACATGGTGTTGCTTGGATTTTAGTTCCGGCGTAACGCGGCCTGCGGCCGCATTAGCCTTCACTGAAAATCCGGTGGCAACAACTTCCTGGAGGTCTCCTAAGGTATGCGACAGTTGGTGCCGGGAGAGGGAATCGAACCCACATGGTGTTGCCACCGGCGGATTTTGAGTCCGCTGCGTCTACCAGTTCCGCCATCCCGGCTGGATGCTGCGCGATTGCGCGTGCATTATAGCGGCGCGCGCATGAACCTATCCATCGACGATTTCGACTACGCGCTGCCTCCCGAGCTGATCGCGCAGCATCCGAGCGCGACGCGTTCGGGCGGCAGGCTGCTTCGCCTGAGCGGCGGGACGCTCGCGGATCACCGGTTTGCCGAGCTGCCGCAGCTGCTCTCGCCGGGCGACCTGCTGGTATTCAACGACACGCGGGTGATCAAGGCGCGCCTCTTCGGGAGAAAAGAAACCGGCGGCCGCATCGAGGTGCTGATCGAGCGCCTGCTGCCGGGGAACGAGGCGCTTGCACAGGTCCACGCCGGCCGCGCCGCGAAGCCGGGCAGCACATTGCAACTCGACGGCGGCCTTGCGCTGAACGTAGTCGGACGCGAAGGCGAGTTCTACCGCCTGCGCTTTCCGGAAGGGGCGGACGTCCTCGAGCTGCTCGAGCGCCACGGCAGCGTCCCCCTTCCGCCCTACATCGCCCGCGCGCCGCTTGCCGAGGACGAGAGCCGCTACCAGACCGTGTACGCGCGCGTCCCCGGCGCTGTCGCCGCCCCGACCGCGGGACTGCATTTCGACGAAACCCTGCTCGCCGCCCTGGCCAAGCGCGGCGTGGGTTTCGCGTACGTGACGCTGCACGTCGGCGCCGGGACGTTTCAGCCGGTGCGGGCGAAGGAGCTCGCTGACCATCACATGCATAGCGAGCGTTACGAGATTCCTCCCGGCACTGTTGAAGCTATCCAAAGGGCAAGAGAGCGCGGCGGCAAGGTCGTAGCTGTTGGTACAACCAGCGTACGCTGCCTTGAGGCCTCAGCTAGTGCTCATGGTGTTCCGGTCGGGGGCGCTTCCGAGACAGATCTATTCATAGCACCAGGATTCGAGTTCCAGGTCGTTGATCTCCTGGTCACCAACTTCCACCTGCCGAAGTCGACTTTGCTCGTGCTCGTTTCGGCCTTTGCCGGCATTGAGCTGGTCAAGCGCGCATATCGCTACGCAATCGAGCGGCGTTATCGATTCTATTCCTACGGGGACGCGATGCTCGCCGAACGAACGTAGCGCCATGCTTGCACGGCGTATTCCCGGGTAATAGCATCTTGCCACTGTGCTCTACACCAACCAGCCAGTTTAGTGAGAACGGATTTCCCAAAACAAGCCCCTCACCTGTCATCTTGTCCATCTCAACATCTGCAAGGTTTACTCAGCATGCACCACGACTTTTCGTGCCTGCCGGCGGAACGATCACGTTGGACGAACATGGGCTGCCTGTCTGTCCCGGTCCGTACACAGGCGAACTGCAACAAGCACTATGGGATACATGGTCTTACATTCCATGTCTTGTCGTGCTTGGTGAGCCGAGGCTCGGCAAGACTCGAGAGTTCGAATTTCAGCATCGCGCGTTACTCCAAAAGGGTCAGCCTTCATTTTGCCTCCCGCTTTTCGACTATGGACCTAACACATCTCTCTCTGACTTCCTTGATCGCGCGGCATGGGACCATTGGATCGCCGATCCTGCTATCACTTTGACGTTATTTTTGGACGGCCTTGACGAAGGCAGATCCGAGTTCGCTCATGTCCTGCCGGCTCTGGTCCGTGACCTCCAGAAATTGCCCCTAGATCGGCTGCGTGTCCGTGTGTCCTGTCGCGCGCGCGATTGGCGTCAAGTAAGCGACAGAGAGAGGCTAGGACGTCTGTTTCCGGGAAAAGTCGATGGCCACGGCGCGACAATCGAGAATCTGCAAGTTGTTGAGCTCGTTCCTCTCGATTGGGATTCCATCCGGATGCTGGCTCGCGAGCGATTCGATCCGCCCGATAGGTTCTTGCGGGCGGTCCTTGAGAAACGCCTCGCCCACCTTTGCTCAATCCCGCTCCTGTTGGATCGCCTCCTTACGCAGTTCGCGCACGATGGAGAACTCGCAGTTTCCATCCGGGATATTTACAAGTCCTCCGTCGAGGATCTATTGGCTGAGCACAACAGACGACGGGGAGAAGCAGCTCATGCCGTTTCCAGCGTGAGTTCACGGCTCGGTACGGCCGAAAAGATCGCGGTGCTCAGCATTCTGTCGGGTCGCTCCCGATTTGGGATTCCCGATCGAGACACGCTGGAGGCGACCGATTTGGACTGCACCTTGGCGGAACTGGATAAACAACTTCTGTCAGAAACCCTGGATACCGCACTGTTCAGCCACGAATCCAACGGGAGGTTCCGCTTCGCGCACCGTAGCTGGGCCGAGTTCCTGGCAGGAGGATACCTCGCCGACCGAGCGAGGCAAGGATTCCGTTTGGGAGGTCTTGTTCCTTTGCTTTTCGCGCCAAACGGCCGAATCCCCGGACCATTGCGCGCCGCAGCGGCGTGGTTTGCCTCATTTGAGCCGAACTTTGCTCGCGAAGTCCTGCGCCTGGACGACACGTGTCTACTACAAGGGGACCCGTCCGTTCTAAATCGGCAGCTGCGCGAGCGACTTATTCAAGCGCTTGCCGAACGATACAAGAATTGGGAATGGCAAAACGAAGTGGATCACTTCGCCGCATTGGCGCGTGGCTGCGACACAACGCTGCTTACGACGTTATTGGAGCGTCGCAACAGCATGGCTGTTCGCGGATTGGCGGTGGATCTTATCTCGGAATCCGACAACCCTGATGCAGTTGAACACCTCAAAGATATGGCTCTGGATTCGACCGAGTCCTATGACCTCAGGGCTTTCTGCGCAAGGCGAGTATTACGGAAAGGAACCGTTAAGCAGAAGATAGCGTTGAAAGCGCTCTTAACGATACCTCAAGTCAACGACCCAGAGGACGAACTCGCAGGACTTACCCTCGACGCGCTATTTCCCGATCACCTTCGACTGAACGAAGCGTTGAATGCCTTGCATGTGCCAAACAATCCTAACCATTTTGGCAACTACTACGTGTTTTGGCATCACTCATTCGCCCAGCATGTCAAAAACGAGCAACTCGAACAATGCATCGACCATCTTCATCATGTTCTTCAAGCTAAGCCCGCAGAAAGTTGGGGGTTCACGGAACGATTTATCCCAGAGCTATACAGCACGCTGCTTGCACGGCTGGTGGAATTAGGC
>Ga0137409_10005653_pt1 | contig 13016 bp, 9 predicted proteins | sample CZODoug1_16funga_FD_122059 | JGI IMG/M metagenome (GOLD analysis project Ga0137409, IMG submission 122059) | Vadose zone soil fungal communities from Angelo Coast Range Reserve, California, USA - CZODoug1_16fungal (Hybrid Assembly) | ecosystem: Environmental > Terrestrial > Soil > Vadose zone...
TGTGACCCGATCGGAGAATGTCTGCGTTGATGTCGCCGTTAAATCCGGGAGGGAGTTCGACATTTATTTCTCCAGCTGCAAGGCGAACTTCAGCCCCTACGCCTCGCCAACTCCTCACTGGAATACTTAGATTTACTTTTCCGACCGCTATCGTTGCCGACAAGGTTCCGCCGGAGACCTTTAGATTCGCTTCGCTTTCAGTTGCCGAAAGTCGAATGTTGCCTTCAACACCGGCAATACTCACGGGGCCACGGCCCGCGTTGATCTCGAGATCTGTAGAAAGAGGTACGCGAATTCGATAGTCGATTTTCCACGGCAAACCCAACAGCGTTTTCGGAAACTTTTTCGCGACCGTTCGCATAAAAGCCTTGTCGTGCGTTCCGGTACTCAGTACCTGTAAGTGATTGGTATCCTCGTCGAGTACAAAGGTATTAACGGCGGCCAACAGATCTAAATCCTGTTCAGTATCGGCGCGCAGTTGAATTTCGGCGCTAATGTCAACTTCACTTCGCGACCATCCTTCGATAATCACTGAACCTTCTGGTGCACCGATTAGCGTCAGCGTGCCTCCATAACCGAACCGTCGCACTTCATGTCGCGTCGTAGTGCGCACAAGCTGCGGCGGTCGATGCAAGGGAGGAGTTTTCTGCTGCGAGTTGGCAGGGATTGGTACCCAGAGGAGGACGAAAATGAAGGCAAACAAGCAAACAGCTTTCATTAGTTACCTATGATCGATCTGTGAATGAAAACGCTCACTATGATAAATCAGTTTAGTCTTGCAGCTGGATAGTATCAATCAACCGGGCTGACAAATTAATGCGGGCGCCCGATCGAATTGATCAAGAGCGCCCGCAAAACGCTTACCACTGGGTTGTACCTTAACGACGGATAAAAGTGATGCTGCCCTGAAAGTTTGTCACTATCACTTTCGAACGTCCGTCAATGACATCTCCCACATACTTGCGGCCATCACCCATGCTCTTGAAGCCATTATTCCAAAATTGGCCGAGCGCGATTTTCTTATTAGGGGCAGCGGCCTCCAGGTTAAATGCGGAGTCAGCGGGGATGCGGATGTTTATGTTGCCCTTGCCCGACTGGAATCGGTAAGTGCCACCGGCCACAAATTCTCCGTCGAAGAAAACGTCACCAATGGTATTCTGCGCAAACACTTGCTTGGCGGTAATGCCGAGGAGCGTGATGTCGCCCTCCGAGGAAACGTGGGCGCTGACCATGTCGCCCCGAATATTGGTGACCGTAATCTGGCCTCGCATCGTTTGCAAATCAACGGAAGAATTGACCGGTACCTGCAACGTGAAATTCACGTCGCCGATATCGCTGCGTCCGCGATTGTCTGCCCGAACGTCAACGATCAAAGCTTCGTTGGTCTGCCGGGGGGAAATGATGGCCTTGGGGGATTCGAGGAGTGCAGTAAGCTTGATTTCGTCGCGGTTCCACGATTCGACGGTGATGGTGCCGGAAATGTTTTTGAGTTCCACCCGGACGTTTTTAGCGGCCGGGTATCGCTTGGAGATGCGCTGTTGCGATTGAGCGCTACCGGCGCCAACAGCGGCGACTAACAAAATCCCCGTAAACAGCACGGACTTTAAATAAAAGCGGATACGGGGAATTTCAAGTCGCGCGGGCATTCGAATTTTCATCAGCGTGGGGCTATTCAACAACTATTTCCCGTAAATCGGTAAAATGAACAATTCCGGCCAGGGAGTTTTGACTGCAAGACACATTAGAGCTCAGCGAACTCTTTCAACAGTGAGAGCTTTTCATTCAGCGCGGCGTGCAACATCTCCTCGGAAACCTCGTCATGCGGATTTTGACTCAAGCTGTTTAGTGACTCGTTGACCGCTTGATCGATCACCTGCAGGTTTCGATCGAAGGTCTCACGCATCTGCGGACTCCAGCGGGCTTTATTGTACTCTACCCGTTGGTTCCAAAAAGAGATCAACTGCTGCTGCTGGGAAATGCGGTCACGCACGTCCGCCGTAGCAAGGCTCAAACTTCCATCAACTGGAGATGAGTTCGATTTCGCTGACTCACCAGTTTGATAACGGCGCAAGCCAACAATCGTCGAGAGTGAAACCACCAGTATGATCACCGCCGCTGACGCTATTAACTGAGCGAAAGAAAGTTCCCAGCTTCGTCCAGTCCAGTTCTTCCAAAGACTAATCCGGGAAGGCTTCCCCGGCGCTGGCGCCGCCACAACCGAACCAGCGCCGGACTCGATCATATTGCGTATTCGCTGCCACAGCGCTTTCTCGTTAGGAGGCGCTACATACTCACCACGGTGAGTTTGGCAAAAGCCTATAATCGACTGCAGATCATCGCGCACACCAGCGCACTCGAGACACTCCTCAAGGTGCGCGTTGAGCAGCGACTGATCTTCGCGGCTTAGTGAGCCATCAACAAAATCGCTGATTATATCCTGACACTTCTCGCAGTTCATTGTCTTTGTAACCTCTAACCTGCCACCATTCGTTGGTCCTAGCGACCACGACTGAATCCGTGGCAATTTGGTTGTCAAGCAATCAAGGGGAGACTGCGTTCAAAAGGCTCTCTCAGTGCGCTTCCTCTGCCCGTTTCAGTTTCAAGGAATGAAATCAGGGCAAGCAAGCTTGGAAGCTAATCCTTCGCCTTCTGTTGCCTAAGGAGACCACGCAATTTCATTCGGGCCTTGTGCAATTGCGACTTGGAAGTCCCAACAGAACAGCCCAGCATCCTGGCGATCTCTTCGTGTTCGTGGCCCTCAATATCGTGAAGGGTAAAGACCGTGCGGTAGCCGGGAGGCAGTTGGCCAATTGCTTTGTCGAGCGCTATGCGATCCACAACCGGCATCGCATTAGGGTTCTCCGTGCCTTTGACTATCTGAATAGGCGTTTCGCCATCGTCAGTGGTCTGTTCCATCTTGACGCCGCGCTTGCGAAAGTGCATCAAGACCTGATTGACCGTTAGACGATGCAGCCAGGTGGTAAAGGCCGACTCACCACGAAAGCTTCCAATTTTTCTAAAGAGCTGGATGAAGACTTCCTGAGCGAGGTCCTCTGCCTCCGAGACATTGCTGGTCATTCTCAAACAGAGTGAGTAAACCCGGCGATTATGCCGCTGGTAAAGCTGCTCAAAGGCTGCCATATCACCTTGAGCTGCCTTCTGCGCCAGCGCGTAATCGGTCTCCTGCTGCGTCTCGGTTTCGGCTGCGGTCACGTGTTCGTATTAGGGTAAGCAACGAAAATCCGATTTTCTGACGCCTGTTCGCCTCTAATATCACGAGTCCGCGCATTTCAAAGGAGCGGCAACCTTCCTCAAAATTTCCAATGGCTCATCCGAGGAGTGTGGTCGCCCTCAACGCGGGTGTGATGCGGCGCTTTGAGCGCGTCGTTGCCTTACCCGACCCAAAAGATATTGAATTTCCTCAGCCGCAGCAACACTTTCCTCCGGCACGAAGGCTCAGGTCCAATAAGTGCGATCAAGTGAACGATAGCCAACCGCTTCGGCGACGTGCGCGGAGCGGATTGCTTCGGAACCTTCCAAATCTGCAATTGTGCGGCTGACTTTCAGGATACGGTCATACGCGCGCGCTGACAAGCCGAGACGGGTCATCGCTCGTTCGAGCATTTGCTCGCTGTCGGAGTCGATACGGCAGTGGCGCCGAATCATACGCGGGGTCATTTCCGCGTTGGCAAAGATTCTTTCTTCCGCGAGACGTTCGCGTTGTTTGTCGCGCGCCGCAATCACTCGCGCGCGAATCGTTGCCGAGTCGTCAGTCTCAGGCGGCGCGTCACCAGTCAGGTCGCGAAACTTGACCGCCGGCACATCAATGTGGATATCGATTCGATCCAACAGCGGTCCCGAGATGCGACCGACGTAACGCTGAATTTGCAGAGGCGTGCAGCGACACTCGCGCGTCGGGTCGTTCCAGAATCCGCAGGGACAGGGATTCATCGCTGCCGCCAGCATAAATGAGGCGGGAAAAGTCAGCGACATCGAGGCGCGACTAATCGTAACTTTTTGATCCTCGAGCGGCTGACGCAACACTTCCAAAACGCTGCGATCAAACTCGGGCAATTCATCGAGAAACAAAACGCCCTGATGCGCCAGTGAAACTTCGCCGGGACGCGGCACCGCGCCGCCGCCTATCAAGCCGGCATCGCTGATCGTGTGATGTGGCGAACGAAACGGCCGCTCGGTAACCAGTCCGGCGCGTCCGGTCAGTCCGGCAACCGAGTGAATCTTGGTTAGCTCCAGCGCCGCCTCAAACTCCAACGGCGGCAAGATTGTCGGCAAGCGTTTCGCCAACATCGTCTTGCCTGAACCCGGTGGCCCGATGAGTAGTATGTTGTGCGAGCCGGCGCTGGCAACTTCCAGTGCTCGCTTCACGGATAGTTGGCCGCGAACTTCGCGGAAGTCGACGTTGTAGTGATCCGTTCGCAGGAGCAGTTCAGCCGGATCGATTGCCAGGGGCTTTGGCGGATCAGGAGAACGCAAGGCAGCCACCAGATCCACTGCGCTGCGCAGATCGGCAACTGGATAAACGTTGACTCCGGAAACGACTGCCGCCTCTTTTGCGTTCTCATCCGGCAGAATCACATGCTTGATCGACGCCTCGCGCGCAAGAATCGCGATCGGCAGCGCGCCTTTGATGGGACGCACGCGTCCGTCGAGTGACAACTCGCCGACGCAAAGAACGTGAATCAAACTGTCTGCTTCCGCCAGATCGCCGTTGGCGCCGAGGATGCCGAGCGCAATTGGCAAATCGAAGCTGGCGCCTTCCTTGCGCACATCGGCCGGCGCCAGGTTGATCGTGATTCTCTGAAAGGGAAAGAAGAATCCGCAGTTGGTGATCGCGGCGCGAATGCGTTCGCGCGACTCGCGCACCGCGGCATCAGGCAGGCCAACAATCGTTACCGATTGAGGCGACTCCGCCTCGCCGCGCACGGGCGTCAGATCAACTTCAATGTCTACGAGATCGGCGTCGATGCCATAAACAGCCGCCGAGAGAGTGCGAAAGAGCATGGGAGCCGCTTCCTCTGCGAAAACAGTGGAGATGGAAAAGCATTAAGGTAAGCGGCGGAGGGTGAAAACGAATCGAGCGCGCTTCGGGTACGACATCGAAAGCGCGCTCATTAGAACTTCGCGTTGTGGGTGACAACGCAGACGCGTTAGGATTTCAAGATTAGCAACTACCGGCGGTGCGACGGAGCAGCGGCAGCCGTCGGTGGTAGTTTTACTTCCTGGCCGGCACGAAGCTCGACTTCCGGAGTGACGCCATTCAAGCGGGCGACTTCATTCGGGTCGAGGTTTCGGGCGGCAGCGATTCTGGCGATGGTGTCGCCTTTACGCGCGCGAATCTTGGTTAAGCCAGGGCTGGCAGTTTCGGTCGCGCCGGGACGACGATAAAGTGTTAAGCGAACGTTGCTCTTCGGAACTACTACTTTGTTCGTAGACTTCAGATCGACACCGCTGTTCATTGCCTGAAGTTGGGCCAGGCTAACTCCGGTGCGATTAGCGACATTCTGGAGGTCTTCTCCCGGCACTACGGAAATGATGCGGGCTGAATCGCGGCGTTCTGCGGGAATCCGTTTCAGCAGGGCCAGGAACGATTTTCCTCGGCCGCCGGGAACGCGAACGTTGTAGGCCTCGCCCCGCGGAGTAACGTCTCGCCTAAGCTCCGGATTAAGACTGCGAATAAGATCAACGCTGGTGTCGGTTGCTTCAGCAACGAGCTGCAAACTTGTGGCGTTCGACACCTGGACCACGTCATAGCCCATTGGCGGGTCCGGACGAATTCCCTTGAATCCATATTTTTCCGGGTTCTTCGCAATCAGGATAGTCGCCAGAATATTCGGAACGTAGTTGCGCGTCTCCTGATAAATGTAGGGATAGATTGCCCAAAAACTTGGGGTGCCCGCTCGGGCTATGCCACGGTCAACGTTGCCGGCGCCCGTGTTGTAGGCAGCCATGGCCAATTCCCAGTCGCCGTTGTAACGCGCGGCCAGGCTCTTCAAATATTTAGCTGATGCGCGGGTCGCTTGTTCGAAACTATTGCGCTCATCAACCCAGGCCGTTTGACGAAGACCAAACTGACGACCAGTGCTGGGAACAAACTGCCAAAGTCCGGAAGCGGCCGCCCATGAAACAGCCTTGGGTTTCCAGGCGCTTTCGACCTGGCCCAACCAGGTGATGTCAATCGGCACGCCTTCTTCCTTGAATATCTGCCGCGCCATCCTCATGAACTGACCAGACCGGCGCAGTCCGGATTCCATCGTGCTGCGACCACGGCCCTGGTAATAGTTGATGTACTGTTGGATTAGCGGGTTGATCGTGAACGCAAAATTTACGTTCTGCTTCGCCTGTTCAAGCGCCAGCACGTCCGCGTCGGAAACATTTTGCTCTTCAGGAGTCAGCACCAGCTTACTGAGTTCGTCGAGCGGCGATGGCTCAAACTTCTGTTCGCGGAACCCGATCTGTGGCGGTTCGCTTTTCTGTGGGGTAGTTCCCGAAGTGCCGTTTTGAGCAACCAGCTCCGTCGCATTCGGCTGGACTGGAGCGCGGCCGAGCGGAACCTCTTCACGATAAATGCGCTCGACGAGTTCCAGATAGAAACCTTGCAGTCGCTGACTCGCCCTGACATCCAAGCCCGACTCCAGGATTGAATCCACGGCCTTGTCAAACTCGTCACGCGCCTGGTCGCGCTTGTTGTCTTCGAGATTTAGTTTGCCTTTTCGAAAGTGGTCTTCGGCGGCGGCAATGACCCTGGACACTTGCTCATCTGACTGCTGAACCGCAGTGGGAATGTCGCGAGCTGAGGAGCCGCCGGTCGGAATCTGTCCATAAACACTGACCGCCGGCGCGGCGAGCACCACAAATAGCGTTATTCGCGCTATTAAAGTCGGGTAGCTCGTGGTCATCAGTTGTTTTTTCCCTTCAAGGTTTCTAAATTCCAGACCGGTTCCACCAGGAGTCAGTTGCTAAGCGGTATCCAAATCTGTTGCGAGGCCTTGGTTTCTCGACATTTAGGTGAGTTGGATGACCCAAAATGCCTTCGGTTAAGCGAACCCAAAGTCACCCGGAGGTTATCACACGGTTTTCCGGAGTGTCAAACTCGTCTCATTCTAATTAGACGGCAATTTGGTGAACTTTTCCACCGGATTACCCGCCGTCCGCAGATAAAGATGCGCCTCCGTCAGACGGGGTTGCGCGCTATCTAGAACGACCATCAGACCTCAAGGTTCCATAAACGTCGACCATTACTTCGGGTTTCCCGCCAGGACTAATTCCGTACAGTTAGGTGGCGTTTTTGCGATCATTCTGTTGAGAAAGTGCCTTTAGTAAACCCTCGAATTGCCTAACGCCTCATAAAAATGAGTTTGGAACAGTCGTTGCTGAACGTTCCCTCGGATTGGTGTTTCCGAAGTAAGTCTTCCTGTTAGCCGAGGGTTTCGCACTAATTTCTGTCTGGTAATAAATCGGGGAAACGGATGTCTACAGCTTTAAGAAAAGAATCGGAGACAGCTTACCTGCAACCGCAAACGTCTCGACTGCCGGCGCTCCTCCCGACCGCCGACGGCGCCGCCCGACTTTTCTTCAATCGTGAGTTGAGCTTGCTGGAATTTCATCGACGCGTGTTGGCCGAGGCGCTCGACCAGACCAATCCGATACTGGAGCGACTGAAATTCCTTTCGATTTTTTCTTCCAACCTCGACGAGTTTTTCATGATTCGTGTTTCCGGACTCAAGGAAGAGCTGGAGGAGAACGTTACCGAGTTATCGCCTGACGGAATGACACCAGGCGAACAACTTCAGGAAATTAGAAAACGAATAATTCCCATGCTGGAAGAGCAGACGAGCTGCCTGCGCGAACAAATTCTTCCCGAGCTGGAAGCGGCAGGCATTCACGTCGTGGCCTACGACACGCTGTCGCCAGACGAGCAGAAGGCGCTGCGCAGTTATTTCATGGAGAAAGTCTTTCCGATCCTGACTCCGCTTGCGGTCGATCAGAGCCATCCGTTTCCCTACATTTCTCCGCTTAGCTTGAACCTTGGACTGATGGTCGAAGCTCCTGCCGGCCCGTCGCCGGCCGATCCTAAAAACAGGCATCAGCCGCGCTTTGTGCGAATCAAGGTTCCTTCGGTCGTGCCGCGTCTGGTGGCGGTGGGCGAGTTTGGGGCGAAATTCGTGCTGCTGGAAGAATTGATCGAAGCGAATCGCGATTCGCTTTTTCCCGGCATGATCGCAGGCAAGTGTTACCGCTTTCGCGTGACTCGCGACGCGGACATCGAAATTCGGGAGGACGAAGCCGAGGACCTTTTGCGTCTTATTCAACAGGAATTGCGCCAGCGTCGATTTGGCACGCCGGTGCGGATCGAAGTTTCGGCGGACATGCCGCAGGAAATGATTGCTTACCTGACGGAGTCCCTGCACCTTACGTTCGAAGATGTTTACAAAACCGGCGGACCGCTCAACCTGCAAGACTCAATGTTCCTGTACGAGTTGAACCGCCCCGATCTTAAGGACGAGCCGTTCTCTCCGATGTCGCCAAAATGGTCCGGCGAAAAATCAATCTTCGACGTTCTCAAAGAGCGGGATATCCTGTTGCATCACCCTTACGACTCCTACAAAAGCGTGACCGATTTCCTCGATCGTGCCGTTGATGACCCGGACGTCGTGGCTATCAAAATCTGCCTCTATCGAACCGGGCCCGAGTCTCCAATTCCTCCCGCGCTGATTCGCGCCACCGAGAAAGGTAAACAGGTAACCGCGCTGATTGAACTCAAAGCGAGGTTTGACGAAGAGCACAATATTGAATGGGCGCGCAAGCTGGATGAAGCGGGCGTTCACGTCGTTTACGGTATTCTGGGTTTGAAAACTCACGGCAAGCTCACGCTCGTAGTCCGGCGCGAAGGTGACTCGCTGAAGCGCTATATGCACATTGCTTCAGGCAATTACAATCCGACTACTTCCTGCACTTACACGGACGTCGGTCTGTTTACCGCAAATGATGAAATCGGCGCCGACGCGACGGAACTTTTCAACTACCTAACCGGCTGCTCGCGGCAAATGGAATATCGCAAGCTGCTGGTGGCGCCCGTTAACCTGCGCGAGAAAATTTACGCGCTCATTGATCGCGAAATTGATCATGCGCGCGCGGGCCGGCACGCCTACATTCTGGTAAAGATAAACCGGCTCGCCGACAAGGAGATGATCGAGAAGCTCTACGAAGCGTCGCAGGCGGGCGTGAAGATTGATCTGATTGTGCGCGGCATCTGCATGCTCCGGCCGGGTGTGCCCGGCTTGTCGGAAAACATTGCCGTACGAAATATCATCGGCCGATTTCTCGAGCACAGTCGAGTTTTCTACTTTGCGAACGACGGAGACGAAGATGTTTACATCGGCAGCGCCGACTTGATGTCCCGCAATCTGAAACACCGGATCGAGGTGGTGGTTCCGATTTCCGCTCCGGAATTGAAACATTATTTGAAGAACGTTTTGCTGACTGCCTATCTTCGCGACAATGTGAAGGCGCGAGTGCTACAACCTGATGGCTCGTACACGCCGGTGCCGCGTGAGAATGAGAAGCCATTTGCCAGCCAGGAGTTTTTCATTGGTCATGAGACCGCGGTTGCAAGCTGAGCGGAAACTCATTCGGCCTTAGGAGTTCTTATGCTCAAGCTTGATTCCCGAAAGAAACGAGAAGTGCTGACACTCGTAGTAGTGTTTGTGCTGGTTCTCGGAATAAGCGCGCTCGCCGTTTATCTGCTGGCGGGAAGAAGTAATCAGAACGAACCACCCAGACAAACAACTCCATCAGCAGTTAACGAGACAACTCCGGAGCGCCGTCCCGCCACGCTGGGGGCGGGACCGGGCGAGACATTTCTTGACCGTCTCTTCGGCGTGCCCCAAAGCGAGGCTCATAGGGTCAGCGGTGAGACTTGGGCCGAGGTGGTAGCGCAAATTACTCTCAGGCTCATGCTGGCAGCCCTGCTGGGCGCAGCGCTGGCTTTCCGGCCGCGCAAGCGTCTGCTGATCATGAAGCGAAATCCTTACGTGGCCCAGACGCAAATATTACTCGCTATCGTTGCCGCCGCGCTGATGATCATTGTCGGCGACAACGCCGCGCGCGCGTTTGGCATATTCGCCGCCGTCTCAGTGGTGCGCTTCCGCACAAACATTCGCGATCCGAAAGAGATTACCGTCTTACTGATATGCCTGGCCGTGGGACTAGCGGCCGGCTTCGGACGTTGGGACCTGGCATTGATTCTCACCCTCTTTGCTTTGTTGGTGCTTTGGATCCTTGAATACCGCGAGGTGCGCGAGGTTTCGCGAACAATGGATCTGAAGGTGATGACGCGAAACGCGGCAAACACCCAAACAATCCTGAGAGAAATTCTTAAGCGACATGGTTTTGATGCAGAGCTGCGCGGAATCGGACGAGACAGCGCCGACGAGGCGCCGGGAAGTTTAGTTTACTCAGTGGACATTAGCCCGATGGTTACTACTGACCAGCTCAGCGAAGAGATCCTCGCGCTCGATCCAACTAACGTCGCCAGCATCGAGTGGGAACAAAAGAAAAGCTTCTCGTATATGTATCAGTAGCTGGGGAAAAGAGTTTCCCTGAGGAAAGCTATTGGCCTGGTGATAGCGCATCTGCAGAATATCTTCACCGGTACTCCATTTTCATCATTTGAGAAGAAGAGTGATTTAGTCCTTTAGGATCACACCGATTTTGAGGGTGTCATATTAAGCGATTTAAGTGACAACCGATGCGTAGCAGATTCACTTTTGCACTCGATAGTTACCTGGCTTGAGCATGTAGAATCAAAATCGAGTCCGGCAGACTTGGTTCACCTTCCCAATCCTGGTAACGCACTTTTATGTGCGCGATTGCTGCCTCCCTTTGAGATAGTCTCCTAGTATTTCATTGGGCTATACAAATCCGATACGAACTCGATACGACCCTCGTGACTTGGTTGATAATTCAAGAAAATCGATATCGCGTGCTCCTCTCCACGCGTACTAAGATCAAGCGTTTCAAACTCGACTGCCGTACAAGGAGGGAGTAAGAGCCATTGGGTGCCTCCGCCGGTGAAGCTTCCCTCGCGCCCACGTGCAGGTGAAGTCGCTTTCCAATTTTGTTCTCCGCCTTTTCTGAATAATGTGTAGCCGACGGGCTCAATGCTGTTTAGCCCGGCAAGGTAATAGACACGTTGTTCGCCGTTGTTTGCTAGCCGAAATCTGACCAGGAGATCATTTCTAACCAGTTCAGTATAATCGCTTCCTGCAACGCCTTGCTTGTTGGGCTTATCTTCCGGCCGCGGCCGCTGTGACACAACACTTAACCGTACGCCAGAAAACTTGTTTTGGTCGTTCTGAGTCACGGAATGTCTGCGATTGTTCGGACTCTCTGCAGAAAAAGCCAGCGCAAATATGCCGAGCAAAAGGCTGAAGCAGCAGATGCCACTCATAGTTGGAACTCTCATATGTTCAATCCGGCCTCCTTGAGCCTGAGGTTACATGCTGCACGGCGTTGTTGTAAAAATCCCGGCTCTTAAATGCTTTTGGTCCGAACTTTTGAAGCACACGCAACTGCTCGGTATAGGCTGCATGTTCGGACCGCTGTTCGGCAGTCTGACCATCGCGGTGAGATCTCTCATGGACAGAAGCAGTCCCTCCATAGGTCATGTAGTCTTGGGCGTCAACCCCAGAAACCTCGCCCAGAGAGCCTTTGTACCGCAACTGGGTTTCCAGGCTCCGGATCAAGCTAGCCTTGCTGCCTGGACTATACAATGGCAGCCGGGAGGCTTGAGTCAATCTGAAGGCTGGTCTCGGCCAATGCTGCGCGACGATCTCCCAGCAGGTCGCAAACACGCCAGCGCCTTCCGCACTTCGGCGACGTTGATCGATGGGAATGAAAGCGTGGTCCGCGCTCATTCCCGAGGCTGCACGCGAACCATGTACCCATTGTGATCGACATACCAGACCGTGACCGGCGTGGTGGAATTGTCGATCCAGGTCCTGCGGTCATGCGAGTAGGGCTCCGGCAGCCCGTATTCGATCCAGCGGTTCTCTTTGGGATTGAACCGCACCAAGCGGCCGCCATCCAGCTCGCCGGCCCATACTTCGCCCTTCTTGTCCGGTTGGGCCTCGTAGAAATCGACGTACGGCGTCGGCGGCGCTCACCTGGTGCTCGATCACGATGCCAGTGCGCGGATCGAGCACGCCCATATAAGGGGTGCGGTGGCTCGAATACCAGATATTGCCCTTCAAATCGCCCGACACGTCATGCGGCGAGATGAGTACGCGCGGTAGCTCGGATTCGGTCACCACGACCCTCGTCGCGGAGCCGCGTGGTCGCGGATAGACGCGCAGCTGCCCGAGCTCCGTACCCGGTGAGCGAACCTTCGCCAGCCATTTGACGATCATTTCTTCCTGTTCGCGATTGCCGCGTGGGGCCGCACGGTTGATGAGCGGCGAACCGGCATGGTGCATCATGCGGAACACCATCAGGCCCCAGCTGCGCTCGTCGAACTGGTTCCTGAGAATCTGCTGATAGGAATGACAGCCGTTGCCGCAATTGCGGCTGAAGGTATATTTCTCCTCAGCCGTACCAGGCAGATTCCACAGCCATTCCGAGCCGGTGAGCTGAGGCAGGATGTCCGGCGCAGGCGGCAGGTAGTCCGTCGCATAGCGCGGCTCGAGCACGATGTCGTCAAGCGCAGTCGCGCCGTCGATCTTCACAGCGTCGCGCTGGCAGGGAAGGAACTGCAGCGGCTTTGCGATGCGCAAGGTGTCGGAGCCGGCCGGCAGCTTTGGAAACTCATACTGCCCATCGGGATTGCTGTAGACTGTAGTGCGGACGGCGTTGGGCGCGATCAGTTGCACCATGATGCCTTCGAGGGCGTCGCCGCGCGCGCTGTGCACGGTCCCCTTCGGCCCGCCCCGCAGATTGCCCAGCAGCGGCATTTCGGGCGAATTCGCTGCGGTCGCCCGGTACCATGGCTGGAAGCGGAC
>Ga0137409_10005654_pt1 | contig 13014 bp, 8 predicted proteins | sample CZODoug1_16funga_FD_122059 | JGI IMG/M metagenome (GOLD analysis project Ga0137409, IMG submission 122059) | Vadose zone soil fungal communities from Angelo Coast Range Reserve, California, USA - CZODoug1_16fungal (Hybrid Assembly) | ecosystem: Environmental > Terrestrial > Soil > Vadose zone...
AACAACAACGAATCTTCCGACGAACTGAGGGATGCCCTGTCTGGCAACCGACGCACACATCTGCTTGCCGACTGCCATAGCTTCGAACAGATGCTTGCCGACGTCACGCGGCTGCGACCGTCGGCGGTGATAATCCCCGTGGGTCCGGATAATCCAGAAAAAGAGTTTGCCCTAATCAAGCAGCTTGCCACTGTGTCCTCCGATACGGCCATCATATGCGCCGCCCGAAACGCCTCACCGGCTTTGATTCTTGGCAGCATGCGTTCCGGGGCACATGAGTTTATCGAGCTTCCAATCATCGCCGATGAATTCCGCGGCATGATCGACCGCGTTGTAGCGTTACTTGCCGATGGAGAAAATTCCTCGGCGAGTCACGGTCGCATCGTGGCCGTATTCTCTGGCAAGGGTGGCGCAGGCGTTTCATTTTTTGGTACGAACCTGGCCGCGGCCATGGGTGTTCCTACGTTGCTGGTGGACCTCAATCTGCAAGCCGGAGATGCGGCTTCTTTTCTCGGGCTTGACACGAAATACTCGCTTGCGGACTTCATCCAGAATCGTGCGCGCTTGGACGACTCGTTGATGACGAGTCTGGTTTCACCGCACTCGGCTAACCTCGCCGTGCTGGCGGCACCGCTTGAGGCTCACGAGGCCGAGGATGTTAAACCGCAGGATGTCTCTGAGATTCTTCACCTGCTGCGGCAGCGATAGTCCGGCCGTGTGATTGAGACAAACGTCGCGGCTGTCGGCCACCATGCGATCGATGAATTTGAGCTTGGCGGGCTCCAGCGTCAGCGACCCGTAGCGCTTGTTGAGCTGGTCGGTAATCGGCTTCGGATGCTTCCGGATCATGTCGTCGATAATGTTGTTCTCGTGGACGGCGATGACGCCGAGCCGCCATCCCGTGCACCCGAAATATTTCGAATAGGAGTAGACCCCGATCGTGTTGTACGGCAGGTCGGCCATCAGCGACCGGAAGCCCGTCACGAATGTGCCGTACACGTCGTCGGTGAGAATAATGAGATCCGACCGCTTGGTCTTGACCAGCTTGTCGAGCTTCTTGATCACCTCCGGCGAGGTCGCGACCGACGATGGATTACCGGGGTTGACGATGAAGAAGGCCTTGACCTTGGGGTCCTCGAGCTTCTTCAACTCCGCGTCGGAATACTGAAAGCCGTTCTCCTGCGTGCCGTGAACGAGCACGACGTTGAATTCGTAGTCGTTGAGTTCGGCAATCTCGATGTAGGGGGTGAAGATCGGTACGCCGAGCGCGATGGTGTCACCCTTGTGCAGGATGTGGTTCTGCATCAGCGACTTGAACGTGTAACACATCGCAGCCGTGCCGCCTTCGACCGCAAATAGATCGAACTTGCCCTTCGGCGGACGGCTGTCGCACATCGCCCACATCAGATACGCGTGCACGACCTTCTCGGCATGGACCAGCATGCGGTCCGGCACTGGATAGTTGTCGCCTATGATCGAGTCCACAAGTTCATGGACAAAGGCGTCGGCGTCAAAACCCAACTTCTTCACCGCGAACGGAACCATCGCGGTCAGCATCCCGGCGCCGGGCGCATCATGGTGCTTCGCAAGGAATTGCTCGAACCGTCCGGCAATGCCGGGTGCCTGCGGCATGCCCCCGATGTCGGGCATGTCCAGCACGCGCTTGCATTCGAGGATCGAGAACTGCCCGAGGAGAAAGAAAGCCTCGCGCGGCGTGGTCGCGACCCAGTTGGGATTGCCGCGGCCCGCGTTCAGGAGCGCGAGATCGGATTTCTTCGAACTCTCCCTCGCAAGCTGCGCCAGCTTGTCCTTGATTTCGAACGGACTGAGTTTTTCGTAAGGTTCAAAAGCGCTGCGGGGGATGCTGGGAATGATCGAAGAAGCGCGTTCCATGAGGGACTCCGTTCTGCTCTCCGTAGGGAGCAACTATCCCTCCCGCACCGCCTATTAGACATCAGGCAATGACCGGAGCCGGAGCAGGGAAGATCGACAATGAGCCTCAGGGTTTTCCCTGAGGGTGTTAGCCGCACGCCGCCCCGATACGACCCTGGTGATCGCCTTCGATCCTGGCACCCGCACAGCCATCGGCCGGCGGCTTAAGAACTGATGATTATCGATTCTTGAACAGCACGGTGTAGTCGACGATGAAACGAAATTCCGGCTGCGTGCCACGCACGTTGCCCTGCTGCCAGACGTCGGCGTATTGAACCTTGACGCGGAGGCCCTTCAGCGGCCCTTCGGTCGGCCGATACTGCAGCCACACGTCAAATTCCGAGCGATCGGCAAGGCTGAGCGTCGTCAGGGGGTCGATGGCGCCCCAGCCGCGGCTGTACCATGTGCCAACCGAGAGGCCGCTCAGCCCCAGGTCGCCGAAGGCATATCCAAAATCATAAGCGACGCTTGCGCCGGCAGCCTTTTCATTGGCGCGGTCGAACGACAATTGCTGCATGTCGGTATAGTTCGGCTTGGTGCCGAACGGCGAGAAGATACCTGATTCATTACCGGTCGCCGACCCAGCGACGAACCCGGTCCATCCCATATATTTCACCTGGCCTTTTCCGGAAAACTGGAAGGTATGGAACGGCGCCCCGGCCAACAAATTGGCCCCGACGCTGCCTTGATCGATGACGTTGGCCCCGATGCCCCACTGCGGCGTGCCCTTGGGGGTCGGAATGAGGTACTCCGCCTGGGCAAACCCCGTATTGATGTAATCCTCAATATTGTAGTCCATGACGGTGACGGCCATGCCGGTAATCGGCCGAACCTTGACCATCGCAAAGGGCGCGCCGCGGTCGACGGCGGCGGGGCCGGCGAGAGCATCCGACATCGATATGAAGTAGTTGGAATCGCGGAGCTTGGCGTTCCACAGATAACCAGCGGAATAATCGTACATCCGGTCCTTGTCCGGAACCGAGTTTATCGTGGCAGCCTCATAGGTGATGGGGACCATGCGATTGTCGCGCGGATTGATCAGCGGCGTATCCACCAGCTGACGGCCTCCGCGAAATTCATTGTCCAGCACCCGCGCACGCACGTAAGCTTGTCCGAGCACATTGATGGGACCCTGACCCGGCGCGAGCAAAATCGTGCCACCTTGGTCCGGCTCGCCGAAAATCTTTTGCGAGGTGTAATAGGCACCACCAATCCCAAGGAAGTCTGCGATCAAACCGGACCGATAAGCCAACCACCCACCGTCAGCCATTGCTTCGGACTTCGAACCATCGAAATTGTCCCGAGACAGGAGATACGTACGGGCGACGACCTGCACCAGCGAATCGCGAAAAAAGGAGGGTGTGTCGGCGGGCCAATCCCTGCCCATCACGTCGCGCCAATAGATTTCGCGCATGTACGGCTGGGGTGGCACGGGCGGAGCGACGCGGGTTCGCTCTAGTTCGTCCGCAACATCGTCGGGAACGGGCACCGCGCCAGTCGATTTTCTCGAATACTGGAAGACGGGGGCACGGGAATTGGCCTCGTTTCGCGGCCATTCGCATGGTGTCTGGTCGGTGGCCTTCGCACCGGACGGGTTGACCCTCGCCAGCGGAGGAGTCGACCGACTCGTCCGCATGTGGGACATTGAAACCGGACGCCTCCTGCGCTCACTCAGGGGACACACGGCGGACATCCGATCCGTCGTCTTCACGCCGGATGGCCAGACGCTGGCCACTGCCAGCGAGGACCGTACCATCCGGCTGTGGAACCCGAATACCGGAGAATCGAAGAAGCTCCTCTTCACACGCTATGACCACAATGTCGTGAGCCTCTCTCTCTCGCCAGACGGCCTCATGTTGGCGCGCGGCAGTCACAACAAAGACATCAAGATCTGGGAAGTCACCACCGGCACCGAGCTCATGACCCTGCTTGGCAAGGACCAGTACGACCACCATTGGTCGGTCTGCGTCGTCTTTTCGCCCGACGGGTTGCATCTCGCCAGTGGAACGGATATCGGCAAGATCAAACTTTGGGAAGTCTTACCCAGCGGAGAGGAAAAAATCCTGCATAACGGACACTGGAAACAGCACGACGATGATACCAGTGAAACGCGCGGGTACTTTATCGAAGACGACGGTGGATTCCAAAAGCCGATGGACTATTGGATCGGCGCGATGGCCTTTACCCCCGATGCCAAACTGCTCATTACCGGGAGCCGTGACCAGACGATCAAGTTGTTCGACATGCCCCACGTGGCGGAACAGCGCACGCTGAAAGGCCATACCGGCTGGGTGCGCTCGCTCGCCGTCACGTCGGACAGCAAGGTGCTCGTCAGCGCCGGCGATGACGCGACGATTCGGTTTTGGGACTTGTCGAACGGCCGTTGCTTCAGAACGCTCAAAGCCCATACTGGAGGCGTTCGCGGGATTACCCTGTCACCGGATGGGATGAAACTGGCTAGCGCGTCATGGGATCGGACCGTTAAGTTGTGGGAAGGGGGGGCGGAGGCTTCGGAGTAGTCCTATTCTTCTTCGTCACTCTCCTTCGTCATCGGGATCCGACCCGTTTCTATTCGACGGAATGCCGTAGCGCTTGCACTTTTCCCACAGGGCTTTTCGCGAAATGTCGAGAATTTTCGAGGCTGTGGTTCGATTGCCCTCCACCCGCCCGAGGACCGACACAATATATGCACGCTCGAACTGTTCTCTCGCCGCCGCCAGCGAGGTCAGCGGACGTTCCTCGCGCTTCTGCCCAGTCAGCCCTTCGCTACAGAATCCACAAGATTCTTGTGGTACCCCGCCTGTAAACGGACAGGACTGGAACCCGCACAGATCGGACGGTTGGATCGCTTCACGATCCCGCCCCAGCGCGACCGCACGCTCGACCATGTTCTCCAATTCCCGCACGTTCCCTGGGAATGAATAGCGCAAGAAGAGTTCACGCGCCACGGAAGAAAACCCTTTCAACGTCTTATTCATCTTGCCGGAACACGTCTTGAGAACGTGCTCTGCAATGATCATGATGTCTTCCTGCCGTTGACGCAACGGCGGAATCACGACATGCACGACATTGAGCCGATAAAAAAGATCCTCTCGAAACCGCCCCTGAGAGACCTCCTTCCGCAGGTCTTTCTGGGTGGCACAGACCAGGCGCACGTCGACATCAATCTTGTCGTTCCCCCCGACTCGCTCAAACTGCCGTTCCTGGAGTACCCGCAACAATTTGACTTGGACGACCGGCGAGATTTCCCCGATTTCATCGAGAAACAACGTGCCTCGATGTGCCAGTTCAAACCGCCCGCGCCGCTGCCGCAACGCCCCCGTGAACGCCCCTTTCTCATGGCCAAAAAGTTCCGCTTCTAATAAGGTTTCTGGAAGCGCCGCACAGCTCACTTTGATCAAGGGGTAATGGCTTCGGGCGCTGTTTTGATGGATGGCATTGGCGACCAGCTCCTTGCCGGTTCCGCTCTCTCCAAGAATCAGCGTCGTCGAATCCGTTCCTGCCACCAGCTTGATCTTCTCAAGTACGTCTCGCATTTGGCTGTTCGCTCCGAGAATCCCCCCGAAACTGAACTTATCTTCCAGCACCGCTTTAAGATCTTGATTTTCGCGCCGCAAGGTCACGACGCGACCCACCCGCTCGACGATCAACAGCAATTCGTCCATCTGGAACGGTTTCGTGATGTAGTCGAAGGCACCGAGTTTCATCGCGCCGACCGCCGTTTCCACCGATCCGTGGGCGGTAATCACTACGACCTCGATGTGGGGTAACTGCTCTTTGGTCGCTGCGAGTACCGTGAGCCCGTCCGCGCCGGGCAGCCGTAGATCGGTGATCACCAGATCGAATGGCCGTTGGCGGATGGCTTCGATACCTTCCGTCCCGGATGCAGCCGCTTCGACGTCATGGCCGATCGCCTCCAATGCATCGACCATCGAAAGCCGCATCAGCGGCTCATCATCGACGAGCAGGATACTGAGCCCCTTCATGACACCCGCTCCATCAACGAACGTTCCCGGGAGACAGGAAGACAGAGGGTAAAGGTCGTCCCCTTCCCGACCTCGCTGTCCACCAAGATCTTTCCTCCGTGGCGCTCGACGATGCCCAGACTGACCGACAGGCCGAGTCCGGTTCCTTCGCCTTCGCTCTTGGTCGTAAAGAACGGATCGAAGATCCTCGGCAGGACCGCAGGCGGAATGCCCAATCCCGTATCGCAAACCTCAATCAGGCAGACCCCTTCGACCACGGTTGTTCGGATCGTCAGCATCCCTCCGTCTTTCATCGCTTGCACCGCATTCAATACCAGGTTCATCAGCACCTGCTCAATCATGTGCCGATCGACCATGACATTCGGCAACCCCTGACCGAATTCTGTTTCCAACACGATTCGGTTCGGGGCAAAGAGATGCATCGTCAAGACCAACACCCGATCGACGACGTGATTGATGTCCGTCAGCGCAAACTCCGGCTCATGCTGCTGGGAGAAATCGAGGAGCTGCCGAACAATCTTTTGCACACGCCGCACACCGTTTTCCATCGACACCCGATATTCTTCTTGCCGGCGCGGCGACAGCGTCCCCTTCCGTAAGTTGTAGAGGCAGTTGAGGATGCCCCCCAGGGGGTTGTTGATTTCGTGGGCCACCCCTGCAGCAAGCCTTCCGACCGAGGCCAGTTTCTCCGAATTCCTGATCTGCTGCTCCAGTTTCTTGGTCTCGGTCATGTCGCGCGCGATGCCCAGCACACCCAGGATCGCTCCCTCGACCGCATGCAGCGGGGAAACACTGACCATCACACTCCTCGGCTCCCCCGTGCGAGTCACAACTTCAACCTCATAGACCTGTTTCGCACCAATATCCAAGGTATTCTTGAGACGTCTCCCTCGATGGCGCTTGGAGAGAAGGACGAGATACGGGCGCCCGAGCAGATCGTCCTTCCGGTAGCCCCATGCTTCGATCTTGCTGTTGACGTAGGTGAACCGTTGCTCGGTATCGAGGGTGTAAATGACATCGTTGGCGTTCTCGAGCAGATTTTCAAGATACTGCTTGGTCTCTTCAATTTCCCGAGTGCGCTCTCGTACCTTATCCTCCAACTCTTCTCGGTAAGTCTCCAACTGTCGTTCGAGCCGCTTCCGGTCGGTAATGTTTCGCAGCTGCACCATCACCAATAGTTGGTCGGCCGCTCCGACTCGAATCAAATCCATTTCGACCGGAGTTTCCAGTCCGTCGGCATGGCGCACCATGATCTCCTGGGTGGACACTTTCCGCTGCCCCGAAATGATGTCGCTCAGCCATCCGCGCAACGCGTCGTGATAGCCGGAGAGGACGACTTCGAGTAGACTGCGGCCGACCACGTTCGCCTCTGCATACCCCAGAGCTTGCTCCTCACGTTTGTTGACGGCTACGATCACACCACTCGGATTCACCATAAACACCGAGTCCGCCACCAAGTCGAACAACGCCTTGTACCGCGCCTGCGAGGCCACGAGCTGTTGCGTCCGATCCGACACGGCCTGTTCGAGCTTCGTCGTGTATTCTTGCAGTTGTTGCTCAAGCTGGTGCCGTTCGGTCACGTCGCGCACAAACGCGCGCGAGTGAACCAGCCCACCCCGCTCTTGATCGATCAGCGCCGTGGCGTGAATCTCCACGTCGATCGGGTGACCGTCCTTGGCTAGAAACACCGTCTCCATCGAACTGCGCCCTTGCGCCACCAGTCGTTCCAAATATTGCAATACGAGTGGCTCCTGGCCACGCGGCACGAGGTCCCAGAGCCGCATCGACAGCATCTCATCGAGGGTGTATTTCAGCTTCTCGAGCCCCGTCTTGTTCACGTGGACGAATCGGCCGCTCCGGTTCAATTGATAGATCATCTCCGGAGAATGCTCGATCAAATCGCGGTACTTTTCTTCCAAGCGGTGCACATCTACCACGCGTTGTTCGATCTGCGCAAACGATCGTTGCAGATTAGTCGCCATCTGGTTGAACGCATCGGCAAGCCCTTCAATTTCATCGCCGGTCTTCAGCTCCAGTCGACGGTCCAATCGTCCGCTTCCGATTTCATGCACCCCGTCGTGTAACAACTGAATGGGACGGGCGATCCGACGTGCGACGACCACCCCTGTCCCCCACAGCATGGCAAGCACGAGCAACCCATAGAGCAGCACTCTCGCCACGAGTTCGGCGAGCGGCGCATAGGTCTCCTGGGGATCCTGCCGCACCACGGTGATCCACTGTTTTCCTCCGAGACTCCCTGGGGCCAAGCTCTCGCCGAATCGGACCGGGGCGAATCCGACCAAGGCGTTCCGGCCCCCATGCGAATCGTCGGCGGCGACGGTCCAACCAGCTTTCAGCCCGCCGATTGCACTGATCAACTCGGGCTTTACCATATGCTCTTCCGGGGCCAGGACCGGACAGATCACAAGCACACCATCGGAACTGAACAACATTGCGTGACCGGTCGCCCCGATGGTGACCTCGGCAATGGCATGGAAGATCGTGTCTCGACGCAACAGAATTGTGACCGTCCCAATCACCGTCGCCTTTGTGTCGTCCAGAATGGGCGCCGCCACCAAGACCACATGAGTCCCGAAACCGGGATCAAAGGCAATCTCGCTCACATAGCCCCTGAGACTCCCCCCTTTCACCACCGCTTGCCACCACGGCGCCTTCCCGTAAAAATACTCCACTTGTGGAATGGAACTGACCACCAGCGCCCCCTGCTGGTCGGTCACCAGGATCCCGACATAGTCCGATTTGCGGATATCGTGCCACTGAATAAGGTAGTTGGTGACGATGCGATTGATGAAGAGGGGAAACTCGCTCTGTTGATCCCGCTGGCGCCACCGTTGCTGCCAATCCTTGATCATGCCCTGGATGTTTTGCGCATCCTTCCCCTCGTACGTGCGGTTGGCTTCGGTGACGGCGGTGCGGAGAAGGGGGGTCGTGGCGAGCTGCTGGGCCTCGTTCATCCCACGACTGACCTGCATTTCGATGCGGCGAGCGGCTTCCACGGCGACTTCTTTGAAGTTGGCGCCGGTCATTTCGCGAAGGGCGCGTCGCTCCTCGACGTAGGTGAGCGCAAGCAGAAGGGTCAGGGGCAGAAGTCCGACCAGCACGATCGCCGTGATGATCTTGCGCTGGAGACTGTGAGACCGACTCCAGAGTGTCATGGGTGTGCCAGCGAACCGCTGAGTCGTCCGGACGGCCCGGTCGCAGACCTGTGCCTATCCGCAACCGACAGCAGGCTAACTCCGCTTCAACAGCCGCCCGGACGCTCCCGGCCAGAGCAACAGCAATGGACTCGCGACGAAGATAGACGAATAGGTCCCGAAAATCACCCCCCACAACAGGGCGAGAGAGAAGTCGTGCAAGACCTCTCCGCCGGCCAGTGCCAGAGGAATCAGCACCAACACGACGGTCAAACTGGTGACGATCGTGCGGCTCAAGACTTGGTTGACCGCATTGTTGATGATTGTCTCTTCGGTATCCCGCCGTCGCATCCGGAGATTTTCCCTGATACGGTCAAACACAACGACCGTATCCGTCATCGAATAGCCGGCTAACGTCAGCAATGCAGTCACGACGAGCAAGGTAATTTCCTTATCCAGGACATAAAATGCGCCCAACACCGCCAATACGTCATGGAAGGTCGCCAAGGCCGCGGCGATGCCGAAGCGAAGCTCAAATCGTGCCGCCACGTATAAAATGATCCCGGCAAAGGAAATGACGACCGCGATGAGGGCATCTTGCTGAAGCTTCTGCCCGATGGTCGGTCCGATTTCCATGCTGGAATCGACCACGAAATGGTTCGAGGGAAATTCCTTCGTAAAGACCGCCACGACCCGTTCAGCAACCTTCTCCTCGATGGTCGTCGAGGCCTTTAGGCGGATCAGGAGTTTGTTCTCTTGACCGAATTCTTGCAGCTCGGCGTCGGCCAAGCCGTTCGCCTCCAAGGCTTTTCTCGCTTCATCGACCCGGATCGCTTGGTCGAATTTCAACTGCACCGCGGTCCCTCCCGCGAAATCAATGCCGAGGTTCGCCGACCCTCTGGCAACCTGAATGACCGCCACAATTCCCAGTACCACCATGATACCGGAAAAAAGAAAGGCCCAGCGGCGCTTCCCCATGAAATCGATATCGGTTTTTCTAAGGATCTCTAACATGCCGGCTCCTTCGAACTAGATGCTTAACTGTTCCACTTTGCGTCGTTGATTCAAGAGGTCGAAGATGACCTTGGTGCCGATCAGGGCTGTAAACAGATTGATCCCGATTCCGAGACATAAGGTCACGGCAAATCCTTTGATCGGCCCCGTGCCGAAAAGGAACAGTGCAACCCCCGTGATCAGGGTAGTCACGTGAGAGTCGACAATCGTCAGCAGCGCCTTGTCATATCCTCCGTCCACCGCCAGCCGAACCGCTTTCCCCAGTCGCAGCTCTTCACGAATACGCTCGAAGATCAGGACGTTCGAATCGACGCCCATCCCCATCGTGAGCACGATTCCGGCAATCCCCGGCAAGGTCAGCGTTGCGTTCAGCGCAGAAAGGGCTCCGATCAAACACAACAGATTGAGCACCAGCGCAAAGTCCGCAATCACCCCGGACATCCTGTAATACACGATCATGAACACCACCACCATGGCACCGGCAAACAGCGTGGCCTGCACACCTTTCTCAATCGAATCCTTCCCCAGCGACGGTCCGACCGTGAGGTCTTGAATGATCTTGAGCGGAGCCGGCAAGGCGCCGGCCCGGAGCACGATGGCCAAGTCGTTCGCCTCTTGCATTGAGAACGTCCCGGTGATTTGCGCACGCCCCCCCGTAATGCGGTCCTGAATCACCGGTGCCGAGTAGATCGTGTTATCGAGCACGACGGCCATTCGCTTCTTGACGTTGTCACCCGTAATCCGTTCAAATTCCCGACCACCCTTGGCGTCAAACGTGATCGACACGTAAGGATCGTTGAATTGACCGATCGAGACCCGTGCATCGCTCAACACATCGCCGGTCAACATGACCCGCTTTTTCACGAGATAGGGAATCCGATATTCGCGGCCGGTGTCTTTTTCGAACGCCCGTTCAAAAAGAATCTGATCGCCTTCCGGCAATTTCCCCTCCACCTGCTTCAGCACATCCGCTTCCTTATCTTTTGGGATACGGGCGGGCAAATCGAGCTTCGGCTGGTTGTCCTCATCGAGCATCTTAAATTCGAGCAACGCCGTCTCTTTGATCAGATCCCTGGCGCGCTTGGGCTCTTTGACACCGGGCAACTGCACGACGATCTGCTTCAGCCCCTGCCGCTGCACCATCGGTTCTGCCACGCCAAACTGGTCGATGCGGTTCCGAATTGTTTCCAGTGCCTGGTTGATCGCAGAGTCCTTGATCCGCTTGACCTCGATCGCCCGCAACTCCCACACCAGCCGGTTGGCCGATCCTGCAGATTCCGTCTCACTGAAGGTCGGATAGTCATCGGTCATCTTCTGGATTTGCGCCTTGAGTTCGGCGTTTTGGAACTGAATCGTGACCTGGGTCGGTCCCGTCCGCGCCACAGACTCGACGGGAATTTTCTTATCGACCAACACATCTTGAAGGGACACGACCGATCGATCGACGGCAATCTCGACCGCGCGATCTTCGTCCACTTCCATGACGAGGTGAATCCCGCCTTGGAGATCCAAGCCCAGGGTAATACCCTTGTTCGGCATCACCCTCTTCAGCCAACCAGGCAACGCCTGATAGAACGGCTGATAGGACGGAATAAAGAAGATCACCGACATCACCACCACCAACGCCAACAATGTTAACCGCCCACCCACTTTTTTCATGTCGTCTGTAACCCCTTTGTCACTCGCAACCTACGAGCAGGATGCTGAAAAGGTCCGCCGACGCCACAGACTGTGGCGCTGAAGCGTGAGACATGCGAAAAAGGCGCGATCCGAAGTTCGCAGTTCGGAGTTCGAAGTTCCGAGAACCTCGAACCCTCCCTAGTCTCGCCCGTCCCGCCAGTCTCGTTTGGCCATCCTGCGGGACATTCATCTGTTGTCCATAACCTGTGGGCCATTGGGTTTCCTGCATGCCGCAATAGTTTTCCGCAACCTACGAGTCCTTATCCTTCTCCTCGTCGTCGCCGCCGCGTAATCGTGCAATCTGGTCCCGTTGCATTCGAATCTTCGTACTATCGGCGATTTGCAGCGTCACCGTCTCCTTCCCGAGATTCGTCACGGTGCCCCAGATACCCGACGCCGTGACCACCTTGTCACCCTTCTTCAGAGCTTCCAGCAACGCCTTCTGCTGTTTCGTGCGTTTTTGTTGCGGCAAAATGACCAAGAAATAGAAAATGACGAAGATCAGCACGAACGGAATGAGCGACAGGAACGTACTGGAACTCGATCCCCCCCCACCGACCCCTTGAGCCCATGCGACCGATTGCATTACCATACAAACTCCTCCTCGACAGGGTTAGTCCCATCCGGCATGCCGATGCAGATCGACCTCAGCCACGTCTACAGCTGAGGCGTCCGATGAAGTCCGGTCGCAGGATCGGTAGAACTCCTCCCGGAACGACCGTAGCCTTCCCTGTGCGATCGCTGACCGCACCTGGCCCATCAGATCGGCAAAATACCAGAGATTGTGAATCGTATTCAGTCTAGAAGACAGCATCTCTTTCACCTGAAAGAGGTGATGCAGATAGGCCCGCGAGTAGCGCGCACAGACCGGACAGCCGCAGGCCGGATCGATCGGCTGTTCATCCCGAACATACCGCGCTTGCTTGATTACCACTCGCCCAACACTCGTGAAGAGCGAACCGGTCCGCCCATGGCGCGACGGCACTACGCAATCGAAAAGGTCGATTCCGCGCGCCGCACCTTCGATCAAATCCTCCGGCATCCCCACACCCATCAAGTACCGCGGCTTCGAAGCCGGCAGTTCCGGCACAATCACATCCAGCATGGCATACATCTCTGCCTTCGATTCTCCCACCGAGAGCCCACCGACCGCGTAGCCCTCGAAGCCAAGCCCGATGAGGTCTCGCGCCGAGGTCACGCGGAGATCTGCATCCAAGCCGCCTTGCACGATCCCAAAGAGGGCTTGA
>Ga0137409_10005655_pt1 | contig 13011 bp, 9 predicted proteins | sample CZODoug1_16funga_FD_122059 | JGI IMG/M metagenome (GOLD analysis project Ga0137409, IMG submission 122059) | Vadose zone soil fungal communities from Angelo Coast Range Reserve, California, USA - CZODoug1_16fungal (Hybrid Assembly) | ecosystem: Environmental > Terrestrial > Soil > Vadose zone...
GCGGCAGCCGGAGAGCTGGAGTCCCGATTGAACTCGGACAAGGGCCACGTTATCAAAGCTGTGCTTGTGGTTCACAATGAAACTTCAACGGGAGTAACAAGCGGAGTCGCCGAGCTTCGTCGCGTGATGAATCGCGTCGGCCACTCTGCGCTGTTGATAGTGGATGCGATTTCCTCTTTAGGGTCGATGGATTATCGCCACGATGAATGGGAGGTTGACGTTACGATCGCGGCTTCGCAAAAGGGCTTGATGAATCCTCCCGGTTTGAGTTTTAACGCCGTTTCGCAGAAGGCTCTGTCGGCGAACAAGTCCGCGAAAATGCCAAGGTCTTATTGGGACTGGCAGGGAATGTTGAAGTCTAGTGAAACGGGGTTTTTCCCATATACACCAGCCACGAACCTCATTTACGGTTTGCAAGAGGCATTGCAGATGATGGGCGAGGAAGGTCTGGCAAACATATTTCGCCGGCACGAACGCCATGCGAAGTCAGTCCGTGCGGCGGTTTGGGGGTGGGGCCTGGAAATTGTCTGTAGCAAGCCTCAAGAGTACTCGAATACAGTCACCGCTGTCTTCACTCCAGAAAGTCATGATGCAGACCAACTACGAGCAACTATCCTCGATCATTTTGACCTGTCTCTCGGAGCCGGTTTGGGAAAACTTGCGGGCAAGGTTTTCCGCATCGGGCATCTAGGACACTTCAACGATCTCATGCTGATGGGAACGCTCAGCGGGATCGAAATGGGCCTGCGACTGGCGGGAATCCCCTACAAAAAAGGCGGTGTCATGGCAGCCCTCGATCGGCTCGACCGGGCAGGCATGGCGACAGAACTTGAACTGGGGAGCAAGTAGTGCGTGATTCATACCAGCGTGAAACGAAAGCCATCCACACAATGCCGGACACATTGAATGGCCGCTAATACAAATATAGCTCCGATGCCTGCAAAAGCACTCTCCGCCTCTGCCATCGTGCTATTTCTGATTTGCCTTCTGTACGGGATTGCTTACATAGACCGGAACAATGTGAGTACGGTTGCGCCCATCTTCGAACGAGACCTGCATCTGACCAACACGCAAATCGGGTTCGTGTACTCCGCTTTTGCCTATCCATACCTCATCTTCCAAATTATCGGTGGTTGGGTGAGCGACCGGTTCGGCGCGCGAATTGGGCTGATCGTCTGCGGCGTTATCCGGGCGTCCGCCGCCCTGCTGACAGGTACAGTCAGCAGTCTGGCGGCAGTGCTTTTTTTTCGTGTCATGCTTGGGCTCGGAGAGGGCGCGACGTTCCTTGACGCCACCTCTAGTGGCTTGGTTGATTGTAGCCGTGACGTGGCGAGGTTCATTCATTTTCCTTGGCATCATCAGCGTAGCTTGGGTCATCGCGTGGGCTTTGTATTTTCGGGACGATCCCGGTGATCACCCGGACATCACCCCGCTTGAACTGGAGCGCTTGCCGAGCCATGCAGCTCGAAAGAAGGGAGAAAAAGAGACGATGGCCTGGCTCATGCTAGCCCGTAGAATGGTTCCTGTCAGCGCCGTCTATTTCTGCTACGGTCGGACGGTCTGGCTCTATTTAGCTTGGATACCATCGTTCTTTCTTCACAGCTACCGGCTCAATCTGAAGAGCTCGGCGCTCTTCTCGGCCGGCGTTTTCCTTGCTGGGGTACTGGGTAATACGCTCGGCGGAGTCGTAAGCGACCGGATTTTCGACAGGACGGGCGACCGCAAGAAAGCGCGTCGGAATCTCGTGGTCGCAGGTTTTGTCTGCTCCGTGGCTTCGATGCTGCCGATTCTTCTGTTGCACAATCTTACGTGGGTGGCCATTTTTCTGAGCCTCGCGTTCTTCTCGGAGTTCACGATTGGGCCCATATGGGCTATCCCGATGGACATCGCACCGCGGTTTTCCGGTTCAGCGAGCGGCCTGATGAATACCGGCTCGGCGCTGGCTGCTATAGTCTCGCCTCTGGTTTTCGGATATGTGATCGACAAGACGGGGGATTGGACGCTTCCCTTTCTCGGCAGCATCGGATTGCTGTTGATTGGTGCAATGCTAGCGTTTTGGATGAAACCGGACGAAGAACTCCCTGGTGCAGGGATTGACCGTCCCGCTCGCAGCGAAAGCGGCAAAGCTCTAAAACAATCACATATGGGAACTTGTCTTTCATCTTTTATTCTGCTCCTCTTTGATCCAATCTAAGAAGCCTTGCACACACTCACCCCATTACCGTTGAGCTCGCACGCAAAACCAGTGGACTCGTTTTCTCAAGCGTCGGAACTGGAGGAGGAACTCAAGCGAACGCTGAATGGAGAAGTGCAGTTCGATCGAGGGAGCCGGGCGCTGTACGCCACGGACGGATCGAATTACCGGCAGATTCCTATTGGCCTGGTCATGCCCCGCGATGATGCGGATGTGATCGCAGCGGTAGCGGCATGCAGGAAGTATGGTGCTCCAGTTCTGGCGCGCGGGGCCGGCACAAGTTTGGCCGGTCAATGCTGCAACGTCGCAGTGGTATTGGATTTCACGAAGTATATGAACCGTATTCTTGAGCTCGACAGCGACGCAAGATTCGCGCGAGTTCAGCCGGGAGTCGTTTTGGACTCCCTACGGAACCGCGCAGAGATGCATCAGTTGACTTTTGCGCCGGACCCTTCAACGCACAATCGGTGCACGATCGGTGGGATGATTGGCAATAATTCTTGCGGAACGCATTCGCTGCTTGGAGGGAAAACGGTCGACAACGTCGAAGAGCTGCGAATTCTGCTTTACGACGGTTCGCAGATGACGGTGGGCGCCACGAGCGGGGCTGAGTTCGCTCAGATCATTTCTCAGGGTGACCGCCGTAGCGAGATTTACCGCAAGTTGTACCGGATCCAGGAGCTCTACGCCGGGTTAATCCGCGAGCGCTTTCCGCAAATTCCGCGGCGAGTCTCCGGCTACAACCTGGATGAACTGCTGCCTGAAAGAGGATTCAACCTCGCACGCGCACTCGTCGGAACAGAAGGTACTTGTGCAATCGCACTCGAAGCCAAGTTGAAATTGATTCACAGTCCGCAGCACCGCGCCCTTGTTGGATTGGGGTATCCAGATGCGTTCTTCGCAGCCGATCATGTTCCGGAGATATTGCGGCTCCGTCCGATCGGGCTTGAAGGTTTTGAGGGAAGTATTGTCGACGGGCTCCAGAGAAAGGGAGCCCAAGACCTTGATCTTCTTCCCGCGGGTCGAGGGTTTTTGCTGGTGGAATTTGGAGCTGATGATCCGAACGAAGCTCAGCAGCTCGCCGTAGAGCTCGTCGATCACCTGAAACAGGTTAGCGGGGCACCCAACGCACGGCTGTATTCAAAAAGCGAAGCGCGGGCGGTATGGCAGATCCGCGAGGCCGGGCCACGCGCGGCTGCGTTTGCTCCCGGAGCACCGGCGGAATGGGAAGGCTGGGATGACGCAGCAGTCGCTCCGGAAAAACTGGGAGGCTACCTCAGAGACATTCGCAAACTGATGAACGAATATCACTACCGAGGCGCATTCTATGGGCATTTTGGACATGGCTGCGTCCACATGCGTGTCAGCTTCGATCTCGAAAGTGAAAACGGGATCCGGAAATACGCAGAGTTCATCGACCGTGCAGCCGATCTCGTAGTGGGCTATGGCGGGTCGCTCTCGGGCGAGCATGGTGATGGGCAGTCGCGGGCGGCGTTGCTTCCGAAAATGTTTGGATCCGATCTGATGAAAGCCTTCGGCGAATTCAAAACAGCCTGGGATCCAGAAAATAAGCTAAACCCGCACAAAGTTGTTGGCGCTTACTTGCCTACGGAGAACTTGCGGCTGGGCGCAGACTATAAGCCACTGGAACCGGAGACTCATTTCAAATTCCCCGATGACGGCGGTTCATTTGCGAAGGCCGCACTGCGATGCATCGGACTCGGAGCTTGCCGGAAGAGTGACGGCGGCACAATGTGCCCGAGTTATATGGTGACGCTCGAAGAAGAACACAGCACGCGGGGACGTGCTCACATGCTTTTTGAACTTCTCCAAGGCGAGGTGATACGCGACGGCTGGAGAGACGAACACGTTAAGGACGCACTGGAACTGTGTCTTTCGTGCAAGGCCTGCAAGTCGGAATGCCCGGCGAACGTCGATATTGCAACCTACAAGGCGGAATTTCTCTCGCACTATTACGAAAAGAAGTGGCGCCCGCTGAAAGCGTACGCCTTTGGCCTGATCGAACGATGGGCAAAGCTTGGGTCGCGAATGCCCAGAATTGCTAACTTTCTTAGCCAGGCGCCGGGACCCCGTCATCTGCTGCAAAGGTTCTTAGGGCTGGCGTCGCAGCGGCAATTGCCACGTTTGGCGCCAGTCACCTTTTGGCAATGGGCGCAAGTGCATCGGAATTCCATTTTCCGAGATGAGGACAGATTGAATCCAGCGCCGCTGCTTAAGGAGCGACAAGTCGTTCTGTGGGTGGACACGTTCAACAACTACTTCCATCCGGAAACGTGCCGGGCCGCTCTGGAAGTGTTCGAGGAGGCGGGGTTCACAGTGACGTGTTCCCGAAGACCTCTGTGCTGCGGGCGACCACTTTATGACTTCGGCATGCTTGAGAGAGCCAAAAACAGCTTAAGCCAGATCATGAGTGCTCTCGGTCCGCAGATTGACGCAGGGTTGCCAATTGTCGTCTTGGAGCCGAGCTGTGCTTCTGTCTTTCGCGATGAGCTGCACAATCTATTTCCCACCAACGAGCGCGCTACCAGGCTCCGAAACCAAACATTCCTTCTCAGTGAGTTTCTGCAAAATCACGCTCCGGACTATCTTCCTCCCTCCCTCTCACGAAAAGTTATTCTTCATGGCCACTGCCACCATAAGGCGCTCATGAAAATCAGTGATGAGGAGTCTTTGCTCCGGAAGATGGGCGTGGAACTGCAATCCTTGGACTCCGGATGCTGCGGAATGGCCGGGCCGTTCGGGTTTCAGAAAGATAAGTTCGAGATATCGCAGGCCATAGGAGAGCGAGTTCTGCTGCCGGCAGTGCGACGCGCGGCGTCAGACACGCTGATTGTCGCGGATGGCTTCAGCTGTCGCGAACAAATACTGCAGGGCACCGGCAGGTCTGCGATGCACCTGGCCGAGGTCTTGAAGATGGCGTTGGATCGCCAAAATTCTTCCGAGGGCGGCTAATCTGGCCGGGTAGGCTTCACAGCCAAACGAGAATGTTCTACTTTTTCCCGGGCGATGACACCGATCGTTGCAATTGGCCGAAATCCATGCCGGGCAAGAAGGGAGTTTTCTCAATTCTTACGGCATCTAAGCTAAACGGATTCAGTCCCAATGCTCTGAGGATGCTAGGGGCGATTTGTGACGTTTGTACAGGAAACTTGATTTCTTGACGGCGGAACCTGAGATGGTAAATGAGAAGCGGAACACCCCGATCCGTGTTCGCGTTGCCGCCATGCTCGGCGATGAACGTGCTGCCGCTATCCACGTAGCTTTGGCCTGGCGTCGGCTGAATAATGATATCTGGCACACGGGGGTCACTCTTGGGGTCATTGAATAGGAGCTTCAATGATTCACCGGAGTAAATTTCCTGAATGCCCGCCTCTTCCTGGATTTTTCGCAGCGCATTGACAACATCAGCGGTGCGGTCCTGATCCGACAGCCACAGTAAGGCGACACTTCCGTCCTGCTCCAAACCGGCCAACAACCCTTCGTGGACGGAAGTCACGGTTTTCGGAATGAGTTCCGGGTTGGCATGCTTGAGCTTCGCAGGATCAATCGGGGAGTCACCATGCTTAGCAGTGATGATAACGAGCGTTGAGTCAAGCAAGTTTCGCTCTCGGAGCTTGGACATAATCTTCTCGAGGGACTCGTCCGTGTGAGCCAAGGTGCTTTCTAATGACGCGCTCATACGACCGCTTCCATCGACGTAACCGCCGCCAGCGGTCTTTTGCGCCACGCTGATCGCCTGGAAATTCATTCCAAAAATTGTCGGTACCCCCACTTCACGCGTTCCGGTGTGGTCCCTACCGTTGATCTCATTCAGGATCGCTGCTACCTTGAGATCATCGTACAATTCAGTGTTTTTCAGGCCGCGGAAGGAACGGACTTCAGGTGTGAAAAGGTCGTCCACCCCGGTGCCCGAAGGACCATTCACGAAGTCGTACGCGGGATGCTTATCCGACCATGCAGTACGACCGCCACCTCTCTTTATCACTTCGAAAATCGTGTTGACACGGATAAAGTTGTGCGGAAAAACAGGTGTGCAGCCTTTCTTGGGATCTTTCGCTAGCTTATTGGAATCAATACCTCCGCCACCATCGACGCATCGCGATTCTTGTCAATCGAGGAATCGAAGATCACAGTCGTTCCGATCTTGGAGCAATCGGAGGCGGGTGCCGACAAGCTGCGGTCATAGGAGTTCTCGAAAATCACTCCCGTTACACTGGGAGATCCTCCCGTCACCATGGAAAGCAGGCCGGGCCATGAATTGGAGGGGAATGACGTCGAAGCATTGCTGTAAGTGACGCCGTGCAGGCTCAATTTCGCAAGAGCCGACTCGGGCCGATACTTAACTAGATTGGCGAGATCCAGGCTGTGCATGCCATCCAGGCTAAGGAGTAGGACGTGGCGTATGAGATTTTTCCGTGGCCTCGAGCCGTTCTCATCAGAAAGTTGTGCCATTGCTTCGATTGGTCTCAATGACGATATCATGCATGCGAGAACTGCGGTCAAGAGGGCTGCCACCACGAATTCAGTGTTCCTATTCTCTGTTCTCAACTGTGTGCTCCTCGATCCGGTAATATACTTCCAATTCCTTGCGAACTTTCGAGAAAACAGCCTGGTCCATTCCCGTACCAATGCCTCTGTTTTCAGGTCGAATCTCGTTGCCGATCGTTCTTGAGTTAAACAGAAATTAATTTTATTTTAAGTCTGCATCGCAACCAATGCTTTAAGCTTTCTCGTGCTGTCCTTTAGCAGAGGTTGAGTCGCCCTGTCGCGGCCTCTCGCTTGCCTGACTGATTTGGCGGAAAAAGTCTCGGCCCGCGCCGTAGTACTTTGAAGGTAACCGGCTAGCGTTGGCGTGAAATCATCGTGGAATGACACCGCAAGTGGCAAGATAGTTCGGCGCACGGACTAGGTCGGAGCAGAATGGAGCTGCCGCTGGCAATTTAGTTTCACGTAAGAAGCATTCCATCTTAGGGAGAGAAAATGAAGAAACGGTCCTTAGTCCTTGTCGCGACTCTCATGCTATTCGGAGTCCAAGCCCGCTGCCAAGGAGCTGCACCAATCAAGCTGATCCAAACTTTTGAGCTGCCTGTGGAGGTTAAAGGGAACTTCGACCATTTTGGAATCGACCTGAAAGGCGGGCGGCTGTTTGCGACTCCGGAAGGCTACCACGCTGTAGTCGTGTTTGATTTGAAGACAGGCAAACTGGTTCACAAAATAGATGGAATTGGCAAGCCGCACGCTGTGCTCTATCGGGAGGATCTGAACCGCATTTACGTTACCGACGGAGATGCGGGAGATTTGAAGATCTTCGACGGCACAACGTACGGTCTCGTGTCCAGCGTGAAACTCTTAGAGGATGCGGATTCCATTGGCTACGATCCGGTCACCAAGTACCTCTATATCGACAACGGCGGCGGGGACGTTCATCAGACGTACTCGATGCTAAGCGTCATTGATACGACCGCAGGAGAGAAATTGGCCGACCTTAAGATTGAAGGAGAAACTCTCGAGGCCATGGCGTTGGAGAAGTCCACATCGAAAATGTATGTAAATAACAGAGCTAGGAACCAGGTTTCCGTTGTGGACCGGGAGAAGCGCGAACTCGTAGCGAGTTGGCCCGTAACGCAATGCAAGCCCAACGTGGCCATGGCCCTCGACGAAGCGAACCATCGCTTGTTTGTCGCTTGCCGCAGTGGCGTGATTTCAGTGCTGGATACCCAAACGGGCAAGGAAGTTACGTCTTTCCCCATCACCAAGGGCGTTGACGATATTACCTACGATCCGGCCAGCAAGCGTGTCTATGCCGCCTGTGATGGTGCGATTGATATCTATGAACAATCCGGCCATGATAGCTACAGATTGCTTGGGAACGTCTCTACAGGCCCCATGGGGAGGACAGCGCGCCTAGTGCCGGAATTGAAGCGCTACTTTGTGGCCGTTCCGCAGCACGGCACCACAAGCGCTAGGGTCCTCGTATTTGATGTTCTGTAATGAGGCGCGTGCCTCACAATCGAAATCGGATTCTGTGCTGAGATTGAGTCAACGCAGGCTACCACGCACCTCGTTATGAGAGAATATTGAGCGGGGCTATGCGGATCCTCTTAGTCGAAGACGAACGGAAGGTCGCCAGCTTTATCGCGCGCGCCTTGAAGGAAAACACCTACGCAGTAGATGTGGCGGAAACGGGTCAGAAGGCACTCGAATTAGGTGCCGACGTCACTTACGACGCCATTCTTCTCGATGTTCGTTTGCCCGACCTCAGCGGGATCGAAGTCTGCCGCGAGTTTCGCCAGCGAGGAATAGAAGCGCCTGTGCTGATGCTCACGGCGCGAGGTTTGGTCGAGCAGCGAGTCGAAGGCTTGGATGCGGGCGCCGACGACTACCTGACGAAACCCTTCGTCTTGGCAGAACTGCTTGCGCGTGTGCGGGCACTCGTTCGGCGGGGCTTCCATAGCAGCAACGCAAAACTCAGCTACGCGGATTTAATGTTGGACCGTCATCGCCGCCGCGCTACGCGGGACAAAGAGACAATTCCTCTGACGTCCAGGGAATTCGCACTTCTCGAACTGCTCTTGCTTCGCGCCCCTGAGCTTATTACCCGGAGTGAAATTGTGGAGCATGTTTGGGATTGCCATTTTGACAGCGAAACAAATCTCGTGGAGGTTTACATCAATCGGCTCCGCCAGAAGATTGATCAAGACCGATCCGTGAAGCTGATCCATACCATCCGAGGGGTAGGATACCGCTTGGGGACACCGGGGTCATGAGAATCAGAACACTCCGGCTCCGGATGATGTTGCTTTTCTGCACCGTCGTCGGAGTGCTTCTAGCCGGGTCGTACCTGGCGTTTTGGGGCCTGTTGGCGCATGCGGTCCATACGCAACTCAATCGTCAGCTGCTTGAGACCGCGCGCCCCATCATTTCTGATATGGTCTCCGAGCCCGAAGCGAAAGACGTAAATCGGCTGGACCTTCCAGGCGAGTTTTTTGAGCTCCTGGACCAAAATGGCCACGTCCTCCAGCAGTCCAAGAATCTCGCAGCACCAATGAAGCTAAATGGGCTAAACCTTGCCGATTCCCAGCCGACTTTCGGGATAGCTGCCCTGGAGAATGGAGAAACCGTGCGCGCGGCGCTCATTCCTTTTCAGCAAGGAAATCAGGTGCTCATTTTTGCCGTAGCCATCCCTACTTTTGGGACCAACCGAGTGCTCGACAGCTTTGGAGGCGTGGCCTTGCTGCTTTTCCCTCTAAGCCTCGTACTGACTGCCGGAATATCGGCACTGTACGTCGGGAGAAGCCTTGCGCCCATCAAGGAGTTGACCAGGCACGCTGCGCTGATGGCCAAACGTGTCACGAACCGACAAGGATTTTGGACACCTCTGCCGGTGTGTTCCCCTCATGATGAGCTTGGCCGATTGGCGCAAACGTTTAATCATCTATTGAAGAGCGTTGATTCGGCCGTTCTCCAGTTACGCCAATTTGTGACAGACGCCTCGCACGAGTTGCGCACTCCACTCGCAGTTCTTCACGGCGAGACAGAGCTGCTGCTCTCTAAACCACGGAGCACGGAGGAATATCGCCAGACTCTTTGTGTATTCGACGATGAGTTCAAGAAACTGACGCGGATTGTGGAAGGCCTGTTCACGCTCTCGATGGCTGACGCGGGGCAATTGCATTTGGTCCGGGAACCCCTTTACATCAACGAGGTTCTCGAAGAAGCATGCTCGCTAGCCGCCTCGCGCGCGCGCACGAAGAATATGTCCATCGTACGTGATTTGAACGAGGAACTCGCCTGTACTGGAGATGAGGCCTTCCTGCACGAACTGTTTTTGATTTTTCTCGATAATGCAATCAAGTATTCCCCCGATGGTACGCGCATCCGCGTGACGTTGGGGGTTCGTGACGGTGCGATTCAAGCGCGTTTTCAAGATCAAGGCGTCGGGATCGCACCGGAGCACTTACCGTTCATCTTTGATCGGTTCTACCGGGCCGCTCCTTTGAATAGCGGTGACACCCAGAGCGGAGGGCTCGGTCTGGCTATTGCGCAGGCCATCGCTATCGCGCAAGGCGGCACCATTGACTGTGCGAGCACGGTGGGAGTCGGTTCAACTTTCACAGTGATATTACCCATTACTCATCCCCAAGATGCGGTTCTCGAATCTGCACCTAAACAGAAATTAATGCTAGGTTAAGGCATAATCCTACCTTCTCCACTAGGCTCGACCCCAACGGTGGAGGTGATCCAGTGTTCTCTCGGAGGATTTCTACAATGTATTTGTATTGCCGCATCGCAGCAATTCTCTTGATGTGTGGGATTTATCTTTCAGTTCCAGCCGATGCCCAAGTGGCAGGAGGAACGCTCTCCGGTACCATCACGGACCCTTCCGACAAATTTGTACCTCAGGCACAAATTTCGATCACCAATGTTGCGACTGGAATCACAACGACGGCCACGACGAACTCGGACGGCTATTATACGGCCGCGAACTTGCTGCCTGGAGAGTATCAAGTTACTGTTTCTGCAAAGGGATTCGCGACCGAGGTAAGAAAGGGGATCTCCCTTACGGTCGGCGCGCAGCAGGTCATTAATCTGATTCTGCAAGTAGGGTCGGCGGCGAATACGGTCGTGGAGGTGACCACGGAAGCTCCTGCCGTGCAACTCGCCAGTTCTGATATCAGCGCAGTTGTGAATGCGACCACAGTTCGTGAACTGCCTCTCAACGGCCGGAGTTGGACGGACCTGGCAGCCTTGCAGCCGGGAGTCGATACAATCCAGACGCAACCGACCTTCGCAGTGGGCGCGGATCGTGGCAATCGGGGCTTCGGGCAGCAGTTGACCATCTCTGGCGCACGACCACAGCAGAATAACTATCGCCTGGACGGCGTCAGTCTTAACGACTATGCCAACGGGGCCCCCGGTAGCGTCCTCGGCGGAAACTTGGGCGTGGACGCTATTCAGGAATTCTCGGTTCTGACCAGCAATTACTCGGCAGAGTACGGCAAGACCTCCGGAGGAGTGGTCAACGCAATCACCCGGTCGGGCACCAATACTTTTCATGGGAGCGCCTACGAATTCCTTCGCAACAGCGCACTGGATGCGCGGAATTTCTTCGAGGACCCCACCGCTCCGAAGGCGCCATTCAAAAGGAATCAGTTCGGCGGTGCGGTCGGCGGCCCGATCATCAAGAACCGGACATTCTTCTTCGCCGACTTCGAAGCCATCCGGCAATCCAAGGGCATTGCCGTTGTCGACACTGTGCCTTCCGAGGCCGCACGGGCAGGGCTGCTCTGCTCGAATCCCTCAGGAGCGGATCCTTCGAGCCCGTGCACCACGACTCAGCTTCCGGCCCTCCCGAGCACAGATGCCAATGGTGTGGATAAAAAGGCGGCGGCGTACTTCGCCCTCTACCCCCGTCCGAACGGACCCATTATAGGGAACGGCGACCTTGCCAAATTCACTTTCGCAGCTCAGCAGGTTGTGAATGAAAACTTTGTTACCACCCGGATTGACCATAAGTTCTCGGATAAAGACAGCCTGTTCGGCACATACTTGTTCGATAGAACCCCATACTCGGCTCCCGACAGTATGAATAACGTCAAGCTCGGTAGCCTCAGCTCCAGGCAAATCGTTGCGGCTGAAGAGACCCACAGCTTTACCCCCACCTTTGTCAACGCTGTGCGTTTCGGCTTTAACCACGAAGCGGTGAACAACAACCAGAGCCTGGGAGCCATTAATCCAGTGGCAAGCGATGGTACTCTCGCGTCGTTCGCAGACCGAAATGCCGCCCAGGTACTAATATCAGGCGTTTCACCTCTGCCGGGGGGCGTCGGTGGACTTCCGACATATCTATACCATTGGAATTCCCTCCAGTTTTATGACGATGCGTTCCTCAATCGAGGTAAGCACGCCATCAAATTCGGTGTGGCGGTTGAGCGCATGCTGTTGCAAGCCACGGCGCTTACCGATCCAAGTGGAATCTGGCAATTTGGAGCCTTGAGCGAGTTTGACTCGGGGGGCCAATTCGTTCAAAGCACGTTCTTGCAGAATATTCCGAAGAGATTTCAAGGGGGAATCGTCAGCACGCTTTCACCCCGTGACCTTCGCCAGACCCTGTTTGGCGGATATATTCAGGACGACTGGCGCTGGAAACCCAACCTGACCCTGAATCTGGGTCTGCGCTACGAGATGGCGACCATACCGACGGAAATCCATGGCAAGCTTTCCAATTTAAGGGATCTCTCCTCTGGCACACCTCATATCGGCGATCCATTTTTCAACAGCAACCCCACGACAAAAAACTTTGAGCCGCGAATCGGTTTTGCATGGGACCCATTCCGTAACGGAAAAATGGCTGTGCGGGGAGGGGCTGGGCTGTTCGATGTTTTGCCTCTGCCATATCAATTCATCCTCCTGGTGACTCAGGCTGCCCCTTTTTTCCAGTACACCTCGATCAAGAATCCCGGAGCTGGAACATTTTTTGACGGTGTTTTGCCTCCGTTCCCGGCGAACAAATTACGCGCAACGTACACCGATCCCAACCCCAAACGCAATTACGTGGCGCAGTGGAACCTCAATTTCCAGTATCAGCTCACCCCAAGCTTGGCAGCGATGGTCGCCTATGTCGGATCTCGAGGTGTGCATCAGCCTTTTCGCGTGGATGACGCGCGAATTTTTGTGCCGACAAAGACTTCCGCCGGGTATCTATGGCCCAAGGTGGATGCTCTTGGGAACTTTTTCACACCGCAATGCAATCAACTCGATCCGAACGGCAGCGATCCGGCAACATGCGTCGCCCC
>Ga0137409_10005656_pt1 | contig 13011 bp, 10 predicted proteins | sample CZODoug1_16funga_FD_122059 | JGI IMG/M metagenome (GOLD analysis project Ga0137409, IMG submission 122059) | Vadose zone soil fungal communities from Angelo Coast Range Reserve, California, USA - CZODoug1_16fungal (Hybrid Assembly) | ecosystem: Environmental > Terrestrial > Soil > Vadose zone...
AGAATGTCATGTCTCCCGCGGTAATCCTGGGATTGAACCGGAGTCCGACGCGGCCACTGAACAGTTCGCTCGCATGGTCCTGGGATTGGAATTCTGCCGCGGGGGACATGACATTCTGGTGGTCGTAGCCGAGGCTCAGAGTCACGTCCTGCAAGTCCCAAGTGACGAGCAGGCCGGCGGTGTTGTTGATATTACCGTACCGGGCGGTCCCGGCCACGGCGGCCTCGGTCACGGAATCCTGAATGAACTGAAACCGGTCATGAAGATTGATCAAGAAGTCTTTTATAAAAATATCGAAAGAGAGTTCGGAACCGGATTGCAAAAACCAAGTGCTCAGGCTGCTGTGCCGGAGATACTCGTTGTAGCCAACACCTACGGTGATTTGCAGTAAATTGCGCTGAGTCACAGGATAACTTGCGCCAAACTGGAGCATCGGCTTGAGGATGAAATCCTGTTGAGGAGCGGTCTTCGAAGCATTGATGTTATCATTCCAGTCCATGCCAACCGATGGCGTCACGCGCAGCCTGAAGTCGCGAATCTTGAAGGTGTAGGGGAGAGATTCCAATTGGATGTGGCGGGCCTCCGCAGCAGCTTCGCCAGCGGCACGTACTCGACGGCGTGCGCGCTCCCGAATGTGTGGTCGAGCACGACATCGGTCGCGAGGACCCGCATGCCGAACGCGCGCGCGAGCAGCGCCACGCTCTTGCCCCCCCGCCCCAGCCCGACGATGCCCCGCGTCTTGCCCCACAGCTCGGGCCCGACGAGGCGGTCCCACCCACCGCCCCGCAGCAGGCGGTCGCCGTAGACGACCTGCCGCGCCACCGCCACCATGAGCCCGAGCGTGAGCTCGGCGACCGCCTGGTGGTTGCTCCCCGCCGAGATGCAGACCGTCACCCCCCGCGCGGTCGCCGCCTCCACGTCGATGTGGTCGTACCCGACGCCCGTCGCGCAGATCACCCGGAGGCGAGGCGCCACGGCGAGCACCCGGGCCGTCACCGGCTCGAGCGCGGTGATCAGCCCCGCGGCCTCCGGCACCAGCGTGAGCAGCGTCTCCTCCTTCATCTGCATGTCGTGCGCGCGATGCTCGAGCACCTCGCACCCGTGCTCCGCCAGATGCTCGCGGATCATCGCCTCGAAGGCGAAGAACCGCGGCGTGGTGAGCAGGACCTTGTGGGTCATGTCGCCTGCAGCGTTCGCACGGCCGCCTGCAGCTTCTCCATCGTCTCGGGCCGGGGCCGCTGGAGGGGCCGCAGGACGTGGCCGACGGGCTGGCCCATCATGGCCATGAGCTCCTTGAGCGGCCCGGGGTTCGTCTCCGCGAACGCCGCGTCCAGGAGCGGGAGGATCTGCTGCTGGCGGGCCAGCGCCCCCTTCAGGTTGCCGGCGCTCGCCAGCGCGAAGATCTCCTGCCAGATCTTCGGGAACACGTTCGCGGTCGCGAGCACGCCGCCGCGCGCGCCCATGGCCACGTGGGTCGCGAAGAACGGCTCCTCGCCGCTCATCACGCTGATGCGGTCGCCCGCCAGCCCGATCACCCGCGCGAACTGGTTGAAGTCGGGATTGCACGCCTTCATCCCGATGATCGAGCCGTCGTCGGCCATCTGCGCGATGGTCTCGGCCTTCATCGCGAGGCCGGTGCGGTACGGGATCTCGTAGAGCATCACCGGCACCGGCACCTCCTGGGCGAACGCCCGGAAGTACTCGCGGATCCCCTCCTGGGTCGGGGTCACGTAGTACGGCGTGACCAGCATGACGCCGACCGCGCCCGCCGCCGCGAAGTCCTTGGCGGCCTGGACGGACTCCTTGAAGCCGGGCGCGAGGACGCCCGCCACCACGGGTACGCGGCCGGCCGCCGCGTCCACCGTCACCTCCACCATCGTGCGGCGCTCCGCCGGAAGAAGCGCGGCGTACTCTCCGGTGCCGCCCACGGGCACCAGCCCGTTGACGCCGGCGGCGCAGAGGAACTCGACGAGCCTCGCGGTCGCCTTGCGGTCCACGGTGCCGCTCGGGTCGGTGGGGGTCGGCAGAGCCGGATAGAGGCCGATGAGCTGATCCTTGGTCAATTTCATGCGGTGTTCCTCCTCATGCCAGGGTCAGGCTCGAGCGGCGCCCTGGCGGAGCCGCTCGGCCAGCGAGATGGTAACAGCCACGAACACGATGAGCACGGTCGACACCGCGGCGAGGACCGGGCTGACCTTCAGCAGGGCGTCGTCCCACATCTGCTTCGGCAAGGTCGTGGTGAGCCCGCCCGTGACGAAGAGCGCGATCGTCAGCTCGTCGAACGAGGTGACGAACGCGAACAGGAACGCGGCCACGAGCCCGCCGCGGATCAGCGGGAGGGTCACGTGGTACAGGGTGCGGGCCCGGTTCGCGCCCAGGCTCGAAGCGGCCTGGTCGAGCCGCTCGTCGTAGTTCTTGAGCACCGCCATCACCGTCACGACCACGAACGGGATCGCCAGGACGGCGTGGCCCAGGACGAGGCCGAGCGAGGTCCCCACCAGACCGATGCGCGCGTACAGATAGAACAGGGCCACGGCGATGATCATACGCGGGATGACCAGCGGCGACAGGATGAGCGCCAGGGCGCCCGTCTTCCCCGCGAACTCGCGCCGGGCCAGCGCGAACGCGGCGGGCACGCCGATGAGCATCGCCAGCGTCGCCGACACGACCCCCACCCCCACCGAGCGGACGGTCGCGGCCATCCACTGCGGCGACTCGAGATAGGCGCGGTACCACTTCAACGAGAAGCCCTGCGGCGGCCAGTCGATGAACCCGGACGTCGTGAACGAGACCGGCACCATGAAGAACGCGGGCACCGCGAGAAAGGCCAGGATCAGCAGGGAGGCGATGACGAGGACGCCCCGCGCCCACGGGCGGGCCGGCCGATCGGGCCGCGCCGGGACCAGGCGCTCGGTCACCTCGGCCGCGCGATCGCAGAGCCATCCGAGGATCGCGATCAGCCGGCCTCCCGCCCACGCCGAGAGCCGCGAGATCAGATTCTCCCGGCCGCCGCCGCGCCGGTCGAGCGCCGGCGTCCCGCTGGCGAGCGTCGACATGCCGAGAGCGCGGTCGTACAGGTAGAAGACGACGAGCGCGGTGACCAGCAGGAGCACCGAGATCGCCCCCGCGAACGCCCAGTTCATGAGGTCCTGCACCTGCTCGATGATGATCTGCGTGATCATGGTCTCGCGCCGGCCGCCGAGCAGGGCCGGGATGATGAAGAAGCCCACCGCACTGATGAAGACCAGGAGCCCCGCGGCGGCCACTCCGGGGAGCGAGAGGGGGAAGTAGATCCGCCAGAAGGTCTGCCCGCCGCGGGCCCCGAGCGTGGCGGCGGCCTTCGGGAGATTGGCGTCGATGTGCTCCATCACCGCCACCATCGTCAGGATGCCCAGCGGCATGAGCGCGTGAGTCATGCCGATGAGCACCCCGGTCAGGTTGAAGATCACGGCCACCGGCGCGTTCGTGAGCCCGGTCGCCTCCAGCAGCTTGTTGAGCGCGCCGTTGCGGCCGAGCAGCACCATCCAGGCGAACGCGCGGACGAGAAAGCTCGTCCAGAACGGCAGGAGCACCCAGAACGTCAGCCGGCTCCGCCACCGCGCATCGCTGGTGGCCAGGAGATACGCGACCGGATAGCCGCCGAGCAGGGCGAACGCGGTCGCCCACGCGGAGATCTTGAGCGTGATGAGGAGCACGTCGACGTAGAGGGACGAGGCGAAGAGGCGCGCGAAGTGCTGCCCGGTCAGCGCGCCGCTGCGGTCGACGACGCTCAGCCACAGGAGCTGCCCCACGGGATAGACGAAGAGCAGCAGCAGGAACGCGAGTGCGGGGAGCAGGGGCCAGCCCTTCCACCACCCGGACGGCCCCCGCGGCGCTCCGGTCACCCCCTCCACCGCCACCCCGGCGCGGCTCATCGCTCGGTTCTCGCGGTCTCCGGGAGCAGGATGCCGGCGTCCGGGGGCCACGTCAGGCCGACGCGCGCGCCGGGCGTCGCCACGGTCTTGGCGTCACCGGTGAGCGTGGAGGCGACGATCATCTGCCCGCTGTCCAGCCCCACGTAGTACTTCGTGATGCCGCTGACGCGAATCACCTGGCGGAGGTGGCCTTCCAGCCGATTGTGCGGCTCCGGTCCTGGCCCGGCGGTCGGCGCATCCTGGATCGCCAGGCGTTCCGGGCGCACCATGAGCGCCACCCGTCGAGCGTCGCGCAGGCGCGCATCCTGGGGTGCCCGCAGCCTGACGCCGGCCGTCGTCACGACCACGCGCGACGCCTCGACGCCGACGACCTCGCAGACGAGGACGTTGGACTCCCCGAGGAACTCGGCCGCGAACCGCGTCCGGGGCTGGAAGTAGAGCTCGTCCGGCGTCCCGATCTGCTCGATGTGGCCGTCCCGCATCAGGCAGATCCGATCCGACATGATCATCGCCTCTTCCTGATCGTGCGTGACGTAGAGGACGGTGATGCGGAGCTCGGCGTGCAGCTGTTTGATCTCGAGCTGCATCTGGTCGCGCAGCTTCTTGTCCAGCGCCCCCAGGGGCTCGTCCATCAGGATGATCGAGGGCTTGTAGACCATGCACCGGGCCAGCGCGATGCGCTGCTGCTGGCCCCCGGACAGCGCCCGCGGCAAGCGGCCGCCGACATCGGGCAGGCGCACCACCTCGAGGATGCGCCGCACCTCCTGCTGGATCGTGGCCTCGGGCACCCGCCGCATGCGCAGGGGGAACGCGATGTTCTCGCCGACCGAGAGATGCGGGAACAGCGCGTAGTTCTGGAAGACCATGCCGACGTCCCGCTTGAACGGCGGCGCATACGTGGCCAGCCGCCCGTCGATCGAGACCTCGCCGCCGTCGGGCTGGATCAGCCCCGCGACGATCATCAGCAGCGTGGTCTTGCCGGATCCCGACGGCCCGAGAAGCGTGAGGAACTCGCCCGCGCGGAGCTCGAGGTCAGCCCCCGCGAGCGCGACCACGGGCCCGTAGGTCTTCCGCAGTCCTCGGACCTGGAGCTTGTACGTGGTCGACGCTCTCGATCCCGCTCAGGCGATGAGCCAGGCGTTGAAGCGCTCGGTGACCTTGTCCTTCGTGCCGGCCCAGAACACGTGGTCCAGCTTGATGCCCCGATTGCGGTTGTCCGGGAACGTGGTCAGGACGGGGGCCCGCTTGGGATCGATGTACTTGTAAGCGTTGGGATTGGTCGGCCCGTTCGGAATGAACGGGGCGAAGGCCGCCATCCGCTTGGCGTTCGACGCGAACTTGATGAACTCCCGGCAGAGCTCCGCCTTGGGGCCGCCCTTGAGGATGCACCAGCCTTCCATGGCCCACAGGTTCTGATCCCAGGAGATGGCAACCGGCCCGCCCTCGTCGATCACGGTCTGCGCGCGCGCGGCCCACGTCGGGATGACGTCGATCTCCCCCGTCTTGAGCATCTGCGACGCCTGCGCGCCGCCCGTCCACCAGACGACCACGTCCTTCTTGACGCGATCGAGGACCTTGAACGCGCGGTCGACGTCGCACGGATAGAGCTTGTCCTTCGCGACTCCGTCGGCGAGCAGCGCCTCCTCCACCGTGTCGAACGGGTGCTTGCGCAGCGACCGCCGGCCCGGGACTCCCTTGAGGTCCAGGAGATCCTTCCACGTGACCGGGGCCTTCCGGCCCTTGAAGGCGTCCGTGCGATACGCGAGGATCGTGGAGTACACGTCGTCCCCCACGCAGTACGGCGTCATGTACTCCGGCGGGATCTCCGCGACGTCCGGATGCTTCTCGAGCTCGTGCCGCTCGAGATAGCCCCCGTCGGTGACCAGCTGCTCGGCCGCGGCCTGGCTGAGCTGCGCCATGTCCCAGGTGTAGGTCTTGGTGTCGACCATGCTCTTGATCTGGCTCGTCGGCTCGTGCGCGGAGGCCACCCCCACCGCCTCGATCCCGGTGGCCTCCCGGAACGGCTTGTAGAACGCCTGCTCGAAGGCGGGCGTAAAGGGCCCGCCCGAATCCCGGATCACGATGCGCTTGGCCTGCGCACTCGCCTTGCGCCAGACAAACGGCGCGCCGACAACCGAGGCGGCCGCCGTGGCGGTCTTGATGAAGGTGCGCCGCGACACGGGTCCGATGCGCGAGGCGGGCGTGTTCATGAGGATCTCCTCAACCTGCGTTGGCCGATTCCGGAGTGATCGGCGAGCTCGGCCTGCTCCGGTGAATTCTCGCGCCGACACTATACCGGCTGACGCTTCGGGTCAAGGGGAGTGACGTCGGCCGCGTCGACCTGTCTCCGTTGCCGTAGAATGGGCACAGGCATGGAAGTAGGCTCGGTCACCCGCCCGCGGCGTCCCCGAACTTCACGTCCCGCGTCTTGATCCGGTCCTTCACTCCCTTGGCCCGCGCCGCCGCGCCGTAGGTGCCGAGCGCCTGGCGGTGCGGGATGGTCAGCATGTAGTTCTTGAACGCCGCCTCGAGGGCGCGGCGCTGGCCCTGGATGTCCATCGTCTCGTTCACCGACGCCTTGGCGAGCTTGAGGGCGAAGGGATCCTGCATCGCGATGCGCCCCGCCAGCTCGAGCGTGGCGTCGGCCAGCGCGGCGCGGGGCACCATCCGGTTGACGAGGCCGAGATCGAGCGCCGTGGCCGCGTCGATGTAGTCGCCGGTGAAGAGGTACTCCTTGGCCTTCCGCGGCCCGAGATCCCACGGCATGCTGAAATACTGCACGTGCGAGCCGCCCCAGCGCACCATCCGGTCGGCGAACAGCGCGTCGTCGGCGGCGATGATGAGGTCGCAGCACGAGGCCAGCATGAGCCCGCCCATGATGCAGTAGCCCTGCACCTGGGCGATGGTCGGCTTCGGCACCTCGCGCCAGCGCAGGCAGGTCTCGAGGTACAGCTCGGACAGCCGCTTGAGGTTCTCGGGCAGGCCCGGGCCGACCGGGTGGGCCTTCTGGTCCTCGAGCTCGTCCGGGCTGCCGAGGTCGTGGCCCGCCGAGAAGTGCGCCCCGGCGCCCGCCACGATGATGACGCGCGTCGCGTCGTCCTCCGACGCCGAGCGGAATGCCTCGTCGAGCTCCAGTATCATCACGCGGCTCTGGGCGTTGAGCACCTCGGGCCGGTTCGCCGTGATGCGGACCACGGCTCCGAGCTGTTCGTAGCGGATGGTGCGGAAGTCCATGGTGTCACTCCTCCTGCATCAGATGATCGCGCTGCGTCGTCCCGACGTAGTCCCGGCGGTAGCGACCGCGCCGCTGCAGCTCCGGCACAACCAGATCGACGAACTCCTCGATGGCCCCCGGCGAATAGATCGGCGACAGCATGAACCCGTCCCCGCCCACCTGGTCGAAGTAGTCTTCCATCTGGTCGGCCATCTGCGAAGGAGTGTCCACCAGTTGGACCAGCCCCACGCTCTGTCCGTGGCGCTGCGCGACCTCGCGCAGCGCGAGCAGCTCACCCGTCAGGGTCCGGTACCGCGTCTGCATGCGCTGCAGCTGGGGCTCCGTGCGTCTGGCCATGATCTCGTCGAGCGGCAGCGCCGACAGATCGAAGTCGAGGTGGCCCGAGAGAATCGCCATGCCCCCTTCGAGCGGGACGAGACCGTTGTGCAGCGCCTGCTTCTCGCGTGCCTCCTCCTCCGTCGCCCCGAGGATCGGCTGGACGCCGAACAGGATCTTGCACGCTTCGGGCGCGCGCCCCTCACTCACGGTGCCGCGCTTGATGTCGTCGTAGTACGCCTTGGCGCCCGCGATGTTCGGCTGGATCGCGAAGATCGCGTCCGCGTACCGCGCCGCGAACGTCCGCCCCTTGGGCGACGTTCCCGCCTGCAAGATCGCCGGTCCGCCCTGCGGGGAGCGCACCACGTTGAGCGGCCCACGGGACCGGAAGAACCGGCCCTCGTGCTCGATCCGGTGCACCTTGGAAGGATCGGCGAACACGCCCGCCGCGCGGTCCATCACGACCGCGTCCGGATCCCAGCTGTCCCAGAGCTTCCGGCAGACCTCGATGAACTCGTGGGCGCGGTCGTAGCGCTCGTCAGTCGGCCGGCGCTCCTCTCCGTAGTTCGCGGACTGGTTGTGGTTCAGCGACGTCACCACGTTCCAGGCGGCGCGGCCGCGGGTCAGGTGATCCAGCGTCGCCCACAGGCGCGCGGCATAGAACGGGTGCGAGTGGCTGATCGAGAACGTCGCCCCGAGGCCGATGTGCGTGGTGACCGCGGCCATGAACGACAGCAGCGGGATCGGGTCGTGCTCGGGCGCCTGGGTCGCATGGCGGATCGCCGGGTCCATCGTCCCGCGATACGTGTCGGAGATGTAGTTCAGGTCGGCGAAGAAGACCATGTCGAACTTGCCGCGCTCGCAGACCCGCGCGATGTGCTGATAGAGCTCCGGCCTCGCCCAGTCGAACCCGGCCTCCGCGGTGCGGGGATGCCGCCACATGGCGAGGCTGTGATAGGTCGGGCCATGGCAGAGGAACTGCGCCAGGTGCATCTTTCGCTTGCGCACGCCGCAGCCCTCTAGCCCACGCTACCGGCGCCGGTTCAGCACGTAGAACGGCTCGGCCGCGTCCGGCGTGAGCCAGGCGTTGTACCAGGCCTGGTAGTGGGGCTTGAGCCGCTGGAGCATCTCCGCGTGGCGACGCTGCCGGGGTGGAATGTGGCGCGCCGCCTTGCGGATCTCACGGTAGAGTGCGTCGACGTCGAGCGTCGTCATCCGCCGGTCCTCCATCACCACCCGGCCGCCGACGATCGCGGTGGAGACGTCCTGGCCCATCGCCCGGTGGATGAATGCCTCCGCGATGGGCAGCTCCTCGGTGAGCCACGGGTCGCGCAGGACCCGATCGAGGTCGACGAGGATCATGTCCGCCTTCATCCCGGGCACCAGCGCGCCGATCTCTCCGCCGAATCCCAGGGCACGCGCGCCGTTGACGGTTCCCATCCGCAGCACCTCGTGGGCGGTGAGGGCCGGGGTGCGCAGGTCGTAGTCCGGCACGCGGTGGAGCTTGTGCAGCATGCGCAGCTCCATCACCGCGTCCTCGTCGTCGTTGATCGTCTTGTCGTCGAGCCCCATCGCCACGTTGACGCCCCGCCGGTGCATCGCGTAGATCGGCGCCAGGCCGTTGCGCATGCCGAGGTTGCAGCTCGGGTGGCTCGTGATCGACGCCCGGCGGGTCGCGAGCCGGTCGATGTCGTCCTCGCTGACCCAGATGGCGTGGCCCAGCGCGAGGTTCTCGTCCACCAGGCCCAGCTCGTCGAGCCAGGCAACGGCGCTCTTGCCGTACTTTCGGAAAGAGAACGCCCGCTGGATCGGCGTCTGCACGCAGTGCATGTGGATGGGCACCTTGCCGAGCCGGTCCGCCGTCGCCTTGGCGCGGAGGAGGAAGCTCTCGGTACACGCCTGCGCCCAGCTCGGAGAGAGCAGCACGCGTGTGTCCTCGGACGCGAAGCGCCCGTGCAGGTGCGCGAACAGCGCGAAGTACTCCTCCTCCATCCGCCTGGCGTCGACGTTGACCAGGGGACCGGCGAAGGCCTGGAGGTCCGGCGGCAGCGTCTCGAGGAAGGCCGCCGCGTCCAGCACCAGCTTGTCCACGTTCCGGACCCCGGGCGCGAAGGCGAGCCGGATCCCGCTGCGCAGGTAGGTGCGGATGGCCTTCTCGGACCGGCCGCGCGCCTGCGGGCCCTCCGTGTCGAACCCCATGTGGTGGATCGTCGTGCACCCGCTCCGCAGGTGACGCCAGGCGGCGAGGGCGGCCATGAGCTCCGGGTCGAAGACCGGCATGAAGGCCCAGTCGAGCAGGTTGTTCTCCAGGTAGTCGTTGAGCACGCCCTTCTGGATCGGGCTCAGCGCCCGCCCGTGACTGTGGGCGTCGACCAGCCCCGGCATCAGCAGCTGCCGGCCGTTGCCCACCACCCGGGCGCGCGGGTGTTGCCGGCGGAGCGCGGTCCAGGCCCCGACCGCGGCGATCCGGGAGCCCGAGACCAGGACCGCCCCGTCATCGAGCACGCCCGGGTCCCCGACGGCGGGGTCCGTGATCACGTGCCGTCCACGCACCAGCATGTCCATGCGCACACCTCCGTGGGGGACGCTCCCGGCCGCGCGGCCGGCTTCGACCGGGCTATCCTACTCGTCAGCCCGTTCCAGAAGAAGCCCCGGCGTGAGCACGTGGCCTCTTGCGCAATGCGCCCCACGGCGGTACAAAAGCCGGGCCTGGCCATCCCAGAGGAGGATCCGATCCGATGACCGTACGGGTAGCGCTCGCTCAGTTCAGTGGACACATCGACAAGAACATCAATATCGAGAAAGCCGAGAGCCTCGCCCGGCAGGCCGCTGGCAATGGGGCCAAGGTGGTGTGCTTCCCGGAGCTCTGCACGACCATCTACTTCTGCTTCGACCGCGACAAGAAGTGGTTCGAGACCGCCGAGCCCGTCCCCGGCCCCGCCGTCGACCGCCTGCGCCGGGTGGCGAAGGAGACGGGGACGGTCATCGTCTACCCGCTCTACGAGAACGACGGCGGCGTCCTGTACAACACGGCCGTGGTGATCGGTCCCGATGGCGAGCTCATCGGCAAGTACCGCAAGATGTCCATCCCCCAGATTCTCCGCACCGTGAAGGCGGGAGAGACGCCCGGCGACGAGCGCTTCTTCTTCGAGCCCGGCAACCTCGGCTTCCCGGTCTTCGATACGCCGTTCGGCCTCAAGATCGGCATCCTCATCTGCTACGACCGCCACTTCCCGGAGGCCGCCCGGATGCTCGGCCTGCGGGGCGCGCACCTGCTCCTGGTGCCGACCGCGACCTATCGCGAGTGGATCCGCGACGTCTGGGAAGTCGAGCTGCGCGGCCACGCAATCGCCAACATGTTCTACGTGGGCGGCGTCAACAAGGTGGGCAAGGACGTCGGCGGCCCTCCCGATCGTCACTACTTCGGCTCGGCGCTCTTCATCGATCCGAAGGGCGGGGTGATGGCCCGCGCGGGCGACAAGGAGGACGAGATCCTCTACGCCGACATCGACCCCAAGGTGTGCGACGACGTGCGCGATCTGTGGGGCTTCCTGAAGTTCCGTCGCCCGGACGCCTACGGCGACGTGGTACAGAGCACGCGCTGAGCCGATGGACGCCGACCTGTTCGTCCGGGACTGCCGCGTCGTCAAGCCCGACGGCGTCGTCGACTGCGGGCTCGCCATCCGCGGCGGGTCGATCGCGGCCGTGCTCCGCCCCGGAGAGACCGTCACTGCCCGCCGCACCATCGACGCGGGCGGTCGCTTCGTCGTTCCCGGGCTCCTCGACACGCACCTGCACCTCGGCAACGCCGCCCAGGCCTTCGCCTCGGACTGCGCGACGGAGAGCCGGCACGCCGTCACCGGCGGCGTGACCACGCTGATGCCCTTCGTGATCACGCGGGGCTCCTATCTGGACGCGCTCGGCGAGATGCGGCGCGCGGTGGCGGAGCAGAGCGCGGTCGACATGCTGTTTCACGCCATCATCGTCCGCGAGGCCCAGATCGACGAGATCCCGCGTATGGCCTCGGAGTTCGGCGTCCGCTCCTTCAAGGCGTTCATGGCCTACAAGGGGCGCGAGATCTCGCCGAGCGGGATCCAGGGCATGGGCGACGACCAGATCTTCTCGATGTTCCAGCGCGTGAAGGACGTGCCCGGCGGCGTGGCCATCGTGCACTGCGAGAACATGGAGATCATCGAGCTGCACCAGAAGCCGCTCATGGCCGCCGGTCGCCAGGACACCGCGGCATGGTCCGACGGCCGGCCGGCGTGGGGCGAGCTCGAGGCGATCCGGCGCATGTGCCAGTTCGCCGAGGCCGCCGCCGTCCAGCTCCTCGTCCCCCACATGGGCGTCGGCCTCGGCTCGGAGTTCCTTCGCCAGAAGGCGTGGGGGCCCGGCCGCGTCGCCACCGAGAGCTGCCCGCACTACCTGGCCTTCGACAAGGACACCGACCGTGGCGTGCAGGGCAAGGTGAACCCGCCGCTGCGCGGCCGCGACCACATCGACGCGCTGTGGCAGCGGCTCACCGACGGCACCGTCGACGTGATGGGCTCCGATCACTGCCCTTACACGAAGGCGGTGAAGGGCGACGAGCTCTGGGGAGCGCGCGCCGGCATCACCGCGGGAAGCGCCATGATCCTCCCGGTGCTGCTGACCGAGGGGGTCAACCGCGGGCGGCTCACCATGCCGGACGTCGTGCGCCTCACCTCGTTCAACGCGGCGCGGCTCTTCGGGCTCTACCCGAGGAAGGGCGCGCTCGAGGCGGGGTCGGACGCCGACCTCGTCATCGTCGACAGCGATCGCGAGGTCAAGGTGGATCTCCCCGCGCTCAACTCCGCAGTCGACTTCAGCCCCTACGAGGGATACGTGGCGCGAGGCTGGGCGGCCACCACCATCGCCGGTGGCCGGATCGCCTACGACGCGGGAGAGGTCGTCTCCGACGGCGCCCGCGGGTGCTACCTCGCCCGAAGCTAGCGACCCGGAGCCCATTCGACCATGCTCAGGTTCGGCGTCATGCTGCGCCCCGGCCACTTCCCCTTCTCGCACATGCTCACCTGCATGCGGGTGGCGGAGGACGCGGGATTCGAGTTCATGTGGTTCGGCGACTCGCACCTCATCTGGCACGAGGTCGGGCCCTACCTCACCGCCGCCGCCCTGTCGACAAAGCGGATGCGCGTGGGGCCGCTCGTCTCCAACCCGGTGACGCGGCATCCCACCGTGGTGGCGAGCATGCTCGCGACGCTCGGCCAGCTCTTCGACGGCCGCGCGGTGCTGGGCGTCGGCCGCGGCGACAGCGCCGTGCGCACGCTCGGGTTGCCACCGATGAAGCTCGCGGAGTTCCGCGTCGCGCTCCGCCTCATACGGCGGCTCTGCCGCGGCGAAGAGGCCGAGGTGAACGGCTCGACGATCCGCTTCGCCTGGCTGACGCGCCCGGTGCCGGTGCTGCTCGCGGCGTACGGTCCCCGCGTCATCGAGCTCGCCGGAGCGGAGGCCGACGGGCTGATCCTCCAGCTCGCCTCGCCGAGCGTGGTCGAGTGGGCGATGGGCCAC
>Ga0137409_10005658_pt1 | contig 13008 bp, 10 predicted proteins | sample CZODoug1_16funga_FD_122059 | JGI IMG/M metagenome (GOLD analysis project Ga0137409, IMG submission 122059) | Vadose zone soil fungal communities from Angelo Coast Range Reserve, California, USA - CZODoug1_16fungal (Hybrid Assembly) | ecosystem: Environmental > Terrestrial > Soil > Vadose zone...
GTTGGTGCTGGTGGATAACCGCGCGATCGATGAAGCGGCGCTCAGGCGCTTGGGAGCACGAGGTATCCTGCGCTCGTCCGAGCAGGGGCTGCAGGTCGTGCTCGGGCCGATCGCGGATCAGGTCGCCGGCGAGATGCGCACCGCAGCACGCGCCACACCGCCCATCGGCGCATCGCCGATCGGCGCATCGCGCACCGGCGGTCATGATGCGCAGGCCATGCTGGCGGCGTTGGGCGGTCGCGGCAACGTCCTCAAACTCGAGACGGCCGCGGGACGGCTGCTCATCAGTACGGTTCGCCCGGAATCGATCGACGAAGCGGCGCTGCGGATGCTTGGCGTTCGCGGGATCGCACGGCCGGTCGGCATGCCGCTGCAGGTACTCGTCACGGGCGGCGTCGAGGAAACCGCCGAGCCGCTGCGCCGATTGCTCGGGGCGGCGTAAACTTCAAGCATGAGCGCGACGCTTTTCAATCTGACTCCGATCGAAAGCGCCCGGGCGCCGAAGCGGCGTGGAGCGCTGCCCGCGGCGGTGCGGCGAATCATGATCGTGGGAGGCGGTACCGCCGGCTGGATGACGGCCCTGATTCTCGCCCGAAGGCTCATCGAGCAAGGCGTCGATATCACGGTGGTGGAATCGCCGAATGTCGGCATCATTGGCGTCGGCGAAGGCTCCACGCCCTGGCTGCGCGGTTTTTTCGACAGCCTCGATATCGAGGAGGCCGAATGGATGCCCGAGTGCCACGCGACCTACAAATGCGGCATCACCTTCGACAAGTGGTCGACCAAGCCCGGCTTCGAGAGTTATTTTCACCCGTTCGCCTCCATGCTCGACAATTTGACCATGACGCAATTCGTGCACAACGCCGACGCCCGGGTCAATGGCGCCGACGTGCACGCGCATCCGGACCGATTCTTCATCGCAACGCGCCTGGCGCGTGGACACTTGGCACCCAAGGCCGCCGAACATTTTCCTTTCGATATTTGGCACGGCTACCATTTCGATTCCGTGTTGCTCGGCCAATTCCTCCACAAAAAGGCACTGCAGCGCGGGGTCAGGTATAGGACGGCTCATGTCACACGGGCCAACCTCGATTCCCAGGGAGCCATCGCTTCGGTCGCTACTGCGGAAGGCGAGACGCTATGCGCCGATATTTTCGTCGATTGCAGCGGCTTTGCCGGGCTGCTGATCGATCAAGCGCTAAAAACGCCGTTCGTCAGCTTTGCGGAAAATCTCTTCAACGACGCGGCCATCGCGATTCCTTCCCCCATCGGCGAATCGCTGCCGTCGGAGACGGTGTCAACCGCTCTGAAAGCGGGGTGGGCGTGGAAGATTCCGCTAACCTCTCGCTTCGGCAATGGTTACGTGTACAGCACGCAATTTTGCACGCCCGACGCCGCCGAGTTCGAACTGCGGGAACATTTGGGTCTGCTCGAGTCGCCCACGCCGGCTCGTCATCTTAAGATGAAGATCGGCCGCGTCACCAAACATTGGAACAAAAACTGCCTCGCGCTCGGACTATCGCAGGGATTCATCGAGCCGCTGGAGGCGACCGCCTTGTTATTCATTCAGCAGACAGCCACTGCTTTCGCGGAGTGCCTGGATCAAGGCGACCTGAGCGACGCGGCTCATGACCGATTCAACACGCAGATCAATGAGCATTTCGAAGGGATACGCGATTACATCGTGACGCACTACAAAACCAACAGCCGCACGGACACGGACTATTGGCGGGCGAACGCCGCCAATCGCATTCTCTCGGATTCGCTGAAGCAGCTTCTGAGTCTTTGGATGTCCGGAAAGGGAATCTCGGCACCGGTGCGCCAAAGGGCGCTGGGCAAAGGTTATCCGGTATTTTCCTGGTATTCGATCATGTCCGGCATGGGGATCTTTCCTGATCGACATTCGTTGCATCCGCCCAAGGGTAGGGAGGCGCAGTACCGGCTGGGCGACATCGACAACCTGCTCGACCGCAGCACCGTCAACTACCGCGATCACCGGGAAGTACTGGCCAACATCCCGCCGCGGCGCATGGGCGAAAGCCTGCAGGTCTACTTTTGGTAGCGGCCTCGACTCAGTCGCCGACGGGCCTGCGCGAGTTTCGCGGCCTCGATGAAGAAGCCGCGCGGCGCGACCTGTTGCGGGACAAACAGCCGGCGGTGGTTCGCGGTCTCGTCGAGAATTGGGTCGCTGTCCAGGAGGGTCGCGAGTCATCCGACAGACTGATTCGATATCTCAAGCAGTTCGACAGCGGTAAACCCGTCGATGCGCTGCTCGCGCCGCCCGAGGTCGACGGGCAGATCTCTTACAACGCGACGATGACGGGCTTCAATTTTGTCCGTAATCGACTGTCCCTGAACCAGGTCGCCGAGCAGGTTTTGCGCTATGCGAAATTCCCCAAGCCGCCGTCGGTGGCGGTGCAAAGCGCGCTGATTCGCGAATGCGTACCGGGCTTCGAGGTTCACAACCACTTGGACATCCTGCCCCACGACGTGGCCCCGCGAATATGGCTCGGTAACCGCATCACGACGCCCACCCACGTCGATGAGTGGAACAACGTCGGGTGCGTGGTCGCCGGGCGCCGAAGATTCACTCTGTTTCCTCCGGACCAGATCGCGAACCTTTACATCGGTCCGCTCGACTTCGCGCCGACCGGCGCGGCCATGAGCCTGGTGTCGCTTCGAAAACCGGACTTCGAACGCTACCCGAAATTTCGTGAGGCGCTCGCCGCGGCTCAGGTGGCTGACTTGGGTCCGGGGGATGCAATCTACATCCCTCCGCTCTGGTGGCACCACGTTGAATCCCTCGAGTCTTTCAACGTACTCGTGAACTATTGGTGGCACGACTTCGCCGGCGAGGGGGCCAGTGCGGATTCGGCTTTTGATGCACTGCTGCAGGGGATATTGAGCATCCGCAAGCTGCCCCCTGCCACCCGCCGCGCCTGGGCGGCGTTCTTCGAGCACTACGTATTCGCCGCGCCGCAAGATGCCGTCCGCCACATTCCGGCTGCTCGGCATGGCATACTTGGCGACCTCACCGCGGATAAATCGGCCGCTTTGCGGGAGCATCTAGTGAAGCGGCTTCAAGATTCGTCGCGCCGGCGCTGAATTCGGACGTTTTCCCGCTCAATATCGGTTGTTTTCCTACGTCCGATCGGAAGCCTCATCCCGTGCGCGCATCGATTCCGCGTGACAACATGCCTCCACCCACGCGGCTGTCAGTGCGCGCCGACAGGGATTCAAGCCGCCCGCCAATCGGGCGGGGGGCGTATTGCCGGTAGTCTGGCCGGCCGAAACCTTCGGGTTTGAGGCGAACAACGGACGATGACCATCCTGAGCGTGCGGCATCGCACCGAATACCGGTATCAGCAGCCCGTCTCGCTGGGAGAGCACCGGCTCATGTCGCGTCCCCGTGACAGCCACGACTTGCGATTGCTGGACACCGCACTGATGGTCTCTCCGCAACCCAGCGAGCTCCGGTGGATGCACGACGTTTTCGGCAATTCCATCGTCGTCACCTCGTTCGCGGACAAGAGCGATACCCTGATATTCGAGTCGACGTTTCGCGCGGAGCACTTCCCGCTTCCTGAGCAGACGATTTGGGTCGAACCCTACGCGAATCAGCTACCCTTCAATTACAGTGCCGACGACAGCGCGGATTTGGCGCGCACCCAGGAGCGGCAATTTCCGGACCCGGAGCATGCGGTGGATCAATGGGCGAAGTCCTTCGTCGATTCCACGCCGGATCGCAATACCCTCAACGTTCTCATCGCCATGACCCAGGCCGTCAAGCGCGATTTTGACTACGCCCGGCGGGAGGAAATGGGGGTCCAGGAACCCACGGAGACGCTGCGACTGAAAACCGGGAGCTGCCGGGATTTCGCGGTGTTCATGATGGAAGCGGTGCGCAGCCTCGGATTGGCAGCGCGCTTCGTGTCCGGCTATCTCTATGATGAAAAGCTGGTCGGCGCCGGGGGCGGATTGGTGGGCGGGGGCGCCACGCATGCGTGGCTGCAGGTTTACCTGCCGGGCGCGGGATGGGTGGAGTTCGATCCGACCAACGCGCTGATCGGGGGCCGAAATTTGATCCGGGTAGCGGTGGCGCGCAATGCCTCGCAGGCCGCTCCGGTGGCGGGGGCATTCACCGGAGCTCCCAACGATTTTCTTTCCATGAACGTCACCGTCGAGGTTACGGCGGAGTGATACCCCTGTCGTTCGCCGCACTTCTGGAGTCGGAAACCGAGAAGTAGTATTCCAGCAGGTGATGACCCTTCAGAAAGACGAACATCGTCGCCGACGCATGAAAGTCTGGGTGCATGTGGAGTTCGCTATCGCGCCGCAAATCCAACCAGCTTGCGGACGTGCGACAGCCGGGCGTTCACCTCCGCCTCGGCCGCCAGCCAATCCTCCAATTCGTGACCGGCGGCGAAGTTGCGCCGTTCCGCACGGAGATAGGCTTCGATTGCAATCACGGCTCGCCGCTCGCTCTCAGAGACAATCACCGGAGGGCTGAATCGCAGGGGAAAGAAATTGCGCGCCGGCGTGGGCGGTAGGGAAGTCATCGCTCGTTCTCCTTGGCCCACCGCTGATCCTCCATCGATGACGCGCGATACTATCGTGGCCCCCACCGGGCGTCACTGCGGATTTTCTCACTCTCGTGCCAGATTTTTCTGACAAACCGCGGACGATGCGTCCGCCAGGGCAGTCGCAGCGGTTACTCGAGTGAACGGGGCAGCACGATCCGAAAGGCGGTTTGGTTGTTGCGGCCGGACTCGACGTCAACCGTACCTCCGTGTCCCTCGACGATCTGAGAAACGATGTACAGCCCCAAGCCGAGGCCCTCGCTGCGGCCTGCGGGACGATGACCGGCCCGGAGGGGATCGAACAGGTGCTCCCTGAGTTCCTCGGGAATGGTGCCCGCATTCACGACGGACAGTCTGACGCAGTCCGCCTCCGTGCCATCGAGCCCGACAGCGACCCCGCTTTGCGGGTCGCCGTGCTTCAGCGCATTGCCGATCAGATTGGATACGACCTGTGCGATGCGCTCGGTGTCCCAGAATCCGAAAAACTCGCCCGTGGAGGTTGACTCGATCAGTCGATCCGGGGCAGCGGTTTGATGCTCGCGGATCACGCGCTCAACCAGCGCTCGAAAGTCGCAGGATTCGCGTTTGAGGATGAGGCCCCCCGCCAGACGCGCCCGCGCGAGATCGAGCATATCCTGGATCAGACGACCCATGCGGTTGCCGCTCGAAACGATGCGGGCGGCGGCCTCATGGGCGTGCGAATCACTGGAGCGCCGCTGTAGGAGTCTCGCGGAGCCCAGAATCGCGCTCAGCGGATTTCGCAGCTCGTGCGCCAGCAACGCGCTGAACATCTCGTTCAGCCGCAGGGTTTCCGTACGATTTTGCAATTCCTGGGCCAGCTGCCGCTTCTGGCGGTACAACTCGAAAAACACTTCCGCCTTGTTCCGCAGGATATGCGCCTCAATCGGCTTGCAGATGAAGTCAACGGCCCCGGATTCATACCCCTTGAACATACGTTGCCGGTCGCGGGCACCGGCGGTCACGAAAATGATCGGCACGTGCCGGGTCCGCTCGCTGCTCCGCATCAGCTCGGCGAGTTCGAATCCATCCATGTCAGGCATCTGCATGTCGAGAAAGGCCAGCGCCACATCGTGCCGCAGCAACAGCTCCAGCGCCTGCTCGCCGGACCGTGCGGTCAGCAGTTCGACGTCCTCTCGCTGCAGCAGCGCCGCCAGCGCAAGCAGGTTTTCCTCCAGGTCATCGACGAGCAGACACTTGATTCGCTGGGGCATTGATGCTGTATTTTGACATGCCTGGGTACACACAAGCCGGCAACTTTTTCCCTGAAACCATTGGCCGGGGGGCCGCAGGGCCGCGGCCCCCCGGGTGTCAGGTTCCCTGATTCAAGAGCGCGGCATTGCCCCCCGTGGCGGTGGTATTGACCGTCAACGTGCGCTCGCTTGCAAATCGTCCCAGATAGTGCGGGCCGCCCGCCTTCGGGCCGGTTCCCGAAAGCCCTGTACCGCCGAACGGCTGCACACCGACCACGGCGCCGATCATGTTTCGATTGACATAGGTGTTGCCGATGTCGGTGTTGGCAAATATCTCGCGCCAAAAGGATTCCAGGCGGGTTTGTACCCCCAGCGTAAGGCCGTAGTGCGTGGCGCGGATGGCGGCCAAAACGCCTTGAATCTCGCTGGCGCGAAATCGCACCACGTGCAATATCGGACCGAATTCCTCACGCGTGAGCTGCGCGGCGCTTCTCAATTCGATCAGGTGCGGCGCCACGAAACTGCCCATCGAATGGGAGTCCTCGAGCCGGCACGCCTTGATGACGCGGGCCTCGGCATGCATTTTGGCTATATGGCGGTTCAGCCCCTCCGCCGCCGCGGCATTGATGACCGGACCCACATCGGTTTGCGGATCGGCCGGGTTGCCGATGACGAGTTCGTCCATGGCGCCCGTCAACATCTCCAGCATGTTGTCGGCGATGTCTTCCTGCAAAAATAACAGCCGCAGAGCCGAACAGCGCTGACCTGCGCTGGTGAACGCCGACGCCACGACATCGTCGATCACTTGTTCCGGCAGTGCGGTCGAATCGACGATCATCGCATTCAAACCGCCGGTTTCAGCGATCAGCGGGACGATGGCGCCGCTCCGGCCGGCCAGCGCACGATTGATCGTCAAGGCGGTCGCGGTCGATCCCGTCATGACGACGCCCGCGAGTGTCGGATGCGCGAGCGCGATCTCCCCGAACACCCGGCCCGGCGCAGGAACGAGCTGCACCACGTCGGGCGGCACGCCGGCTTCGTGCAGCAATCGAATGAAACGCGCAGCGATCAGCGGGGTGGGCTCTGCCGGCTTGGCAACGGCCGCGTTGCCGGCGGCCAATGCGGCAGTAACCTGCCCGGCGAAGATGGCCAGCGGAAAATTCCACGGGCTGATGCATGCGAAGACGCCGCGGCCGTGCAAGGACAGCTCGTTGAGCTCGCCGGTAGGCCCGCTGAGCCGCGTCGCGCCTGTGAACTGGGCGCGTGCCTGCGCAGCATAGTACCGGCAAAAATCCACCGCCTCTCGCACCTCGGCGATGGCATCCGGCAGCGTCTTGCCCGCTTCGCGAACCAGCAGTTCGTAAAAATCGAGGCGGTCCCGCTCGAGCAGATTCGCGGCCTCCTCGAGCCGCTCCGCACGCGGACCGCCGCCAAGCGCATTCCATCCCGGCTGGGCCGCGGCGCCCACGCCGAACGCCTCCCCGATCTCTCCCGGATCGGCGTTGCGAGAATGGCCCACGATGTCGCGCCGGTCGGCGGGATTGACGACGGGGTGGATGTCACCGGCCGCCGAGGAACCCTTGATGAGCGGACCCGCGGTGTGCTCCGAGGACCGCCGCGAAGCCATTGCGTCGCGCAGACCCTCGAGCACCTCGGGATTGCCCATGTCGGGCCCGTGTGAATTGCGCCGGTCGGAGTACAGGGCATTCGGAAGCGGCAGGCGCGGGTGGGAATACGTGTCGAGCCGTTCGAGTTCCGCGATCGGATCGCGCACGATTTCGGCCACCGGCACCTGCTCGTCCATGAACCGATTCACGAAGGAAGTGTTGGCGCCGTTTTCCAGCAGCCGCCGCACCAGATAGGCCAGCAAGTCCTTGTGCTCGCCGACCGGCGCATAGACACGAACCCGCGGAAAGTCGGGGAACTGCCGTGCCGCTTCCGCATAGAGGAGCCGGCCCATGCCATGCAGTCTTTGGAACTCGAAATCGGCGCCGTCGGGCGCCAATTCCAGGATCGACGCGATGCTGTGCGCATTGTGAGTCGCGAACTGGGACACGATGACGTCGGTGTGTCCGAACAGGCACCCGGCGCAGGCGAGATACGCGACATCCGTCGTGGTCTTGCGGGTATAAACCGGATAGCCGTCGAGACCGCGTTCCTGGCCGCGCTTGATTTCACTGTCCCAATACGCACCCTTCACCAGCCGAACCGTCAGCCGGCGGCCATGCCGGCGTCCGGTTCCCGCCACCCAGTCGATGACGTCCAAGGCTCGCTTGCCATAGGCCTGCACGGCAAGGCCAAGGCCGGGCCAATCGCGGGTGGCGGCGTCGCGGGCCAATGCGTCGATCACGTCCAGGGAGAGATCCAGCCGATCGGCTTCTTCGGCGTCGATGGTGAGTTGAATTCCGAGCGCGGCTGCGCGCCGCGCCAGGCTCTGCACCTCCGGCACCAGCCGCGCCATCACCCGATCATGCTGCAGCAGCGAATACCGCGGCTCGAGCGCCGATAGCTTGATGGAAATGCTGGATACTTCGTGGGGCGCCCGGCCTCCGGCGGCCGCGCCGATGACGTCGATCGCATGTTCATAGGATTGGAGGTAGCGCTCGGCGTCGCTGCGCGTCCTCGCGCCTTCGCCCAACATGTCGTAGGAACACAGCGCGACATCCGGTTCGCGCGCACTGCGCGCCAGCGCCTCCTCGATCGTTCGTCCGACGACGAATTCTCCGCCGATGATCCGCATCGCCCTGCGCACCGCGAGCCGCACCAGCGGTTCCCCCGCTTTGCGCGTCAGCTTCTTGATCCATCCGGAGGCATCGGCCTTGATGGTCGGGTCGAGTTCGAGAATGCCGCCGGTCAACATCAAACCCCAGGTCGAAGCGTTGACGAACAGCGATTCGGACTTTCCCGAATGCGCCGACCAATCGCCGGTGGCGAGTTGCTCGGCGATCAACCGATCGGCCGTCGCATCGTCCGGAATGCGCAGCAGCGCCTCCGCGATGCACATGAGCGCGATTCCCTCCTGATTCGACAAACCGAATTCCTGGAGGAAGGCATCCAAGAAGGGACGCTCGTCGCGTCGCGCCCGGGACCCCTCGACCAGCGCCATCGCCACGGAAACGGCGCGGTGGCGTGCACCCCCGGTGAGTTCCAAACGATGCAGCAGGCGCGTCACGGCGCGTTCTTCGGACAAAAGTCCATGCTCGCGCATCGCGGCGCGAAGCGTTTCCAGGTCCGCGGCGGCGGGTCGAGGTTTGAAAGTGGCAGCCATCGGCATATCCTTTGAGCTCTGAGCTTTAAGGTGAATTATCGTCCAGGGCAGCAAAGAACACCAAGGGCGCCGCGGCGGCATCGAGGCCCGCCGGACCGATGGAGCCGCGTTCATCGGGGGAGATCCCGGCAAGATCCCATGCCTGCAGCCGGGTCGTCTCGCCGTGTTCCAGGTCCACGTTCACGATGCCGCAGATTGCGAACACCAGAACCGCGCCCTGAAAGGAGGGCCTCAGGGGCCGAGGTTCCAATAAGCGCTCCACCCAGGCTCTCGCCGCCGTCACCGACGCCGAGACCATCAGATTCAGGTCCGTGCACGGGCCATCCACCAGCTCGCATTCCGTCGCCACCGCGCCGTCGAACTCGGTCATGTCGCCGACGTCGTGAAGATGCCTATCCGGTCCCGCGGCGAACTTCAAGCGAAGCCCCGCACCGCGCAACAGCACCATCTTGCGAGAATAACCGGTGAAGTTGGAGAAGGGTCCCGAGGCATCGATCTGCGCGATGCTGACGCGCCAGAGGAATGGATCGCCGGTCGCGGGTACGCGGATCATCTCATGGGTGATTCCGCCGCCGTTCTTCCACGGCACAGGGACCAACGACGATCTGCGTATGATTTGCATCGCGGCCGATCATACAGTTTTTATCGATGGAACCATCGTCGTCATCGTCCTTGGATTCGGTGGCGCACCCGATGCCCAAGGACAATTCCTCGACTTCGTTCGGCATGTCGAGTTCTGTCGGTTTGATCGCAGGTTTCATCGGAATTCTCCGTGCCCGCGGCGTACGGCGAACTAGTTGTGCGGTGCATCCGCCGGAGCCTCCAGTCTGACGCTAGCCTGAAGTTACCTTCCGCGGACTGCATTCTGTAGTCAGCAAATCCCTTGTTTTATTCGAGTTATTTGTCGGTGCGAGGGTATTTTCGGGTACATAGTGTACCCATGTATTTGTAAAGTTAATATTGCTTTTGTTGATGTATTGCTGCATTATGTGTCCATGCACATCGATGCCGTCCCGAACCGCACCTCGCGCCCGACGTACTTGCTGCGCGAGTCGCACCGCGAGGGCAAGAAGGTGCGCAAGCGCACCCTCGCCAATCTGTCCGCGCTCTCCGATGAGCAGATCGAGGCGATCCGTGCGGTGCTCGCCGGGGTCAACCTGCAACCGGCACAGCAGTGGTTTGAGATCCTCAAGTCCCTACCGCACGGCCACGTGCAGGCGGTGCGTCTGGCGATGCAGCGCTTGGGGTTTGAGTCGCTGCTCGCGACACGTGCGAGCCCGGAGCGCGATCGGGTGTGCGCGATGGTGGCGGCGCGTATCCTCGCCCCGCACACGAAGCTCGCCACGACGCGCTGGTGGCAGCACACGACCTTGGCCCAGGAGTGCGCGGTCGTCGATGCGGATGAGCGGGATTTGTACAGCGCGATGGATTGGTTGCTCAAGCACCAGCGCACGATCGAACGCAAGCTCGCGGCGCGGCACTTGAAGGAAGGGGCACTGGCGCTGTATGACTTAAGTTCGAGCTACTTTGAAGGCAAGTGCTGCCCGTTGGGCAAGATCGGTCACAGCCGCGATGGCAAGAAGAACAAGCCGCAGGTCAACTACGGCTTGTTGACGGCGAAGAACGGTTGTCCGATCGCCATTTCGGTCTACGAGGGCAACACCAGCGATACCAAGACCCTGATGCCGCAGGTGCAGAAGTTGCGGGAGGAGTTTGCGCTGGCGCAACTGGTGCTGGTCGGGGATCGCGGCATGATCTCGCACAAGGCGATCGGTCAATTACGCGAGCTTACGGGGTTGGATTGGATCACGGCACTTAAAGCCACGCAGATTCGTGCTTTGGTCCAGGGCGAAACGCTGCAGTTGGGGTTATTCGATGAGCAAAATTTATTTGAGTTCTCGCATGAGGATTATCCGGGCGAGCGCCTCATTGCCTGCCGCAACCCGGTGCTTGGGAGGCTGCGCGGACACAAGCGCCAGGCGTTGCTGGAAGCCACGCAGAAGGAGCTGGAGAGAATCCAGACGAGCGTGCAGAGCGGGCGGCTTACCGGCCGCGCCAAGATCGGCGTGCGGGTCGGGCGCGTGGTGAACAAATACAAAGTCGCCAAACATGTGGCGCTCGATATCGAGGAGAGCGATTTCAAGTTCAGCCTGCGCGAGGATCAAATCGCTGCCGAAGCGGCGCTCGATGGCGTCTATGTCATCCGCACCAGTGTCGCCCCAGTTCAGATGAGCGCGCCCGATACGGTGCGCAGCTACAAAGCCCTATGCGAAGTGGAACGTGCTTTCCGCTCGATGAAGAGCATCGATCTGAAGATCCGCCCGATCCACCATTGGCTTCCCGATCGCGTCCGCGCCCACATCTTCCTCTGCATGCTCGCCTACTACGTCGAGTGGCACATGCGCGAGGCGTGGCGGGAACTGATGTTTGCCGACGAGGAACTCGAGCTCAAAGCCAGCCGCGATCCGGTAGCGCCTGCTCAGCGATCAGAGGCGGCGTTGCAGAAAGCGGCCACGCACACCCTCGATGACGGGCGCACGCCGGCGCACAGCTTTCGCACCCTGCTCGAGAGTCTCGCTACGATCGTGCGCAACACCTGCCGCACCCGCGCCACGAAACCCGAGGCACCCACCTTCCAGATCGATACTGCGCCCAACCGCACTCAACAGCGGGCGTTCGAGTTGCTCCGGGCCATCGCCGTGTAGCCACACGGCGCGCGCTCGAAATAACCCACAATCACAAGTTTTTCTCGGAAATTTACCTAAAATGTCCGCGACCCAAAGCGGATAACTTCAGATTAACCACGCCACGAATTTCGTCAGTGACCATTAGCTCTTCGGGCGTTTCCAATTCCCGCAGGCGCGTTGAGGAGCGGGCAGCAGTCTGGTTATCCGAGAGGTCGATGGTGCTGTTGGGTAAGTCGCGGCCGCGCGCTTTCAACAGAGTCCTGACGCAATTGCTGGCGATGCGATAGAGCCATGTATAGAACGCGCTCTCGCAGCGAAAATGCCGCAGTCCCCCATATGCCCTAATGAACGTTTCCTGGGCGGCATCTTCCGCATCGGCGGGATTGCGCGTATGGCGCATTGCAAGCTCTACTACCCGCGGCCGGTACTTGAGCACCAACCGGTCGAAGGCCCGGCGTTCACCGGACTGCGCACACCGCACAAGGATGAGATCGCTAATACTGGTGCCTGGCGCGAAATCGGAACGTCCCGTGTATGATCTGCGAGTCTTAGGGAAAGCACTGCTCAAAGGTATGACATCGGAACTAGGTATCGGGGCGCATGGATTTTCCATCACGCAAGGTAGCCCCGAGTGGTCGAGCCTTGTAGCCTATATTGCTAGATGGCACATATCGTCGACGACGATATATCATCACGCTTGCGCTGGCGCTGGATTAAAGGGCTGAAATCCGTGGCGGGACGGATATTTAAGTCAGATCCTGGCCGATAAAGGTCAACTGCGTACCAATCGTCCGAACTTCGATCTAGAGCGCCCACGGTCGAGCGCGCAGGCTTGCTGCACACGGCACCCAAGCGCACTGCTCGAGGGCCGTACGACCGCGAAGGCGTGAGGACGCGAAACATGACCGATTCCCGTTCGTCAAGCGGACGCCTGTTCGTGCTCGACCTGAGCGGCGGCCGCGTCTACTCGCTCAACCCCGATGGCTCGGAGCCAAAAACACTCGTCACCGGATGCCGGCTTCCCGATGGCCTCGCGGTCGATTCGGCCGCGGGCTACATCTACTGGACCAACATGGGCGTTCCGCACAGGAATGATGGCTCGATCGAACGCGCGGATCTCGACGGCGGCAATCGTCGATTCATCATTCCCGAAGGGGGCACGTTCACGCCAAAGCAACTCCATCTCGAGAAGAAGAGTGGCAAGCTCTATTGGTCGGACCGCGAGGGCATGCGCGTGATGCGTGCCAACCTCGATGGCTCGC
>Ga0137409_10005659_pt1 | contig 13008 bp, 11 predicted proteins | sample CZODoug1_16funga_FD_122059 | JGI IMG/M metagenome (GOLD analysis project Ga0137409, IMG submission 122059) | Vadose zone soil fungal communities from Angelo Coast Range Reserve, California, USA - CZODoug1_16fungal (Hybrid Assembly) | ecosystem: Environmental > Terrestrial > Soil > Vadose zone...
CGCGGATCGACGCATCGCGGCATGAATCCCAAAGCTCGCCAGGAGCTCATCGGCATCGCGGCCCTGCTGGTGGGGTTTTTCCTGGGGCTGACGTTGCTCCCGGTGGCGCTGACGGGCAGCTGGGGACGGGCGATCGGCAACGCGCTGTGGCAGCTGTTCGGCGTGGGGGCGATCGTCCTGCCGATCCTCGGCGTGGGCTGGGCGCTCGCCGCGTTTGACCGCCTCGGCGCGCTGTCGTGGGGCCGGGCGGCCCTGCTCGGCGCGGGCCTGGTCCTCCTCATCCCCTATGGCATTGCGGTCGCGATTGGTCCGATTTTCCCACCCGACTACTCGAACTGGACGCGCAGCGAACGCCTGGTGGGACTGTTTCCGGGGTTTCTCGCGAACGGAGTCGAAGGCGCAATCGGCACGGCGGGGGCGGTGCTGGCTGGTCTCTTCGCTCTGTCCGCTCTTGGAGTCCTGACTATCGGCTGGCATCCGCTGACGCTGTTGCGACAGCGGGAGGCGGTGGCTGTACCTCGGAGTCCCCGGGCCACCGGCCCGGGGTCAGCCGCTCGCGAGGAGCCCGTGAGAACTGCTGACCCCGGGGCGTCGCCCCGGGGGGAACGAGAGCGCAAACAGAAGCCCAAGCCCGCACCGCCTCCAAGACCGGCCCCGCCGCCCCCCCCCGGCTCGCTCATCCCGCCCATCGAGCTGCTCACCGAAGGGCCAGGAGCGGTTGAGGACGCTGACGCGGCGCAGATCGAAGACATGGGCCGGCGGCTCGTGACCACGCTCGAGACATTCCGTGTCGGCGCGCAGATCATCAACAGGACGGTGGGTCCCGTGGTGACCCGCTTCGAGCTCGAGCCGGGACGTGGCGTGAAGGTGGGGCGCGTCTCCTCGCTCGCCGACGATTTGGCGCTCGCGATGCGCGCGCAGTCGCTGCGCATCGTCGCCCCGATTCCGGGGAAGGCGGCGATCGGGATCGAGGTGCCCAATCCGACGCCGCGCCTCGTCCACGTGCGCGATCTGATCGACAGCGCGGAATTCCGCCGCGCGACCCGCGTGCTGCCCGTCGTGGTGGGCCGCAACCTGGAAGGTGACGAGGTGGTGGACGATCTCACCAAGATGCCGCACCTCCTCATCGCCGGCGCGACCGGCTCGGGAAAATCGGTGCTCATCAACGCGATCATCACGAGCCTCGTGTACGCGCACGGACCCGACAAGCTCAAGCTGTTGATGATCGACCCGAAGATGGTCGAGCTGTCGATGTACAGCGCGCTGCCCCATCTCGGCCTGCAAGTCGTCACGAGTCATCACAAAGCGGCGAACGTGTTGAAGTGGGCAGTCTGGGAGATGGAGCGGCGTTACCGGCTGTTACACGCCAATCACGCGCGCAACATCACCGACTTCAACAAGAAAGTGGAGTCGAAGGCGCCGCTCAAAGGGCCGCGGGAGACGCTCGCGACGCAGGCGGGGATTCAGAAGGAGCTGCCGTTCGATGCGGTGTACAGCGGCGGGATTCTGCCGTACATCGTGCTGATCGTGGACGAGCTCGCAGACTTGATGCTCACCGTCCAGGGCGAGATCGAGACGCCGCTCGCGGTGCTGGCGCAGAAGGCGCGCGCCATCGGGATTCACCTGATCCTCGCGACCCAGCGTCCCTCGGTGAACGTCATCACGGGATTGATCAAGGCAAACTTCCCGTGCCGGATTGCGTTTCGGGTTTCGGCGAAAGTCGACAGCCGCACGATTCTCGATCAGAACGGCGCCGAAACGTTGCTCGGCAACGGCGACATGCTGTTTCTGCCGCCCGGCAAGAGCGAGCCGATGCGCGTGCAAGGCGCGTTCATTTCCACAGACGAGACCGAGAAACTCATGGAATGGTACAAGCAGCATGCAGCGGCTGCGGTCGCCACGCCCGGGACATCGATTGACGAGCAGGTGGCAGCGCTCGAGAAAGCAGAAAAAGATGGGGAAGAGGGACGGGGGACGGGGGAGGGGGACGTCGGCGATCGCGACCCCCTCTTCCGGCAGGCGGCCGAGGTGTGCATCCAGAATCAGCTGGGATCGACGTCGCTGTTGCAGCGGCGCATGAGCATCGGGTACGGACGGGCCGCCCGGATCATCGACCAGCTCGAGTTCGCAGGGGTGCTCGGACCGGCAAATGGCTCGAAGCCCAGGGATGTCCTGCTCGGTTTGGAGGAGTTGGACGACCTGACCGGTCCGGAGAGCGCGAACTCGACCGGCTAGTGCGCGCTTTCGTACCGGTGGGCGGTTTTTCGATTACGTGCGAGGATCGGCGCGAGATAATTTCTGGCGCATGTCGAGCGGCGTTCATAGTGATCCATCCAATTGGTCAGACCCAAGGCATCAGCGCGGACTCGCGGGGGAGGAGCAGGCGATCCGCTACCTCCAGGCGCGAGGCTGGGAGGTCGTCGCGCATCGCTTTCGCGTCGGCCGGATCGAGCTGGACCTGGTCGCCCGGCGAGGTCATCTCGTCGCGTTCCTCGAGGTGAAAACGCGGCGCGGCACGGCGTTCGGGAGCCCCTTCGAGGCCGTGACCGGCGCCAAACGGAGAGAAATCGTGAAAGCCGCGCGCGTTTGGATGGACCGCTACGGACAACGTTCCGACGTCTACCGCTTTGACTGTATCGCGATTGTTGACAATAAGTTAGAGCATCTGGAGGACGCCTTCCGTCCCGGATGGCGGTGACAGCGGTTTCGGTTTATATTCGGGCCTCAACCAGGAGGCTCGCCACACTATGTCGAGGTCAACCATGGCAGAACAGCAACCGGCCAAGTCCTCCCCGTCTCCGTCGCTCACGGACGACCGCCGCAAAGCGCTGAACCTCGCGATCACGCAGATCGAGAAGACGTGCGGCAAAGGGTCCATCATGCGGATGGGCGCCGATTCGCCGCAGGTGCGCGTGGCCGGGATCTCGACCGGCGCTATCAATCTCGACGCGGCGATTGGCATCGGCGGGATCCCGCGCGGCCGGGTAACGGAGATCTTCGGCCCCGAATCGAGCGGCAAGACCACCTTGGCGCTCCACGTCGTGGCGAGCGCGCAGCGCGGGGGCGGCGCCGCCGCCTACATCGATGCCGAACACGCCCTCGATGTCGAGTACGCCAAGAAGCTGGGCGTGGACATCGAGAATCTGCTCGTGTCCCAGCCGGACACGGGCGAACAGGGCCTCGAAATCTGCGAGATCCTGGTGCGCTCGGGTGCGGTGGACGTGGTGGTCGTCGATTCGGTGGCGGCCCTCGTGCCCAAAGCCGAAATCGAAGGGGAAATGGGCGACTCACTCCCGGGTCTGCAGGCTCGGCTCATGAGTCAGGCGCTGCGTAAACTCGCCGGGGCGATCAACCGCTCGCGCACGTCGGTCATCTTCATCAATCAGCTGCGCGAGAAGATCGGGGTCATGTTCGGCAACCCGGAGACGACGAGCGGTGGGCGCGCGCTGAAGTTTTACGCATCGGTGCGGCTCGACATGCGGCGCATCGCACCGGTGAAAGAGCGCGAGGTGGTCATCGGCAACCACGTCCGTGTGAAGGTGGTGAAGAACAAGGTGGCGCCGCCGTTCCGCCAGGCGGAGTTCGACATCATGTTCGACGAAGGCATCAGCCACGAGTCGTTGCTGGTGGATATCGCGGCGGAGGCCGGCATCATCGAGAAGTCAGGCGCTTGGTACTCGTACGGCAAAGAGCGAATCGGACAGGGGCGTGAGAACGCCAAGATGTACCTGAAGGACCACCCGGACATGTCGGCCGAAGTCGAGGCGCGCGTGAAGCAGCACCTCGGCGTGAGTACTGTGGAACCTGGTCCGGGGGGTGCAGTCGCCGACGAGGAGAGCGCCGCGAGCGAAGAGTGATTCTCACCGGACTAGCCCCCGATCCGCGCCGGCCAGACTATAGGCTGGTCGAAGTGGATCGGGGGCGTTTTGCTTCCCTCCCGGTCGAGGCGCTGGCGGGCCTGGACCTGGTGGTCGGGCAGGAGATCGGGCCGCTGGTGTTCGAGCGGCTTCAGGAGCTCGCCGATCTCGAGGCGGCTCACCGCGCCGCGCTCCGCGCACTCGCGCGTCGCGCCCACGCGCGCTTCGACTTGCGACGACGCCTGCTCCAAAAACAGCATCCGCCCGCCGCCGTCGATGGCGCGCTCGATCGGTTGGGCGCGGTCGGGCTGTTGAATGACGCGCAGTTCGCGCGCGACTTTGCCGCGGCAAAAGCTCGACGCGGCCGCGGGCCGGCTCGCTTGGTGCGCGATCTCCAATCTCAAGGTATCGATCGACGGATTGCCGAGGACGCCGTGCGCACGTCGCTGGCGGCCGAGGGCGTCGATCCGGAGCAAGCGGTGCGCGCGCTGGCGGAGAAGCGGGCGCGGCAGCTCGCCGGGCTGCCGGCGCCGGTGAGGAAGAGGCGGCTGGTCGCGTTCCTGGTGAGGCGGGGATTCTCTGGAAGTGAGATCCGGAGTGTCGTCGAGCGACTGTAGCCTACCCTGGTGAGTCTCGGTGACTGGTCGAGGGGCGGAGCATATTGCAAGCGGGCTTTACGCTCACGTCACCTGGTGCACCTACGCTCGCCACAAGGTCGTCCGAAAGTGCGATGTTCCTGCCGTCGTCCAATCAGTTCTTGAAGCCGCCCAACGCACCGGTGTTCATGTGCACGCGCAGGCTGTTCTCCGTGACCACGTACACGTCCTCGTGAGTTATCTGCCGACGATGGCCTTGGACGACTTCATTCACGAGGCAAAGTCCGACGCCGAACGACGCGTCAATTCAAGTCGCAAGGATGCCCAGCGGTTACGATGGATGGTCGGCTATCATGTGGGCTCGCTTTCACGGGATCACATTCTTGCGACGCGATCCTACATTGCGCGGCAGTTCCGACACCATCCGGACTTGGTCCCGATCTAACCAGGGGTCGGCTATATTTCGGCCATGAAGTCAGCCGATATCCGAAGCAAATTCATCGACTTCTTCAAGGCACGCGGACACCAGGAGGTGCCCAGCGGCCCCCTCGTCCCGGCGGACGACCCCACGCTGCTGTTCACCAACGCCGGCATGGTGCAGTTCAAGCGCGTGTTTCAGGGCCTGGAACGGCGCGACTATGCGCGCGCGGTGACGTGCCAGAAATGCGTCCGGGCAGGCGGGAAGCACAACGACCTGGAGCAGGTCGGTCACACGGCCCGCCACCACACGTTTTTCGAGATGCTCGGCAACTTTTCCTTCGGCGACTACTTCAAGAAGGAAGCGATCGAATACGCCTGGGAATGGGTGACGAGCAGCCAGTGGCTCGGCATCGATCCCGACCGTCTCTACGTCACGGTGCACCACTCCGACGATGAAGCCCGCAAGCTGTGGCGGCAGATCACCGGCATCGCCGATAGCCGGATCTTCAGCCTTGGGGATAAGCACAATTTCTGGCAGATGGCCGACACCGGGCCCGCCGGTCCCAATACCGAGCTGAACGTCGATCTGCGTCCCAAAAGCGAGCGCGGCAGAGGCGAGCTCACGACGGAAGAGTTCGTCCGCCTGAACGAGGAGGGGAAGCAGCTCGAGATCTGGAACCTGGTCTTCATGCAGTACGACTTGCAGCAGGACGGATCGCGCAAGAACCTCCCCAAGCCATCAGTCGATACGGGTGCCGGGCTCGAGCGCATCGCCTCGGTGCTGCAGAACGTGCCGTCCAATTTCGACACCGATCTATTCCAGCCGATCATTGCCCAGGCGGTCGAGATCGTCGGGCGGCCGTACGACCGCGGCCCATCCGGCGCGCCCTACCGCGTCCTCGCCGACCATGCGCGCGCCGTCACGTTTCTCCTGGGCGATGGCGTCTATCCGTCGAACGAGGGGCGCGGCTACGTGCTGCGACGGATTCTCCGCCGCGCCGTGCGTCACGCCTGGCTGCTGGGACGGCGCGAGCCGACCCTCGCGCCGCTGACGCGCGCCGTTACGGCGGTGATGGGCGACGTCTATCCCGAGCTCGTCTCCAAGGAGCCGCACATCGAGCGCGTGACCCGCGCCGAAGAGGAGCGCTTTCTCGAGACGATCGAAGGCGGACTCACGCGGATGGAGGAGCTCCGTCACCAGCCGGTTATTTCGGGCGATGATGCGTTCAAGCTCTACGACACATATGGCTTCCCGCTCGATCTGACGCAGATGATCGCGGCGGAGCATGGGCATACGGTGGACGTCGAGGGATTCGAGCAGGCGCTGGGGCAGCAGCGGCGGAGATCGAGGACAGCTCACAAGCTCAGTAAGGCTCAGAAGGTCGTTGAGAAATTAGGAGGTTGGGTCACACTAAAAGACAAAGCGAAACAGAAATGGATCGGTTACGAGTCCACCAGGTCAGAGACCAAGCCGATTGCTTTCCGCCAATCGGGTGATCAGCTGGAGCTCATCCTCGAAGAGAACCCGTTCTACGCCGAGTCCGGCGGTCAGGTCAGCGACACCGGTGTGGTCCAAGGCGACGGGTGGGAGTTGACCGTCGAAGGCGTCGAGAAGGTGGACGGCCGGAACGCGGTTGTCGGCACGTTCGGCGAGTCGTTCGAGCCGACGGCCGCCCTCGCCCAGGTCAACGAAGCGCGGCGCCGCAATATCGAGCGCAATCACACCGCCACGCATCTCGTGCACGCGGCGCTCCGGAAAATCCTGGGTGCGCACGTGCGCCAGGCGGGATCGGTCGTGGCGCCCGAGCGCCTGCGGTTCGACTTCAGCCACCACGGCCCCATCAAGGGCGATCAACTCGCCGCCATCGAAGCCGAGGTCAACGGGTACGTCTGGGAGAATCACCCGATCGAGACCCGGCAGATGGCGTACAAGGACGCGGTCGCGACGGGCGCGATGGCGCTATTCGGTGAGAAATACGGCGATGTGGTTCGTGTCGTGGACGTTCGCGACGTGTCGCTCGAGCTCTGCGGCGGCACGCACGTCAGCGCGACCGGACAAATCGCGCTGTTTCGCTTCACGCACGAGACCGGCGCCGCCGCAGGCGTGCGCCGTATCGAGGCGCTGACGGGCCCCACGGCGTATCGCTACGCGCTCGAGCTGCAGCGCCACCTGTCCGAAGCGTCCGGGTTGCTCAAGACGCAGCCCGAGCACGTCGTCCGCCGGATCGAGGCGATGCTGGAGGAGAACAAGAAGTTGGAAAAACGAGTTGCGGAGCTGCTGAGGGCGGGGACCGGGGAATCGGGACACGTAGAAAAGATCGGGGACCTCGAGTTGCATGTCTCGGAGTCAGCGATCGACGACCGCGACCAGATTTCCGCCATCATGGACGGCTTCCGGGGGAAGCATAAGCGGGCTATTTCCGTGTTGTTCACCACCGGCGAGCGGGCCGGCATCCACGTGGCTGTGACGGATGATCTCGTCTCCAAGGGTATCAAGGCGGGCGAGATCGCCAACGCCATCGCGGCGACAACCGGCGGAAAAGGCGGCGGGCGGCCGCATTTTGCATCCGCCGGTGTCGGCGACGTCAACAAACTGGGTGAGGCACGGGCTCGGACCGTGGAGATCGTTCGGGAGTTCGCAGGGTGACGCGCGAGGAGGTCCTCGGGTGGCTCCGTTCTCGTAGACCGGCGCCCCCGCAGAGATTGCGGGAGCGTCTAGATCGCGCCGTCGAACAACTGGTCCCAGCTCCCAGCGCCACGCTCCCGGTCTATCTGGCGCGCCTGGGCCGCGATCTGCTCGATGGTGTCGCAAGCAAGCCGAAGGGCGGCCGCGAGCTCGCGCTCGATCTCCTCGCGGCCGACGCGTTCGCCACCTACGCCTTCGAGGCGCAAACCGAGGGGACACATGAGACTTGAGGGTCAGGGTTTGCTTGTGCTCGTGGATCCGGTCCGCACCAGCGGCGCGGAGGCGGCACGCATCGGGCGCGCGGCGAAAGCTGCCGGGGTGCGCGGCCTGTTGATCGGCTCGTCGTTCGACGGCGCCGCCCGGACGCACGACGTAGCACGGGCGTTGCGGGACAACGCGCCCGGCATTCCGGTCGCGCTGTTTCCGGGCTCCGCCATGCAGCTCACCGATCAAGTGGATGTCGTGCTCTTCCTTTCGCTCGTGTCGGGCCGCAATCCGCAGTATCTGATCGAGGAGCACGTCCGCGCGGTGCCGTATCTGCAGCAGCATCCCGTGCCGACCTTGTCCACCGCCTACATCCTGATCGACGGTGGGCGGGTGACGAGCGTAGAGTCCGTGAGCCAGACGCGTCCGCTGCCGGCGGATAAGCCCGAGCTGGCGGCCGCGCATGCCACCGCGGCCATGCTGATCGGCATGCAGGCGGTGTATCTCGACGCCGGGAGCGGGGCGGAGCGACCAGTATCGCCCGAAGTGATTCGTGCCTGCCGCGCCGCGGTGCCGCACTCACCGCTCTTCGTTGGCGGCGGCATTCGCACGCCGGCGCTCGCACGCGCCGCCAGGAAGGCGGGTGCCGACTTCGTCGTCATCGGCACCGTCGTCGAGGAGGGATTGGACGGTCTCGAGGCTTTGGTCGAGGCCGTGCAGTGAGCCTCAGCAGAATCCGAGAGTCGTTACAGAGTTTGGCGACACTCGCCGGCCAGGTTGCGGCGGAGCACGCGGACGAGATTGCCGCCATCGCGGAGCGGTACGAGGGCACGCTCCGCCTGGGCGGCACGCTGTTCTTTGCCGGGAACGGGGGCAGCGCCGCCGATGCGCAGCATGTCGCCACCGAGTATGTGGTGCGTTACCAGACGAATCGGCCGGCGATGCGCGCGGTCGCGCTTACGACGGACACCTCGTTGCTGACGGCGTGTGCCAACGACATGGGCTTTGATGAAGTCTTCGCCCGGCAGATCGAAGCCCTGGCCGGACCGGGCGACCTGCTGGTGCTGCATTCGACGTCCGGGGAGAGTCCCAACGTCATTCGCGCCGCGCAGGCTGCCAAGGCTCGTGGGGTGGGCGTCGTGGCGCTGCTCGGACGAACGGGAGGCCAGCTCAAAGACCTCGCCGATCTGGTGCTCATCGTGCCCTCGGCCGAGACGGCGCGCATTCAGGAGCTCCATCTCGCGATCGAACACGTGATCTGTGATTTGGTCGAAGATCGGTTGAAGGGTTGATCGATCTTTCCAAGAAGCGCGCGTTTGTGACCGGCGGCGGCCGCGGCATCGGGCGCGCCACGGCCGTGATGCTCGCGCGGGCAGGCGCGAAGGTCGCCATAGGATACCGCAGCCGCAAACCCCCAGCCGAAGCCCATGTCACCGCCTCCGTGCGCGGCGATCTCGGCACGCCGAGCGGAGCCAGCAAGGCGGTCGCGGAAGCCCTGCGCGCCCTCGGCGGCGGTCTCGATATTCTGGTGATCAATCACGGCGTCTGGCCGCCCGACGATGTGCCCGTCGCCAAGATGACCGACGAGCAATGGGAATCGACGCGGCGCGCGAATCTCGATGCGGTCATCTACGTGTGCCGTGCCGCCATTCCCCACATCGCGGAAGGCGGAACGATTGTGCTGGTCGCTTCGACCGCCGGGCAACGAGGCGAGGCGTTTCACGCCGACTATGCCGCCACCAAGGGCGCCGTCATCTCGATCACGAAGTCGCTCGCCGTCGAGCTCGCGCCCAAAATCACGATCAACTGCGTCGCTCCCGGATGGGTGGATACCGAAATGTCGGCGAAGCCGTACGCGGGGGCCGGCCGCGCCGCGATCGAGAAAACGATTCCGCTGCGGCGCGTGGCCACCGCCGAGGACGTCGCGGGCCCGATCGTATTTCTGTGCTCGAGCCTGGCCCGGCACATCACGGGTGAGGTGTTGAACGTCAACGGTGGGAGCGTGCTGTGCGGGTGATTTGGTGATCCTCGGGATCGGTCTCGATATCGTCGAAACGGCGCAGCTGCGCCGGCTGCTGGCGGACCAGGGAGACCGTTTCGCGGACCGAGTCTTCACGCCGGCCGAGCGCGCAGCGTGCGAGGGGCGCATCGACCACGAGCAAGCCCTGGCTGCCCGGTTTGCGGCCAAGGAGGCGTGTCTGAAGGCGCTCGGCACGGGGGTGAGTGCGGGTCTTTCATTCCTGCAAGTCGAGGTCGCGGCGGCTGAGGGTGGCAGGCCGACCCTCACGCTCAGCGGGGCGGCGGCGGCGCGCGCCCGTGAACAGGGCGTCCGGCACGTCCACGTCTCGCTGTCCCACCAGCCGGGCGTGGCCGCCGCCGCCGTGATTCTCGAGGGCTGATCCGGTGGGCCTGCCGGCCACGCTGCCCATTCCGGACGAGGTGGTCCGCATCGCGAAACGGCTCGAAGACGCCGGCCACGAAACGTGGTGCGTCGGCGGAGCGATCCGCGACAACCTGCTCGGCGTCGAGAATCACGACTTCGATCTCACCACATCGGCTCCGCCGGCCGAGGTCCAGAAGGTGTTCAAGCGGACCGTGCCGGTGGGTATCGAGCACGGCACCGTCGCAGTGCTCGATGCGCACGGCCAGGCGCATGAAGTGACGACCTTCCGGAAGGACATTCACACGGACGGGCGGCACGCCACCGTGGAATTCGGCGTGTCGCTGATGGATGACCTGGCGCGCCGCGACTTCACCATCAATGCGATCGCCTATCACCCAATCCGGCACGAGTGGCGCGATCCCTTTCAGGGTGAGCAGGACCTCGCAAAGAAGCTGATCCGCTCGGTCGGCGATCCGAACTGGCGCTTTCAGGAGGATTACCTGCGGATCCTGCGCGCGTTGCGCTTCAGCGCCCGGTTCGAGTTCCGGATCCACGCGCGCACCCTCGAGGCCGCCAAAGCGAACGTTCAGGGATTGGCCCAGCTGTCGGCAGAACGCGTGCACGATGAGTGGTTCAAGGGCATCAAGACTGCGAAGAAAGTGTCGAAGCTGGTAACGCTGTGGCGCGACGTCGGCGCGACACGAATTTGGCTTCCCGAAATGGCGGGGGGGGAGCTGGGAGCGGTGGACAAACTGCCGCGAGATCCGGTACTGATTACGGCTTACCTGGCGAAGGACCCGGCGTCGTTGCTCACGCGATTAAAGTGCTCCAACAAGGACATCGAGCGTGGCCGCGCCATTGGCCGGTGGCGGGACAAGTACCCCGATGCAAAGGACGCCACCGCAGTCCGACGCTGGCTCGCGGCGGTGGGCGAATATGCTGACGACCTGTTGGCGCTGCTCCCCCCGCCCGCCTCACGCTCCCCGCTCACTCAGGCTGTCGAGAAGATCCGCGCGGCCAATCCGCCGCTGACACTCAAGGACCTCGCGGTGAAAGGCGACGATCTCATCGCCGCCGGCGTGCGGGCCGGTCCCGATGTGGGCGAGGCGCTCGCGCGGCTGTTGGAAGAAGTGCTCGACGACCCGGCCCGCAATACCAAGGAATACCTGCTCTCACGTGTCTAAAGCGTTGTTGTACGCCCTCGTCGCCGCTGCTGGCAACGTGCTGGGCGCGCTCGCCGTCACGCGGCGCGCCGTGCGCGAGCTGCGCGTCATCGAGCTGCTGGTGGCGTTCGGCGCGGGGTTCATGCTGTCGGTGGCCATCGTCGAGCTGTTGCCGGCGGCGTTCGCGCGCAGCGGCAATGGCGCGGCGGCACTGGTGCTGCTCGGGTATCTCGCGGTCCATCTCACGCAACACACCATCACGCCACACTTCCACTTCGGCGAGGAGACCCACCCGGTGAGCTCGGTCGCCGGAACTTCAGCGCTTATCGGGTTGCTCTTGCACACCTTCTTCGACGGCGTGGCGATCGCGAGCGCGTTTCTGGTGCGCCCCGAGCTCGGCGTCATGGTCTTCATCGCGATCTTCCTCCATAAGCTCCCGGAAGGTGTGACGATCTCGAGCCTGATGCTGGCGGGCGGCCGGTCTGGCGGTCGCGCGGTCGGCGCAGCGGCGCTCCTGGGTATCGCCACGCTGCTTGGGGTCGTGCTCACCGAGCAGTTGGGGTTCCTGGTCCAGCATGGGCTGGCGCTCTCGGCGGGCGTGACGATCTATGTCGCGGCGTCGAATCTCGTTCCCGAGTTTCAGGACAAGAAGGGGTGGGCGCTTCCGTCGGCATTCTTTGCCGGCGCAGCCGTATTCTTCTTAACGAAAACCCTGATGGATGGCGTGTCGTGACTGAGCCGACCCTCTTCCAAGGCTCCACGGAGCCCCTCGCCGCGCGCATGCGGCCCAAGACACTCGATCAATTCCTTGGCCAGGAGCATCTCCTCGGTCCGGGGAAAGCCCTCGGCGACCTGATCCGGCGCGGCGATGTTGGGTCGTGCATCTTCTGGGGGCCGCCGGGCTCCGGCAAGACGACGCTCGCCAAGATCATCGCCAACTACACCGACCGGCACTTCGAGCCGTTTTCCGCCGTGACCGAAGGCGTGGCCCGCGTGCGCGAGATCATCAAGGAAGCGGAAGAGCGGCTCAAGTACCACGGACAAGGCACGATCCTGTTCTGCGATGAAATCCACCGCTTCAACAAGGGGCAGCAGGACGCGTTCCTGCCGTGGGTCGAGAACGGCATCATCACGCTCATCGGCGCGACCACGGAGAACCCGAGCTTCGAGCTCACCGGAGCCCTCCTTTCGCGGTGCAGGGTGTTTGTGTTGGAACCGTTGCGCGACGAGCACATCCACACGGTTCTCGCCCGCGCCATCGATCTGGAAAAGGGGAGAAGTCAGAAAGGAGAAGTGCGATTCGGTGAGGATGCGGTCACTCTGCTCACCACGCACGCGCAGGGCGACGCACGGCGGGCATTGAATACACTCGAAGCTGTGTTCAAACACGTATTGAACCTCTCCCCTCCGCCTTCCCCCGTTTCTGGTGACGTCATCCGTCAGGTCTTGGAAAAGCCGTTGCCTGTGTATGACAAAGGCGGGGAGCAGCACTTCAATCTCATTTCGGCACTACACAAGGCGGTGCGCGGCTCGGATGCCGACGGGGCGTTGTATTGGCTCGCCCGAATGCTCGCTGGTGGGGAGGATCCGCTCTACATCACGCGGCGGCTCGTGCGCATGGCGATCGAGGATATCGGGCTGGCGGATCCGCGGGCGCTGTCGGTCGCGCTCGCGGCTAAAGACGCCTATCACTTCCTCG